>JADMIO010007327.1_pt1 | contig 25447 bp, 13 predicted proteins | sample 8958161 | NCBI WGS metagenome assembly JADMIO01 (sample SAMN16585339, study PRJNA669376) | soil metagenome | isolation source: Crop rotation soil | place: USA: Cullars Rotation, Alabama | collected 2011
GGCCGCGACTTCAAGTCACGTGAATTCCAAGCTTCGGATCCCACTGTGCTGGAAATCAGCAAATCAGCGGGCTCGAATGCGAACATTGGTGAGAACCTGATGAGCATCGGCAATACCTACCTGGCGGAGAACGATCCAAAAACAGCGCTTGGCTTCTACACGGATTGTCTGAAGGCGCTTGAAAAAACCGATGACAAATACCGCACCGGTCTGGCGCATGAAAACATGGCCGGTGCATATTTAAAACTCAGGAACTATGAAGAATCAATCAGGCAATACAAAGCAGCCAGGGATTTTTACCTGGGCTTTCACAGCAAAACAGATATGTTTTACGTAAGCATCGGCCTGGCCGAAGTGTACAATACCATCTAAGACAGCGCGAATGGCAATGCGGTATTGAACGATGCATTACAATATGCAAGTGAACTCAATAACAAGAGCAATTACCAGCAGGCGGTATTAGGATTATCAGACTTTTACAAAAGCTATGGCAATTATAAAAAAGCCTACGAATACCTCGACAGCGCCAATAAATTAAAAGACAGCCTGGTGTCGAAAGAAAAGCAGGATGAACTGATCAGGCTGCAAACACAGTTTGAAACAGAACGGAAGGAAAAACAAATCGAACTGCTGCAGAAGGGCAAACTGCTCGACCAGGCAAGTTTGCAAAGACATAAAATATTTCAGTATGCAGCCTTCGTAATTATTGGCCTGCTGATACTGATCGGCTTTTTGATCATTAATCGCTACCGCACGGTGCAACGCGCAAAAAGACTAACGGAAATCGAGCAGATGCGCAATGATATCGCCCGCGACCTGCATGATGATATCGGTTCTACCCTTACCAGTATCAATATACTGAGCAAGGTGGCAATGCAACAGGCCGGTGAAGTAGAAGGCGCTTCGCTCAATATCCAGAAAATAAAAGACCGTTCGGCCGATATCATGGATCGCATGAATGATATTGTATGGGCCATTAACCTGGCCAATGATGCGTTGGACAAAGTGCTGTTGCGTATGAAAGAGTTTGCGAATGAGTTATGTGAGCAGAGCGGTATCCAGTGTAATTTTTCCGAACCGGGTCCGGAGATCAGCGATGTTTCCCTGCCGCTCAATCATCGCAGCGACCTCTATCTTATTTTCAAAGAAGCTTTGAATAACTCGGTTAAACATAGCGGCGCCAAAGCCATCGATATCAGTTTAAAAAAAGAAGGTGACCATCTCCGGCTGGCTATATCGGATGATGGCAAGGGCTTTATCGCGGACCAGTCTTTTTCGGGCAACGGCTTAAAAAATATGAGCACACGTGCCAGGGAGATCAATGCCGGTCTAAAGATCAATAGCATCAACGGCAGCGGCACCAGTATTACACTCGACATACCCATCACCTGATCTGGGTATTGGCAGCCAACTTTATTTTAATTAGGTTGCAACAACGGCCATCATCTAAATAAACCCGAATGCCCTTTATCGTTTGCATTTACGAAGACAATAATAACCTGCGCGAAAGTCTGTGCAGCCTGCTGGGTTTGAATGAGCAATACAAGGTGGCCGCTGCATTTGCCGATTGCCTGCAGGTGGAAGAACAGGTAAAAAAATACCAGCCGGATGTGATCCTGATGGATGTGGACCTGCCGGGATTGAACGGTATAGAAGCGGTGAAAAAAATCCGTCTTTTTAATAAACAAGTACAGGTAATCATGCTCACTATCTTTGACGACGACCACCATGTGTTTTCAGCATTACAGGCCGGGGCCAATGGTTACCTGCTGAAAAAGAATATCTCCGATAAATTGATTACTGCTATCCAGGAAGTGCTGGATGGTGGTGCGCCCATGAGCCCCGCCATTGCCCGGATGATCATTGATAAAATGCAGTTACCGCCGGCGATACCTGTCGATTACCAGCTTACCCCGCGTGAAAAAGAGATACTCTCTTTACTCTCCAAAGGCAATAGTCATAAGATGATTGCGGCTGCATTGACCATCAGTATTGAAACGGTGCGCAGTCACTTGAAAAAAGTGTATGATAAACTGCATGTACATTCTCAAACGGAAGCAGTAAGCAAGGCGCTGAATGAAAAATTGGTGTGAGATTTTGGTATATATTATTTTATCTTCTCAGTAGAAAATTTTTTGATCCCAGATCTGCGAAAATGCAGCACCAGATAATTGGACTTGTGATCAATAACTTCAGCATAAGTTCTCATCTTCCAAAGCCCGAATTTCTAAGACAGACTTGACCTATAAATTTAAATCTTCCGGAATATTTAACCTGTTTGCGAAAAATAGCTATAATCATTTCTTCACCCGGAAGGGGTAAACTATTTGTAGGGAAAAATCATCTATTATTTACCCTAGGAAAGTAACCTTTAAACCCGCATAGGTCACATCTGCAGACGCATATTTTTTTCATTGTTATTTGGAATAAACAGGTTGCTCCCCTGAAGCAAATTAGTTTTTAAATCCTTCTACAAAGAGGTTATGCCTAAGGCATAAAAACCATGATTTGTTTTATTAAAAATCAATTTTATAGATTTTATTTTCGATCATCTAACCATATTATGGGATTGCTGGTATTGTTCAATTGCTGCAATTTTACAAATCATTACCTGCTTTTCACTTAAAGCATCTTTTCCTTCATCCATCGAGCGAAATACTGTTACGCCTGTTCCGCAACAACAGGCGATAGTGTTATTCACCCAATGACAAATCATTATGAAAAAGATGCCATCGACCGGCTTGTTCCCATCTCCTGAAAGCAGGCGGATCTCCTTCCCCGAACAGATGCGCAATGGCCCGCCAATCCTTTGTGGATAAAATTTTAATGCCCCGATACCGGTAACCAAACATTTGATTTTGGATAAAAACAGCAATCGGTTTATCTACCGGTTTGTTTTAAACAATAAATGGTGAATGGATATTTTTCGGGATATCGCCACGCTATCTAACATCAGGACAGTTAACCACTTTAGGGTATTGCAGCAAGACATTTTATTTTTCACTTTTACAAACTTTAAAATCAGTACTACTATTCACCAACCACCATATTTCAACATCAACGTATTCATTTCAATTAAAAAAAATTTTTATGAAAAAAATGTACACTTCTGTACCGGGATATCTTTCCCTTCTGCAAACAAGTTTTTTTAAATCCAATTCTTCCAGGCAAAATATTTTTCTGAAAAAAATATATGGTTCACTGATCTGCCTGTTGCTATTGACCGGTCTGCAAAACAACCTGTACGCCGATGTTACCATCACCAGTTCACCCGTAGCGGCCGGCAATATCAACCAGGGCACCAGTAATAATGTGATCTATGTCGCACAAATGGCCGTTACTACAACAGCGGTGACGGTGAACAAGATCACTTTTACGCTGGGCGGCACACATGATGCCAACGACGTGGCAACCGTGCTGGTGTATTTCAATGCCACTGCAGCCACGTTTGCAGGCAGTAGTTATCTCGGGCAATCGGTTGGAACTTTTGCAGGGCCGCATTCTTATGCTATCAATATTTCCAGGGCTATCGCCGCAGGCGCAGGGGGGTACTTTATAATTGTTGCCAACGTAAATGACGCCGCCACCGACAATAACACTTTAAAAATAGACGGTGCCACTGACCCGGTTGTATTTGGATTTTCAGCGGCAACTACGGTAACCGATAATCAAATCAATGTAGCCGGTACCCAAACCATACAGGCTGCTGATATCGCGGTCACTTCCACAGCTGTACCGGCAGCCGATATCAACCAGGGCACCAGTAACAATATCATCTATATTGCCCAGATGTCGGCTGCTACCGAACCGGTGACTGTTAACAATATCCAGTTCACCCTCGGCGGAACATATGATGCAAATGATGTTGCTACCGTACTGGTTTATTTCAATGGTACTTCACCGGTCTTTGCAGGCAGCAGTTACCTCGGACAGGCGGTTGGTACTTTTGCAGCACCGCATAATTACAGCATTAACATCAACCGGAACATGGCCGTGGGAGCCACGGGCTATTTTATAATTGTTGCCAACGTAAATGATGCCGCTACGGATAACAACACCCTCAAGATCGATGGGGCGGCCAACCCCCTTGTATTCGGATTTGGCACGGCACCCAATGTGGTCAATACGCAAACAGATGTCGCCGGTGTGCAAACCATACAGGCTTCTGATATCACGGTTACTTCTACAGCCGTGCCGGCAGCTGATATCAACCAGGGCTCCAGCAACAATATCATTTATATCGCCCAGATGTCGGCTGCTACAGAACCGGTGACTGTTAATAATATCCAGTTCACCCTCGGCGGAACACATGATGCAAATGACCTTCCCACTGTGCTGGTCTATTTCAACGGGACTTTACCGGTGTTTGCAGGCAGCAGTTACCTCGGGCAGGCCGTCGCCACTTTTGCAGCGCCGCATAATTACAGCATCAATATCAACCGGAACATGGCCGTGGGCGCCACCGGCTATTTTATAATTGTTGCCAACGTAAATGATGCCGCTACGGATAATAATACCGTAAAGATCGATGGGGCAACCAACCCCGTTGTATTCGGATTTGGCACTTCGCCCAATGTAGTCAATACGCAAACAGATGCGGCAGGTGCGCAAACCATACAGGCTTCTGATATTACCGTTACCAGTACTACGGTAGCAGCAGCTGATATCAACCAGGGCACCAGCAACAATATCATCTATATTGCCCAGATGTCGGCTGCTACCGAACCGGTCACCGTAAATAATATCCAGTTCACCCTCGGTGGAACACATGATGCAAATGATCTTCCCACCGTGTTGGTCTATTTCAATAGCACTTTACCGGTGTTTGCTGGCAGCAGTTACCTCGGGCAGGCCGTCGCCACTTTTGCAGCGCCGCATAGCTATAGCATTAATATCAACCGGAACATGGCCGTGGGCGCCACCGGCTACTTTATAATTGTTGCCAACGTAAATGATGCCGCTACGGATAACAACACCATAAAGATCGATGGGGCAGCCAACCCGGTTGTATTCGGGTTCGGCACTTCGCCCAATGTCGTCAATACCCAGACAGATGCCGCCGGTGTGCAAACCATACAGGCCTCTGATATTACGGTTACTTCTACAGCTGTGCCGGCAACTGATATCAACCAGGGCACCAGCAACAATATCCTCTATATTGCCCAGATGTCAGCAGCTACCGAACCGGTTACCGTGAATAATATCCAGTTCACCCTGGGCGGAACACATGATGCAAATGACCTTGCCACCGTGCTGGTCTATTTCAATGGCACTTCACCGGTTTTTGCAGGCAGCAGTTACCTCGGACAGGCCGTTGCCACTTTTGCAGCACCGCATAGCTATAGCATCAATATCAACCGGAACATGGCTGTTGGAAGTACCGGGTATTTTATCATTGTTGCCAACGTAAATGACGCCGCTACAGATAATAATACCATAAAGATCGATGGGGCAACCAACCCTGTTGTATTCGGATTTGGCACATCACCCAATGTGGTCAATAGTCAAACAGATGCCGCTGGCCTGCAAACCATACAGGCTTCTGATATTACGCTGAACACAATTCCTGTGGCGACCAATACCTTTACACCAGGCACATCTAACAACATTGTCTATATTACACAGATGTCTGCTGCAACTGAACCCGCAACGGTTAACAGTATTCAATTTACGCTGAGTGGCACACATGATGCGAATGACCTCGCCACTGTGCTGGTTTACTTTAACGGCGCATCACCTGTTTTTGCCGGCAGCAGTTACCTCGGCCAGGCGGTTGCTACTTTTGCATCGCCCCATACGTATACCATTAATATCAACAGGAATATGGCCGTGGGCGCCACCGGCTATTTCATCATCGTGGTAAATGTTGATGCTGCCGGTACCATCGGCAATACGGTGAAGATCGATGGCGCCGCCGACCCGGTTGTGTTTGGCTTCACCACTTCGCCCAATATCGACAATGGCCAGGTGGATAATGGCGGCCTGCATACGCTGCCGGTTAAGTTCATCAGCGTAAATGCAAACAACAAGGGCTCTGCTGTACAGGTAGAATGGAAGGTTGGTAGCGAACTCAATATTGACCAATACTTTCTGGAAAGATCCGGCGATGCCCGTTCCTTCAAAGCAGTTGGACAGGTAAGTGCCACTACCAGCAGCGCAGCCGTTACTACCTATAATTTGCTGGATCCATCACCGGCTACCGGCAATAATTTCTATCGTGTGCGGGCGCTGGGCAAAAACGGAAAAATAGAATACAGCCCGATCGTAAAAGTAAACGTAGGCAAGGGCAAACAGGATATATCGCTCTATCCTAACCCGGTTATCAAGAATGGTTTGCTGAATCTCCAGTTGCTGAACCTAAACAAGGATACCTATACCATCAGCCTGTTCAACAGCCAGGGACAAAAGGTGATGAGCAATACCATCCAGCATGCGGGCGGTAATAGTGTACAGGCTATCAACTTACCAAAAGTTGCTGGCGGTTCGTACACTATCGAGGTGCGCAGTGATAATATTCAATTTGTAAAAACGCTGAGCATACAATAAAACAGCGCATCAAATCATTGCCTGCATTGACAGGAATATATCAAGAGGCGGATATATTTCCTGTAGTGCAGGCATATTTTTAAACAGCTCTTGATAAATAGCAGGTGTGATAATTGAATCAAGCCGCCCATTCCCCCAGTCCCTGGCGGGTAATGTTCCATTCATCCGTAGTACAATCGATGATGGTGGAAGGCACCATACCACCAATGCCACCGTCGATCACCAGGTCAACCTGGTTTTCAAATTTTTCATTGATGATTTCAGGGTCGGTATAATCTTCTACCATGTCTCCGGGTAGTGAAGTGCTGAGGATGGGATTGACCAATTGCTCCAGGATATGCTGGCAGATAACGTTGTCGGGTACACGAAGACCGATGGTGCTCTTTTTGCTTTGCAATATTTTTGGCACCAGTTTGCTGGCCGGCAATATAAAAGTGTACGGTCCGGGCAGGTAATTTTTTAACATACGATACAACGGTGTATCAATGCTCTTGGTGTAATCACTCAAATTACTCAAGTCGCGGCAGATAAAAGATAACTGCGCTTTTTGCGGATCGATATTCTTTATCCGGCAGATCCTTTCGATCGCTTTTTGCTGGCGTATATCGCAACCCAGGCCATAGATCGTATCGGTGGGATAAATAATGATGCCGCCATCCTGCAGGCATTCCGCTACCTGTTTGATCAATCTCGGCTGTGGATTTACCGGGTGTATTTGCAATAACATACAGTTCTTTTTAATACTTTTTGATCGAGGCTCAAATTATTGTTCCAACATTTTCCCCTTTGCAATATCAACTTTTATTCCACAACATTTTATATAATAATTTTTTGCCCGCTATGGGCGATAGGGTTAGCCTGTATCAAAGATCTTTCGTGAACAAAAATATAGACACCATTTTTGGCAATGTTGAACGGTGCCCATGCCGAAGTTGTGAATAGAGAGGCCGGTTAACAAATGAGTTATTTCAAAAATGTTGTTATGCAGGGATAAACTTATTGCCTGGATTAACATAAAAAACCTGCGGCGTCCGCCAAAACACTGCATAAACCATTACTTTTGCAGCGTTTTGTTATCAAATCCCGGGTTTCCGGATAAAATTAAAAAAAATAGCATGTCTTTAATCTCAGTGGGAACCATGGCTTTTGACGCCATCGAAACGCCTTTCGGAAAAGTGGATCAAATTGTAGGTGGTTCCGGTACCTATGTGGCTTATTCCGCCAGCAACTTTATTACACCGATCCAGCAGATCTCCATCATCGGGTACGATTTTCCACAGGAAGAACTGGATGAATTGAAAAAACGCGGGGTAGAACTGGATGGCGTTGAAGTGGTGCCAGACAAAAAATCCTTTTTCTGGAGCGGCAAATACCACCTGGATATGAACACCCGCGATACGCTGGTGACCGACCTGAATGTACTGGCTGATTTTAACCCCGTTGTACCCGATAGCTACCAGGGCGCAGAATTTTTAATGCTTGGTAACCTTTCCCCCAATATACAGCTCAGCATCATCAACCAGTTGAAAGTGCGGCCCAAGCTGATCGCCATGGATACCATGAATTTTTGGATGGATATCGCACTGGATGACCTGAAAGCCGTATTGAAAAAAGTGGATGTGCTGATGATCAACGACGGGGAGGCCCGCCAGTTGAGCGGCGAATTTTCACTGGTGAAGGCGGCCCGGGCCGTTCTGGCCATGGGACCTAAATTTTTGGTGATCAAGAAGGGCGAACATGGTGCGCTCCTGTTCCACGAAGACCATGTTTTCTTTGCCCCCGCCCTGCCTTTGGAAGAGGTATTTGACCCCACCGGGGCAGGCGATACATTTGCCGGCGGCTTTATCGGGTACCTGGCCAAAACCAGGGATATCAGTTTTGAAAATATGAAAACGGCCATCATCGTCGGCAGCGCACTGGCCAGTTTCTGCGTGGAAAAATTTGGTCCTAACCGGATGAAGGAGATCACAAAAAAAGAAATAGACGACCGGCTGGCAGAATTTGTACAGCTGGTAAATTTTGACATCGACCTGGTGTAACAACCAACCATGATATTTCAACAACCGAAGCTGGAAAGACTTCGGTTTTTTATTGATCGCAGATACGGCAAATTTTTTGCTCGTTGATCAGTGAATCCGCCGGCGCCTGAGACTTTCGGAGCCGGCATATCGATCAGAAAATTGTATCAACCGGCATATGTTTATACTTGAAATTATCGCCCTTGTTTTTCTTTGTAAAAAAAATGGCAACCTGGCCGTGCAAAAGGGTTTGAGGGCCACACCCTGGAAATGGTATACGGTGCTGGCATGGATCGTGGCCGAAATGTTCGGCATTATCCTGGCGATTGGTTTTTACGGGCAACTCAGCGCCATCCAGCAAAACCTTTTTGGCATCAGCGCCTTCGGGCTTACCTGCGCTTTTGGCGGCTATCTTTTTATCAAATTTATATTGGAAAAAAAGCCGGATATCTATGATGAGGATATTAATAGTATCGGCACCGACGATCTTCAACCGCCGCAGCAATAACGTTGATCAACTGTATGTTGACCGACAAAAACCGCCCGTTACCAGCATTTTAGCATTCGTTAACTGTTTTTTTGCCTTCAATCCCTTACTTTGGCTTTTTAAAAAAGTTACCAGTCGTATGAATAAAATCAATTTTTACCGGGCTGTCCTGTCGCTTTTCCTGTTTACGTGTTCGGTTAATAGGCTGCAGGCACAACGGCTTGATTCACTTGTAAATATATTGGATACAAAATACCCGCAGGAAAAACTGCACCTCCACTTCGACAAGGCTTATTATAATCCCGGTGAAACGATCTGGTTCAAGGCCTACCTGGCGGCAGACAATCTGGCCAAGCCCATCAGCAGGACCATGTATGCCGAACTGATCGATGAAAAGGGTTCGATCCTGCAAAGAAAAACAATGCCGGTGGTGGAAGCGGGCGCCAGCTCCAGCTTCGACCTGCCCGATACGGTCCTTGCTTCCCGCCTGTTTATCCGGGCCTATACCACCTGGATGCTCAATTTTGATTCCACCTTGCTTTACCTGAAACCCATCCAGGTGCTGCCTGCAAAAGGTACGGCTAAAAAGACGGCACCTGCGCCTGCTCCAGTTCCCGTTACCTACAACCTGCAACTTTTCCCCGAAGGGGGCGACCTGGTGGCCGGCGTAGCTTCCCGGCTGGCTTTTAAAGCCAACGACAACCAGGGCATCCCTTTCGCCGTAAAGGGCGACATTATTGACAGCAAGGGAACAAAGATCATGGCATTTTCATCAATGCACGATGGAATGGGCTTTTGTTCAATATTGCCCTCTGAAGGTGAAAAATACAAGGCGGTGTGGAAGGATAAAAAAGGCGCTTCGCACGAAACTCCCCTGCCGGCTGCAAAAAAACAGGGTTTGGTGCTGAATGTCCGCCAGAAAGATAACCAGTTGCAATACACGCTCACCAGGCCCGACAGCGTGGAGGAAGCCCTTACTTCTTTTTACGTAGTGGCCCAGATGCAGCAGCGGCTGGTGTACAGCGCAAGGATCAACCTGGCTAAAAAGACCACGGTAACGGCTCCTATCGAAACAGACAGCCTGCCTAATGGGGTAGTGCAGGTGACCATTTTTAATGCCAACCAGGTACCGGTGGCCGAGCGGGTGGCTTTTATCAATCATAACAATTATTTCTTTATCACCGACTTGCATTCCGGCGAAAAGAACCTCGGCAAGAGGGCCCGCAATACCATCCAGATCGACGTGGGAGATGTGATCCTGTCGAACTTGTCCGTTTCCGTAACAGATGCCGACCTGAACCCGGTAACAAAGAACGAAGACAATATTTATTCAGAAATGCTCCTGAGCAACGATCTGAAGGGCTATATCTATAACCCCGCCTATTATTTTTCAAGTGACGAGGATTCGGTAAAACAGCATCTCGACCTGGTAATGATGACCAATGGCTGGCGTCGTTTTAAATGGGATGATGTGTTGGCGGGCAGGTGGCCGGTGATCACCAATGTACCGGAAAACTATCTTTCTATCAGCGGCAAAGTGCTGGGGCTTACCAAGAATCTATTGTACCAGAAAGACATGACCGGGATCCTGAGAACCAAGAACGGCGGCTCCAATATTTATGTGCTGCCGCTTTCCAGTCAGGGTGATTTTTCGCTGGACGGCCTTTTCTTTTTTGATACGGCAAAGATCTTTTACCAGATCAACAACGACAAAGATAAAACCCTGACCAGTTCCGCGAGTTTTTCCTTCAAAAGTAGTTTTATAAGAACACCGCTGCAGTCTGTTTCCCAACTTGTAAGTTTGTATGCCGCCGAACGCCCCGATAGCATGGTGGGCGTAAAAAGCAGCACCATGGCCGCTTTGCAAAGAAGCCAGGTGGAAAGCAACCGCACCCAGACGTTGCAGGGCGTAACGGTAAAAACGAGGGTCAAGTCATTAAAAGAGAAAATGGACGAGGAATATACCTCCGGTCTTTTCAAGGGCGGCGATGGTTATACATTTACTACGGAAGATGATCCCTTTGCAAAATCTTCGCCCAGCGTACTGGCCTACCTGCAGGGCAAGGTGGCCGGTTTGCAGATCAATACCACGGGCGAAGGAAGCGCCACTTGGCGCGGCAGCCAGACCAGTTTTTTCCTGAATGAAATGAATGCTCAGGTGGCACAGTTGCAATCCATCAATATGAATGATGTGGCGATGATCAAGGTATTCCGTCCGCCGTTTTTTGGCGCTACAGGCGGCGGTGCCGGCGGTGCCATCGCCGTTTACACGAAAAAAGGCGGCAGCGATAATTCCCAGGTAAAGGGGCTTCCTTTTGCCGTTATCAACGGCTATTCCGTTATCAAAGAATTCTATTCCCCGGATTATGAAAATAAACCGGAGCCGGACGTCAAAGATTACCGCACTACTTTGTACTGGGGGCCCAACCTGTTCTTTGATAAAGATACCCGGCGTGTGACTATCCCATTTTTTAACAGCGACAATTGTAAAAGGATGCGCGTAACCATCGAAGGCATCAACGAAGCCGGCCAGTTTACGAGGGAAGAAAAGATTATCGAGTAAGTTCATTTAATAGATTTATCGGTTTGGGTAATTGCCTCCTAAAATTTCTGTAATAATTAACGCGTTGTGCTATTAAAAAAAGTTGTGTTTAGATGAAGCAAAAGATGCTGTGCAGTTGTCCTAGTAAGTGACTAAACGAACTAAAACAAGATGCACAACATCAGGACAAATTTCTGCAAATTTTATGGCATTTGCAAAGAGCTCTTTAAAAATGAAACTGTTGATAAAAAGAACTTTCAGTTTTACCCTGTACAACCGAAAATGAATGATCTTGAATTAGTTTCATTGGCATGTTGTATGGAAGCCTTGAGTATCGATTCGGAAAACCTTTTATGGAGTAAACTGAAAAAAGATTACGCTTCAGTTTTTCCAAATCTGATTGATCGAAGTCGTTTTAACAGGCGGCGAAAACGACTGGCGCCGCATATCATCCAGGTTCAGAATCATATATCGTCAAAGCTTGAAAACCAAAGCCAGACTATGATTGTAGATAGTGTACCTGTTCCTGTAGTAAAGATGGCAAGAGAAAAAAGCTTTAAAGCATTTAGAAAATCTTTCGAAACAGCCCCGGCAAAAGGATGGAGTGCTGTAAATAAAAGCTGGTTTATTGGTTACAAGTTACACGTGATAATTTTTGATAATGGAGTAGTTCAACAAAGTGCTATTACAAAAGGAAATGTCCACGATATCAACTTCTTAAAACAAGCAAAAGATTTGCCTGTTAAAAAGAAAATACTTGGCGACAGAGCCTACATATCAAAGACCTTACAAATGGACTTATTCGAAGAATATAAAGTAACATTAAAAGTGCCTTTTAGAAGCAATCAATCCGATTATAAAAAGCACCCTAAAAAATATAAATCGAAAAGACAAATGGTAGAAACATTCTTTGCTCAAATGTGTGATCAGTTAAATTTGAAGCGTAATTACGCAAAATCCTATGAAGGATTAGCTGTAAGACTGGCTTCCAAGCTGTCTTCTATGTCAATTCTGCATTGGATTAACCATTTAAACGGTAAAAAACTCGCTCAAATCAAACACGCCTTGAGTTTTTAATAGCACAACACGTTAATAATTAGTCATCTTACCATCCAGCTTTCAGCCTGGGGCTATTTTTTGTAAGTTTGCAAAAAACCTAAATCCATGTTATCTAAATCAATGCAGGAAGCCTTGAACAACCAAGTAAAGCTGGAGGCATCATCATCACAATCTTATCTTGCCATGGCAAGCTGGTCTGAGATACAACCGGGCCTGGAAGGCGTAGCCGAATATTTTTTTATACAAAGCGAAGAAGAGCGGGTACACATGCTCAAGCTCATGCGTTTTATCAATGAACGCGGCGGCTTTGCCATTGTGCCGGTGCTGGAGCAACCCATCATCACGTACAAAAGTTTGAAAAGCCTGTTTGAAGATTTTTTAAACCAGGAGATCAGGGTGTCCAACAGCATCAATGAACTGGTGGATATGGCATTGACGGAAAAAGACTATGCCACGCATAACTTCCTGCAGTGGTATGTAAGCGAGCAAATAGAAGAAGAAAAAAGCGCCCGTATCCTGAACGACAAACTGGAACTGATCGGCGAAGACAAGAGCGGTTTGTACCTGTTTGACAGGGATATCATGGCCACCCGCCAGGGTGGTGGAAAGGGCGGAAAGCACTAGGCCGACAAAAATGAATGGACTGAGCATTGTTAGAAATAAATCTTCTTAAAAATGCTCATTTTTTTTTGCCATTTCTTAAGAATCATTATTGATCTGATCCAGATCAATAGGTAAACAACCATATACAGCTTTTTCATTTTCCGAATTTACCTGCACTTTATTACTTAAGCTCGCCTGTGTTTTTGGCTGGCTTTCTCTATCGTACATTATAATGAAAACCCTGCGCTAAACATCATCGTCTCAGCCTTTTGCTATTCATATTTTTTTTTGGCGATAAGCAAATTACTGTCTACGGGGACAAAATAACTCAAACATCAAATTCATTTTATTCTTTTGTTTTTAGATCGAAGGAAACGGTTATTGAAATTAAAAGGACCAGGTTTGCATATCTGCAATCGCCTCCAAAATCTGCACCTGCTAAAATTGGCGTAGCAATAATCCGATTGCCACTTATGAAAGATGGAAAATAACATCTATTTTAACAGGCAAAAAAAACACCTAGAACGCCGTCAATAATTAATCCCTATTTGAAATATATGCCTGCACGCAATTTTATTTATCCGACCCTTTTATCCATATCTCTTCTGATCAATTTAACCGGCCTTTGCCAAGTGCCTTATAATTTAATTGACAACAGGCAACATAAATATTGCGAGCCTTGTCAACAGGTTATTCATGAAAAGCCACCGGAAGTATTATTTGGTATCAACATCAATGCAAATGGAGATATCTATTTTTCTATGGCCAACAAACAATGGTTTGATAAACTGTTTAAAAGTAATTCTTACGGAATAACAACAGACCTTGTTTCCAAAGATCGATACACCTGCGATAAGATGCCTGCGAAAATGATTTCGCTACCCATGGGCACAATGATTCAACCGGTATATAAAAAGGACCTGGTAAAAAACCAGGAAGAACTTTCACAAGGAGATATTTATGTTAAGATTGGAACAGTTCCTAAAAATTTGAAAAATAAACAGCTGGAGGCCAACCTGGTGATTTTAAATGGCAATTTCATTTGTTACTACAGCAATTTCGTGAACATAGACAGAAGCGTTTGGCAACTACTGCCCATGGGCCTTTTTACGGATTCGTTATTGGACGGGAACCTGACAAATTCAAAAACCGATGGAGACTTTTTTACTTATACAAAGAAAATCCAACTGCAGATACCCTTCTCCAAAGGAAGTACAGTTTTTAATGACGACTACATGCGGGGTCTTTCAGATTCTTTGGACCTGTTAAATTATAAGATTCAAAAAATTGAGGTAAGGGCCTATTCATCCGTTGAAGGACCTGAAAAAATAAATATGGATCTGATGAATCGCAGGGCTGATGCCATGATCAAAGCACTGGAAAAAACTCAACCAGGTTTGCACAGAATAAAAATTTTAACCGCAGAAAATTGGTTGGAGTTTTTTAAAGAAATTGAGGGAACCGAGTTCGATAATTTCCGGGAACTCTCCAAACTCCAGATAAAACAAAAACTGTCGGATGCAACTGTGGCTAAAAAAATTGAACCGCTACTTTCTAAAGAAAGAAAAGTTCTTACAACTATCTATTTAGATTCTAAATCTCCTGGCATGAATTTATCGGAGAGTTCAATCTTAAGTGAGTTTCAAAAGGCTATTACTGAAAAAGACGTTCAAAAGGCAAGGGCGATACAAAAGGCGCTGGTAAGCGAGATCATCGATAAAAAGTTACCCCTGGAGTATATGGGAAAACTTGAAGTGCCCGCCTCAAAAGAATTTTCACCATTGTTGAATGACAGGGAAGTTTATAAATATCTATTAAAAGCCACCACTGAATATGAAGCATTAGAAGCTTTTCTATCATTGAAAAAAATAGATCCGGACAATGGACGAATAAATTACAATATCTGTGTTTTGCGTTTTTTTATGTGGCAATATGGAGGCGATACGCTTTCGAAACAGTCCCTGATGAATGAAATAAAGGCTTTGTCAAACCAAGGAATTAATGCCACGCTTGTTAAAAGAATGCTGATCAATTATCACATACTAAAATGCGAAGACCAAATGCGCGTCTTCGATTATGCCGGTAAGGATTCTTCTTTAAATTTTATCCATACAATGTATGAAGGATTAAAAGTAAATGACGAAGACATTTATTCACTGGCTAAATACTATGCTTTTTATGCGCACCAGGAATGGGCAGAGGAAATAATTGAGCCGAGAATTGACAAAGTCGATGTTAGTGAAGACCTGGTATTTTATTACGTCAACTTATTATTCTTTCAACCCTCTTCTTATGATTCAGATGAATTTTATAAAGCTGCGCTGAATGCAATTAATCTTAACAAAAAGAGGTTTTGTGATTTCTTCTTGCCCAATGATAAAGGAGGAGCAAGCATGCAATTACTGGAGTATGAAGAAATTAAAAAATTATATTGCGAGGAATGTAAATAGCCAACCAAAAGCGGCATACAATATTATTTTCGGAATTTATTGTATGCACTCTTCCCTTAAGAAAAAACTGGTTTTGGCTGGTGCTGGAAATAAGCCCCGGCATTTGCCAAAAGGTATTGCATTTCCTTATTCTTGTAAGAAATTGATTTACTGAAAGAGATTTACAGCTTCTTTTTCCGGGGAGAAAAGCGACAAATTCTTTTTCAGGTAAACTAGTTCTTTATCCAGGAGATACACATTTCTATACTGCGGCACTACTATGTTTTTTAAAAAAACTCCCAGGGAAAACGATAACTGCAAATACCCGAAGTAGAAGTGGGGCACTTAATATCATCGGCCACGATCACATCTTTCTGAAAACCGATACCAAGCGCACCATGCGTGGTATTGATGGCCGGCCGGTAAGCTTCCGCATCATAGTTCAGTCCGAATTTTGTCGCATACTCGTAACTGCTACTATTGGAATTGCTCACCCGCGAAGACTGCCATTTCCAGTTGAAGCCAATACTAAACGCATGATTATTGGTGAACCCGGTATTATTCCTGTACCAAATCCCTAGCTCGATCGGGAAATCATTGAAATCGATCAGCGAACCAATGGTCAGCACACTGCTTTTGCCCTGGAAACTGGTGATCAGCGTTGGCTTGAATTTTAGGTAATCGCCATCCCATAGATAACTGATATGACCGGTGATCTTCCTCGGTAATTTACTATCGGCCGAAGCGCCCTTAAAACTGATCTCCGGCTCATTGATATGATGCACGGCGCCGCCAAACATGAGATTACTGATGGTAAACACAAAACCGGAAGACATCTCAAAATAATTCTTCGCCGTATTGCCGTTTTGAAAAAGGTCCACCTGCGAAGGGCTGCCCGTAATACCATTCTGATCGAGCTGGTCGGAGAAGATCAGGTAAGTGCTGTTTACATTATTGAAAGTATAACCCGCCTGTATGGCAAGACTTAAAAACCAGTTGGAGCAATTCTCATTACCGGTACCAAAGCTACGCCCCACGATCCCTGATATATTGGTATTGCGCAAAAAGCCCTTGCTGGTATGCGTAATCGTGCCGCCCAGGTTGCAGATGTTGCGCAGGTTATCATCATATACAGAAATATCGCCCGCCCCGGTTACATATTTATAAGATTGATTCAGGTTCAGCCATTGCATCTTGGCGGCGCCGGCCAGCCGGATATTATTTTTGGCGCAACCGGTAAAGGCAGGGTTCAGGTAGACCGGCGAAAAATAATACTGGCTGAACAAAGCATCCTGCGCATGCAGCGCGGTACTTACCAGCAGGGTCAGAAAAATCAATATTTTGTATTTCATAAGCGTCTATCTGAATAAATTAATTGTTCCAAATGTGACACCCTTTGTTTTACCCGGCATGTTGCTGTAAACCATACCATCCCAGGACCTGCCATTTCTAAATGTTGCCTTGATCTTCCAGGCATAGGTATCCTGTGGCATCGGTTTCCCATTGATGGTACCATCCCAACCCTGCGCCGGGCTTCCGTTGGCATCCAGCAGGCGGGTTTCAAACAGGAGTTTGCCCCAGCTATCGAAGATCTGTAGTTGGTAGTCGGCAAGTCCTTTGCCCAGTGGCTTAAAGGTTTTGAATTCTGTCCTGGCACTGTTGGGATAAAATGCATTGGGCACAAAGAGATAACCCGGGAAGCCATTGATGCGGGCAATATGGATCGTTGTATCGGGGCAGTTGGAAATAGTATCCAGCACGATCAACCGCACGGCATAACTGCCAGTGTCTGCATATTTGTGTGTTACATCCCGGCTATCTTCAAACGTGCCATCACCGAGCGACCACAGGTATTTATAATTGGCGCTGTTGAGCGTAAGGTTATTGAAGCTAAATGTATAATCGGGCACATTGATAACAGCCGAAGGACTGATGAGGAAATCGCCTGCCGGAGGGACTTTCGCTAATACCAGGTTGGGTTTGATGAGGGAATCTTTACAACCAAAATCGCTGACGGCTACCAGTTTGACGGTGTAGGGCGCGGTGCCGGGTGCAAATGATTTTAGCGGGTCGACAGCCGTGCTGGAGGTACCGTCACCAAAGCTCCAGATATACGTGCTGCCATTGGTGCTCAGGTTGGTGAATTGCACACGCGCCGTATCGCAGGTAAGCGTTTGGTTGACTGAAAAATCAGCCGTCGGTTTTACCGAAACCCGCACTATTTGTTCTGCCGTGTCCGCACAATTGCCATCACTGGCCACCATGCGCACCAGGTATTGACCAAGACCGGTGTAAAGATGCGAGTAATTCCTGGCGGGTGCATCGCTCGTGCCATCTCCCCATGACCAGTTATAGGCACTGGCACCCGTGGTTAAATTATTGGTTAGTACATTCAGCCTTCCATCGCAGCCCAGGGTATCACTCAGCGTAAAAGCGGCATTCGGCTTCGCCGTAGAAGTAAAGCTGACGCTAAAAGTATCCGGTTTACAGCCGTAAATATTGTCTGCCACCAGGCTGATCGTGTACAATGTACTTCCTTCCGTAATGATGATCACGGGTATAGAATCATTGCTGACGGCAACACCGTTTACCAGCCATTGATAAGTACCGGCATAGGTTGAATTGTTATTGATCTTTAACAGGAACACCGGGCAATCGCGTTGGTTGGTGATGGCGAATTGCGCCCTTGCACGCGGGTTCATCTGCAACTGTGCCACTGCGGTATCACTGCACCCGACCGTATTCGACACTACCAGGCTGGTGTTGAATACACGCGGCAAAATGGCCTGCGGGTTTACCGTGTATTGGTGTGTAAAGTTAGCGCCCGTGGATACCAGCGCCCCATCTACCAGCCACTGGTAACTGATCGGATCGGTACCGTTGTAGGTAGTGGTGTTCAGGTAATGGATGGTGGTATCGGTGGTGCACACTGCCAGGCTGGGAGGCGTAAAGGATGCCACCGCCTTGCCCCTTACGGTGAAATTGATGATGGTACTGTCGCTGCAATTGTTGGCATTGGAGGCAAACAATTTTACCGAATAAGTGCCCGGCTTATTGAAAGTATACTGGGCCGAAACGCCGGTTGCGGTTATAACCGAAGGCGTAACGGTGCTATCATAAAACGACCAGGTCACATTTTCATTGATGATACCAGGAGCGGTCACGTTCAGGGTAAAAGGTGCGCAATTGATGCTGCTGATATTCGACTGTACCGTTACCACCGGCTGGGCGAGCACGGTCACCGGTACGCCAAAACTGTCGATACACACAATGCCGGTACCATTGCTTTGCTGCGCCTGCAAAACGATATTGTAATTGCCCGCAACGGTGTACACATGCACGGGGTTATCGCCCGCACTGCTGCTGCCATCTCCCCAAAACCAGCGGTAGTTGGTGGCATTGGTGGAATTATTGGTAACCCGCACAGAATCGCCTTCGCAAAACAATGTTTTATTAGTTGAAAAGTTTGCAGTGGGCTTCGGGTACACGGTAATCTCGCGGAACACGGTGGTGTCGCTGCAACCATTGGTAATGCCAATCGATGCCGTGAATGTGCCCGGGCTGGTATAGGTATGCGTGATCACCGCGTTGGTATTGTTGGTGATTTCCGTGGCGCTGCCATCGCCATAATTCCAGGTAAATTGGGTGGCGCCAAACGTATTATTATTAAACTGCACCGTATGCGATACGCAGCCAAACAACTCCGAACTGTTTACATTGATCAGCGGCCGTATCGGGTTGGGTGCGATGCGGATATTGATGGCCTGGGTATCCCGCCGGCACTCGTTTTCGGCGATCAGGCGGATGGTGATGGTATCCACCGTATTGCCAATATTGTATCTGTGTGAAAAGCTGCCATTGGTAGTAGTGGTGTCTCTTTTACCATCACCAAAATCCCAGTAATAAGTATTGGGCCCGCCGGGCGATGTGTTATTGATCTGGATGGTAAATGGCGAGCAGCCGAACGTGGTATCCACGCCAAAACGCGCCTTGGGATTGGCCCTCACTTTCACGCTGTCGAGCCAGGTGGTGGTATCACAACCATTGAATGCCTTTAATGAAATAAGATAAGTGGTATCCGTAAAGAAAGGGCTGCTTTCAAAATCGATTGCCCCGGGCTGGGCATCGGTGCTGGTTTTACCATTTCCAAAATCCCAGGAAAACTGTATTCCATTCAGTAAGTTGGAAGTATTGGTAAAATTAACCCTCAATGGTCCGCAGCCGGCTGCCAGGTCTTTTGTAAACCTTGCCTGGGCGGTAACCAATGTTATAAACTGTTGCTGGATGCTGTCTGGCTTGCAACCATCCGCGCTGGTAGTAACGAGCTTGATGATCACCGTGTCCGACGGATTGGCAATACTATAAGCCGGGAACACGCCGGTTGTATTGCTTCCAAACAAAACACCATCTGCATACCATTGGTACAAACTATTACCATCCGGGAAAGGCGTAACCGTGATAAAACGGGTGAGATCGGCATTGCTGCAAACCGTTGTACTGTTAGCGGCGAATAATGCTTTGGTATCTGGTCGCACCGTAATGGCGATCACATTGCTGGAAGCCGTGCAACCGCCGCTGGAAACATTCCTTCGGAAATAATATACGCCGGCAACTGCATATGGCGAAGGTTTATAACCGATGGTGGTGGCCACATTGCTCCAGTTAATGCTGTCCGTGCTGGTTTGCCATTGATAGGTATAGGTATTATCGCCACCGGTTGGTGCTCCGCCTAGGAGGCTGTCGACAGGCTGGTTTACGCAGATCCTTTGCGCGGCAGCGATACCATTGTTTCCGATGGTTCCGTTCACCGTAATGCATACGGCGTTACTGATACTTTCACAAAGACCATTGCTCTTTACTTTCCTGCGATAGCAGGTACTATTTGCTGGCGTTACTGAAAGCGTAGATTCGGTGGCGCCGGCTACCAGTTGCCAGTTGGTTTGCCCTGCGGGTGTGGATTCCCACTGAAAGGTGTAGACCGAATCAAGGCTGGCCGAATTGCCGCCTGCCAGTTGCAGGGTTTGTACCTGCACGGAATTGCCTGCACAGATGATTGAATCCCGGCCGATAATATTGATGATCGGCCTGATAATATCGATGGTGTCTTTTGCAATATCGGAAATATTGCGGCAGCCATTGGCATCGGTAATACTGATCAGCGTGATGATATACCTGCCAGGCGCACTGCCCGCGGTGATCACAGGGATGCTGGCGGTGGTAGTATTCACTGTCTGCCGAATCGTATCTGTGCCGCCAGCGCGGTTTACAACCAGTTCGATGTTCGCTGGCGCCGTACCCGTTGTCAATGTAAATGAAATATTGCCGGCATCGGTGGTACACAAGGCTTTTACCGGCGCCGCCAGTGTGCCGGCCGGCAATGGCTTCACCGTAATTTCAATAATATTTGAAACGGCTTCACACTGCGCTGTGAATACGCGCCGCCTGAAATAAGTGGTTTGTGCAAGTGGCCCGGACTGAAAATCTTTTGTGGTAACGCGGGTTGCCAGCCAACTACTATTATCGGTTGATGATTCCCATAGATAAGTATAATTACCGCCACCGCCGGATGGCAGTTCACCTATCAAACTATCGGGTATCTCTTGCGAGCAGACGGTTTGAGCCACGCCGATATTATAACTGCTCAATGCACCCTGCACCGTTATTTTAACAGTATTGGACGTATCTGAACAGGTGGCGCTATTGATGATCCTGCGGTATTGCAGGCTGGTCGTTAAAACAGTCGGTCCGTAAGAGGCGTTGTTGGAAGATGGAATACTTGTCCAGGTAACACCATCCGCAGAACTTTGCCATATAAAGCTGTAGGTGCCATCTCCCCCGCCGATCGCATTCACCGTACGAAGCGAGTCAGGAATGGTGGCGGAACAAATATTCTGATCCCTGCCTACCTGGTTGCCCGTAATGGCCGGGTTCACCGTAACAGTGATTACAGTTGCCGGGCTTTCACAGCCTGCATCGCTTACCTGTGTAACATAATAGGTAAGCGTGGCCGCCGCATTCGTTGGCGGGATAGGTGCGGTATCGCTTCCTCCGGTGAGATTGGGATTGGTGTACCAGCGAAGCTTATTGGTACCGGTGACCGTAGCCGACAGGGCCGGCGCCAACGTATTCAGGCAATAGGTAAACGCCGTAGCAGCTGCTACCGGTGCGGCCGGCCTTGGATTTACCGTGATTAAAAAAGTATCGGGTATGCCCTGGCAATCGCCGCTCACGACCGGGGTTACGATGATGGTGGCAACAACCGGCGTTGTACCATTATTGATGGCTTCAAATGCAGGAATATCGCCAGTGCCGCTGGCAGCCAGACCGATGGATGGGTTGCTGTTGGTCCAGCTATAGGTCGGCGTAACGATGGTACTGCTAAAGGCGTAAGGCCCGGCTGTTTTGCCACCGCAAAGCCCCTGGTCAGGTGGCACTTTCACGTCGGGCGCCGTGGTGACGGTTACATTATCCGTGGCGGTAGTAGTCCCGCATTCGTTGGTAACGGAAAGCCGGATGGCATGCCCGCCCAATGCCGAAAAACTAACCGTACCGGGATCCCTGGTAGCAGCAACATCCGGCAAACCACCTGCAAAGGTCCAGGCATAGGTAAGCGTTCCCGTGGCGCAAGCCGTATCATTGGAAACCGGTTTGATGGTGACTGGTCCGCAGGGGTAGGAAGGTATGCCAATGCCCACCGAAGGCGCTTTTTTTACATTGACCGTCTGCCTGAGTGTGTACGTACTGCATACATTGGTAACCGCCAACTGAATCGTGTAGTTGCCCGGGTTTTTGAATACAAAAGAGGCGTTGAAAGCGCTGTCGCTGGAGCCAGGTGCAAAACTCCAAGATGAGTCCGTACCGCAAAAAGCCGGTGCATAAGTGACAGACCATTGATAGACCGGTGGTTTGCAACTGTTGGGGGAAGTAGTGGTATTGGTGGCAGTTACATTAAAAGGACTGCAACCGGAAGTGCTGCTTAAAGAAAAAGCCGGTACGGGGGGCACGGTTACGCAAATGGTTTGGGTAGTATCGCCTATACCGCACTTGGCATTGCCCGTCCTGATCTTGATGGAATAAATACCTGGTACGCTAAAATTTACATTCAGCACGGGCGAACCGCTTTGCCATACGGAGGGATCTGTTTGACCGAAATCATTACCCAGCGTACCATTATTCAAAATATTCCAGCCGGTGGCCGGTGTAATGGACCAGATTGAATTACCATCCAGGCAACTTCCGCCGTTTACAAAATTGCTTTCGCTGGTATTGGTAAAAGTTACCGTGCTGTTTACGCAAACGGTATCCGAGGGACTGATATCAAAGGCGGCCCTTGGTTTTTTTGAGATATAGATGGGAACAACCGTAGCCGCAGATGAATTACAGGGGTTCTGCGCAACGATATTGGCGGAAAATGAATTGTTGTAAACATTGGTACCATTGGAGCTGGTGGTATTGCAACTGGAAATATCAAAAATATGTGTGACGGAGGTTGGTATATCTGGATGGACATAAGTGATTGGTTGTGTACCATCGTTGAAAGTAACGGTATAAACCGTACCGGGGGCATTGGAGGCAACGCCGGTAATGGGAAAGGTCAGTGATTCTCCGGAGCATGCCAGCGTATTACCCGGGTTATTCAGTCCCACGGCCGGGTTGGTGCCCACAAAAGCGAAATACCTTGTAGTATCAATACAACCATTTTGACCGGTCACAATAAAAAGGATCGGATGACTGCCGATACCATAAGTATGCGTTGTGATAGAAAAAGACGGATCGGCAGTAAAATCAGGTGAACCGTCGCCCCATACGATCTTGTATGCAGTATTGGTGGATTGCGTAATGGATTGGTTGGTAAAAATGAAATCGCCGGTAGATGCACCACAGGTTGTGAAATAGACACTTCCATTATAATCCACGCGACCCGTGCCACCCAAAGTGCCATCGGCCACCTGGGTGGTAGTTACATTCAATGTTTTGGAAGCCGAACACCCAAGCGCTGTGGTCACCGTTTGTGTTACGGTAAAAGTCTGTGTGCCATTGCCCGGGGCGCCCACGAACACATGCGTGGGGCTGGCGGCCGTAGAAGTATTGTTTCCACCCGAAGCCGGGTCGCCAAAATCCCAGGAATAAGTGGCGCCACCGGTGGAAGTATTGGTAAATACCATCGGTTTGTTACTGCATTCACCCGAAGGGGAAGCTGTAAAACCCGCAACGGGCAAGGGATTTTGTTTAACAGAAACCGGCCCTAGCGTGGTATCCGGTTTTCCGGTTCTTTTGATCCTGACAGAAAAATTGCCGATGACATTCGCATTGTAGGTTGGATTTGTACCCACGCTGGTTGCACCATTCAACCAGTTATACGCTGTGATACCAGTGGCAGGAGAAACGGATAGCTGAACGCTTTCGCCCGGGCAAAAAGATGGCGAGGCCGGGCGGATAGATTGACCAAATGACCGCATTCCCCAAAACAATATCAGCAGGTATATAATTTTTTTCATCAACTCCTTTTAAGGATGCAGGTAAAGATTATAAATGACAGCCAGTTGCCTACACGGCAGATACCGGTGCCTTGTCATTCTTAATATCGTGCAGTGCTGAACCCGGTGATGGATAAACACCAGGCAGACGGGTATTGTCAAATACTTCCCGTCGATTTTAGCAGCCAGTTTGGTATTTCCAGAGAATAGAGAGTCGCGTATTGTATTCCGGATTTAAATATACAGATTTAGCGCCTATTTTTTGTAGCCAGCTGGAGTACAAATGACGCCACAGGGCAAAGTCCCGTCATTTACGGACAGGCAAATGGGTGAAATCGCCCTTTTACGGCATTGCGCAGCGGGTAAAGTTTTCGTTAAGTATTTTTTGAGCGATAGTGACCCGCGACCAAATCCTTTTATTCTGAGATTCCTTCCAGCGATAACAGGAACGCATACTCGCGGGCCTTGTCCTTTAACGGTTTAAACCTGCCCGAAGCGCCGCCATGCCCGGCCTCCATATTGGTATACAGGAAAAGTTTATTGCTGTCTGTTTTCATGGCCCTTAGTTTGGCCACCCATTTGGCCGGCTCAAAATACTGTACCTGGCTATCGTGCAGACCGGTGGTCACCAGCATATTCGGGTAGGCCTTTTTCTCAACATTATCATACGGCGAATAGGATTTCATGTAATCGTAACTCTCCTTATTGGCCGGGTTGCCCCATTCATCGTATTCATTGGTGGTGAGCGGTATGGAAGCATCGCTCATGGTCGTTACCACGTCCACAAAGGGCACGGCCGCGATCACACCGTTCCAGAGGTCGGGCCGCATGTTTACCACGGCGCCCATCAGCAGGCCGCCGGCACTGCCGCCATTGGCATAGAGGTGTTTGGAGGAAGTATATTTATTGGCGATCAAAAAATCGGCGCAATCATTAAAATCAGTAAAGGTGTTTTTCTTTTTCATCATCTTGCCATCTTCGTACCAGTAGCGGCCCAGTTCCTGGCCTCCACGGATATGCGCAATCGCATAGGCAAATCCGCGGTCGAGCAGGCTTAGCCGCACGCTGCTAAAATAAGGATCGGTGCTTATTCCATAGGAACCATAAGCATACAATAACAGGGGCGCATTACCTTCTTTTTTAAACCCTTTTTTATACACGATCGAGACCGGGATGTTCGTGCCGTCCTTGGCGGTGGCAAAAACTCTTTCCGTTTGATAAGCCGCAGGATCTTTCCAGCACATTGGGATCCTAAGCTTAGAATTCCACGTGGACAAGTTGTCGCG
>JADMIO010607153.1_pt1 | contig 25447 bp, 25 predicted proteins | sample 8958161 | NCBI WGS metagenome assembly JADMIO01 (sample SAMN16585339, study PRJNA669376) | soil metagenome | isolation source: Crop rotation soil | place: USA: Cullars Rotation, Alabama | collected 2011
GCCGCGACTTCAAGTCACGTGAATTCCAAGCTTCGGATCCCACTGTGCTGGAAAGCAGCTGTATGGCGCGCAGCAGCTGGGGCGGGATCGCGAGCGCAGCGCCGGCGCCCGCAGTTATCCCGAGAAAGTCACGACGATTGATCATGGGGATTCAGGTTGGAGTTAGAGAACTGAGAGGCGTGAAGAGGGGCGTGAAGAGGGGCGTGAAAAGCAGCGTGAAGAGGGACGTGAAGAACAGCGTGGAACTGCGTGGCCACTCATCTGAGGACTCCCAATTCTGGCCCACGCTTTTCTTCACGGAGTTCTTCATGTCTTTCTTCACGACTGTCTTCACGCTTCTCTTCACGGTGTTGTTTTTCCTGCTGCTGTCGCCCGAGCCAGAAGCCGAGCGCGACCCAGAAAGCGGAGAGCGGCACGGCAACCCAGGACATTCCCGCGAGTCCGAAGCCGAGCGCGCCGAGACCGCCTAGCGCCCACGCCGACAGCTGGTCGCCGCCGCGGTACACGAAGGTCTCGATGACGTTCTTCGCCTTGTACTTGTCCTCGCGCGACACGACCGTGAACAGCGTCTCCATCGCCGGGTTCATGATCGCGAAGTTCGTCGCGCGTCTCAGCACGGTGAACACGGCGAGAACCTGGAATGACACTATCGCCCCGAGCGCGCCGAAGCCGATGACGCTCATCACCGGCAGGATCGCGAGTGCCGCGGCGAGCCCGAGCCACCGGATGATCCGCCCGGTGAAGAACATCTGCGTCACCACCGTGAGGACCTGCGTGATGAGCTCCAGCCGGGCGAGAATCGCCGTGCGCGCCGTGCGGTCGGCGTAGAGGTGGCCGACGAGATCCGACTGCGCGAAGTACAGTACCGTCGAACCGAAAACGTAGAGGAGCTGGAATACACAAATGCCGAGCAGGTAGGGCGACTTCGTGATATGCGTGAAGCCCGACCACACCGTGCCGCCGATGATCTCATCGCTACGCGCGGCGCGGTCATCGCCGCTCGCGCTCTCCCGCGGAAAGCGAATGACGATCAGAATCGCGATCTGGATCAGCGCGCACGACACCAGCAGGATGTTCACGGCGCCGATCTTGGGGGCGAGCGCCGCGGTGACTGCGGAGCCGATGATCGAGCCGAACGTGCCGCCGACGCCGATGAAACCAAAGAGGCGCTTGGCCTGCTCGCTGCGAAACGCGTCGGCCATCAAGCACCAGAAGATCGACGTATTGAACAGCGCGTAGACGGTCGTCCATACGAACAGCGCGCGTCCCATCCAGATGTCGAGCGTCGAGCCTTCGCCACTCGCCACGAAGCGCATCACCGCGTAGAAGGTCAGGAAGCTCGCGGTGAAGAAGTGGTAGGAGATTGGAATGACACGCCGCACGGGAAATCGCACGACGAGCCAGGAGAACAGCGGATTGCACAGCAGCGTGACGGCGAGCGTGCCAGCGAAGAGCCACGGCAACCCTGTCACCCCCGAGGCGGCCGCCACCGCGTCGCGGATCGGGCGCAGCACGAAGTAGCTGCTGAGGAGGAAGAAGAAGAACGCGAACGAGGCCACCAGCGCGCGCACCTCGTTCGGCCGCACGTCGACGACACGACGCAGCAGCCCGTGAAAGCCATCGCTCACGTTCTCGGCACTTCTCATTGGGGTCATTGTACGACGGGGTGCAGGCACCGGAGCCATCCGGCACGTTCGCGGACTGTAAGGTTTTCGTAGGCGCGGTCGCAGCCAACAGACTGAGACACCTACATTTCGCCCGTGAAGAACTTGTCGCGGCGGATCGCCGCCGTCACGCCGTCGATTACCGTCGCCCTCATCCTGTTCACGGTCGGGCTGACGGGGCTCCTTGCGTATCGCGCATTCGACGCGTCGCGGGCCCAGCGCCGATTGACCGAGCGTACGCTGCGCGACTATGCCGGTTTCGCCGCATTCCAGCTCAAGACGGCATCGATCAACCTCATCATGAACCGGCACCGGCAGCTCTTCGACAGTGTCGTGCGCTCGATCGCAGCGCCCGTTCCGCGGCCGATGGGCGCGCGGCAGCTCGCCGCGATCGTCGAGCCGCGGCGCCAGCAGTTCCGGATTCTCGAGGACGTCAGTTTCTATTACCAGATCACATTCGCCGACAGCGCCATCGAGGCTTCACCGTCGCCGCTGGCTACGCCGGCGAACCTGCGCCGGCTCCGCGACACGGTAATGGCCCCGCCGGTGATGCGCGGTCGCCGCGATCAGTTCTTCGTGCCGATCTTCCTGACGCTGGATGGTCGACCCTACGTCTTCGTGCACATGCTGTCCTTCAACGCGCCGTATGTCGCCTACGGCTACGCGGCTCCCGCCGGGCGGTTTGTGGGAAGCGCCGTGAGGACAGTGCTCACCATGCAGCCCGTGTTGCCGCGAACGCTGATGGGCAACCTCGCGATCGATTCGATTCTTGCCATCAATGTGACGGACGCATCGCGCCAGTCGATTTACGCCAACGGGCCTCCGGTTGACAGGCGATTCATGGCCGACGATTCACTCGATTCGCGCCTCGGTGGACTCCACTTCCAGGTGTCGATCAGCCAGGCCGCCGCGGGACGTCTCATTATCGGTGGACTGCCGCGTTCACGTCTTCCCGAGGTGCTCGCCACCTCATTCGTCGCGGTCGGTCTTCTCGGCTTGCTGATGTTTCAGTTCCGCCGACAGGAGGAGCTGGGACGACTGCGCGATGATTTCGTGTCCGGCGTGTCGCATGAGCTGCGGACCCCGCTGGCGCAGATCCGCTTGCTCGCCGAGCTGTTGCGCATGGGCAAAGTGCCCACCGAGGACAAGGACCGTTCGCTGCGCATCATCGACCAGGAGGCGCGGCGGCTATCGTTCCTCGTCGACAGCATCCTCAACTTCACCCGTTCGAAAGCAACGCCTCTGGCACCTGTGCGGACGGATGTCGCGGCCGAAATTGCCGAGATCGTCGCTGGCTTCGAGCCGCTGGCGCAGGCCCATTCCGTTCATCTCACCACGCGCCTCGAGAGCGGCCTGACGGCAACAGTCGACCGAGGAGCGCTCCGCCAGGTGCTACTCAATCTCCTCGACAACGCGGTCCGCTACGGGCCGGCTGGCCAGACCGTGACCATCAGTACCACTTCTGTGTGGGACGACTGGACCCTCGAGGTCGCCGATGAAGGCCCTGGGGTGCCGCCTGATGAGCGCGACCGCATCTTCGCTCCCTACTATAGAATGAAGCGCGATGCCGGCGGCGCCGTTGGAGGTACGGGCATCGGCCTCGCCGTCGTTCGGCAGCTCGTGCAGCAGCATGGCGGACAGGTGCGTGTCTCCAACGTCGAGGGCCGTCCCGGCGCTCGCTTCGTCGTCATGCTTCCGATCGCCGCACGGAGCAACGGAGCCAGGTGACCCGCATTCTCGTCGTGGAGGACAACGTGGATCTCGCTTTCGCAGTGACCACGGCGCTTCAGAGTGAAGGCTTCGACGTCATCGTGGCGGGCACAGGTCCGGAAGGCGTCGACGCAGCGCGCACCGGTGGGGCAGATCTCATCATTCTCGACGTGATGCTTCCGGGCTTCGACGGATTCCGCGTCGTTCGCACCCTGCGTGAGGACGGGATCGGGACGCCGATCCTCATGCTCACCGCCCGCGGAGAAGAATCCGACAAGGTCCGCGGCCTTCGACTCGGCGCCGACGACTACGTGACCAAGCCCTTCGGCGCAATGGAGCTGCTCGCGCGCGTCGACGCGCTGCTCCGTCGCTCACGACTCTCGGCGGCGGCGACGCCCCCGCCGACCGCGATGCTCAGTCGCTTCGGCGAAGTCGAAATCAACCGCGCGGCGCGAACGGTGAAGCGGAGCGGTGAACCCGTCTCGCTCACGCCCAAGGAGTTCGACCTGCTGATCGCACTCATCGACCGGGCCGGCACTGTCGTCCCGCGCGGCGATCTGCTGAGCGCGGTCTGGGGTTACCAGCATGACGTCAGCACCCGCACCGTCGACATTCATGTCTCCGAGCTCCGGGCGAAGCTCGAGCCCAATCCCACGCAGCCGGTGCACATCATCACGGTGCGCAAGGCGGGCTACCGCTTCGAGGGATAGCCGAGAGTACGAACGCCGGTGGCTACTTCACGACCGCGGTGTAAACGAGACGCTGGAAATCCAGTTCCAGCGGATATACCCGTCCGGTGTTGAACTGCGTCCACACCATTGCAACCAGATCTTCCTTCGGATCGATCCAGAAGAAGGTCCCCATCAGCCCCCACCACCGATAAAGGCCGGCGGAGCCAGGGAGATGATCGGCGGCGGGATCCACGAGCACGGCCCCGCCGAGTCCGTAGCCGTATCCGTCATGTCCCACCATCGGTGACACGATCGGCGTGAGAGCCGGTGGGAGATGATTGCGCATCATGTTCGCCGCGCTCCCCTTCGACAACACTCGGCGTCCGTCGAGCTCACCGCCATTCAGCAGCATTTGCGCGAAGCGGAGGTAGTCGGCCGGCGAGGACAACAAACCGGCGCCGCCGGACAGAAGTTTCGCTGTTGACTGATATTGCGAGCCGACGAGCTGCGCTGCTGGCCGGAGGGCGCCGTCTGAAGCGCGCGAATACAGCACGGGGATGCGTCCGTCCATGGCAGGCGTCACATGAAACGACGTCTCGCGCATGCCGAGTGGCGCGAAGATCTCATCGGCGACATAGCGATCGAGTGGTTTGCCGGAGGCGACCTCGATGACGCGGCCCAGCACATCCATGGCCAAGCTGTAGTTCCAGGCGTCGCCCGGCGAAAAGGCGAGCGGGAGACGCGCGATGCTGTCGCCGAGTTGCTCCAATGTGCGCCCGTAATTGAAAATATTGGCCTTGAGATAGATCGAATCGACGGGGCCATTTCCGAAGAAGCCGTACGTGAGTCCCGACGTATGGGTGAGCAGATGCTCGATCGTGACTGGGCGAGCCGGCGCCTTGAGAACGGGACTGCTCGACGATCCACCGGCGTAGACCCGCGTCGCGGCGAACGCTGGAATGAACCTGGAGACCGGATCGTCGAGATGAAGTTTCCCCTCGTCGACCAGCCTCATCGCAGCGGCGGCAATGACCGGCTTCGTGAGCGAGTAAAGCCGGAAGATCGCATCCATGCGCATCGGGACATGGTTCGCCACATCCATGCTGCCCACGGATTCGGAGTATCCGACCTTTCCGTGACGCGCGATGACCATGACGAATCCGGCGAGCTTGCCCGAATCGACGTAGGCGCGAAGGGCAGGGGCGATGCGCGCGAGCGAGTCAGGCAAGAGCCCGATGTCCTGCGGCCGCGCCGCGGGAAGACCCTGCGCCGAGGAGAGTTGAGCGGCCGCCGAGCCGAGCAGAAAGACTGCAGGGCTGCGTCGCATCTACTTCGCCGGCTGAGCCATCGGCTTGCCTTTCTCGACGATGTAGACAGCGAGAATCTTCACGGGCTTTTTCCCCGTGTTCGTGGCGTTGTGAATGACGGCCGCATTTTGCATGAAGTCGCCGGTTTTGAAGGCCTTGATGGGCTTGCCCTCCTGCTGGAGGGTGACTCCGCCATCGAGCACGTAAGCCAGCTCGACGCCCGGATGCGTGTGCCGGCCAGAGGTTCCGCCAGGCGGAATCTCGGCGATGGCCATCACCGCTTCGTACTTCGCTGAAGCCGGATCGTCGACGCGCTGGAGAATCGTTCGCTTGATCGACGGCGCCGGCTGTTGTGCAAAGGCGACGCGATCGACGGCAATGCCGACCGCGACCCCACTGCTGATGAGCATGCAGGCCAGAATCAGGGCGCGGCGATGCGGCGGGATGAACGAGCGCATAAGAGCATCCGGTGGGCGAGGGGCAGCTATCATAACCCCGACGAGGCCAGCAAAGCCATTACCTCCACCGCGGATTGAAACCATATTGTCCACTAGAACGTCTAGTGGACATGATTCCTGAACCCCTCCGCCGTTTTCAACGCCTATTCCTGAGCATCTTCGGCCGCCGCACCCTCGAACTCGAGATGCAGGCCGAAATGCGCGACCATCTCGAGCGCGCGACCCAACGACTCATCGAGCGCGGCATGACGCCCGAACAGGCGCGCATGGAGGCGCGGCGCGAATTCGGGAATGTCGGGTCGCTTCAGGAGCAGGCCCGTGACGCGCGGGGGTCCCGATGGCTCGAGGCGCTCGTCGGCGACGTCCGATTCGCCTTTCGCCATTTCGCCCGGCGCCGAGCGACCGTTGCCATCATCGTAGCGGTACTGGCCCTGGCCACCGGCGCGAACACCATGCTGTTCTCGATGTTCCAGGCGCAGTTCCTCCGGCCCGCCCCTGCAGTGGCGTACGACGGCCGCATGGCGCGCCTCTGGGCACAGGAGCGCGCGACAAGAACCGCCGCCTGGAACCTCGCCGGGTTCAGCTATCCCGAGCTCCGAACGCTTCGAGACCGGAAAGACCTGTTCGAGGAGCTTGCCGCGTACACATCCCAGGATGTCATTGTCGGCGGGCGCGACGGAACAGAAGCGCGCGCCGTTCGCGCCGAGTTCGTGACCCCGAACTACTTCGCGGTGCTGCGCGTGCCGCTCGCCGCCGGCGTGGGTCTCGCCAACCAGTCGGCGGACATGACGACGCCTGAGAGGACCGCAGTCCTCTCACATGCCATGGCGAAGACGCTGTTCGGCGAACCGACGGCGGCCGTGGGTCGCACGGTGCTCATCAACGAAATCCCGCTGCAAGTCGTCGGAGTCGCCCCGCCGATCTTCCAGGGCGCCGTCCGCGGTACGGACGCGTCGATGTGGATCCCGCTTGGCACGCGGAGCGAGATCGCTGGTCTCCCTCCTCGCTGGCTCATGGAAAGTCAGACGCTTCAGGCGTTCGCGCGAATGGCCCCGGGTGCATCGCGCGACGACGCCACCGCGCTGGCTCGACGCACGGTCATCACTACGCTGCCGGATTCCGCGGCACGGGTGGGCATGTCGCGCACCGCTGATGTCATGGCGATGCAGGCCGTTCCGCCTGGACCAGAGCGGCTCAACTCGATCATGATGTTCGTCGTGCTCGGCGTCGTCGGTGTGCTCATCCTGCTCGTCGGATGGATGAACGTCAGCTCACTCATGGTCGCTGCCGCCATCGCGCGCCGCCAGGAAATCGCCGTCCGCCTCTCACTCGGCGCTTCGCGCCGTCGCATCCTGCGGCAGCTCATCACCGAATCGACCGTCCTCACCGTCGTCGGCGGCGCCATGGGACTCGTGGTCGCGTGGTTCACCCTCAGGTGGTTCATGGCCACCGGAGTTGGCGGGGTCGACGTCATGCCCGACGCCGGCACGCTCGCGTTCGCGCTCGGCGTCAGCGTGATCACCGGCATCGTGTTCGGGCTGTCGCCAGCACTCCACGCGACGCGTGGGTCGGTAGGCACGGCGATCCGCGATTCCGGCGCGGGATCGACGGGCCAGTCGCAATTGCAGCGACGGTTCGTCACGGCGCAGATCGCGCTCTCGCAGCCACTACTCGTCATGCTCGCCACGCTGCTCTGGTCGATCGTGGCGGATGGCGGCAACGCCGCCGTGGAGATGAGTCGCCGCATCGTCGTGGTCGACGCGTACGCGGTCCCGCGCAACGGCAAAGATGGGTCATCGGGTCATCGGTGGAAAACCTGGATTCGCTTGCCGCTCGCATCGCGCGGCGTCCCGAGGTCATCGACGTCGTACCGGAAGCGGCGCCGTTCGACAAAGGATCTGTCGTTCTTCGTTCCGCTCAGGCTGACACGCAGCGGATGGTGAACCTGCAGGGTGTCGCTCCCGGTTGGCTGTCGATCGCCGAGTTGCCGATCTTGCTCGGGCGCGATGTGTCGCTCGTGGATACCGCCGGAACAGCCGCGGTTCCCGTGGTGATCGGTAACGACTTCGCGAGAGCGATGTGGGGCAATGCGAATCCAATCGGGCGAACGCTCGGCGCTCCGCAGCTTCACGGCATGAATGACGCGGCAATGGTGCTGACGATCGTCGGCGTATACGACGCGTCGCGCGGGATCCCCAAGCTCACCGGCAGTGGCGGCGGGCTGAATCCGAAAGGAGAGTTCCGTGTCTATACGGCGCGCGGCAAGCGCTGGCGCAGTGACCTGCTGCTCGTGCGGACGCGGGGCGCGGGTGCGCCTTTGGTGAACGACCTGCGGCAGTTCATTCGGGCGGAGGCTCCGACCTTACCGATCGAGTCGATCAGGACGCTCGCGGAATTCGAAGCGCAACAGGACCAGATGTCCGTGCAGGAGGCGTCACTCACAGGCGTCGCAGCACTGGTTGCCTTGTTGCTCACTTCACTCGGGTTGTACGGCGTCGTGGCGCTGGCCGTCCAGCAGCGTACGCGCGAGATCGGCATTCGTATCGCGATCGGTGCGAATCCGGCAGCGGTCACGCGCATGTTTCTACGTTCGGGAGTGCGGATCGCCGTCATCGCGCTGTTGATTGGGCTTCCGGTGACGGTGGCAGGGCTTCAATTCGGCCAGATGCAGGGCGTCGTCAATCAGGGCCCGAACTTCTTGCTGGTGGGGCTCGGCGTGTCCGTCGTGCTACTCGCCGTGGCGGGGGCAGCGACGTGGCGGCCGGCGCGCCGCGCGGCGCGTGTGCATCCCGCCATCGCGCTGCGGGGGGAGTGATCAGCTCAGACGCGGAAAATGAAGCAACCCCAGTTGTCGTCCATCGTGGCAATGAAGAGCCATTGGCCTGGGGTCGGAACACGCACCGACGACCGAAATGCGCTGACCGGCATTCGCTCCTTCAACGTATAGAAGAGCGTATCACCGGATCGCGATGCTCGCCTGATGTCGCGCTCGACGCCTAACGGCAGCGGCCGATCGAGGCGAATCGCCCGCACGGACAGCGTCGCCGTATCCGAAGGCGCGGCGGAGCGTCGCGCTGTGCGCCACCACAAACTCGCGTGTCCACTCGTCCATGCACTGCGATACGCGGACCAGCCGCCGGCAGTCACGTCGCCGCTGGTAACGACGGCGTCAGTATCGTGCACCGCGACACACCGACGCGAGCCGCCTGCTTCGGCGGCGGCAATCAGGTGCCTGGTCGAATCGGGACTGAAGCGACCGGCGCTGCTGATTCGCTCGCCCAGGATCGACATGTAGGCGCCCGGCTGATTGACGCTTGAAAGCCCAGTCAGCCCAATGGCGATGCCGAGTGCAACGGAAGCGAGAGCTGGCATCCGCACGCGAGACCGAAATGCGAGGACCAGAACGGCGGGCACCCAGAGAATCAGCATTTCCGTAAGCAGCACACCGGTGAGCGGTTTTAACGGCGACGCGAACCGCGCCATCGAGAACGGCGCGAACAGCGCAACTCCATCGCCGTAGGTGGTGAACATGTCGAGCACTCCATGTGACATGATCACAGCCGCCAAATAGGGAAACACGGCCTTGATGGAGCTCGCGCGTCGCCGTCCGGCGAGGACGTGTGCACCAGCCATCGCGATGACCGCGGCCGCCGCCACCGAATGTGTCAGGCCGCGGTGTCCGCCCAGGAACGAGGCGTCTCCGCGCCCGAACCACCATCCTATCGCATCGATGTCCAGGACGACGGCGGCGGACGCAGCGAATCCGATCGTTGCCGCGTTGCGCTCCGCGGCCGGAAGCATCGGCCTCAGAAGAACCGCCATCGCCGCGTGCCCGATCGAAGAGGGCATTAGTCAGCCCGCACGCCGTGACTCGGTCAGCGGATCCACGTGCCGAGACGACGCCAGCGGATCTCCGTCAGGACACGGAAGTAATCGAGTCCGTCGATCGGGTCATACGAGTAGTACACGAACGTCGGCGTTCCGCGAAGATTCTCGCGTGGCACTAGCCCGTAGTATCTGCTGTCGACGGAGTTGTCCCGATTATCACCCATCATGAAGTAGTTGCCGGCCGGGACGACGAGCGGGCCCCAGGTGTGAATTGAGGGAGCAGCTACGGGTGGGCCGAATCGCGACGCGCCTGCTTCGATTCGATGCTGCCATGCAAACAGGGGCTGAGGCAATTCGGCGACTGAGTCGGAGAGGGGAACCTCCGTGCTCCGCGACGGGACGAACACTCCGTTCACGAAGAGATCGCCATGTTTCATGAACAGCGTGTCACCCGCGACGGCAATAATTCGCTTGACGAGCATCGGAGTGACATCGTCAGGTGAAATGCGAATCGACGGATCCTGGGGCGGCGAAACGAAGATGACGACGTCATTGCGCCTCGGCTCGGCGTAGCCCGGAAGAGATCGATGCGTGAACGGAATGTGCGGGCCGAGCCGGAGATGGTTGACGAAGAGCCAATCGCCAACGAGCAAGGTCGGCTCCATGCTTCCGCTTGGGATGCGATAGGCTTCCGCGAGCAGCGTTCGGGTACCGAGGAAGATGGCGATCGCCGGGAGATACCCAACGATGATCGTGCGCGCTCGTCGCTGCAGGAGCGTCCGGAGTGATTCCGATCGCTTTGTGGTTCGTTCCTGCTTCGCGGCCTTCCGTCGTTTGCTCATCGCGATTCTCCTACGAGGCAAGAGCGTCGAAGTACGCCTCGATCCGCTTCCGCATCGCCGCGTCGGGCAGGCGGCCGCGGGAGGCGTTGTTGTTATCGATCGCGAACGGAATCGTTTCCGTCCCCGGAATCACGCAGGTGACGGCCGGATTCGACGCAAGGTACTTCAGGAACACCTGGGCCCAGCTCGTCGCATCGAACTCGGCCGCCCAGTCGGGAAGCGGCTTGCCCAGCACGCGCTGAAAGACACGGCTCCGGCCGAAGGGAAGGTTGATGAGCACTCCCATCCCTCGCTCCGCGGCGAGAGGAATGATGCGCTCCGCCGCGCTCCGATTGTCGATGGCGTAATCGACCTGGACGAAGTCGAGCTTGTGCGCCTTCATCGCCGCCTCGAGAGCCGGATACTGGTTCTTCGAGCTGCTCGTGATGCCGGTGTAGCGGATGCGCTTTGACGCTTTCCACTCATTCAGGACCGGGACGATCACATCCGGATTCGACACGTTCCAGATTTGCATCAGGTCGATCATCGGTGTCTTGAGGCGCTTGAGCGATTGCTCCATCTGCGCGGCAGCGGCCGAGGCGTCGCCGCCGCCGCCACCACGCCCGCCGACAGACACCTTGGTCGCGAGAAAATACTTGTCGCGGTTCTTCAGCTCGGCCAGCGCGTCACCGACTACGTCTTCAGCCATCCCATATGCCGGCGCGGTGTCGAGCACCTTGCCGCCCAGCTCCGGAAATTTCCCGAGCACCGCCCGAAGCGTTGGGATCATATCGGGCGTCGGGCGTTCGTAGTTGCGCGCTGTGCCCATCCCGATGACCGGCACCTTTTCGCCGGTGGAGGGAATGGCTCGCTCGATCAGTGGTAACGCGGCCTGACTCAACGGGCGTGGCGATACCGGCAGCGCGAAGGCCGGCAGGCGATCGAGGGCGAGCATCGCGCCGGCGGTGACGCCGACCTTGAGCGCGTCGCGGCGGGTGAGTTTGGATTCGTCGGACATCGTTTCTCGTTAGCGGGTGTTGCCGCGGCCTCGTCCGGCCGCCGGCAGCGTGCCCTTGTTGGCGATCGCCTTCTTGATTGCTTCGACGGTCGTGGTTGCGCGGTATTCGACAATCTGCCGACCCAGCTCCTCGTTTTTCCTGCGGTCGGCGAGTGAAACGCCTTCGATCGACGCCTTTCCGATCTTGACGCGTTCTTCCCAGCGGATCGTTTTCGGATCGGTCATGAACATGTTGAGCGCGATGACCGGATCGTCATGCAGGTTGTCGGCGGCGGTCCGCTTGAGGCCCTTGTCGTCCATGAACCGCTGCACGCCGGCGTAGTCGTAATACTCCTGCACGTGCGCGACGACCGGATCTCCCTTCCATATGGTAGTGAGCGAGTCCGCCACGAATCGTTGGCCGGCCTGATTGCCCCCCGAATCGCCGATGAGGATGATGTTCTTGAAGCCGTGCACCTTCAGGCTGGCGACGACGTCAGTGAGCGTCATTCGGAAGGTTTCTTCGCGTACGCTGATGGTGTTCGGGCTCATCATGTGCCCGCTGGGCGGATCGATGCGGCCTTCCGGGACGAGCTTGATGATGGGTGCGCAGAGCGCGTTGCCGAGCTTGCGCGCAATGGCGTCGCAGTTCGTGGCGAGGACGTAATTGTGCTTGCCCGTCGCGAGCCACGGCCCGTTCGGTTCGATGCCGCCGGTCGGGATGATGATGGTGGTCTTCCCGGCGGCGAGCGCGTCGCGCACATCCATCCACGTCATTTCCTCGAGCCAGACGGTGTTCGGCGTCGGGATCGGATTCGGCGTGTTCGCGCAGTTGTACGGATTCTGCGCGCACTGGCCGCCGCCCATGTTCTGCGCGGGCGGGTTCTGCCCTGACGCGGCGGACGCGACGAAGGCCAGCACACCAACGATCAGGCGTGATTTCATTGTCAGTTCCTCAGAAGTCCCACGGGTGGTTGAGACGCTGAGAACCTGTCACGAGCTCATAGCGGTGTCCAGCTATTCTTCAGCAAGGCCGAATCAGTCTCTCTCGCATCGAGCATAGTGAGCGACCTCCCCCGAGTCGCGGCTATCGCGGAGTTAGCTGCACCGGCTTCCCGGAGGACGAGCGGCGCGGCCCGTCCCACTCGACGTCAACGATGTCGGTCGGGCGAAACGGACAGAGATCGGGAAATCCCAGACGCCAATCATTGGAAATCGCGACGTTGGCAAACTTTCTACCGTCGCGAAGCTGGACAGTGACGAGCCAGTAGCCCATGCCGCTCTCCTCGAAGCTTTCCAGCTTACGACGGATTTGCCGCGATACCTTGCCAAACATGAGGGCGTGTCGCCGGGTTGGGTGGCTGCGTGCGCTGCGGGGCACGACCATAGTTGTGGCCGGCGCGGGGAGCGGGCAAGACCATCTGCCAAATCGCTAGGCCGACAGGAGTGGAATTCCGGATTGCCATCCGACGGAGTTTACAACACCGCTTTCGGCACGAGCCGCCTGAGCCAGACCTTCATGCGCTTTCCAGCGCTCACGGCGCCGTCGGGATTGAAAGCGGCCGTCGTGTGCCAGGCATTCTCGGGTTGAACATCGACATCCATGGCATGTCGCAGATCCTGGGCGATTCGCGCGTTATGAATGACCGCGAAGCACTCGGTATTCAGGTTCGCGCTTCGCGGATCGAGGTTGAAGGTCCCGATGACTGCGACATGGTCGTCCACGACCATGGATTTGGCATGGAGCCCGAACGTCGGCGTGTAGTGGAGCGTGGCCTGCAACGCACTAGTCATCACCTTGCGTCGCACTTCCGCGTCAGGTTTGAACTCGTAGATCTCGACGCCAATCTTCAGCAGCGCGTCGCGCTCGCGCTGATAGCCGCTGAAGGCCTCGAAGTTGTCGGTGGACGCAAGGCTGTTGGTGAGGATCCGCACGCGCACGCCGCGGGCGATGACCTCGCGGAAAAGGCCCTGGCTCAACGGCGTCGTCACGAGGTACGGAGATTCGATCGTCACCGACTTCTGCGCGCCCTTGATGAGCCGGATCAGCTCCTCGGTGCTCGCGCCCCCGCCACCGATGCCGCTCGTTCCCGCGTTCTTGCCCGGAACGTCGCTGACGAATGCGACGCTGTCCGACCACACCAACGCCCCTGATTCGAGAATGTGATTGAACGCGACCGGCACCGACTTGATGCGTTCGCGGACCTGCGGCCAGAAGTTGCGTGGATCGCAGGCGTACTCGTGCAGGTAGCGATATGCGGTCGCCGTGTCCGGCGTGACGGTCGTCCGGAGCAATGACCGGATAGGCACACTGAGCGCGTTGTTCCAGAACTGATTGAACGATCCTTGTACTTCACTCGATGCACGGCCGAGGAGCAGGACGTCGCGATCGCGGAAGTTGAACTCGTGATCGTAATCGAAGTACTCGTCGGCGATGTTCCGGCCGCCGGTAATGGCGACCGTTCCATCCACGATGAACGTCTTGTTGTGCATCCGCTGATTGAAGCCGCGGAAATCGGTGGCGAGTTTGAAGAGTTTGGTGGGGAGATTCTTGCCGATGTTGGCGGTTGGGTTATACAGACGAATCTCGATATTCGGGTGTGCATCGAGCGCGAGCAGGCTTTCGCCGCCCACCTCGAGCATGAAGTCGTCGACGAGGACCCGCACATGAACGCCGCGGTCGGCGGCGCGCAAGAGGTAGTCCACCGCAATCAGCCCGACGTTATCCGCCGTGAAGATGAAATATTGGATGTCGATCGTGCGTTCGGCGGCTTCGGCGAGCCAGGCGCGTGAGACGAGCGACACGTCGCCCTCTTCGAGCGCGTAGACGCCAGTGCGGTTTCGCATCAGCGGAGCCAGAGGCGCGAGGTGCTCGGAGAGCTTGGCGCCTGTGGTGTGGACCTGCGAACAGAACGCGGGGTCGGCAGCAACGCGGTGTGGGGGCGGAGCCTCGCGCCCGCACCCTGCAAGAAACACTATGGTCGCGAGGGCGAAGATGAAGCGCCTGCGGATGGGCATTCCTTTGAAATGATAGGAAACGACGTCGCTAACGAGATCTAGACGATCTCACCCAGAAAAGAGTCAGCGATTTCCCATCCACAGCGAGATCAGCCCGAGGGCGCCAGTGACAACGCCCCGGCAGCAGCAACGCGGTGTTAGCGGACGCGGTGAGCAGAATTGCGAATTCGCGCCCTAGATCTGGCCACCGTTAATGCGCTGAGGACGAACCCCGTGACGCCACCGATCGGAAGCTTCAGGAACCAGGGGCTGTGCGAATTGGGGGGCGCGATGAGCGCTTCGAGAATTGCCCCCAACACCGTTCCAGCGGCCAGCGTCAATGCAGTTCGGCCAAGAGGGGCCGAGCGGAAAAACAGCTAACCACCCAGCGGGGCAGCAAGGGCTCCGAAGGCAGCGCCAAGGAGCGCGGGTAAACCGAAGGTGGTCAGATTGCAAAACGGATTGGCATCGAAGAGCACCATCTCGAATCCGACGATTACGCTTAAGGCGATCGCACCGGTGATTGCACCACCCGTCGCCAGCAGGCCGGTAACCTGAACGCGCGAGAGCTTTGGATGCTCGGGCGAGATGACCGGTTGTTTTATCAACAGGCTGGTTGCGTTGTTAACGGAAACGCGTTCTGCTGCGGGCGCATGATCATAGATGCGGCCAGCGAGCGGAGCGAGCAAGGCCGCTTCCTTAGCAAAGCCCCGATAGCAGCAACGCGGTGTTAGATGGCGTCCGAGCTGATCTTAGCGTGACAGCTCTCGATTGTGCCACCAAATCGCTCGGCTTAATGCTTCGTGCGCTTTCACAATTTTCCTGACACCGACGAATTCAATGACCACGCCAGACAATGCGATGGCGAATACCGCCGAGTGTCCTCCGGTGAGCTCCTGCTCGCGCCGTGCGTGTTCGACGGCCAGTGCTCCTCCGGCGGTCAAGGCGCCGATGAAAGCCAAGGTCGATCCTCGCCCGTAGTTAATATCAAAGATCCGTGCTTGTGCGCGTGCCGAGTCTGACGGAACGCGAGCGACAAGACTTGAGAGACTCGTCGCGGAGAAGACGCCCAATTTGCCAACTCTCTCGCCGGCAGCGCCGCGCAGGATGCGATTGCCCTCGAGCCGAAGCGCACACTGGTCATAGGCGCAGCCGGACGACGGAGGGCTGGTCTGGGCCAATAGCTCGCCGGAAGTGGCGAGGCTCGCTGCAGCTAGCAAGGCTGCGGCGGTGAAACCATGTCGGCGAGGCATTGTTTGGTTAGCCATCTAACGGAACTGCGTTCTAGGCAGCCTATGTGAGGTTATTCGATGATTATGCCCATTCCCAGTCCGAGGATCGGAAGACAGATCGCTGTAGCGGCGAGCACCCTCGTTCGAGCAGAGCCCCCTCGCCAGACACTCAACAGGACGGCTGCGGCTACGACGGCACCTCCGACAACGACTGCATGCGTGATGAGAACTCCGCCACACGGTCGACCGCAGCCGAATTTGAACAGGTCGATGTTACCGTATTCGCGGTACGTAGATGCTGCCAATAGCGCGACAGTCAGGGCCACAGCAGACCAGAGGGACTTTAGAGAATAGCGGCTGGCCAGTGTGACTAAGCAGGCGATTAAAGCGGACAGCAGTAGCGCGGCTACGAGAACGCTGATTGTCATCGTCTGTTCTTTGCGTGGCCTGCCTCGGAACTGCGTTCTGCTGCGGGGCATAATCATGATGCGGCCGGCGAGCGGAGCGAGCAAGGCCGCTTCGTTACCACGGCCCCGGCAGCAGCAACGCCGTGTTAGGTGGCGCAGAGTCGAACTTTATAACTGCCTTGCTCGCACCGACCTTAGCGCCCGCCTGCGTTCAAGTCATCCCGAAATAGTCGTACACGTCGCGCCGCATCGGCCGACGCCGCTGCCAGAAGCTCGAAGAATGCGTCCGACACGAACATCGATGTACTGTCGGTCGTCTCAAGATGCTTCATGAAGTCAGCAATCTGGAGCTCTGACAGTCCACCTCTGCGCAGTGCGTCCAGAATTTCCTCTCGACTGAAGAAAGCGCGAATGTCGTCAGAAGCTCGAATGTCCTCAGGCATGCGTCCAATTCCTCGAACGGGGGCGAGCCGGCGAGCCGATCACCCTTGATTGGGAGGTAGCGCCAGTGGCGGACAGCAACGCGGTGTGAGACACCGACGCGCATGCCGGCAATCGTGTCTTCTATCCCACGTAGCTGTAGGTGATGAATCCCCATCCCGGTACAAAGCACCCGTCCCGAACCGGACGAGTCCACCGAGCCCGAGCAGCGGCGCGCTGGAGCTCCCGGGCAAAGGCAGGGTCTGGCATCCCGGTAACCCGCACACGAGTTGGCGACTCGACGTGCCCGCGGTCATTCACCGGCACCCAGAGTTCTGCGGTATGTCCTCGCGCGCGATCTGGCGGTGGGGAGGCAGGGATAAGAATGTCGATAGAGTTAGCGCGAGGCGATGTGCGCGGATTCGTGTCGGCTTGAACGCGTGCGATGATGACTTCGCATTCAGCCGCCGTGCGGGTGTTACTCGGCCCCGTCGCCGGCGGTGCGCGATGACATCCAGCCAAGAGGGCCAGACTGGTAGCGAAGAGAAAGGCTGGTCGTTGCAACACAGCTACTGTCGGTGTCTAACGGAAACGCGTTCTGCTGCGCGGCATCGTAATCATGCGGCAGGCGAACGCAGTGAGCCAGCGGCTTCCGAAGATTGCCCCGGCAGCAGCAAGGCGGTGTTAGACGACCCGGCACCGGTGCGTCTCGTGGCCAGACTGTCGAGGAAGCGGCGAAGCTCCTCGGCCACCCGCTGTTCTTCCACTAAAAAGATGTAGTGGTGTCCGCGGAGCTTAACTATGTGCGCGCTCGGGCGGTCTTGTCGGAGTTGAGCCACACCGCGCGAATACCATGGGTTCAGGACATCATCGAGGTAGTGCTGCGCGCGCGTTCGCTGCGTCACGTCCGTCGAGGATCTCAACCACGGATAATTGGCATCTACCGTCTTTACGGCTTGTATAGCGAGGATCGGCGCCCGCGTCCGCGCGTATTGACTCGGGTGATTCCCCGCATCGGTGAGAAGCCCTGGCAGTAGTCGCGGTCGATTTCGCGCGGTTGAGTCAGTCCCGTGCGAGAGAAATGAGTTTGCGAGCGCGGGGGTCCAGAAACCAAAGAACATTTCCGCGTACCAACGACGTGCCCCGGCGGCCGTTGAGTCGGTCGGCGGCGGACGTGGAATCGGATTCGCTGCGAGGATGCTATCGCGAATCGCAATGTCTCCAGGTGCATCAGCCGCGTCGAGATAGACCAACCCCTGCACGCGATTCGGGTATCGGACCGCCACGTCCGTGATGACCCGACCGGCGACCGAGTGACCAATCAGGACCGCCTTACTGACATGCAGCGTGTCGAGCAACGTTCGAAGGTCCTCAGCGAACACTTGGATCGTATAGCCCACTGGCGGGGTTGACGATGCGCCGTGCCCCCGTGGACTCAGCGCATAGACTCGGTAGCGGTCCGTGAGACGCCGAGCAAGATCATCATAGACGTGTGCGTTGTCGCCGTAACCAGGAAGGAATACGACCACGGCGTTGTCGGTCGGCCCTCCGAAGTCGAGGTATTCGAGCGTCGCGCCCGCGACTTGGACTCGGTGAGCTTGATGCGGAGCGCGATCTTCCATCTGCGTCTGCGCCACCAAAGTCTCCGCGAGGCAGAGGCTAGCGGCGATCGCGGACGCCGAGAGTCGGCGCAAGGAGTTAGTCAGCATCGCGCAGCCAGGTTGGTGATGGTCGTCTAACGGGACCGGGTTCTGCTGCGGGCATGATCATAGATGCGGCCGGCAAGCGCAGCGAGCAAGGCCGCTTCCTTAGCAAAAGCCCCGGCAGCAGCAAGGCGTTGTTAGCTAGCAACGCGCTACCAACCGGAATCCTCACCTCCGAAATACGCGTCGAACGCCCGATCGAGCGAGCGATACCACTCCGACTCCTCTCCGAACGCGCCGCGTCGAAGCAGCGCGCCCCAATTGGCAAGCGGTCCGGACCCTGGATCACAATAAGCCAGCTCAAGGTCTCGCGCCGGGATCGAGCCGATGATCCAACACCTGAAGGCTACCAGCGTATCTCCGCTGCTCCACTCAACCACGTCTTCTCGTGGATCGATGAGTGCGGCCTGGATCGCTGCGCGACGGCGTGGATCAGAAACACCGAGGAGTTGTTGCTGAATGCGGGCGGTCACGCCGTCTTTACTGATCACAAAGGTTGATTGCTAGCTAACGGAAACGCGTTCTGCTGCGGGGGCATTTTAAAAAAATGCGCCGGCGAGCGGAGCGAGCAAGACGCTTCCGAAGCCTTGCCCCGACAGCAGCACGCGGTGTTAGATCGCACCGCGCTCACGGGCTGCGATGTAAGCACTGTCCCGGAGAGGGAGTTGTGTCCGCCCGAAGCAGTCGGGACTTTCTGCGCGAAACCAGCGGTTCGAGGACAATCTCAATGCACGTGAGCCGCATGGCCCGGGTTTGCGGGAGCTCCCACCGAAACGGCTGATATCCCTCACGTTCAACGCGAACCAGCCTCTGACCCTCCGTGGGCGTCGTCCCTTCGAAGTATTCGAACTGCCCGACTGAATCTGTTCGGACTCGGGTCGCGCGATCCGCGGAGGCGGTGTCGACGGACCCAATCCAAAAGAGCGCGTTGTGAACCGGCCGGCCGGCAGAGTCGACAACTCTGCCATTGGCGCGATACCATGCGTCTCCGTAAGGGCAGGCGATCAGGATTATCGATAGCCCGCCAATAAACACCACAGCCAATCGACCAGCGGATACTCGGTGTCGGTTCAATCAGACAAGCCCGTTGTGCGATCTAACGGAAACGCGTTCTGCTGCGGGGCATGATCATAGATGCGGCCGGCGAGCGGCCGGAGCCTGAAAGGCAACTTCGAAGGTCGCTCGACATGATGCCGTTCTCACGGTTGATGCGCCGCCGTGACAGCGGCCGCGTGGTTCATGTGATACGCGTGAAGACGCTGCGGGATCTCATCCACAAAAGCATGTTCGAACTGCTCATCGATTGCTGCCAAAGGGTCGGGCTTCATCGCCTCGAAGCCAGCCATCGTGGACTGCATCTCGTGCTCATCTGTCGGAAAGCCTGTTGGAAACAGGCCCTCAACGGCTAAGAGTGCGCGAAGTGAATCGGTCGCGCCTATCGTGGAGCAAGCATTGCGAAGATCGACCCAGTAACGGCCTCCCCAGCTCTCGGAGATGAAGTACCAAACGCCCTCGGTCGTTGCGTCTCCACGGAACCAGTAGAGCAAACGGAGCATGCGCGGAATTGCCGGGAGATCTTCGACGTCAGCGACCCGGAGCCATGCCGTCGACGTTGACCACGCGCTCACCGCCGACATGAACTCCTCCCGCTGCTTCGCTGAGGCTGCAGGCGTCATCGCGAGCACAGGTTCAAGCGGAGGCATCGGCCCACTCTCACGTTTCGCTGCGGCGACCCGGGAAGATCGAGCCGACGGGTCATTGCGCGATAGCGCCGCCTTTAACGCTGCCTCCATAGCATCTTCAGTCGCGCGACTCGCCGGGGGAGGCGAAGAGTGTTCCTTGGGTGGCTGTGGCATTTGGAAAGCGATTCAAAGTCGGATGGCTGACTCGAAGCAAACGGACGCTTTGCGTAGCGCCGAACCAGTTGGCTGCCTAACCGAACTGCGTTCTGCTGCGGGGCATCACAACGATTGCGCCGGCGAGCGCAGCGAGCAAGGCGCTTCCTTGAGCCCCGGCAGCAGCAACGCGGTGTTAGGCTGCACGGCGCTAGGTCCCCAGCATAATCAGGAACCGGAACTGGCGATCGAGCACGGCTTCGAGCAGAAATTCACCGGCTTTCCGGACCGCTCGCAGATCTATTGTGACATACCGATTTCCGACGGATACAAGCGCGACTACGTGAACGCCGGGTTGAATGGGGGCTGACTGTGCGTATGCAATACCGGCCTGGCGGCACGCGTCTTTATCGTGAACGATGGTGATCTGTCGATCCCATTCGGCGCGGGTCGTTCCCGTGATTCCATACTCGGTGCGAAACAGCTGACCTGACGAATCTGATTCGGCCGCGCTCGACCGCGCCCACTCAGCAATGGTCTGAGCCATTCCGCCAGGATGCACCTCGCATGCGAATGAAGCGCCCGAAGCCTGTCTTGCCCGTGCGACGCATCCGATCGAGAGAACGGCAAGAAAAAGGATCAGCCGGGTCACGTTGCTGGTGTGCAGCCTAACGGAAACGCGGTGTTAGGCAACACATTGCGGCCTACCATCCCTGTCTCGGCAGCCATTCGTAGTGAACGTCGGCCGCCTCGATCAGCCAAGTGGCGGTGTGGTCTTGGCCCCACCATTCGATCTCGTGTTCAACCCGATTGCCGCGTGCGAGCCGAAACTCATCGTAGCGCCAATCGCGGTGCCCGTGTCCGCGGTCTTTTCGGGGAGAAATGAGGCCAATCGAATAGTGGCTAACATCCGAATAGTGCAAGTCGATGTGACCGTCATCGTAGGCGCCGAGCAAGCGGATGCGGACGGAGAGAGTGCGATTGTTGATCTCTCCGGCTTCTGCGACCTCCACCGACTCAAGCCATGAGTCATGCGGACAGCGATGATCGGAAGAGCTGAAGTACCAATCAGAGGTGGCGAGGCTCTTCGCACCCGGCGGCAGGGCCGAGCCAGGGCCTTCGAGGTAAGAACGATACCTGGCGAAGGCGTTGTCTTTGACTCGTTGTGCCGTGAGGATGTATGCCATCTAGTGATGCCGTTTGTGTTGCCTAACGGAAACGCGTTCTGCTGCGGGGCATCATGAAAGAGGCGGCCAGCGAGCGGAGCGAGCAAGGCCGCTTCCTTAGCCAAAGCCCCGGCAGCAGCAACGCGGTGTTAGATGGCGGATGCCGAGGATCGGTGCGTGTCCGGCGTTCGCGCGCGCGTTCGCCAGAGGCTCCATGCAGCCATCGCAAGCGACCAAAGCCCGAGGAACCGAACGCGCCCCCAAGCAGATGGGGTTGTGAAGGCGAAAGGCGTTGGATCGACAATCACGAGCAGCAATGCCATGGTCGCAGCGTAGCGGCCCATCTCCTGGACAAGGAACGTCACCGGTCTGCCGATAGCTACCTCAACGCGCCAGCTCTGTGAGCGCCTGAAGTACTCCATGAAAGTCATGAACTAGCCTGGGAAGAGTGGTGGCCTTCCGCCATCTAACGGAACTGCGTTCTGCTGCGGGGCATCGTGATAGATGCGGCCAGCGAGCGCAGCGAGCAAGGCCGCTCCTTATTAGAGCCCCGGCAGCAGCAACGCGGTGTTAGGCGCGACTGCGAGGGCCGCCTTGCCGGCCACTACCTACCCGCTTGTGACCGCGATGAATTCCCGCGGCGACTTGAGCGTGAGGACTAGATGGGACTCTGCGCCCGCCTCGTTTTGGAAACGTAGGTCAACGACTTCGTCATGCGCCACAACAGACCGGATGCGGTTTCGCGGAATACGATGGGCTAGGTCAAACTGGGTGCCTATGTATGAAAAGGCGGGCCAGACCCCCTTGATCCAAACCTCGCTGTCAGTCACAACCACTTCCAAGGCGCGACGGGCGCCGCCGACGCGAGTGAGCGGAGACTTATTGGAATATCCGGATACGCCACGTTCCCGGAACCGAACCTGCTGAGACTGACCATTCTCGAATATTTGTTCGGCGGCTCGTCCTCGGCGGTAAAAGTTCACGAGCGTGAAGGCGAACATCACGGCAGTAAGGCCGAAGAACAACCCGGGATGTTGTTGGAGGTAGTCCACGAAGAACTGGGTGCGTCGCGGCTAACGGAACTGCGTTCTGCTGCGGGGCATGATCATAGATGCGGCCGGCGAGCGCAGCGAGCAAGGCCGCTTCCTTAGCGAAAGCCCCGGCAGCAGCAACGCGGTGTTAGGCCGCTCCGTGAAGTCGCGAATGACCGCACTTACCCAACCGTTTTGGGGGCGTGCGTCATCGCTCTCGCTTCGGGCGGCTAGTTTCGTGCTCGACACGGATCTTGAGGCCGGTCGTCGTCCGCTCGACAATAGCCAGATACACATAGCGCCCAGTATCAGAGGACCGCGCGTCCAGCCATCTGAACCCACCTGTGACGACGATCTGCGCGGGCGCGATTGCCTCGAACCGTAAGCTATCAAACGAGAAGAACGCGGGTCCCTGCCAACCTGGTCCGCGATAAAGGCTGTCGATGCGGGGAAAAGTGAGGGTCATGCGCGCGCCGTCGAATACAATGAGCGCTCCGCCGGGATGGTAAAAGTGCGCGAGTGTATCACGCCGGTGCGACTTGAGCGCGGACTCATAAGCACCGAAGAAGTCGCGCACGTCTGCTAACGGCTGCAGGTTGCGAGTCTCTTGCCCCGAAGCTGCCGAGACGCAGCTGAGTGCAACGCACACTACTGCCGCCATGCGACGTGTCATGAGAGCTCCGAGTCGAGTTGTTGTGGTCGGCCTAACGGACCTGCGTTCTGCTGCGGGGCATGATCATAGATGCGGCGAGCGAGCGGGGCGAGCAAGGCCGCTTCCTTAGCAAAAGCCCCGACAGCAGCAACGCGGTGTTAGGCCGCGAGCCGCGAAGACTGTCACGATTCGGCCGAGGGTGCGCGGACCGATCAGCGCACGTGCGCGATGGCCCGGTCCAACCAAAGGTCATAGGCAACACGGCTGATTCGACCTCTGATGACAACCGAATCATCAATTCGCATGGCCGATGCGACACTCAGCTGGGGCGAATCGACTATCGCGACGAACAGCGCCGAGTATCCCGTGCGACGTCGTACTCCAACAATGAATCCCCGCCGGTCTGGGGCAATTGATGATACGAGACCGGCCCATTCGACTTCTCGACCGACAAAAAGCGCTTTGGCGATTTCGTCGCGCCGGAGCGGCGGGACGGTGTCTAGGGTGCGCCACACCGCAATGGCATACCGCTCGAAGTTCGTCGAGTCAGCAGCGATCGAGGCTGAAGGCCTGTTGGCCGTCGCAGGCGGCGCACTTGCCCTCGTTCCTTGGGGGCGGGCTAGTGTTTCGACCGGCGGGCGATCGAACGCCTTTGGCAGGACCGCCGCCAGAACTACAGAAATCGCGGTGATTAGAGCGACAATGATGCTAGTCCGATGACTGCCGTCCTTCGTTGGCCTTTCGTTCGAGGAGCGTGGCATGCCGCAATTTATCGCGCTCGCGCTGCGACACTACGAGGCACTGACGCGTTTACGACTCAGGGTGCCCGAATGCCGGAAGGCCTAGATCCGGTACACACCTGCGAGGACGGGAACAGGATTGGTAACCGCTGGAAACTTTCGTCGTGAGTACTCCTTCGCCTCTCCATGCTGCTTGCTGAGCTCCTTCACGTTCACATTTCTCAGATCCATGGTGATGAAGTAGTCGTCGTATGGCGCAGGATTGCCGGAGGAATAGAGATGATAGACAATCAGGACTTCTGGTGGCATGCGCGCTCCATAGTGTGAGGTTACCTGCGGCAATGCGCGGATGCATTCGGCTTCCAGCGGCAGATCGCGCACATCGCTGGTTTCGCGGCCTAACGGAACTGCGTTCTGCTGCGGGGCATGATCATAGATGCGGCCGGCGAGCGGAGCGAGCAAGGCCGCTTCCTGAATAAAGCCCCGACAGCAGCAACGCGGTGTTAGGCAGCGTGGCGCGCGACGGCGAGTAGGCGCAGAACGGTGCGAGGGAACAGCAGGGCTCCAGCTGTAAAGGTGGCGACCATGCAAACGCAGGCATTAAGAAACGCTGGGCCGAATTGGCCTTTCGCTATTGCGATCGTTCCCTCGATTGCCGTTCCTAGACACCAGTACAATGCGACCAGGCCAAGAAGAACGCGGGCAATTGTGACGAGAAATCGAAGCAAAGAGGGCATGGTCAGGAATCTATTTACGGCTCCCTAAGGGAAACGCGTTCTGCTGCGGGGCCTGATCATAGATGCGGCCGGCGAGCGCAGCGAGCAAGGCCGCTTCCTTAGCAAGAGCCCCGGCAGCAGCAACGCGGGGTTAGCTCGTGACGCGCGCGGACCGTCATGGCTACTCATCGTCGAGGTACTTCCAGATACTGCTCACGAGAATGAGTCCAAGAGCCGAAAAGGCGATGGCTGACCATCCTCGGGCGCCTGTCACAAAGTCCTCGACTATGTCGATCGCAAACATGCTGATCGCCAAGAATGCCCCGATTCTGGATCTTGCGCGCAGAAGCATTCGAGTTCTTGCAAAACCCGCTGTGAGTACGACGGCTGTTGCAAGCTCGACGAATTTGTGCCCGGTTGTGGCGCGCCATCCCAGCTGCGGAAATACAAGGGCGGCAACCATCGCAGTTGATAGGAGTGCCATCAGCCAGGTCATTACGCCGAAGTATCCCACGGCGAGGGAGAGTCGCGTGGATCCCGGCCCGCGCGCCACCGTATCAGATGTTGACCCTTGAACGGCGCCACCGTCCGGGGCGAGTTCCATGGCAACTGTCCCTTCAGCAACGGGTCGTTGTGTCATCGAGCTAACGGAAACGCGTTCTGCTGCGGGCAGGATGATAGATGCGGCCGGCGAGCGGAGCGAGCCAGCCGCGTTCCTTAACAAGCCCCGGCAGCAGCAACGCGTGGTTAGACTGCGCGGCGCGCGCAACGGGGCGTGTCATCCGGCTTGAAGAAGAAAATGGGAGCGTTGCTGACCAAAGGTCGGCCCGTGCGGCCGTCCAGCCGTGCTAGAGGACTCGCCGAGACCAAGGCCGGCGAGCCAGCTCCAAGGAACACCGCGGACATCTTCGAACGAATATGTCTCGCCCCAACATCCTGCCACATCGCGGGCAATTCCACGTGATAACCCCCACGAGGGTGGCTACGAACCAGATCGCAATCACGACATCGATAAACCAGCCGGCGATCTGCCCCCGGCTTTCCAGCACATTGGGATCCTAAGCTTAGAATTCCACGTGGACAAGTTGTCGC
>JADMIO010980254.1_pt1 | contig 25446 bp, 19 predicted proteins | sample 8958161 | NCBI WGS metagenome assembly JADMIO01 (sample SAMN16585339, study PRJNA669376) | soil metagenome | isolation source: Crop rotation soil | place: USA: Cullars Rotation, Alabama | collected 2011
GTCTCACGACGTGCACGCCTATCGGCGTGCGGAACTTTCAGCCCGGCGGGGCTGGATCTTGTCTCACGATGTGCACGCCTAGCGACGTGCCGGACTGGTGGAGCAAAGCGACACCCAGGGTTTGACCCGCCACTAGACCGCACGCCGGAGGCGTGCGAGGACGACGTCGAGACAGACCTTCTACAACTTGCGGGCCTCCCAGACCAGCGGTGATGCCAACGCGCGGCTGCACCTCGCGTGTTTGAATATCCAGGCATCGAGCCGGTGTGAAATCGTGAGCATATCCTGCGATTGAACTCCGGCCCGCATCACGAGACGCGTGGTCAGCATAAATTCCCGTCGACGCCCCGGCTGACCGATCGTGCGGCTCACACGTTCAATCTGCTCCATGGTGAGCGGGCACTCATCGTTGGAAACATCAGCGGACTTTGGCACGAACGACTTCAGAGTCGCGAACCATCCCGGTCCCATCAGAGGCTCCGAGAAGACAGCCACTCCGCCACGCTTCAGGAGGCGGTGAATCTGATGGGCTGTTCCCTCGCAATCCACGTGGTGAAGAATCGCGGCGCATAACACGCGATCCGCAGAACCCGCCTCAACCGGAATTGTGGCAGCGTCCGAATGAATGAGCGTCACATTGTGCTCGACTCCATTCGCTCGCGCGCGCGATGCCGTGAGATCGAGGCTCTTTTCTGAAATATCGACGGCCAGAACGCGGGCACCGAGCGAAGCCAGGATCACCGTATTCAGGCCCTCGCCGCATCCGATATCAACCACTGTCCTCCCGCTCAAATTGCCCAGCAGATGGAAGGCGTATTCCAATGGAAACGGTGTATGCGCGGGCGGGCGGTCGTAGCGATCAACATTCATTTGCGGCATCACGAGGCTTTCCGGCGAGTCGCGTTCAGCAAGCTTGTTGAAATGGACGCGCTCACGTTCCAGCCTTCCGACGAACAGTCGCTTCTGCGTTGCCTGCCCGGTCTCATTCCTCATTGTTATTCATTTCCTTATTTTGATTCTTTTGCTGGCGGGGGATTGACGGATGGCTTTGCCCTGCAATCGCGAGACCCACTGCCGGTTATGTCCGCTAAATGAAAAGCCACGCGAGAGGTAGTACCTGCATTCTTTCGAGGGAACGGCGCTTCCTCTGGAATGTGAATTCGCAGGCTTTATCGGATGGCAGCGGCATTGCTCCCGCAACAAGGGTAGGCTTCAGATGTGTAAAGTTTATAGCTTGTATAAATGCGCAAATACTCTTTACCGGCTACGAGTTCCCGTACTGCCGAGAATCATTTATTACTGCGTGCGCATTCTCTTCGGGGGCCACGTTCCCTACACGGCCACGATCGGGACGGGCACATGGTTTGGTTGCGGCGCTCTAGGCGTCGTGTTGCATCCGAAAACGATCATCGGTGAAAACTGTGTCATTGCACAGAACGTCACAATTGGCGGACGGGCCAATCTTCCGGACGTTCCCAGATTGGGAAACAACGTCTTCGTTGGCGCCGGAGCAAAGATCCTCGGGCCCGTGACTATTGGCGACAACGTCAAGATCGGCGCCAATGCCGTCGTCATTCAAGACATTCCATCAAATTCGACAGTCGTTGGGATTCCTGCCCGTGTCGTTACGAGAGAAGCAGTATCGGAGCTATTGTGAATCGATGGTATCTACTGGCTGTGGCTGCAGTGCCGCTGCTGTTGAGTTCTCTGCGTCCTCCGGCAGGACCGGACTTCGTCTGGTGGACGACACAGGGAATGGACAAGGTCCGTCCCTACGATCCGCCACCCAGAGAGCTGAGCCATGACATCAAAATCTCAGCCGCGCGCAATGAGTTCGAGCCTTTTCAACTCGTGCTACGTGGGGAAGACGATATCGACGGAATCGATATCGATCCTTCAGACCTGCGTGGACCCGGCGGTTCGTCGCTGTCGAAGAACAACATCACGATCTATTACGAGCGCTATCTCGATCTGAAGATTCCTTCGTCGGTCGAAGGCGGAACCGGGGAGTGGCCCGACCCGCTCGTCCCGCGAGTGGATCACTATAACCACGAACGGCGCAACGCTTTCCCGTTCAAAATCCTCAAACATCGAAGTCAACCTATCTGGATCGAAGTGTATGTTCCGCCCGCGGCTACGCCCGGTACTTATCAAGGAAACGTTCAGGTGCTGGCTTCGGGAAGAACTGTGCTGACCATTCCGGTCCAGCTTGAAGTCTGGAACTTTGCCCTGCCTTCGACGTCGAGCCTGATCACGACTTTCGCTTTCAGTGGCGGCCCCGCGGTGCGACAACACTACGGTCGCTATACCAGCGACAAGGACGTCGCGGAGCTTACATCGCTTTACCAGAAAGCAGCGTTGTGGCACCGAATCACCCTCGATGGCAGTTCCGGGATGCCGCCAACAATCAATGTTGCCGGTGATGTAGTGCGCGTCAACTGGGATCGGTTCGACAAGCAGATCGGGCCTTTTCTGGATGGCGTCGTATTCACCCAAGACGAACCGCTCGCCGGAGCGCGACTGACATCGGTTGCATTACATACGCCGCCCTCGCTCAAATCGGCCGACCTTCAGATCCAGTTCTGGCGACAAACCGTGGCGCATTTTCGCGAGAAGGGATGGTTCGACCGCTTATTCAACTACCTCTGGGATGAACCGGTTCGCAGCAATTACGCCGCGATGACTGAGCTGGGTGAGGTCGTTCGCCGCGCCGATCCCACAATAAAGAATCTGGTCACTGCGCCGTTGCATGCCGACTGGTCTGGATTCGTGGACATCTGGACCCCCGTTATCAACTGCTTCGAACACCGTGAAGGTCTGCCCGATTACTGCGACCCCACAGTCAGCCGCGCCGGCTACGATGGCGAGCTCACAAAAGGCAAGAAACTGTGGTGGTACCAGGCTTGCAGCACCCACGGCTGCAACATTGTCGGCGGCGATTACTTTCGAGGATGGCCCGGTTACATGATCGACGACGCGCCCGTTCGAAATCGCATCATGGAATGGATGTCCTGGAAGTACGACATCGCCGGCGAGCTGTATTTCAATACCAATGAGGCCTACTTCAAGAAGAAGGATCCATGGGCGGACGTGAGTCTGTTCGGCGGCAATGGCGATGGAACACTGTTTTATCCCGGCCGTCCCGACGTCATCGGCGGAACCACCAATATTCCGATCGAAAGCATTCGTCTGAAGCTGATCCGCGAGGGCCTCGAAGATTACGAGTATCTGGTCATGCTCTCGAAGCTGAAAGGATCAAAGACGGTTGCAGAGATCGTGAAGCCTCTTATTCGAAACACCTACGACTTCGATCACGATCCCCACAAGCTTTACGCGATTCGCGAGCAGATCGGCCGTCAGCTCAGTGAAGCCGGAGGAGTGCCGCGGAGCGGTGGAAATGACTGATGTGTCAAAGGCGGCGGTAGCGGCGAAAGAGTCTTCCGCCGCTCCGCGGCTTATATATCGCCAAACCCAAACCATAGCCTTCGGCTGTGGCTACACTGTTTCGCCGCTACCGCGGCTGTGGTTCGACACATGCAATCGCGGATCCTGGTAACCGACGCCGATACGCCCAAGGCACTGGCCATCGTGCGGGCCATCGGCCGCGAGCACGAAGTGTGGACCGCCGCAGAGTCCCAGATCGCGCTGGCCGGGTGGTCTCGCTATGCGCAAAGACACTTGACGTATCGATTCAAGTCGGCCGCCGAATTTCCCGCGTGGGTGATGTCGATCTGCAAAAAACACAACATCCACGTCGTGATCACGCCGGAGGAGGCCAGCTCTTTTCTGCTCGCGCGAGTTGAAACACAGTTCAACGAAGCCGGCATTCGGCTCACGACTCTGCCTTTCCGCGCGCTCGAGATTGCGATGGACAAGGCACGCACCATCGAGGCCGCGATGGAAGCAGACATCCAGGTACCACCGACAAAGATCCTCACAAGCAGCAACGACGCGATTGCAGCCGCGCGCGAGTTGGGCTATCCCGTCGTCGTCAAACCCCGCTACAGCCGCTATTGGGCGGGAGACCGTTTCGTCTCCAGCGATGGTGTCGGCTACGCCAATTCGGACGATCAGCTTCTCGATGTTATGAAAATGCTCGACCCGCGGCTTCCGCCGCCGCTGCTGCAGAGTTTCATTCCCGGCACGGGTTGCGGCGTCTGCGTTCTCGTTGCGAAAGATGGAACGCTCGCGGCCGAATTCGCGCATGAGCGATTGCGTGATTACCGTCCGACCGGCTCGGGCTCTGTACTTCGCAAATCGGTCCGCGTCGAACCAAAGTTGAGGGAGATCAGCATGCGGCTCTTGCGCCACATCGGCGCGCGCGGAATTGCGATGGTCGAGTTTCGAGTCGACAGCCGCACCGGCGATCCATATCTCATGGAGATCAACGGCCGCTTTTGGGGCTCGCTTCAGCTTGCCGTCGATGCGGGTGTGAACTTCCCGCTGCTGCTCGTAAAGGACGCCTTAGGCATCCAAATTGCAAAACCCGAGTATTCCGAAGACGTGATCCTTCGATGGTGGCTCGGAGATCTCGTTCGAACGTTGCGCGTGCTCAAGGGAAGGCCACCGGGATATATCGGCGCTTATCCTTCGCGGCTCGCGGCGTTGCGAGAGTTTCTTGGGCCGCAACCGAAAGGGACCCGCAGCGAAGTTCTGCGGTGGACGGACTGCTGGCCGGGACTGGTGGAGCCGCTGTCCTTTCTGCGGAGAGTGTTTCAATGAAAATCATGATCCACACGCACACGACCTTTTCCGCAGACGGCGAACTCAGCCCACAGCAGCTCGCAGACGTCGCTCGATCGCGCGGCTTCGATGCGGTGCTTGTGTCCGATCACTTCGAAAGTCTCAAGCCGCAAAAGTTCGCGCAGCTCGTCGAGGCTTGCGGCCATGTCGGAAATTGCCTGATGGTTCCCGGCTATGAGCGCAGTTTTCGCGGATACCACATACTTGCGCTCGGCATTACCGAATGGTTCGACGATACGCAGATCCCGCAATGGGCCGACAATGTGCGCGGGGCCGGAGGCATCGTCGCTGCGGCGCATCCGAGCCGCTACAATCACGACATTCCTGCAGACATTTTGAATTCCTGCGATGCCGTGGAAGTCTGGAACTCCAAATTCGCCTATGACGGAGAGTTCGCCCCCAACCCGCGCGCCTACGGATTGCTCGGGAACAAGCGCTATCCGCTATGCAGCCAGGACCTGCATGGCGTGAGGCACGCCTCGATGGTGGGCATCGAAGTCGACAAAACGTGCACGACCGGCGGCGAAATTCTCGACTGCATCAAGCGCGGCGACTATCGCATGACCAACGGCATTCTGAGTTTCGAAAAACACTTGCCGGCCCTCGCAGTCCCGCTGCTGGCGGCGTTCCATCAGGCCCGGCGGAAAACCGTCACCTTTGCGATCGCAGCCCGCCAGCGCCTCGGAAAAGTGAAACGCAGACACCACGGATGAAACCATGATTGAAGGACAGGACATCATTTGCTTCAGCAACGACTGGGACAGCGATCCGCTCAGCAAGAAACACATCATGACGCGCCTCGCAAAACACAATCGCGTGCTATGGATCAATTCCATCGGCAATCGAAGACCGACCGCTTCGGCGCACGATTTCAAACGCGTTGTGAAAAAGTTGAAGGATTTCGCAAAGGGTCAGCGGCAGGTGGGCGAGCGCATTTTCGTTTATTCCCCGATCGCGGTTCCTCTTCACTCCAGCGCCTTCGCGCGATGGTTGAATCGCAAAGCGCTGAAGTGGAGCGTCAGGCGTGTGGCGCATCGTCTCGGATTTCACCGGCCCGTCACGTGGACGTTCGAGCCCGCATCTGCCGAGGTGGCGGGATCGCTGGGAGAACGAGCGCTGGTGTATCACTGCGTCGACGAGTTCTCGGAGTTTACCGGAACCGATAAGGAAGCAATCCTCGAACTCGAACAACAGCTCATGCAGAAGTCCGATTGCGTGATCGTTTCCTCCGATCGTCTTTACGATCGCAAACGTTCGCACAACCCGAAAACCTTTCTCGTGACACACGGCGTGGACGTGGCGCATTTCCGGAAGGCATGCGATCCAGAAACCGAAGTGCCGGCGGAAATTCAATCATTGAACAAACCGGTCATCGGATTTTTCGGCCTCATTGCCGATTGGGTGGATCTTGGTCTTATCCGGTTCCTGGCGGACTCGCGGCCCGACTGGAATTTCGTTCTCATCGGCAAGTGCACGACGGACACGAGTGTCTTGAATGGCGTGGCCAACATCCATGTGATCGGCCCCCGGCCATACAAAGACCTCCCGGCGTATGCGAAGGGCTTCGATGCGGCCATCCTTCCCTTTGCGGTAAATGAGCTGACGCTGTCGGCGAATCCTCTCAAGCTGCGTGAATACCTGGCCGCGGGTGTACCGGTGGTGTCCTCCGCTATCCCTGAAGCCGAAAAGCTGAGCAAGGTACTGCACATCGGACGCGGCCAGTCGGGCTTCCTGGAAGAACTGCAAAAAATCATCGACAGCGGCGCGACCGGCCCGCAGCTTTCGATATCGCGGCAAATGGATGAGGAGTCCTGGGATGAGAAGGTCGAACAACTCAGCCGGATCTTCCTGGAATCGAGAAGCAAAGATCGCGCCGCATGAATAGCGTTCACCCCGATAGGGGTGCTGGGAAATTAGATCCTATGAAGGTCTCTAGGGGCCCAATACGACAGGGCTGCTCGGTAAAACCTCCTTTTAACCACTAAGCAAAAAGGAGAGTCCGATGAACCAAACAGCCCTGATGGCGAAGAATAGCGCAAACGAAGATCGATTGTATTTAGCGTTCGAACTCAGCAAGAAAACGTGGAAGCTCGGCTTCAGTGATGGCCGCTGCGTGCGGGCAAGAATACGGTCAGTGGACGCACAGAATTTTCAGGCGGTGGGTGCGGAAATCCAGGAGGCGAAGAGGCATTTTGGCATAGCTGAGAGCGTGACGACGGTCAGTTGTTACGAGGCGGGGCGCGAGGGGTTTTGGATCCACCGAGCGTTAACGGAAAGGGGGATCGACAACACGATCGTGGATTCGGCATCGATTGACGTGCAGCGACGCAAGCGGGCGAAGACGGATCGGCTGGACGCCGAAAGTCTGGTGCGCAAGTTGGTGCGGTATCACACGGGCGAAGGGGGCGTGTGGAGCGCGATACGGGTGCCGAGTCGCCAAGCCGAAGATGAGCGCCAATTGCACCGGGAAATCGGGATATTGCAAAAGGAACAGCGACAGCACCGGACGCGAATTCAATCGTTGTTGTTTACGGAGGGGGTGGACGTGAAGGTCACGCGAAAGCTGATGAGGAATCTCGACGAGCTGCGAGGTTGGGACGGCACGCCCTTGCTGGCGGACTTGCGCGAACGGATTCGGCGAGAGTACGGCCGGTATGAAGTTGTAGAAAAAGATTTGCAGGCGGTGCGAAAGCTGCAGCAAGCGCGATTGAAACAACCAGCGACGCCGGCGCTGGAAAAGGTGCGGCTGCTGCAGCAACTGTGCGGCATCGCAATGGCGTCCAGTTGGGTGTTTGTGATGGAACTATTCGGCTGGCGTAAATTTTCCAACCGGCGCGAATTGGCTGGAGCACTGGGGCTTGCGCCAGTGCCGTATCAAAGCGGCAACAGCGCGCACGACCAGGGTATTAGCCGGGCCGGCAACCGTCGCGTGCGGGCAATGGCCATTGAAATCGCTTGGGCGTGGTTGCGCTACCAGCCCAATAGCGATCTCAGCCAGTGGTATGAACGGCGATTCGGTTCCGGGGGAAAGCGAATGCGGCGAATCGGAATCGTGGCCATGGCGAGACGGCTGATGATCGATCTATGGCGGTACCTTGAACAGGGAATCCTGCCGGCAGGCGCTGTTATGAAGAAAGCTTTCGCCGCTCAATGACGGTGAGAAAACGGCACTAGAATTTCGTCGGCTACGGCAACGAAGGTTTTCCCAATGGGGGAGCAAGAGTTTTCGGATGGTGAGCAAGCGCCCGTACCACTGGCGGGGTTATTGAATCCCGATTCTTTAGATGGGGTGGCTTCCGCCAAGCTGGTTTTTCGCGCATAGCGCATGTGGTGCTCGGGGATCACACCCGACACGGATAGAAGTTTAGCGGAGCAACCGCTTTTAGAAACCAGGCCAGACGAAGACAAGGAAGGAAAAACTGAAGAATGCATCATGGAGGACGATGGCAGATCCGGAAAACCTTGTGCGCCGATAACCCGATGGTCGGTCATCCGTCCTCGCCGTCAAGGGTGCGCTGCGCCGCGCACAAAACGCGCGCCCTTGACGGCTCCGGGCGGATGACACGAGCCCTCTGGTTATCGGCACACAAGGTTTCAAGTCGCTCAAGACTCTAAATCGGAGGGAGCAAACGCCCCTCTCAAAATTGGAGGTTGACACGAGACGACCTCATAGAAGCCAGTGGTTAGCGAGCAAAGCGAGCGTAACCACTGGTCGAGTCACCACAAGTCCGGGCACCCCAGTCGGGGTGCCCGGAACGTGCGCCAAAGCGACCAGGGGTTGCGCCACTTCGCGGCTTACCCCTGGCTAATATCCCTGGACCCCTGTCGGGGTGACGTTCGGCAGGCTCCGCGGCTGACAGGTAGAATCGCATGAATAGCATTTCGCTGCTTTATCACGACGTCGTCACGTCGAACAATTTCGACTCGAGCGGTTTCTCCGGCGCCGACGCCGATATCTACAAGCTCAACGCATCAGAGTTCGATCGTCATTTGAATGCGATCGCCCTAACCAACCCTCGCGTACTCATGACATTCGACGACGGCGGCATCAGTTTTTACGATCGGATCGCGCCCGCGCTGGAGCAGCGCGGCTGGCGTGGTTACTTCTTCATTGCGACGAACTGGGTCGATAAACCGCGTTTCTTGAGCGCTGCTCAAATCCGCGACCTTCGAAGGCGAGGCCATCGAATCGGCTCCCACTCCTGCTCGCATCCTTCGAGAATGTCGCACTGCGCGTATGAAGACATCCGGAGTGAATGGACGGAAAGCTTGACCCGGTTATCCGACATCCTGGGCGAGCGTGTTGAAATGGCATCCGTGCCCGGCGGCTACTATTCAAGAAAGGTCGCAAAGGCTGCGGCGGTTGCAGGCATTCGGACTCTCTTCACGTCCGAACCCACGATGACCGCACACTCTGTCGATGGCTGCATCGTCGTCGGTCGATTCACGATCCGTCAAGGCACGCCCCCCGAGACGGCAGCGGCGTTGGCTCGGGCGGACTATTTCCCGCGATTGAAACAATCCCTGAGTTGGAACGCGAAAAAGGCTCTCAAAGCGGCCGGCGGTAACACGTGGTTGAAGTTTCGTAAACGCGTCCTGCGGAGCCTTCAACCACGCCTGACGCAGCCAACCCGCACCTAAGGCCACCTAAGGTCCACACCCCAGCGCTGTACAATCAATAACTTCCAGGCGTTCTCGGCACCCCGAAATGCCCCTCTCACTTAGTGGCCCCTAAGAGGAATTCACGCGCTTTTTAGGGCAGATCCCCAATTATTCCCCGTCGATTCCCCACGCTATAGTCTCTTGACGATATTCAAGACAACACATCGGTCGCAGATAGACCGCAGAGCCTAACAAGGAGTTAATCCGAGACCGTAAATTCAGAAGCCGGACGCGCCACACAGGAACACACTCCCCCAGAACTTCCCATCGGTTAGCTTCACCGATTTGTTCCTCCGAGAATTCAACGCGATACGTGTGTCCAGCCGGTCTCCATAGCCTCATCACATGACTAAAGTTTTATCCAACCGAAATAGGTTTTCTTTAGCGATCATCTTCAGCTTATTTGCATTCATCCTTTCCAATGCGAGCCTCGCATCGGCCTACGTGACGGACACCAACGTCTACACTCCACCCAACTACACAACATTCCAACCGCCGGCCAAAGGCGGCAGCTACACAGATCCTGTTTTCGGAACTGCAGTCAAGAGAATCTCCGACGCTATGCACACCACGGATGTGGGTCGCGGCGGGCCCGTCACGCTGATCTCGCAGGAATACTCGTCCATGACGGCTTTCAACATGGACAACACGCGCATGCTGCTGCTGAGCTTCAGTTACTTTTCGGTTTACGACGGCTCCGGCAACTTCATCGAAGATCTGTACAACTACGGCATCAACGCTTCGACCGAACCGCGATGGTCGCGCACCGATCCCAACGAGTTCTATTACATTTCCGGCAACCAGCTGAAGAAGTTCAATGTCGGCACCAACGCCAACACCGTCGTGCACACCTTCAGCGAGTACTCGAAGATCAGCGGCAGCGGCGAATCCGATATCTCCTTCGACGGAAAATACCTGGTGTTTGAAGGCGACAGCCGCTACGTGTTCCTATACGACCTGACGACGAACACGAAGGGTTCAATCTTCGATGCGGGCGGATCCGGTCTCTTCGATCAGCTCTACATCACGCCCGACAACAACGTCATCATCGGCTGGTATGCCGGCGGCTCCGGTCCGCACAACGGCGTCGAGCTGTACGACAAGAACATGAAGTTCCAGCGCCAGCTCGCACACACGCTCGGTCACATGGACGTGACGCGCGACACAACCGGTGAAGAAGTCGTCCTCTGGGCGAACGGCGCCGATCCGCAATTGCAGGTTCGATGCGATGCGGGTATCACGAAAATCCGCCTTTCCGATGCGAAACAGACCTGTGTCTGGGTCGGCGACTGGAGCCTGGCCATTCACATTTCCGCACCCGACAACAGCGGGTGGTTCTTCGTCGACACGTACAATCCAATCGACATCATTCCTCCGACCGGCTGGGTCAAGTACACGAATGAACTGCTCCAGATCAAAATGGACGGCAGCGAAGTTCGCCGCCTCGTTCATCACCGCAGCCGGCCGTTGAACGGCTACACCTACCAGCCGAAGCCGTCCATCAGCCGCGACGGTACGAAACTGGTCTACGCGAGCAACTTCGGTTTACAGAAGCAACTCGGTTATCCGACCGAATATTCCGATGCCTATTTGATTGAGATTGGAAGCAGCAGCAACAACGGCTCGACCAGCACCCCGTCGACTCCGACGCCGACTCCAACGCCCACCCCGACGCCGACGCCCACTCCAACGCCGACGCCGACTCCAACTCCAACCCCGACCCCCACGCCAACACCCGGCAGCGTGACAAGAATCCAGGAGAACAGTTCTTCTGTGGCCTACACGGGATCGTGGAATACGAACAATAGTGCCGTGCACAGCGGTGGCAGCGCGAAGGGTTCGATGGATGTGAATTCCCGCGCGACACTCAATTTCACCGGCACCGACGCGAGCTTCATCCTCTACACGGATGAGTGGTCGGGCATCGCGAGCATTTCCGTGGACGGTGCTCTAAAAGGCGAAGTGGATACCTATGCCAGTCCGTCCAAGGCTCAAGCGAATGTCTACACCGTTTCCGGCTTGTCGAATGCAGCACACACGATTTCCATCGGCCCGACCGGACGCAAGAGCGCCTCTTCGGCTGGACTCTGGATCTGGGTTGACGCATTCGATGTGACTTCCGGAGCGGCAGCACCGACGCCGACTCCGACGCCCACTCCAACTCCGACGCCGACGCCTACTCCGACCCCAACGCCAACGCCTACTCCCACACCCACCCCGACGCCTACTCCCACACCCACGCCGACACCAGTACCCGATCCGACCAGTGGTTCGTATCGCGTGGAACAGACGAGCCCATCGGTAAAATGGACAAGCACATGGTTTCTAAACAACTCCACCAGTAACAGCGGTGGCACCGCAAAGCTCTCGATGGGGGCCGGTGCGCGCGCGACTTTCACCTTCACTGGAACCTCGGCGAGTTGGATCGCTCACCGCGATCCATGGGCCGGTATCGCTCGTGTATACGTGGATGGAACGCTCAAGGGCTCGATCGATACGTATTCAGCGTCGATCCAAACGAAAGTCGTGGGGTACTCGGTCACAGGACTCGCGTGGGGAACGCACACGATCACGATTGAAGCAACAGCCACGAAGAATGCGGCCGCGAAAGGATCGTGGATCTGGGTTGACGCCTTCGATTATGTAGGCGCCGCTCAAAGCGCCTCCCTTCAAACACCAGATCCGGTAAGTACGGCGTCGGCAAGCGTCGCCGGCGGGCAAACCTTCATCAGCAACGGCACGCAGCCGTTGCTGGTGGGATCGGCTCAAATAGAAGGAAGTCCAGGCGGGGAGGCACCGTCGGGGCTCGCAGTTATAGGTTATCAACAAAACGGAGTGGTGGTAACGGAGGCAGGGGTTCCTGCCTCCGCGCCCGTTTTAAAGGGAAGAATTTTTGCCGAAAGCGGCGGTGTTATCCGGACCGGCATGGCCGTCGCGAACCCGAACGATCAGGAAGCGACGGTTTCTTTCTTTTTCACCGATGCTTCGGGAACGGATTCCAGACAAAGCAGCGTGAAAATACCGGCGCATGGACAGATCTCGCACTTCCTCGATGAAGCTCCTTTCAATGTGCCGGCGCCTGCTCAAGGCTCGTTCACATTCAGCTCCGATATTCCCGTCTCTGCGATAGCCCTTCGAGGCCGCGTCAATGAACGGTCGGAGTTTCTCGTCACGACTCTTCCCGTAGCCGATCCCGATCTGCAGAATCCGGCAACGACGTTCTTCCCGCACGTTGCCGATGGCGGCGGCTGGACGACGCAATTCGCCCTCGTCAATCCTTCGGATGATGCAATCGCAGGAACCATGCACTATCTGGGACAATCGGTGACTTACTCCATACCGCCGCGCAGTTCTTCCACGGTTGCAACCGACGGCAGTGCCGCGCAGACCCGTGTGGGCTCCGCCGATGTCACTCCGGATCTCGGCAGCATCGCGCCGGTCGGCGTCGCGATCTTCTCGTTCAAAAATGGAGGAACGACGGTATCCGAGGCGGGCGTTCAGTCGATGTCCGTTGGAAACGCTTTCCGAATGTATGCGGAAGTGAACGGGAAAGTGCGTACCGGCCTCGCAATTCAAAACGCGAATGAGAGTGAAGCGCACGTCACATTCGAACTGACCTCTTTGAACGGCACTCGAATCGCCGCGACCGGAACCATCGACATTCCTGCATCCGGCCAGCGTTCACTCTTCCTGAATGAAATCCCCGGTTTCGAGTCGCTTGCCGGTCCTTTTCAAGGCATCGTTCGCATCTCGTCATCGGCCGACATCAGTGTCTTAGGTCTGCGCAGCCGCTCCAATGAACGCGGCGATTTTCTGATCACGACAACTCCGGCGACGGATGAAAACTCCGGCGCTCCTGCGGCGATCGTCTTTCCGCATCTCGTCAGCGGCGGCGGATACACGACCCAGTTCGTGACGTTCAGCGGCACACCGACCGAGCCGACCTCCGGCAATCTGCAGATGTTCTCGCAGGCCGGCACCGCCTTGAACTCCAACTTCTAGCATCGTGGGGATGGTTTGAATTTCAAACCGTCCCCTTCTTTCTTCCCACGTAAATCAGAAACGGGCTGAACGAAGCGCTCTCCGCGCCTCTCGCGCCCAGAATCGTGCGGAACGCCACATTCAGCATCGGCTGCACCTTATAGGCCGCCTTCAACGCGCTTTTGCGCAACATCGAGTCTCCAGCGGTGAACAAATAAAAGCTGAACGTGCCGTAGTAATCGCAGAACAACTCCTGCAGGTCGTTCCTCTCGAACAACCCACGGTAGACGTTCCTGCGCATGATCTTGACGTTGTGTCTCGGGATCGCAGTCTCGTCGAACAACTGCGCCAATGCGTAGTTCGCACCGCGCAGGTTCGGAACGGTGACGACAAGATATCCGCCCGGTTTCAATAAATTCACGTGGCAATCGATGACGGATCGCAGGTCTTCGAAGTGCTCGATGAAGCCCTTCGATAACACCACGTCGAACTGCTCTTTGTACCGCCGGCCGAACTCCTCGGAGAACACATCGGAGTGAATCACGTTGTCCGGATCGAATCCATGCTCCCGGAAAACTCTGCGATTCACTTCAACCCCGATTTCGGAATACTCGAGCCCGTAGGGAACGCAGTCGTGGCGCCGGCTGAATTGCACAATGTACTCACCTGGCGCGCTTCCGATTTCGATGGCCTTTGCGCCATTCATGCGAGGAACCAAGCTCGGAAGAAGAATGTCCCACAGGCGGTAGTCGTCGTAGCCGGAGATTTTTTCGAGAAGCTTCGAGCCAAGCAGCTTCTTGATGCCGCGCCGAGCCCGGATACTGGCAGGCACATTCTCTGCTTCGGAATAAAACAACCGCTCCTGTTCCCCGAGATGAACCGTGTCCCAATGTGTTTTTTCAGTTAGTTTCGACATGCGCAGTGTTTTCTGCACGGCCCTTGCCATTGGCAAGTGACCGTTCGCAGTGGGCAGATCGGTGTCGGAGGGTTCTTACATGCCACTATATGGTGACTTCGACTTCCCACAACCTGCAACAAATAGACTCAAGTTCACCGTAACAAAGGTGGATACGCTAAGGCCAATGTCTCCGTTTTTGGCATCATCATTGCAATCTCGTGCCTGAGGAACTTTGTGCCAATCAAGATCTTGAAATTTCTCACGATGTTTGCCGTAGGCGGGACAGAACGGCAATTCACGTATGTGACGAAAAGCCTCAACCGCTCGCTTTTCGACATTCATGTGGGATGTCTTTCGCGGGAAGGTGAATTTCTCAAAGACATCGAGGCGCTGAATGTTCCGATATCGGAATATCGGATCTCGAGTTTGTATAGCGCGAGCATGGTACGGCGCCAATGGGCATTCGCCCAGGATCTGCGCAAAAACGGAGTGCAGCTTGTTCATGCGTACGGCTTCTACCCGAACGTGTTCAGCATTCCAGCCGCCCGGCTCGCCGGCTGCGTTGCGATCGCATCAGTGCGAGACACGGGTGCCTTTTCCAGCCAGATCAAGTTGAGGGCGCTGGTACAAAGGACCGCTTGCCGATTCGCGGACAGCGTCATCGCCAACAGCATGGCCGTTCGCGATTGGCTTGTCAGTCTGGGAATGAATGAAAAGCAGATTGCCGTTATCCCCAACGGCATTGCGGTGCCTGCCGAGATTCCGTTCTCGCGCGACTTTCCAATCCGCCGCGAATTCGGAATCGATCCGCAGGCGCCGGTGATTGCCGCCGTGTGCCGGCTGAACAAGAACAAGGGTGTCGAATATTTTCTCGAGGCTGCATTGACGGTCAGCAAGCGCTTTCCCGCGGCGCGGTTCCTTGTTGTCGGCGCTTCGTACTTTGAACCTCAATATAAAGTCAGTCTGGAAAGACTCGCTGCGGAGATGAATCTGAAAGATCGAGTGATCTTTACGGGCGAGCGCAACGACGTCCCGAAACTGCTTCAGGAAATCGATCTTTCCGTGCTTCCCTCGATGAGCGAAGGCCTCTCGAATTCATTGCTCGAAGCAATGGCCGCGCACGTTCCTGTAGTTGCGACAAACGTCGGCGGCAATCCGGAGATCGTTCACAACGGCAAGACCGGTTTGCTGGTTCCGCCACGCGATGCGGATGCGCTTGCGAATGCGATGATCCGCATTCTGGAATCTCCGCGCTTGGCCGACGAATTCGGTAAAGCCGGACACGATTACGTAAGAACCAACTTCTCGCTCGACGCCACAGTGCGCCGAACCCAAGATCTATACATGGCTCTTCTGGAAGAGCGCCGCTGGCGATATGCCCGCGCTATTCCCGCATGATGGGTTTCCAGCTGACGTTTGCAATCCTGCTGCTGTTCGTCCAGGCCGTCTCACATTTTCAACATCTCGTCTTTGAAAAAAACAAAGGCCAGGCGCCTGCGGATGTGCAGTATCTGCTCAGGGCTCCGGCCTATGAACTTCACTTCAAGCGAGGCGAGGTTGCGCTGCATCTCAAGTCGAGCGATTTGAGAATTCGATTTACGGGCCCCATTCACAAACCCTCGCCGGAGGGACATGCGCGCCTTGACGGCCTTATCCGCTACGTCAACGAACCCGACGATAAGCGAGAGCTTCCGATCTACGGCTCGATGAGATACGAATCTTTGTATTCCGGAATCGATCTGCTTTTCTACCTGCGAAGGACAGATCTGAAAACCGAGTTCGCTGTCGCTGCCGGTACGGATCCGCACCAGATCCAATTAGCGATTGAAGGCGCGGACCGCATCGAGGTCGACGAGTCCGGCGACCTTGTATTTGATGCGCACGGACAAAGCCTGCGCGTGAAGCATCCGATCGCATTCCAGCCGGGTCGGGCAAAAAACGGTAGCGTCGATGTTGGCTATCAGGTTTCGAACTCTAATGAAGTCGCGTTCGACGTCGGCCCCTACGACCAGACCCAGCCGCTCATCATCCTGATCCCCAGTACTTAGCCCCATGGCGTTGTGGTTGCACTAATACTCGCAGAGCGTTTTCGTTCGGGGGGCAAACCATGCAAAACAAAATACAAACTCCTATGTGGGTTGCTGCCGCGACCTTGGGACTGGCCGTATTTGTCGGCGGACTTACGGGGTCTGTGGTCCACAGCAGCAGCGAACAGGCTGCATACACAGTCGCTTCTGAGACACGCACACAGGTCGTCTTTGATCAGGGATTTTCGCCCGTCGTAAAAAGCGCGGCTCCTGCCGTCGTCAATATATCGTCATCCAGAATTGTACGGGCGCCGGAAGGCGGCCAACTTGGACCGATGGACGACTCTTTTCTCCGGCGATTCTTTGGCGATGAATTGATGCGCCAGTTCCGCGTGCCGCGCGAGCGGCGAGAACGCAGCCTCGGATCCGGAGTCATCGTCAGTCCGGACGGATACGTTCTGACCAACAGCCACGTTGTGGATGGATCCACGGACGTGAAGGTGGCCTTGTCGGATAACCGCGAATTCACCGGACAGATCATCGGCACGGATCCGGGTACCGACATCGCCGTACTCAAGATCAAGGCCGATCACCTCTCAACGCTGCGCTTAGCCGACTCCGCGAAAGTTGAGGTCGGTGACATCGCGCTGGCGTTGGGTAATCCGTTTGGTCTCGGAAGAACCGTGACGATGGGCATCGTCAGCGCTACGGGACGCGGCGGCCTCGGCATTGAGGACTACGAAGATTTCATCCAGACAGATGCGTCGATCAACCCCGGCAATTCCGGCGGAGCGCTCGTAAATGTGCGGGGCGAGTTGATCGGCGTGAACACCGCCATCCTCAGCCCGAGCGGAGGCAATCTCGGAATCGGCTTTGCGGTGCCGAGCAACATGGTCCGCAGCGTCCTCGATCAGATTGTGAAAACCGGTAAGGTCACACGCGGCTATCTCGGCGTGAGCGTGCAGGACATCACACCCGAACTGTCCAAAGCCATGAACATCGGACAAACCCACGGCGCTCTTATCGGCGATGTGGATCCCAATGGCCCCGCGGCACGCAGTGGCCTTCAGCCGGGAGACGTGATCGTCGAAGCCAACGGGAAAGACATCGAAGACAATCGCTCGCTGCGGCTCATGGTCAGCGGCATGGCGCCCGGTACGCAACTCAACATGCGCGTTGTTCGCAGCGGACAATCGCGCAGCGTGACAATGACGTTGGGCGAGCTGCCCGTGCCGGAAAAAGAAAAGGAAACCGAACAATCAAGCTTGCGCGAAAAGCCGGCTCCGGCTCAGAGCAATCAGATGCGGCTGGGAGTCGCAGTAACGGACATCACACCCGACATCGCCAGACGACTTGAATTGCCATCTGACACCAAGGGCATCGTCGTTGCGGATGTCGAGGACGGTAGCGCCGCCGGCGAAGCCGGCCTGCAGCCGGGAGACATCATCCAGCAAGTCAATAAGAAGCCGGTTCTCACCGTGAAGGAGTTTCAATCGCAGATGTCCTCGCGGGGTTCCGGACCTGTCCTATTACTCGTGAGCCGCGAAGGCCACACCCGTTTCGTGGCTGTTGAACCTCGATAAACTCCACGCCACACATAACCACAAAAGGCACAGATTTGTCTGTGCCTTTTGTGTTTCTTCCTTACTTCCGATTCCTGTTTTAAACCGCGATCAGCTTCTTTTGAATGGCGTATTTGATGAGGCCCGCGCTGTCGTGCACATCGATTTTCTTCATCAAATTGTACTTGTGAACTTCGACGGTCTTCACGCTGAGCTTTAGATGTGTGGCGACGTCCTTCACCGAAAGGCCCTCCGCCAACAGCTTCAGGATTTCGCGTTCGCGCGGGCTGAGCAGATCGTAACTTGTCTTCGGCCGGCCGGAGTTTTGAACGTATCCTCCGATCACTTTATTCAGCACCGCAGGACTCAAATATTTTTCGCCGCGATTGACGGCTTCGATCGCGTAGAGAAGTTGGGATGCGGGAGCATCTTTGATGATATATCCGGCCGCGCCGGCTTCGAGGCAGCGAGCGACCAGTTCCTCTTCGTCGTGCATCGTCAGGATCAGAACTTTAACGGCTGGGTCGAACTTATGGACGTTGCGCGTGGCATCGAAACCATTCATATCGGGCATGGAAATATCCATGAGCATCACGTCCGGCTTGAGCTCCTTGACAAGCTCAACACCCTGACGGCCGTCTCGTGCTTCACCGATGATTTCGACACTGGATTCGTTTCGAAGCATTGCTTTGACGCCTTCGACGAACAAGGTGTGATCATCGCAAATCAGAATTCGAATCTTATTCACGCTTTTGATTATATCCACAGGCGGGAGGTTTACGCGGCCAGTTCAATCCAAAAGCGGCTGCCCTGCCCCGGCTCGGATTCGACCCCGACGCGTCCGCCCATCAATTCAACGGCTTTGCGGACTGACGGCAAACCCAGGCCGATTCCGGGAAATTCGCGCTCGGAATAAATCCGCACGAAAGGCATGAATATCCGTTGCTGATTTTCTTTCGAGATGCCGATGCCGTTATCGTCCACTTCGATGCGGCACAAATCGTGTTTTACGGAAGCGGTCACAGTGATATTGGGCTCCGTTCCCTCGGGCACGAATTTGATCGCGTTCGAAAGCAGATTCGTCAGCGCGATTTTCAACAGGGTCGGATCCGCCTGGACGACGCCGTTCTTGGCTTTGATCTTGATTTGGGCATGCCTGCTTCGAATTTCCCCTTGCAGGTTGCGGAGACAGGTATCGATGTAGTTGCGCAAATCGAGCGGCTCGTACCGCACTTCTCCGCGGCCCAGCCGTGAAAAATGCAGCAAGGAATCGATGAGTTCCCGCATTTCCTGCGCAGCCCAGCGAATCCGTTCGAGATCCTGCTTGCCGTCTTGCGACAGGTGTTCTCCATCGGATACCGACACAGCTTCCGCAAACATCGTCACCGCGCGGACCGACGCGCGAAGATCGTGGGACATCGCCTGAATGAACGCTTCCTGGTCTTCATTGCGCAACTTCAGCTCATGCGAGATGCGGCGCGCGCGGAGCAGGATTTCGACCCGTGCCTGCAGTTCCAGCTTTGCCACAGGCATGGCGATCGATTCGTCCACAAGCTGCCACAGATTGGGAACCTTCGCCCAGATTTCCTGACAGCGGGTCAACAGCAGTACAGGTAGAAATCCGGGGTGTTCGGCATCACGCCGCGCTTCGAGTTCGGTTCTGAATCGGCTCAAGTTCGGATCGTCGATGATGCACAAATCGAAGGCTTCTTCGAAGGGCTCTCCGTGCTCGTGTTCGCCGATGGAATGATAGGCGGAGAGAAATGAATTCAGCAGGCGCCGATTCTCCGTGCTCTCGATGACCAGGACGATGCGCGCCATGGCCCGCTCAGGCCGCGCTCAGGGGAACGAGCAATCCGCCGGGGGTGAGGCGCATGGGATGGTTGCCCGCATGAAAATCCGAGCCGCGGAATTTCGACACGCGAAGCGTCCGCCCTTCGTGTGAGAACTGCAGTTCGATAACGCCATCGACGTCGCGCGCGCTTTCCGAATCTTCGGAGCTGACAACAAGCGTGGCGCCACGCTGGGTGGCGAATCTGAAGAAGGACTGCGCGAGACGGCGATGCTGAAACGCGTTCACCGCGAAATTCCGGAAGTAATAAAAGCTGTCGACGAAAATTCTTTGTGGGTTGGATTCCTCGATCGCGCTCGATATCTGCTGGCTGACGGGTTCGCGCTCGACTTCCGCCGGCGTGAAAATGTCGTAAGTGTGAACGGCAGTGAAAATTTCGGGCGGCGGAGTGAGGTCGAGAATCCTCACAGTCTCGATATTCAGGTTCAGCGAATTCGCGTCCTCACGAATCTGTTCGGCGGACTGGCCAAACGTGATGAGCAGGCCACTTTCGCCGGCCGCAAGAAAGTGCAGGCCCAGGACGGTCTTGCCGGTGCCGGGCTCACCATGAACCAGATACGTCCGCGCAGGCAGTAACCCGCCGCGCAAAACGTAGTCGAGACCGTTGATACCTGTTGAAATGCGCATGAGTTTTCCTCGCACGCCTCCGGCGTGCGGTCATTGACTGTGGCCTCGCCCAGGGGTGGCTCGCTTCGCTCGCTCACCCCTGGCTAATTTCCGTCCACGCCTCCGGCGTGAAAGACCGCTCGCTTCCGCTCACCCTGGCTGATTTCCGCCCACGCCTGCGGCGTGATGTACCGCTCGCTTCCGCTCACCCTGGCTGATTTCCGCCCACGCCTGCGGCGTGATAGACCGCTCGCTTCCGCTCACCCTGGCTAATTTCCGCCCACGCCTGCGGCGTGATAGACCGCTCGCTTCCGCTCACCCTGGCTGATTTCCGCCCACGCCTCCGGCGTGATAGACCGCTCGCTTCCACTCACCCTTGGCTGATTTCCGTCCACGCCTGCGGCGTAATAGACCGCTCGCTTCCGCTCACCCTTGGCCGATTTCCGTCCACGCCTGCGGCGTGATAGACCGCTCACTCTGGCTGATTTCCCCTCACGCCTGCGGCGTGATGTCCGCTCGCTTCCGGTTGACAGCCTGGAGGGCTGTCGGGATATTAGCCCCGGGTTGAGCGAAGCGACACCCGGGGTCGCAGATCCACAAAACGCCCCCGCACCCCGGCAGGGGTGCGAGGACCTCTCAACCTGCCCAGGGACGGCATAGAGGCTGTTTCACTGCGATCGAGAGCTCCTGCACGAAGGTCAATGTGCCCGATGACGGAATCACCAGATTCGCGCCGTGCAATGTGAAGCGGCCGGCGCGAAGCGCCAGAAGGATTTCATCCCGCTCCAGCGTTTTCGCGTCGACTTCAACATAGACCGGCTTGCGCAGCTGGCCGATTTTATGAAGATCGATGCCGCAATACGCGGCGGCCTTGGGGTTCGACATGCGGATATGCCGCAACAGTTGAAACGAATCCGCGCGCGGGGCGACACTGCCGTCGTAGCGGCCATTCCAGACCTCGATCCCATCGAGCTTGCCTTTGACCGCGCCAATCATGTTGATGCTGCCGACAGGAGGATGGGCCAGCACCGCAATGCCCCGTTCCATGTGTATTCCATCGAGAAGCTGCTCGATGTTCGCAGATCGCACCCGCTTCGTGATCCCGTAGCCGAGCATATGGATGCTGCCACCCTTGAAGGCGAATTCAAGGCCGGGAATGACGAGGAAGCGTGTGCTCGAAAGCGAATCACAAAGAGCAACGTATTCCTGCATCCGTTCTTCATCGAAGACTTCAGCATGATCGCTCATCGCCACAAAGTTCATGCCGGCATCGATGAACGTCTTGACCAGACGCTCGAGCGGCTCTTCGCCGTCGGAAAATGTGCTGTGAACGTGGAGTACGCCGCGCATGGCGCGGATCACCTCGCGATCTTGAACATCTCTTTGACCTCAACAGGGACTTCGCTATCGCGCGACTCCTCCTGATGCCGGTTCAGCACCGTCTTCAAGCCGACGTAAGCCAGGTACAGTATTTCCACAGACGCTATTGCAGACGTAAAAATTACCCATGCCATACCGATTGCTTCGTAGATGCTCATCTCGCCTCCATATGAGTGTCTGCGGTTGCGGTTGAACCGACTTAATGGTCTTGCAACTCAAGCACCATGACCCGCAACCACATCCATTCCAATTGCGCACTCTTCGGAGACATGAGCCGGCGCCAAACCTTCGATGAATTGTTTGTGCCAGGACTCGAAAACGAGCAAACTCCAAACCTCCTGATGTCCTGAAAACTTGCCTCTCTCCTGCAGATTCACAATTTCTTCAAGGGCTTGCGGATCGAAGAATTCCCCGCATGCGGAATCCTTCGCAAGCAGCGTGTCGCGCACGAAATCGCGAAGTTCGGACCGGAACCAGGTCTCTGCCGGAATGGGAAAACCCTTCTTCGTCCGATGCAGGATCGAAGGTGGTAAAACGTTGCCCATCGCTTGCCGCAGAATCCATTTCCCCTGGTTTTCCCGTACCTTCAAGTTGTCCGGCAGTGCGGCGATGAATTCCACGAGCTTGTGATCGAGGAACGGCACACGAAGCTCAACGGCCGTGGCCATCGTCATCTTGTCCGCTTTGAGCAGCAGATCTTCGGGCAGCCAGACCTTCGTGTCCGCATAGAGCATGCGATTCAGGGGCGAGGCTCCCGGAACTCGGTCGAAGTAGGCTGCGAAGATTTCCGCAAGCGTGCTGTCGGCTCTCTCCACACGATCCGCTCCCGTGAGCGCAAGGCGTGTCTCCAGAGGAATTCCCTTCACGACGCCGCGATAGTGATCCTCAATGCTGGTTCCCGCGCGCCGCAGGTACGCGCGCACGCGGTCTCCCAGCGGCAGCTGCGCCAGGGCAGGAAACGCCGCAGCCAGAGGTCCGGCAGCGCGGCGCACCTTTTCGAGCGCGAGCACCTTGCGGTACAGCGTGTAGCCGCCCATCGTTTCGTCCGCGCCCTCGCCGGACAGGACCACGGTGATGTAATTCCGAGCGAGCTTCGAAATGAAGTAGAGAGGAATGCATGTCGGATCAGCCATCGGCTCATCCAGATGCGACACCATCAACGGCAACGTCTCGCGTAGATCGCGGGCAGTCATCCGGAACTCATGATGGTCCGCGCCGAAATGCTCGGCAGCCTCGCGTGCGAACGAAAACTCATTGGCCGCTTCGATCGCCGTATCCGACGGCCCGCTCGATTCGTATCCGACGCTGAACGTCTTTACGCGCTCGCCGCCGGTGATCTTGCTCATCATGGCAAGCACCGCGCTGGAATCGAGGCCGCCGCTGAGAAAGACGCCGAGAGGGACTTCAGCGATGAGCCTCAGCCTCACGCTCTCTTCAAACAACCGACGGAACTCCTCGGTAAGCTCCCTCTCCCCCCGGGAGAGGGTGGCGCGAAGCGCCGGGTGAGAAGTATCAGGAGCCGTGTCGAATTCCAAATCCCAATACTGCCGGATCTTCACCCCATGCTCATCGACAGTCATGTAGTGTCCAGGCTGAAGCTTGAAGATGTTCTTGAACATCGTTCGCGGACCCGGCACATAACGCAGCGCGAGATACAAATCGGCCGCCTCGCGATCGATTTCCCTCGGCACCCGCGGATGCTGCAACAGCGACTTGATCTCCGAAGCGAACACAAAGAAATCTTTGCCGGCATAGTAGTAAACCGGCTTGATCCCAAGCCGGTCTCTCACGAGCAGCAAGCGCTTGCGCCGCCGATCCCAAATCGCGAACGCGAACATGCCGCGAAAATCGCGCATGCACTCGTCGCCGTATTCCTCATAGGCGTGAACGATGGTCTCCGTATCCGAACGCGTCGCGAACTGATGTCCTTTGGCGATGAGGTCGCCGGTGAGATCGGCGTAGTTGTAAATCTCACCGTTGAACACGACAGTGACAGCACCATCTTCATTGAAGATCGGCTGCTTGCCGCCGCTGAGGTCGATGATGCTCAAACGCCGGTGGCCCAAACCGACGTTGTCTTCCGCGAAGTATCCGTGATCATCCGGACCTCGATGCGCTTGCGCAGAGGTCATCCGTTCCAGAAGCCCGCGATCGACCCGCTCAGTAACGTTGAAATTGACGATCCCGCAAATCCCGCACATAAACTTTTCCCTCGCGTTCTCCGCGTTCGATGACGATGCCGTTGTCCCAGAAGTACGCCTGGACGTACGGAATCATCTCCTTGCTCTGAAATACCGTCTCTCCGGCGTAGCTGAACGAATACGCATTCACCGCCAGCAGCCTGTGGAGATTGCCGTGGTCGGTGCGCATCCAAAAGAATTCCCCGCGCATCGTATAGTCCACGAGATGCAGGTCGCCGTCCTCGGCGCTGGTCACAACAACATCTTCGTAATCGCCGTCTCGAATGACGGCAGCGATGGCGTGATTGTTATTCGCCTTGAAGCGTCGCGAATGAATCGACTCGTTGCCCGGAACCAGAAACGACATCATCAAAGCCGGCACCCTGCCGTGAACGGACGCCTTCAACACAGGGCTCGCTCGACGCTCACCATATGCGCGCGAAGCCCACCCTTGCGCCGGTTGTGTCTGCCCGCAGACCGCCTCCGCTCGGACCGAATCCGAGGCATACATGCACAACTGCAAGCCTGCCTGCCCGATCTGAGCGCGACAATTGATCTCTCCGCTCTTTTCGTCCGACAGGATGGTGAGTTGTGTTTCGGGAGAGAAGTGATAGAGAAAATCGAATTCATGCTCGCCCCGGCCCCGCAGCTCATCGAGAACGATCCAGTAATTTGGCCGGATGTGAATCAGGCGGCGGCGATGCGTTATCTCCTTTGCGAGAGACGCGTACCCGTCATGTTCCGCATCGACGTAATGCGTCTCAGGCAGATCCACCTGCTGGCGAAGACGCGCCGCTGTTCGCGTCTTCCAGCTGAATGTGCCTGCCGCTTCGCATTGATCCTTGTCGTCAACGACCACGGTGTTGTGAGCGGCAGTCGAACGGAAGAAGCGTCTCCATTCGGGGGCGCAGTTGTACACCGACGTCGCGGGATCGATCAGGAATTCGTGTCCGCCGCTGAATACGGTGAGCGAAAGCGCGTCCGCATGACTGTGCCCGCCGCTGCTCATGCCCAGGCCGCCGCAGTCGAACGTTACTTGAGTGTCTTGAGTGCCCCACCCCGAACGCTGGACAACATAGCCGGCATCGCTGAATACGCTCTTGAACTCTGCCGGCGGACGAGCGATCAAGGATTTGAATATCGACCAGGACTCGTCGCCCAGCAGCCACAGCGACTCTTCCGCGAAGCTGTCTGCCTGATATTTGAAGTCGCCACGGCCCAGCAATATGGAGCCGGAACACAGCCCGTCGCGAAAAGACGCATAGTTATCGGATGCTATCGCCAGAACCCGGCCGCCATCGTCGTCTCCCAGCAGCGGGATGGACCCGTCGGGGCGGGTGATGTGCATCACAAAATCGAGCATGCGGGACAAGCGTTGCCAGACAGAGTCCGGGAACGAAATCCGGTTCCACTGCGCGAGTGCGATGGCATGAAGATAAAAGTCGACCGCGTAGCAATGATAGTAAGACGACAACTCGCCATACACGCCGTCATTCAGGACCTGGCGCTGCATTTCATCGATGAGCGTGATCATCCCGAACTCACGCCAGCCCTG
>JADMIO010820008.1_pt1 | contig 25445 bp, 19 predicted proteins | sample 8958161 | NCBI WGS metagenome assembly JADMIO01 (sample SAMN16585339, study PRJNA669376) | soil metagenome | isolation source: Crop rotation soil | place: USA: Cullars Rotation, Alabama | collected 2011
CTTTCCCGGTCACCCCACACGCCGTTTTCATCGGAATGTATTGTATCGTTGGTCCATGTTGCACCGCCATCCATGGTATAATAATAATTATTAAGATTGGCTCCTGCTACTATGTTCTGCGGATTTAACGGATTGATAGCAATTGAAACTTCGTTAGGTCGATTTTCAAATGTATTAATTTTTATATTTTTGTATTGAGCAAAACTTATGGTAGAACCGAGGGCCAATAAGATAATTATTTTTTTTATCATTATTTAGCTAACGTTAATTTTTTAGTCTCTTTATATGAATCTGTTATAAGACTGTAGTAATAAACTCCGGATGCGAGCTGTGATGCGTCCCAGTTGATTTCATAACTGCCCGGCGAGTAACTGCCGTTGACAAGTTCCGCAACCTGTTTTCCAAGCACATCATATACAATTAACTGTACATTTGAGTTTGAATTATTACCCGAATTAGAGGGAATACTGAACCTAATTGTTGTAGATGGATTAAACGGATTCGGATAATTCTGCGATAAACTATATGCTGATGGGATTTCATTATTAACAGGCTGAATTCCAACAGGGAAATTTATAATTGCTGTCCATACACTAAGCGTTGCGGATGATAGTCTTGTCCACATAGGCCTTACAACTCCATTGTGGGCTGAAATACCGTTATAATCTCCAAAGAATACACCTGAAGTAGGTGTGAATGGGCTTGCGCTAATTCTTTCATTGATCCACGTCGCTCCGCCGTCTGTGGAATGAGCCAGATATACGTCTGTTTGAGTATTGGTATAATTTCTTCTGTCATAAAACACAACGTACAGATATCCTGTTACCTGGTCAATAGCCATCCAGGAAAAAAATTGTTCCTTGCCTGCTGGATCGTCATTTACACGAATAGGTGAGCTCCATGTAGTGCCTCCATTTGTTGACTTGATGATCTTTACATCATGGTCGCCGGGTCCGGCACTGTCCGTATAGTTGATATATATATTTCCCCTGAAAGGACCGTTACTAATATCACACACTGTTTGAGGAAGTCCGTTGTTTCTATAAATACCGGGCACAACGTAATCCCATCCGCCCGGCTGGCTGCCTGCAATAATATCGTTAGCAAGCCATGTTGTGCCGCCGTCAGTGGATCTATCAAAAAATATTTTGAAATTATTTATTCCTAAAGGTCCAACCCATGCTACATAGACATCTCCATTCGGACCAACTGCAGGTACCGCGCCTTCCATAGTATAATCCTGGTCAACACAATCTCCCGCCTTTTGATTAAGTCTTACAATTGAACCAAAAGAAGCGCCCCCATCTGTCGATTTTGCAAAAAGAATGTTGGAACTATCATTTGGATTAGATGTTCCGTATGCATCGAACTGTGTCCAGGCGACATATATAGTGTTTCCTCTCGAACCGTGTGTGAAATCAACACAGACACCTTCTTTATCCTGCTGCTTTGGCGGATTGAATTGCCAGAATGTCCCGGCAGACCAGGTAGAACCGCCATTGGTGGATTTTTGAACACCCATTCTGTCTATAAAACTTTGTCCATTTACAAGATGGAAATAATAAAAGTTTCCTGACGTATCGACAGAAATAACCGGGTCACCCCAAACCTGGTAAGTCGAAGTGAGTGTTCCTGCTACCCAAGTTGCCCCGGCGTTTGTAGAGTAATAATAGTTATCAATATTTGCGCCCGCGACAATCTGGTTTGTGTTTTTGGGGTTGATACAGATTGATACTTCCTCCGGAGAACCGGTATTCTGGATCTGGACATTTGTATAAGGTGATTGAGAAAAAATGTTTACTGAGGACAATAAAACTAACAAAAAAAGTGTAATAGACGATTTCATATGCTGAGATTAATTTTGTTTAATTTATCAGTATAAAATCCTTAAATAACATAATAGTTTCAAGTTAAAATGATAGAGGAGGGATGGTTAAATAATAAAATCCAAACAAGGGGTCACGACCCCTTGTTTGGAATAATCTATTTATTTTTCGTCAATTATAGCGGTTATTACACTTAGTTTTGTCGAGTCAACCCTTGTCCATATGGGACGGATAGTGCCGTTAACGGCTGAAATCCCAATGTAATCTCCCATGAAGGTTTGTTCAAGGGGAGTAAAAGGTGATTCACTTATCCGTTCATTAGTAAAAGTAGCGCCGCCATCCGCTGAGCGCGCTAAATAGACGTCGGTCTGGTTATCGGTATAATTTCTTCTGTCATAAAAAACGATGTATATATATCCGGTTGTCTGGTCAATGGTCATCCAGCTAAAGAACTGATGCTTTGCTGAAACGTCATCATTTACCCTTCGCGGCTCGCTCCATGTCGTTCCTTCATTTGTGGATTTTATTATCCACACATCTGTATCAAATGCGTCTTTACCCCTTTGGTCAGCCCATGTGATATATAATGTCCCGTTGTAATTCCCGCTGCTCATATCACATGCCATCGAAGGAAAGCCAAAGCACCTGTAAACTCCCGGCACTTCATATTTAAACCCGGAAGGAAGTGTTGCGGCAACTTTTTCTGTATCCAGCCATGTCATCCCGCCGTCGGTTGATTTGTTAAGCATCATCCCGTTAGGACTGCACCAGGTTACATATACTTCACCATTGATCCCAACACATGGCTGTGCACCAAGTAAAGTTTCACTGACATAACTGCAGTCTTTACCTTCAATTTTGCTTATCGATGCGGCATCAGTCCAGCTTATCCCTTCATTTGTTGAACGCGCAAACAATATATGCGTACCTGAACCCGGAATTGGGTTTGGATTTGAAGTTAATTTTTCTGAAGACTCGTCATCGCCCTGGCCGCATTGTGTCCAAGCAACATATATGTTATTTCTGTATGGACTGTAAGAAAGATCCAGTGCTGCCCACTCCTTATCCTGAAGATGCGGGGGATTCATTCCGAAATAAGTACCGGGGTCGTCCCATGTTTTACCGCCATCGAATGATTTCTGGCAGATCATTCTGTCATACCATTTTCCGTCCTTGGGATCTTTAGCAAGATGGAAATAATAAAAGTTCTGATTACCGTCCATTACTATACTGGGATCGCCCCATACGCCGAATTCAGATGAAGTTAGCGTATTAACGCTCCACGTAAGTCCGCCGTCAAATGAATAAAAATAACCATCGACGTTTGAAGCCGCTACAATGTGATTTTGATTATACGGATTGATCATAATTGTGGGTTCTGATGGTGTGTATTCACTTTCAGGTGAAGCAATATCATTTATTGTAATATTTCTATAGGGTGATTGAGAAACTATGTTAATAGAAAATGTAAAAAACAGCAATAATGAGGCAATAATATTTTTCATTTTAATAGAATAAATGCAGTATTCTGTAAATTATTGTTTATACTATAGTGTTTTAAAAATGTTTCAAATTATTTACAAAAGGAAATGCGTTATTTTTCTATTTCCAGCATATCGTCGTCATCGTTGAAGCCGGTTAGCTTTAACAAATTACTTTGCAGGTATTGGACAACTGAAGTAGTTACCAGGTCATTTATAGTAGAGCCATTTGGAACAGCGTAATAGATCAGCTTATATCTTTTGTCAACACCTGTTGTTTTCCTTCCGTAATTTATCGCTGCGGATAATCCTCCGATCTCGTCAACTAATTTTTTGTTGAATGCATCTGTTCCCAGCCAGACTCTTCCCTGGGCTACCTGTTCAGCTTCTTCTTTGCTTATCTTCCTGCCTGTGCTCACTGCCGTAACAAAATTATCATAATAATAATTTATGATCCCTTGTATAATTTCTATTTCCTTTTCATCCAGCTTTTTATACCAGGAGCCTATATCTGAATTTTCGCCTCTTTTAAATATTTCAACTTTAATTTTCTGCTGGTTTATAAGGCTGTCAAGATTTGGCCTGACCGTAAATACTCCGATACTGCCGGTAACTGTCAGGTCATCTGCGAATATCTTATCAGCGTTTGCGGCAATATAATATCCGCCTGATGCTGCCGATCCGCCCATCGATACTATTAACGGCTTATGATATTTTTTCTTTAACCTGATGACAGCGGCGTTTATCTCCGCGGAGCCTATTACAGAACCTCCGCCGGAATCGATCCTTAGAATAACAGCTTTAACTTTTGGATTTGCGAAAGCATCCTCAAGCTGCCTTACTGTCGTTTCCGAACCTGTTGAGCGTGAACCGACATACGGGATCGGTATCGGTAAATTAATAGGCGGCGGCGGTTCGCTTTCACCGGTAGTGATTGTGCCATAAACTCCGACGATCGCGATGGCATCGGGTTCGCTCCAGCCATTGTCCCATTCATTCCTGTTGAATGACTTAACAATATTTTCAGTGTTGGATGAATTTTCTGAAATTTCGACTGCGTCATTGTACCAGCCGAGCTTATCGACAAGTCCCAGCCTTTCTGCTTCAGCGGCTGTCAATGGCTGGGATAACTTAGTCCGCATGTAATCATCAATATTTATCTTTCTGCCTTCAGAAACTCTCTTCAGCATTTTATCATAGACTATATCGAGTATCCTGTTAATGACTTCTTTCCCTTCTTCAGTGGTAGAATCAACTATGCCCTGGAATGTAAGCTTATATTTCCCTGCGTGAATATTCTGCAGCTCAACTCCGTATTTTTCAAGGAACTGTTTATAGTTTATTACTTCAATGCTCAAACCGTAAAAGAAAAAAGCTTCAGGTGGAATGACAATATCATTCGCATAAGTTGCGACGTAGTATTCGCCCGGGCCAACATCCTGCGGGAAGTATGCGGTAATTTTTTTACCTTTGGATTTAAATCGTTCCATCGAAGCAGTAAGCTCTTCAATTGCTGCATTAACTTCAAACCTTCCTGTGGAAAGGGGATATATCTTCAGGATAATTCCCCTAACTGAAGGATCTGCGGCTGCATAATCAATATCAGAAATGACTTCATGAACGCTTCTTTTCCCTTTGCCGAGTATCCCGAAGAAGACATCATCGGTATGGTAATCCTGCAAAGAACCTGAAAGTGTTATCTCAACAATTTGTTTCTTTTCGGGTACTATGCTTTCTTTTCGTTCAGAGTGATATGATATAGAAATTGAAGAACCAAGACTTTTGAAAGGAGAGCCGGATATATAGTTATAAATGGGATAATAATAACCCGAAGGGACTTTCTCATATGAAGTGTTATTCAATGTCTGGTTAAATCTCACTGATCCATGAGGCAGGTCGAACCTGATCCCGAAATTCAAAAATTCGTTTTTTATATCTTCTTTAATACGGGTATAGTTTGCGTTTATATACAATCCATTGATCAGTTTTAATTCTGCGCCTGCCTTAATCATATTATAGTCGAAAAAAACATTACCGTAACGGGTAGTGCTGAAATCCGCCATAAGTGTAAGCCTGTCATTTCTTAAAGGTCGTATCGCTGTTCCGATAGTAAACCTGTCTGTCGTAGGCCGAGTTACTGTAAATGACTCGTCATTTTTATATACAAATGATGTTGATAGAAAATCATAAGGACGATATAGTATTCCGAAACCAAATTTGAAGGTTGGGAAGGTACCTGAAAAATCATTTCCGCCTCCATGATATTGTTTTAAAAGCCACTCGCCAAGGATTCCAGCGGAAATTGTTTTATTGCCAATACCAAAACCCATAGAAAATGTACTGATATTATAATCATTGTCAATTATAAATCCTGTTTTGCCAGTGCTGTCTTTTGAGGTCGTGAAGGCAACATTCTCATAATATTTTCTATATGAAAATCCGAATGAACCCGCATTTATCATAATGTCGAGATCATTAAGGTTGATACAATTAGATGTTCTCGAAAAAACATTTAATGCCGCATTAAGCCTGTGGTTCAATCCTAATACAGCGGGATTATATCTGAAGGCATTCGCGCCTTCATCATAAGCTGAAAATAAATAAAGTTCGTTGCTGGGATTAAAGAGGTTGAAATCCTGGGAAAATCCTTTTACTGTTATTACAAGCAGCAATAGTACTATAAGTAATGGATTTTTTTTCATTAATTTTTGGTTTAGGTTATTATACTGCAATTAATCCACTAATATAAATATAAATTTAAATCAAATGAACGCTCAAATTTCTAGTTGGATAAAAATGATCCCCGTAGTTTTTATCTCTTTATTTTCAATTATATCATGTAAAGCACAGGATGGGACATTAAAGGAGGGGGACACTGCTCCTGATTTCAGCCTGCAATCCGATGAAGGCAAATGGGTAAAGCTTTCGGACTATAAAGGTGTCTCAAATGTTGTCCTGTACTTTTATCCAAAGGATTTTACAGGCGGCTGTACAAAAGAAGCCTGCAGCTTCAGGGATAACTTATCAAAGATAACTGATAACAACGCGGTAATACTTGGTGTCAGTGTGGATGATGCGGATTCTCATAAAAAGTTTAAAGAAAAGGAAAACCTTAATTTCACATTGCTGGCGGATCCTGATAAAGCTGTTTCTTCGCAGTACAGCGGTATAAGTTCATATGGAATGGCAAAACGCGTTACGTTTATTATCGATAAGAATGGTGTTATTAAGAAAATATTTCCTGATGTAGATGTAAATGAACATTATAAGGAAGTAGTATATGTGTTAAAGGGAATGTAATTTCCAAGCATTCCCCTCCTTTCAAAAGGAGGGGAAGGGGGAGGTCTGAATCAAGAATTGTAAAATAATAAGACCACCCCTTTTATCCCCTCCTTCGTAAGGAGGGGACATTAATTATTGGATATATCTGGTAAAATAAAAGGACGGCTGATAACCGTCCTTTTTGTTTCTATGGAAATGTTTTACATTTCACATTACTATTTTATCAAGATCATTTTCTTTACATCTGAGAATTCACCTGCGTTAATTTTGTAATAATAAATTCCGCTTGGCAGGTTTGATGCGTTGAATGTTACCTGGTAACTGCCGGCGGGTTTTACTTCATTAACAAGATTGCTTACTTCTCTTCCAAGGATATCAAATATTTTAATGCTTACCAAAGACTGTTTTGGTAATGCGTATTCTATTTGGGTACTTGGGTTGAACGGATTGGGATAATTCTGGTATAAAGAATATACTTTTGGAATTTCACCATTATTGTTATGTAATCCGGTAAAACTGCCAACCTGGATTGTATATGAACGGGTATGAGTCCTTGGTCCGCCGTTCTCTGCTCCTGTTACGGTTACAGTGTATGTATTAGCCGGAACATTAGCCGTTGTAACTGCATTTAAGCCAATTGAATCAGGAGTTCCTGTTAAAGTTTTTACATTACTTGGTAAAAAGTTCAATGTGATCGATCCCGGTGATGGACTTGGGCTGACACTTGCTGAATATGTTACTGTACCGGAATAATTGCCCATCATAGGTATTTCAACATAATTAACTGAGGTCCCGCCCGGTGGAACGTGATCTGCGGTTACAGGGAATGACATGCCGTAATCAGGTAAATAAGCTACGTAATCCTGGTAATTATTATTCTGGCCGGAATAGCATGGGAATGTAAATGTTTTACCCGACATATTCTGGTAATCGCCAATATAGTATGCCTGGTTTGTACCCTGGCTTATTCTTATTGTATTGGGATTAAAGTTCTGGTTTCCGATCTTGAAATTATTCCAAGTGAGTCCGCCATCTGTTGAATAGGCGCCGTACGTTTCGGTTAATACGTTCGCAGGATCGTCATTTCTTGAGTCATACCACATAGCCCATACGCGGCCCTGAGCATCAACTGATACATCTGCCATAAACTGGTCAGTAAAAGTTGCGTCATTATTTACTCTTACCGGTGAACCTGAGTTCCATGTTACGCCCCCGTCAGTTGAACGGGTACAGAATACATCGGCGTTGTCCGGTCCCGGAGGATTTGTAACATACATGCAGTAAACATAATTTTTGAAAGGTCCATTGCTCATATCAATTGCAATGTGCGGCATTCCATTAACACGAATAGCATTTTTTAAACAGTTTCTGCCGAACTGAACTGTGCCCGGCTGAGTATGGTTGGATGCAACTACAGCGGCTGTGAAAGTAACACCGCCATCGGTTGACGTTCTCATTTGTGTTCCTGAACCGCCGTACCAAGCAACAAAAACTTTTCCATTCTTATCAACTGCGATATCCGGTCCGGGATTTGGTGTTCCGCTTCCAAGGCTTCCGGAATATGTCCATGTTGCACCGTTATTAGTACTTCTTTGTACATCGCATGTAAAGCCGACACCATCAACGTATGCCATATAAACATTATTTTTAAATGGACCGTTTGTTTGATCACATGCAATCCATTCTTTATCGATGCTGTGGCCAACGTTAATATTTCCTACAGTTGACCAGCTTGCTCCGCCATTTACTGATTTGTATATTACGAATCCGGTAACAGAATTATTCAAAGCACCGAGATAGAAATTTCCAAGACTGTCAGCTGAAAATGTAGGGTCGCCTGCATTTGTAGGAACTGTTGGCTGACTCCATGATATACCGCCATTAGTAGTACAATATACAAAGTTAGCTCCGGTAATTATCCTGTTATCAGTACATACGAAATTCAATGGATTAGCCGGATTAACACATATATCAGTTTCGCAAAAACCATTACTGGTGGATGCGGTATAATTGTCAAAAGGTCCAACTGAAATAATTGCATCTACTCCATATGGAGCATCTGGAAAAACTCTCGGTATTAACGGGGTTAATAACGCTGGTTCATAAGTATTTGTTGCATTAGGGTCGATCTGAGAGAAGGTTAGATCTGAAATAAGCAGATTACTAATTACAATAACTGCTAATATCAGACTAAAAAAGTTAAATTTTTTCATTATAATATTAAATTGGTTTAATTGGTAATGTAATAATATCAATCTTAAGTCTCATAATCAATTGTTAAATTAATGGAAATATATTCTAATTATTAAACAAATACTAAAATTTCACTTAATTTTTATATTAAAGATTTGTAATTTACTACCAATATTTGAATTTCCCATTAATCTTAACATTCATCACTATATGTCATTACTTGTTGTTGGTTCACTTGCTTTGGATACTATTGAAACACCATTCGGGAAGGCTGAAAGAGCGCTTGGAGGCTCTGCAACCTTTATATCAGTTGCAGCATCATATTTTATACAACCTGTGCGCCTTGTAGGTGTAGTAGGAGGGGATTTCCCTAAAAAAGAGCTGGAATTTCTTGAAGGCAGGGAAGTTGATATGGAAGGCCTGCAGATCATAGAGAGCGGTAAAACCTTTCACTGGCACGGGAAATATGATTACGACCTGAATACACGTGAAAGCCTGGTAACTGAACTCAATGTATTCGCTGATTTTGACCCTGTTGTTCCGGAATCATTTTTGAAAAGCTCATATTTATGTCTTGGTAATATTCACCCGGGGCTTCAGAAAAAAGTTTTATTCCAGATGGAAAGGCCGAAGCTTGTTGTTGCCGATACCATGAACTTCTGGATAGAGGGAGCGTACGACGCCCTGATAGACGTTCTTAAATATATTGACGTACTTATCATTAATGACTCTGAAGCAAGAGAGCTTTCAAAGGAAGCTAACCTGATAAAGGCTGCAAGAAAGATAATGACCATGGGTCCAAAGAATCTCATCATCAAAAAAGGCGAGCATGGAGCGATATTGTTTTGCGGTGATGAAATTTTCAGTGCGCCTGCTTACCCGCTGGAATCAATTTTTGATCCGACCGGAGCAGGAGACAGTTTTGCCGGCGGATTTATCGGTTACCTTGCGAAGACTGATGACATATCATACGAAAATATGAAACGCGCGGTAGTTTACGGTAGCACGATCGCTTCATTTTCCGTTGAAAAGTTTTCACTTGACGGCATAAGGGATCTGTCGCATCTTGAGATCAAAGACAGGTTTAATGAGTTTAAAAGATTTTCAGCCTTTGAAGCTGCTGAGCAGGTATAAAAATATTGCGAACGCGAGGAGATTGCTTCGCTTCGCTCGCAATTAAAAAGCATGATAGATAAACTTGAATATACCAATGATCACCAGCTGATTTTTCTTGACCAGGCTCTATTGCCGTTAAAGGAAAAATATGTTAAGACAAAAAATTATAAGGATGTTGTTGAAGCTATAGTATCATTAAAGGTCAGGGGAGCGCCACTTATCGGAATTACCGCCGCATACGGCGTAACTTTGGGAATGCATAATTTTAAGACCGATAACCCGAAGAACTTTGAGATACACTTTCATAAGGTAGTGGAAAGCTTCAGGAATTCCAGGCCTACAGCAAAGAATTTGTTTTATGCGCTGGAAAGAATGGAAAAAGCGTTTGATGAATCCGCGGATAAAGAGATGGCAGAAATACAGGGAGCATTATTAAGAGAGGCTGACGCGATTTATGATGAGGATATTGAAATGTGCAACCGCATAGGCGTTAATGGCTCGGACCTGATCGGAGATGAAATGAAAATACTCACTCATTGCAACACAGGTGAGCTTGCAGCAGGCGGAATAGGTACGGCGCTTGGAATTATTGCGACGGCAAAAAAAATGGGCAAGGATGTTTTTGTCTATGTTGATGAAACAAGGCCGCTCATGCAGGGCGCAAGGTTAACGACTTATGAGCTTGATAAAAATGACATTGAATATGATCTGATCATCGATTCAATGGCGGCTAATTTAATGAAAGAAGGACAGGTCGATTGCGTTATCATCGGCGCTGACAGGATCGCTTCCAATGGAGATGTGGTAAATAAAGTCGGAAGCTATTCACTTGCTGTTAACTGCGCGTTTCACAAGATACCATTTTATGTTGCGGCTCCAAGCTCAACAATAGATTTTGATATTGAGTCAGGCGATAAAATTAAGATCGAAGAGCGTGACCCTGATGAAATAAGAACAATAAACGGGAACAGAATCACCGGAGATGATGTAGTAGTAATGAATCCCGCTTTTGACCTGGTGCCAAAGGAGCTTGTAACAGCAATTGTAACGGAATATAAAGTTCACTACCCGCCGTATAATTTTGGCGGACTAAAACATATGTTTCAGAGTTATGTAAGCACCATTTCACATAAAGATGAAGATTGATCCAGCCGTCTGCCCGCTTGAATTTTAAAATAGCGGTCTGACGGATATGGTAAAAAAAAACCTCACCCCCGTCCCCCTCTCCTTCGAGGAGAGGGGTGGCACGAAGTGACGGGGTGAGGTGTAAAAAATAAAGTATGGCATTAATAAAAACTGAAGCGGTAATTCTCAAATGCAGTAACTACAGGGAGAAAAGTAAAATTGTCACTTTTTACTCGCGCTCTCACGGGAAGATGCGCGGTATTGCCAAAGGCGTCAGAGATGTAAAAAGCAGGTGGGGCGGGGTACTGCAATCCATGGCAAGTATAAACCTGATGTTTTATTATAATGAGAACAGGACGCTTCATCTTATTTCCGGAGCGGATTTCGCGAAATCATACCAGTATATATATGATGATTTTGAGAAAATGCAGGTAGGGTACAGGATAGTGGAGCTTATAAATAAAACTACGGAAGACCACCATGAAAATCCTGCATTATTTGAGCTTTTAGCAAATTCCCTGGATTCGCTTAACGATGCAACTAAAAATTATGTAAATGTGTTGTTTAACTTTGAATTCAGGTTAATGAAAATTCTCGGTTTTGAAATAGATTTAAGCTCTTTTGGGTTTAAATCTCCTGAAAATGTAGTTGAAAAATTCCGCGAAAATACATATAATAGTACGGTTCGTGAAGGAAACATTAATTACTCTCACAGCAGTTTAACTAATGGTGATATTAAGACTTTAAATGTTCTGAATGAAGGAAACTTTAATACTTTAATGAAGCTTAACATTTCTAAATCCTCAGAAATTATGCTGGACAGGTTCTTTGATAACTATTTTAAGAGCCATTTTGATAATCTGAGTTTTTCGAATACAAAAAAGGTCATAAATTCAAAGGAGATATATTTATAGAAAAGATAATACTTATTTATTCATGAACAGGAATTCTATAAACCCCAAAAAAGAAAATAATATTTAAAGGAGATATAAAAATGTCAAGAAAATCAATAATTGCAGCCGGATTTGTGGTCATGCTTGCGCTAATTTTCGCGGGAGTTCTGATAGCAAATTTCAGCGGTGTAAAAGTTGTTCACTCCGATTCACAAATAGAGTTTAACACTACTCCGCCCCTGACTGTAAAACCGGAAATTAAAAGTCTTAACGACGCCTTCGTGGAGATCAGCAAGACTGTTACTCCGACCGTTGTAAGTATTACAGTTAAATCGGACCCCAAGAAAGATAAAGGACAGGGTAATGACCAGTACAAGTTCTTCTTCGGGCCGGATTTTGAAATGCCTGACCAGGGTCCTGAGATAGGAAGCGGTTCGGGAGTAATTATTTCCAAGGACGGCTACATTGTTACCAATAATCATGTTGTAAGAGAAGCAGGCGAAGATGGTATCCGTGTAACACTCACAGATAAAAGAGAATTTAAAGCAAAGTTAGTAGGTACAGATCCAAACACAGACTTAGCTGTTGTAAAAATAGATGCAAACGACCTTCCTGTAATGTCCTTAGGTAATTCCGATAATGTCCAGGTGGGCGAATGGGTACTTGCAGTAGGTAATCCGTTAGGCTTAAACTATACCGTAACCGCAGGAATAGTAAGCGCGCTCGGCAGAAATATCGGTATTAACGGCGGCGGGTACGGCATCGAAAATTTCATCCAGACCGACGCAGCGATAAATCCGGGTAACAGCGGCGGAGCTTTGGTGGATATAAACGGCCAGCTTATCGGTATCAATTCAGCAATAAAATCAAACACCGGTTACTACCAGGGATATGGATTTGCCATCCCGGTTAACATTGTAAAAGGTGTGTCAACAGATCTTATAAAGAACGGTAAAGTTTCAAGAGGATATATTGGTGTCCAGATCCAGACAATCGATGAAACAATGGCTAAAGCATTAGGTCTCGACAGGTCAAAAGGCGTGCTTGTTCAGGCAGTAACAAAGGGCGGCGCAGGTGAAGACGCAGGAATAAAAGAAGGCGACGTAATTCTATCAGTCGAAGGTAAAGAAGTAAATGCAGCAAATGAATTGCAGATGATCGTCGGAAGCCACCATCCGGGTGAAACTGTAAAACTGAATATTTACAGGGACGGTAAAACGATCGATAAGGATGTTACCTTAAAAGCTATAACTGAGGATAACAAACCAACCGGTATGAATAACCAGAAGAAGGATGATGAATCCGGAAAAAGCGGCGCAGCTTCCACGACAATTAAGTCATTGGGAGTCGGAGTATCAGACCTGACATCAGCACAGAAGGATAAGCTCGGAATAAGTGAAGGTGTTGTAGTTACATCAGTTGATAAATATTCCGATGCATTCATGAGAGGACTCGGACAGGGTATGGTAATTGTGGAAGCTAACAAAAGGAAGATAACTACTCCGGATGATTTAGCGGATGCAATTAGGGGAAAGCAGTCAGGTGATTCTGTTCTTTTAAAAGTAGTAACTGCTGACGGCCAGGAAAGAATTATAGCTGTAAAGATCCAGTAAAAAAATTAAAATATGGGAAAATAGCCGTTAAAGGCTGTTTTCCCAATATTTAAGATTAAAGAAATACCGTAAATCGTATATATAGAAGTACTTGACATTAAAAACAAATATCGTTAGTTTTGTATAATTCGTAAAAGAAGAGATAAATGTATAAAAAAGTATACGTATTAGTAATTAGCCTGTTTTTTATTATTGGCACAACTTCAATGTTAAGCGCCGATACTAAAGGACAGTCTGTGGAGTTTAAGGGTAACCCCGATAGATTTACACTCAATCAGAATTATCCTAATCCATTCAATCCATCTACGATACTGTCTTATACACTCAAAGCTGACGCTACGGTTAAACTCACAGTATATAACCTTGTCGGCCAGTCTGTGGCGGTAGTTGTTGACGAATATCAGTCAACTGGGTATCATGAGTATTCATTTGATGCCAACGACCTGCCTGCAGGTGTTTATCTCTATAAACTACAAGTGGGAGATTATTCATCCGTTAAAAGGATGACTCTCGTAAAGTAGTCTTATATATCTTTATTTTTTAAACGCTTTAAAAATTTCACATGGGGGGTAATTCTTAATGATTAAATTCATTACCAGAGTAGTGTTTACATTTTTCGTCCTTATTCTTTCCTTTTCAAGCGCAATTTCACAAACAAGTAACAACGTTATAGACAGCTTCGGCGATCATAAGCTTCCCGGATGGTATTGGGGCGGCAGTCTCGCAATGAAGTATTCACACAGCACAGATAACCTCGAAAACGGTTATGCTATCATTACAACTGCAGGTGAACAGTCAGCAAACTCATTTGTCGGAATTATAAGAAAAGAAAACAAGATCCAAATGGTAGAGGATAACATCCTTTCGTTAATGTTACAGGGCACAAACTCTGATATTTCAGCTACAGTACAGATATTATTTGACAGTAACAACGACGGCAAGTATGATGAAGGTACAGATACAAGATTAGAATCAAAGCCAATCAGTTTAAACTTTTCAGGATGGAAAGAAATTCACATCAATATCAACGAAGACGAATTCAAAGTTATTTCCAAAAGTAAGAACGAGGATTTCTCGGTAATAGAGCAGGAAGCACAGGGCATCCAGCTTTCTTACACAACAGGAAAAGACTTTAAATCCGCTAAAATAGAAACGGGTATTGCTATCATTGCTGAAAGGCCAAACAAAGAAGTTAAGCAGGAAGCAGCAAGCAATGAGCTTAGCAATGATGAATCATTTTTCAGCCTTAAAAATTATCCAAATCCATTTAATCCAGAAACAAACATTTCATATACATTAAAGAATGCAGGCAACGTAAAGATAACCGTTTATGACAGGCTCGGCAGGGAAGTTGCAGTTCTTGTTGACGCTGCTCAGAACGAAGGCGAGCATACAGTTACATTCAACGCTTCAAACCTTCCAAGCGGTGTTTACTTCTACAGGGTTAAAACTGCTGATAAGATCGAAGTAAGAAAAATGGTACTGGCTAAATAAAATTTTGTAATAGAAGTGAAAAGCCCCGTTAAACGACGGGGCTTTTTTTATATCCTTATCTCCTCCATGAGTCTTTTGCCGCAGAATTCACAGATTCCTACTTATGTCATTCTGAGCGAAGCGAAGAATCTTTCCAGGTCAGAAGATATTTTCTTTAGACCTGGCAGGTTTTGAAAACCTGTCAGGTCTGCTCAATTATTAAAAACTTGTTCCTGAAATGTTCAAAAGTTATTTTTGATTACACATAAATTAATTAAAAACTCTAAATGAAATTACCTATCCACACAGTCGATGCCTTCGCAGATAAACCGTTTACAGGAAATCCCGCCGCGGTTTGTATTACTAACAAAGCCCTGAATGAAGATATAATGCAGAAGATAGCATTTGAAATGAACCTGTCAGAAACTGCTTTTCTTGTCAGAACAAAATCCGGAACAAAATCCAAAGATGCACAGGAATTTAACCTGAGATGGTTCACGCCGCAGGCAGAAGTTGACCTGTGCGGGCATGCGACGCTTGCGAGCTCACATATACTATACTCCGCAGGAATATGCGATAAGAACGAACCGATAAATTTCCATACAAAGAGCGGGGTCCTGACATCAGTTAATAAAGGAAATGATACATATGAAATGGATTTCCCGGCGATAGAGCAGGATGTTATCGATTACCCCCACGAGCTTGAAGTTGCACTTGGAATTAAGCCGGTGTATGTGGGGATGACAAAATGGAATTATGTGGTTGAGCTGGAAAATGAGGAGGAAGTCCGGAACGTTCAGCCGGATTTTGCCCTGCTTGAAAAACTCCAGGGATGGGGAACAATCATTACAGCTAAATCAAGTATGAAAGGTTATGACTTTGTATCACGCTTCTTCGCCCCTGAAAAAGGTGTACCCGAAGATCCTGTTACAGGCTCCGCACACTGCGCGCTCGGACCATTCTGGCAAAAACGTCTTGAGAAGAATGAATTCAAAGCTTACCAGGCATCACAGCGCGGCGGTACACTTGGAGTTAGAGTAGAAGGCGACAGAGTATTTTTATCCGGACATGCAATTACAATGTTGAGTGGGGAAATGGAGATATAAAGAATTGGTAGCACAGACATTCTTGTCTGTGAAAAGTAAAATAACCACAGGCAGGAATGCCTGTGCTACCTTTAATTTTATTTATTTGTAAAATTTTTTACAAAAACAGCAATTTTAAAAAAAATCAATTTTATTTTTCAGGTTTTCTTGACATTGTCTGAAATTTTATTTACTTTTGTAGTACACATAAATCACAGACTTAATTATAAACTAAATATAAACCACGATTTTTAAATGTTGAACAAAAACATAAGTATGATAATTAAATACGCCTCTTTAAGAGTCGGATTTATCACACCCATTGATGGGAGTAGTCCGTGGTTTAACCGAAGGTGCATAATATAACAGCACTTTACAACGAGTTTAAAAACTGCGGACTTTCAAAAGAGGTTCGCAGTTTTTTTTTGACAGAAAATCCAAGTAAACGTGTCATTGCGAGCGAAGCGAAGCAATCCCAAAAATAGAAAGTTGAGATTGCCACATTCGTTCCTTCGGAACTCATTCGCAATGACATCATAATTATAAATTTTACCATTAAAACCCTCTCCTTCGGGGAGGGCACCTGCCTGCAGCAGGCAGGGGGTGGGGTTGAGGAAATCATGAAAAGTTTTAAAAAATTATTTGAAATTCTGGATAAATGGAAATACATGTACCTGGTTGCAGGTGTATTCCTTATATTTTCAATCGCGTTCAGGATGCTGGAGCCGAGGGTTATTCAGCTTGCAGTGGATAAGGTAATAGTATTTTTCGTTTCAGGCGGAAAAGATACACCGCCGGGAGATGTAATATCGGGATTCTTCTACTCGTTCCTGCCGCAGCTGAAGCTTGAAAATCTGCCAACGATACTGATCTATCTTGGCGTAATGTTCCTGATAATCGCGTTACTCCGCGGCGCGACAATGTTCGCATCAAGCGCCATCAGCGCATCATCGACAGAGAAGGCGGTTAAAAGGCTTAAGGACAGGCTGTTCATCCACATTCAGAAGCTTGGTATGGATTATCACAGTAAAACACCGACAGGAGAGCTGATACAAAGATGTACAGGCGACGTTGAAACGATATATAAATTTTCATCCATGCAGGTAGTGGAATCGCTCAGAATGCTTTGCCTTCTTGTATTCGCTTTCACGATGATAGCTTCGATCAATTTTTATTATGCGCTGATAGGTATATGCATGTTCCCGGTTGTAATAATAGCTTCGGTTTATTTTTTTAAGAAGGAAAGTGAAATATGGACTGAGCACGAGAAGAGGCAGGACAAGCTTACAGCGATGGTACAGGAAAATCTTTCAGGAATCAGGGTTGTAAAAGCGTTCGCAAAGGAAAATTATGAGATCGAGCAGTTCACAAAACAGAACCAGGAAAAACGCAGGTGGGGAATGAAGTTATTAAAACTGCATTCATTCTACTGGCCGGGATCAGATGTATTGGTTTATATGCAGATAGCAATTTCAGTTTTTGCGGGCGGGTACTTTGTTATGAATCATGCAATATCGGTAGGTGAGTTCGTTGCATGTTACACTTACTCACAGTTCCTCACATGGCCGATGAGAAGGCTGGCGCAGCTTGTAAGTGAAATGGGTATGACATCGGTTGCAATAGACAGGATATACGAGATACTTGATACAAAGGAAGAGGATTATTCAGGAAGTGATAATTCAGGAAAGGACCTGGATGGAGAGATCGAATTTGATAATGTGTTCTTTAAATATGAATCCGACGATGAGAGCCATGTACTTAACGGAGTGAGCTTTAAGATAAAGCCGGGTGAAAAGATTGCACTGCTTGGTCCGACAGGTTCGGGTAAATCAACAATAATCTCTTTGTTAATGAGATTTTATGAGCCGCATTCAGGAACGATTAAAATTGACGGCAAAAATATCAATGAATATTCAAAAGGATACCTGAGAAGCAAAATCGGCGTTGTACTGCAAAAACCGTTCCTTTTCTCGACATCAATAAAGGAGAACATCGCTTATTCAAATCCGGATACACACATTGACGAGATAATCGAGTACGCAAAGGTTGCAAGGATACATGATATAATCAGCGATAATTTCCCGAAGTCATATGACACAGTTGTCGGTGAGAAAGGTGTGACACTTTCAGGCGGACAGAAACAGAGGGTTACAATAGCAAGAACTCTGTTGAAAGATCCTGACATAGTTGTATTCGATGATTCCACTTCGGCAGTCGATACTGAGACTGAATTTGAGATCCAGAAGGCGTTAAGAGGGCTAACAAAAGATAAAACAACGTTTGTAATTGCTCACAGGATAACATCGATGCAGGATTGCGACAGGATAATAGTCCTTGATAAAGGTAAGGTAATTGAATCAGGTACACATTACGAACTGATAAAGAATAACGGGTTTTACAAGAAAATATTTGACATACAGGTGCTGATTGAAGATGAAATAAAACATGATACTGAGGATGCTGATTCAGAAAATAAACAGGTAAAGCATGAAAAAAGCCTGCTGGGTTCAAAAGCTAAAGTGAAACTAAATCCAAAGAATGAATAAAATGCAATTAACAATTATCAATTGACAAGTAATGACCAATGGAAAATGGAAAGTGAGAAGATGATAGAAAGCTTTATGAAATATGAATCGAAGAATATTCCAAAGAAACTTTTAGAATGGATCTCAAAGGAAGAAATTGAGAAAAACATCAAAAAGAAGCTTGATGAATATTTTAAGACATTGGAAGAGAATACCGGGGCGCAGGATTTTATGGATAAGATAAATCACCCGGGAACAGTGCTAGAAGATTATAAATATCATTTATTGAGCTTAGACGGCAATAAAAAGCTTATAAGCTCAATAAGATTCCGCCCTGAAAATGATCTGCTGAGGCCATTTATTGAGATTTACACAAAGAATTTTGATATGGCCGATTTAAGTGGGGAAGAAGTAAAAACGATAATTCAGAAATACAAAATTTTTTCTCCGGAGTTTATCAGGTTCTATGAGAATGAAAAGGCCGATAAAAATTCAAACTTTGAGATAGATTACATAATTTACGCTGGACATATAAATTCTCTGAAAAAGATGCATAAACCCAGCAAATATGATGATGTTGAAATAAAGAAAATTGATACAATGGATTTTTATGAAAATTACTCAAATGAGTTTGATATGTTCAACAATGAAAAACCCGAACAAGACTGGTTTGTTTACAAAGAAAGCCGTGAGACACTACATGATCTATTGACTGATAAAAATTTGTATTATCTGAAGATAGAAGATAAATTTGCGGGTGTAGTGGGGATCAGGAAAGTCCGGGAGAAATATTTTGAGGGTTACATGGTGATCGAAGAAATATTATACAAGGATTTCCGCGGACAAGGTTATGGTAAAGCGGTTCAAAGGAAAATGATAGACCAGATCCGGGCAAATGATAATGAATTCATCTTTGGCTTCATTCATCCAAAAAATAAAGCGTCATTTAAAACAGCTGGTGGAAACGGCAGATTTGAAACAGTATTCAGTTATTTATTAAAGATAAAACAATGAGACCGGGAGAAAATTCAAAAATATTAAGTTTAAAATTTCAATATAAACTTACAGCTGAAAGGGCTGCTGAAGCAATATTTGCAGGAAATGATGTTCTGCACTTTCCGTGCCCTCATACAAATGAAGGCGATGATATCTCTGATATTGCAGAGGTGCTCTTGAAAATGATCGGAGTAAAATATAAAAGTGAAGGTGTCAGTTTTGAGGATTATATGAACAATGTTCTTGATGAAAAGCCTGTAAAGAAATCAAAGTCCGGATATTCTCTTTGGCTGGACAATGGTGATACTGAATATAATATTTTTTTTAAACGTATCGATTATAAAGATCTCAGAATAAGTATTTATGAAGCATCTTCTAACTCAAACAGTGAAGGGGATCTTAGATTTGAAGTTAACACAGGATTTTATGAATTTGCAGAGTCTGTGGTAAGAGAAATGGATAACCTTCTTATTAATTATGGAGTGCAGGGATACTATGATAAATGGGGAGAATTCCCGATGAGAAGTTATTTAAAACTTAAAAGCCATATTATACTTTGCCGTAAAGATAAGATTCTGATGAAATCACTTCCTAATATAAACATTCCGTTCAAGCTGGAGTATAAAATACTGGGAAAATTATTCGAAGCTGGACCAGAGCTAATTAAGGCAAAAGAAAGATTCATTAAATAATAAAATAGCAAGTAATGATAAAAAATGATTAAAGGATTACCTGATATAACTGAGTCTCTACCCTCCAACATGTCTGCATCAGGCAGGCAGGCTCGGGTGAGAAAATTAGAAACCTGCAAGGAATGATAAAGATGAATGTACACAGACAACCCGCAACTGCGGGAGCTGTCTCAAATATTAAATGGTGATAATGAGTTGAAGACGTTCCCAAGTGCAACTTAGGAACGAGAGTATGGTATCAAATCAGGTTAATCCTGCAATCGTTAAAAAAAAGTATAAATAATTATAAAAATAAAATTTTATGTCACAATTAAAAGAAAAACAATTTAAAACTAAAGGCGCATTGTATCCTTTTATGAGACGGCTGATGACGTACAGCTTTAGGTATCCTAAATGGGTTGCGGGATTTACAACCTTTGTGCTCATGGTTGCGCTGATAGAAGCATTGTTTCCTGTAGTCTGGTTAAATCTTCTGGATAATGTAATATTTCCGTACGCTGAAGCGTTTAAAAGCTCAGGTGGAGTTCAGACCGCGATTGATTCCACAGGATTGACTAAATATGTTCTTATCTTTGCCGGGATGGGATTGGCTCTTGCACTGAGCGTATTTTCATTCATTAATTTTGCGGGCAGGATTCAGGAATATGTTATGTATGATATCCGCCAGGAGCTTTTCAAAAAATTGCAGGACCTCTCATTTTCGTTTTATGATAAGTCCGCGGTTGGCTGGCTGCTTTCAAGGATATCATCTGATACGATCAGGGTGACTGAGCTTATCTCCTGGGGAATGATCGAAGCAGTTTGGGGAGTTGGCATGATAATTTTCTGCGTAGTGATAATGTTCTTTTACAATTGGAAGCTTGCGGTAATTGTAACGCTTGCAATCCCGGTACTGACAGTTATTTCTATAAAAATAAGAATGCTTATTCTGAAATATTCACGTGAAGCAAGAAAGTATAACAGTGAGATAACTGCAAGCTTTAATGAGCACATCAATGGAGTTGAGGTTAATAAGAGTCTTGTGCAGGAAGACAGAGTATCAGCTAACTTTAATATCCTAAGCGAGCATATGAGGATATCTTCGTATAAATCACAGTTTTACAGCGCATTATATATGCCGATAATTATTTTCGGCGGATCGGTTTCAGCGGCATTCGTAGTCTATTACGGAGGAAACATGGCGATAAAATTGCCTCCAGAAATTACTGTTGGTATGCTTGCCGCATTTTTTGGTTACGCGTTATTAATATTCGAACCGATACTTGATATCAGCAGATTTTATTCACAGGCACAGAGAAGTATTTCAGCGGGTGAAAGAATATTTTCTCTGATCGATACAAAAGCTGTCATTGTTGATAAAGAAGATGCGGGAGAACTTGGCAGGATCAATGGCGATATAGAATTTGAGAACGTTTCATTCTATTATGATGAGGGCAAGCAGATTTTAAAGGACATGAATTTGAAAATTGAAGCAGGTGAATCGATAGCATTGGTTGGAGAAACCGGGGGAGGAAAGTCGACAATAATAAATCTTATCTGCAGATTCTATGAACCTACCGGCGGGGTTATAAAGATCGATGGAAATGATTACAAGGATAAAACCATGTTCAGCCTGAGAAGCCAGCTTGGAGTTGTACTGCAAACACCACATTTATTTTCAGGTACGGTAAGAGAAAATATTAAATATGGCAGGGATACAGCAGAAGAAATTGAAATAATCAACGCACTGCGGACTGTTGGTGCAGAGGATTTTATACCTAGGCTCGATGAACAGGTCGGAGAAGGCGGTGAACATCTTTCCATGGGCGAAAAACAGCTTGTATCTTTCGCAAGAGCTGTACTCGCAGATCCGAGAATATTCATTATGGACGAAGCTACGTCATCCGTAGATACATTGACCGAGGTTAATATTCAGCGCGGAATACTTGGTATAATGGAAGGAAGGACTTCCTTGATCATTGCCCACAGGCTTTCTACAATAAAGCATTGCGATAGAATACTTGTGATCAACAAAGGCAAGATCATTGAAGACGGCAGCCATCACGAGCTGATGAAGAAGAAAGGTTATTATTACAATCTCTATACAAGGCAGCTGCGTGAACAAAGAGAAAAAGAAGTTATGGAAGTAGCATAATTGAATACAATTACTAATGGCAAATTACAAATGAAAAAATTAAACATTAGATAACAAAATTGAAAAAGGATTACAAATTTAATCAGTTGTCATTCTGAGGAGCTCTGCGACGAAGAATCCAGAGAATTCACAGTATAGATTATCTGGACTCTTCGCTTCGCTCAGAGTGACAACAATTATTAAAGACTTTAAAACTATGAAAGAATATAAATACAACGAAGCAACTGTAAGATTTTATGATGTAGTATATGATAACCTTTCCGGATTAGAACGCGGGGGTAAAGAAAGAGCTGAATTTTACCGGGAAGAGATCGAAAAATCTAAGGGAACAATCCTTGAAGCCGGGGTTGGAACAGGTATGATATTCGTTCCGGCTTTAAGAAACGGAGCTGATATATATGGCATTGATCACAGTGAGTTAATGTTTAAAAAATTAAGCTCCAAGCTAAGTAAGGAAGAAGTCGGCCGAATTTCATTGCAGGATGTCAGGAATTTCAATCTTGATAAAAAATTCAGACTCATAATTTCTCCATTCAGAGTATTTCAGCATATGGTAACAATTGAAGACCAGTTCAATGCTTTAAGACAAATACATGATCATCTGGAAGAAGGCGGACAATTTATTTTTGACGTCTTTTGTCCCGCTGTTGAAAGATTAAACAATGTGGTTGAAGAAACGCTGGAATTTGACAGTGAATATGAACCCGGTAAACGTATCCAGAGATATTTTTCAGTTAAGCCTGATTATATTAACCAGGTGCAGAATATAACATTTAAATATGTGTGGGATGAAAATGATCAGGAAATGTCATCGGAATATTCTTTCCCGATGAGATATTTTTTCCGGTTTGAGCTTATTCATTTGTTAACGAGAGCTAATTTTAAAGTAAAAGAGATTTTCGGAAACTACAAAAGAGGTCTTTTAAGCAATGATTCAAAAGATTTTGTTGTAGTGTGCGAAAAATAAATTTCAAACAAGGGGTCGCGACCCCTTGTCCATATGGATTATAAAATTAAAAATTATTAAATGAATTTAAAAAAATACGGGTGGAACGATTTTTTTGAGGAAGAATTTGGTGATTACAAAAACAAAGGTTTTTCAGCAGGAAGAGTATCTATCGAGCACAAAAGCCAGTATGTACTTTATACAGAGTTTGGTGAGCTGACTGCGGAGGTTTCCGGTAAGATGCATTTCAACGGAGCATCAAAAGATGATTTTCCGGCTGTGGGGGACTGGGTTGTGATAAGGCCGATTATAAATAATAATGAAAAGAAGGCGATAATCGAACATGTACTGCCGCGGCAGAGTAAATTTTCAAGGAAAGCTGCGGGTTCTAAAACCGATGAGCAGATCGTGTCATCTAATATTGACGTGGTATTTATTATGAGCTCTCTGAACCAGGATATTAATCTGCGGAGAATAGAACGTTACCTTACCCTTGCATGGGAAAATGAGGTGACTCCTGTAATAGTGCTAAGTAAAGCTGATCTATGTGAAGACCTTGAAGAAAAGCTTGCCTTGGTTGAAGGAATTTCTTTTAATACTAAAACCCATGTTATCAGTGCTGCTGAGAATACAGGTGTTGATGAACTTGATCAATATTTTGAAAATAATAATACTGTGGCCGTAATAGGCTCCTCCGGGGTAGGAAAGTCAACTCTAATTAACAGGCTTTCTGACTGGACCAAAATGAAAGTAAGTGATATAAGTCTGTATAAAGATAAGGGGAGGCATACAACATCACACAGGGAATTAATATTACTTCCAACTGGCGGAATGATAATTGATACACCCGGTATGCGCGAGATACAGTTATGGGAGGGCGGGGAAGGAGTCACAGAAACTTTCAGTGACATTGAAAAGTTCATGGGTGAGTGCAAATTCTCGGACTGCAAGCATGATACCGAGCCCGGCTGTGCGATCAAGAGGGCAATTAAAAGCGGTGAAATTGATGAAGACAGGTATCACAGCTATCTTAAACTGCAGAGGGAAGTCAATTACTTCGAACGCAGACAGAATAAAAAAGCCGCACTTGAAGAAAAGAAAAGATGGAAGAAGATGACAACAGAGGGAAGAAAGATTGGTAAGCTGAAACGAGATATTTAATCTCAATTTTTACGTCAGAGTTTGAGATTGCCACGTCTGCCCACTTCAGGCAGATTGTTCCTTCGGAATTCCTCGCAATGACATTGAGGTTTTGTCCTATTCAGCAATTCTTATTCGTTATATAGGTAAATCAACTTAAATTATCTATAAATTAAACGATTAAAACAATGAGCGCAAATACCTCAATTTCACCGTTAATTGCACAGTTTAACATGCAAACACGTTTGTTTCACAATGTCCTCGAAAATTTTGACAAGAATTACGACAAGAGACCCGGCGAGAAAACAAATCACGCCGCTTGGCTGGCAGGACATATCGCCGGAACAAGAATAAATATCGCAAATATGATCGGTGTGGATTATAAAAATCCGTATAGTGATCTGTATGAAAACTTTAAGCCCCTTGATCCTGCATCCAAATACCCGTCCCTCGAAGACGTTAAAAAAACATGGAATGAGGTATCACCTAAGTTCTCTGAAAGATTAAATCAGCTTGATGATAAATTTCTCAGCGCACCTGCTCCGTTTAAGCTGCCGATCGAAGACGGTACAATGAAAGGCGTTCTTGCTTTCTTTTCTCATCACGAAGCTTATCATCTGGGGCAGCTTGGTACAACCCGCAGGTACTTTGGTTATGATGGAATGAAGTATTAATTTGAGCATAAAATTTAAGAATTGACGTCGTTATAAAATAATCCTAAGTCCCCTTTATTATCGGGGACTTTTTATTTACTATCTTCTTTTATAATGTATTTGCCACATTGGGATCCATGAAGATCCATTATCAGACGATTTTTCCCAACTCCAGTCAAACTCATTCTTCGTAATATTAAAAAAAACCATCCTAACAGGTATTGGTTCACCTTTTGCATTTATTCCGGTTCGCGAAAGGATCATTGGGAAAG
>JADMIO010792797.1_pt1 | contig 25444 bp, 19 predicted proteins | sample 8958161 | NCBI WGS metagenome assembly JADMIO01 (sample SAMN16585339, study PRJNA669376) | soil metagenome | isolation source: Crop rotation soil | place: USA: Cullars Rotation, Alabama | collected 2011
CTTTCCCTTATTTCGTTGTTCTCGATGTTTATTAAACTCGAGAAGTGAATCTATATAGGATTGCACCAATGTTTTTAAAGGTACTCTCTGCGTCTGAGCGCCATTTCGCAACTCGGTGGTCGCCGATCCTATCCTATTCAAGAGCGGAACTAGTCGCATCTCGATTGAATCTTTCGTTTGAGAATCAGCGCTTACCAATTCACCCAAAGATAAAACCTCTTTCAGCAATGGATTGGTGTCCCTCGCGAAAACAGCAGCGATGCTTTTGAAGGTACGCTGATCATTAGCGGCTTTTTCAATTATCTCTGGATCATTTTCCGCACGTTCGAATTTAATTTTCGGAGAAAACTCTGCCATTAATAGGCGAACCGGCCCGAAGACAAGCGCGAGTGTATTTTCAATTTCTTCAGCCGAGAGCCCTACTGCGGCAAGCCGAACCTTCGCCGAGCTAATCTCGCTTTTAAGATTTTCGACGTCGCCAAGAGCTGGATATTCTACAAGTACCTTCTGAATCTCGCCATTTTCAATCTTCGACTTGATAGATTTAACGTGCCCGAGTGTTTGCTTAATAATATCGGAATTTCCACCAAACTTTAGCGTCTTTAAGATCGCTTCTTTCGGCGATAACGAATCTCCGTTTACGTCTAACTTTTTCGCTCCCGCATCGAAAGCCTTCAGAATTTGAAAAACGGCGTTTCGGTCGGCGCCTGAGTGAACGTAGCCAATGATATGTTTTTTAGAATTTGCCGTTTTGATCAATGACTCGGAAAATTCTTTGGATTCGTCCTTAATCGTAACAGTACATGGACTGTTGTCCGGAGTTTTTGCGAGCGTCACAGTACTTACCAAGAGTATCAGCAGAAAAAAGCATCTCACGCTCGTTACCTCATGCTGTTGATGCGATTGAGAAAACTAAACTTCAGAGCGGCAGCGAGTTGGCAATTCTGCATCTGTGAGTCGGCGAACATCTTCGCGCGTGATTGTGTAGACCCGCAGAGCGTTGGTGGTGCCGCGTTCGAGAACTGGAACGCCGAGAGTGAGAATCACTTTGTCGCCTGGCTTCACTAAACCGTACTGCAAGAGCAGTTCTTCGATTTGCGCCATGGCTTTGTCAGAAGAATCATACGGATCGATTTTCAGAGTTTGAATTCCCCACACAAGTTCGATGCGGTTCAACGTCGGCACGATGTGCGTGACTGCGATAATTCGTGCTTTGGGGCGAAAACCAGAAATGATAGTCGCGGTTTTTCCAGAAGTGGTGAGGCAAACGATCGCAGTCGCGTTTAATTTCATGGCCGTCAGAGCGCTCGCGGCACCGATACCGTCGGCGACTGACGAAAACTGCTCATCCATGCGCATATCATAGAAGTAATCACCGTTACGTTCGACCTCGAGAATGATGTCGTGCATGGTCTGAATCGCGCGAAACGGAAATTTACCGCTCGCACTTTCGGCAGACAACATTAGCGCGTCAGAGCCGTCTAAAACCGCATTCGCGACGTCCGTGATTTCGGCGCGCGTTGGTCGCGGATTCCCGGTCATTGAGTCTAACATTTGTGTCGCGGTAATAACCGGTCTGCCGATCGTGTTACAAAGCTTAACGATTTGTTTTTGAATTTGCGGAAGCCGCGTTTGTCCAACTTCAACCGCTAGATCGCCGCGGGCCACCATGACGGCGTCTGACAGGCGGACGATCTCCTCAAGATTCTCGATGGCCTCGAGCATTTCGATCTTTGCGACGATTCGAGCTTGTGAACCGCGCGCTTGAATTAATTCGCGCAATCTTCGGATGTCGTCTCCCCGACGAACGAAACTGAGTGCGACATAATCGACATCATTGTTCAGACCGAATTCGAGATCGCGCAGATCTTTTTCCGTCAGGCATTCAACCGACAGCTCGCCTCCAGGAACATTCATTCCCTTTCGGTCCTTAAGAATTCCGCCGTAAATCACCGTGCAATAAACGTCTTCTGTTTCGACGCGATCAACACGAAGTTCGAAAAGTCCGTCGTCGAACATGATGCGACCACCGACTTTGCAGCTTTTTGGCAATGCCTTAAAATCGGATGGAATCAGGCCTTTTTTTCCAATCACATCGCGGATTGTAATGACGACCTGTTCGCCTTCTTTGATCTCGATCGCACCGTTTTCGAATTTCCCAACTCGAATTTTGGGACCCTGCAGATCCTGAAGCACCGTCAGTGGCGCGTGCATTTCATCTGAAAGTGCGCGCAGATCTTTTATGACCTCAAGATGATCTTCATGCGTACCGTGCGAAAAGTTGAGTCGCGCGACGTTCATGCCTGCCGCGATTGCCTTGCTCAGATTGTCTTTGCCTTTAACAGCCGGTCCAATAGTGGCAACAATCTTTGTTCGGCGATCAGCTAACATTACGTGCGGCCTTTCGAACGAGTCATGCTCGTAAGCGATTCAGCATGTCGCTCTTTGAGTCCATCGACTTCACGACGATGAGTTTCTTCAAGCTTTGCGATGCGATTCTCATACTGCGATGCTTGGCGAAGAATTTCACTATTCTTTTGCTCAAGAATATTTTTCTTCTCTTTATTTAGGATCGCCATCTGCTCGGTCATTTTCTTCGAATTATCTTCTTTCTGTATTTGAATTTGCGTTTCGAACTTGCTGTTAATATCGACTAATTTTTGCTGAAATTTTATTTCACGGTCATCGGCCTGCTTAGCAAAGTTCTGAAAAATCGCATCCTGGTCACGCTTGTTGGTTTCTCGAAGCTTGATCAGCGTCTGCTCATAGTTATCCTTCTGAGCCGTCGTGTTTTTATCGAAGAAATTCCTCAAGTTAGCTTCTTCTCTTACATTAGATGCTTGAAGTTTCTGAACACGGTCGTCTCCCGAGATTTCAGTTCTGGCGAGCCGCTTTTCGAGCCCCATCTTCGTGTTCGTATTGCGCTCGTCTGCGATCATCCGATCAGTGACCATTTTTTCCTGATAGAATCGATTGGTCCGATTTACCAATTGCTCGTTTCGCTTCTGCACGTCGGTGATTTCGGCTTTGTTCTTTTCGTTCGATGCCGCAACCGTCTCTTGTCGCTGCTCTTCGAGACCTTCAATATTTGCCTGCATTGCATCACGAACGTTTCGCACCTCGCGATTTTTATCTTTCGTCATCTCTGTTCGTTGGCGCGTGAGCTCGCTCTTCAAATGGTGATTTTGCGCCTGGCCTGCGTTGAGGCGATTGTTGATGCGCTCACCTGCCGTCTCTTTAAATAAGGCGTTTGAGTTTCGCGCTTCTTCTGCCCGCTCGTCGAGTGCTTTCATGTATCGTTCGCGGTTCTTGTCGATTCCTTCTTTCATCGACAGTCGTGAGTCATCCATATTTCGCTGATTTGTTTCTTGCTCTTCGCGAAGTGAAGATTCGAACTTACTTGAAAGCCGACCCGCCTCTTCACGTTTCGACGTTTCCAAATCTTTGATCTGCGTGTCTTTTTGTTTTCGCAGATTGTGAAAGTTTGTGCGTTCGATGGCTTTCAAGCGCTCGTGTTCGCCGGTCACGATCTTCATTTCTTTGTCGTGTTGGCTATTTAATTTGTCGCGTTGGTCAGCCACGGTTGTCTGCAGTTTTTCACGCGAAGCGTTTCCGTAATTCTCGAAACGCTTACCTTCTTGCGCGATTTGCGCTTCATATTGTTCAGCCATCACTTGTTTTTGCTGATCTTTCACCGCGCTGGTGTGCTGAATTTGCTCGCTCGCGAATTCACGCGTTTTCTGCAATTTATTTTCGGTCTCTGAAGCTTGGCGTCGCACCTGATTCTGATGCATTTGTCGCAGTTCTTCGATTTCTTTTTGATAGCGCATGTCGCGATTCGAAATCGCATCGCGCGCTTTCGTTTTCAAATCTTCCATTTGCGTGCTGTGTGTTTCTTTAAGGCCGCGAATTTCTTCTTGATATGAATCCGCCATTCGCTTCATTTCAGTCGCGTGAATCTTTGCCTGATCGGTTTCTTTTTCTATATACGCTTCTCGCGCGCGCCTTACCGATTCATCCTGGCCCGAGTGTTTTTTTTCTGCATTTCCAACAGACGACATGCGTTCTCCTCCATGAGAAAGCAAAGCTCATTCTCTCATATAGAATAACCGAAACGTTTGCTGAACGCGTGCAATGGCCAGTGGGAATGGACCTGCGTCGAGTCGAGATTACTCTGGGTTCAGTACTTTACGCCTGAAGAGTGCGCGCAGTTCGCGGTCGCGTGCTTCGCGCTTAAGCCGCGCATCACGAAGAGCTGCATCTTTCAATGCAACCGAGGCCAGTTTGCGTTCGACGACTTGTTGATGAAAAGCTGCTGACTCGACCGCTGCCTCAGAGCGCAACTGTGACAAATATTCGAGACGCTTTACAAATCCCTCTTTCGGACCGCTATACACACGTGCTTCGCGGACGACTTGCGCGTCGAAATCAAATGGCAAAGGAAGATTGACTGCAGTCGCACCGCTTTTCACGTCTGGAAGATCAATGCGAGTTTCGAGCCCCGAAGGAATTTCTTTTTCACTCGACCAGCCTCGGCCCTTAAAGGTGAGTGCTTGTTCGCCTGTATTAACGACTGTCAATTGCGAGCCATTACGATCAAGAAACGCTTCACCCTTAACTGTTAATTCGCCTTGTTCGGTTTCAACCACCGTCGTCTCGCCACTGATGCGGATCGACCCCTCTATGAATCGCAATCGTTCTTCGCTTAAGCGAATCGCAATTGTCTTTTCACTCAAAGTCCATTTGCGACCCGAGCCAGGTTCGAGATCGAGCTTTCGCTTGGTTCCGATTCGAACCGCACACCTGGATTGTGTTTCGAGGCAATTTCGCGGCTGCTCAAGCAATGCCGAAGAATAAATGTTGCTTCTCTCTCCGGCCGGAATGATCGGAATCAATTGGACACGCTCGGCTGCATCGACAGTCACATTGACCGTGAAACCAAGTGTGAAGCCAGTGATAAAAATCATAAATCTTATCACAAATCCACGGCTTTCAGCGAAGCTTGCGCCTGCTGCTTCAATTCATTTTGTGAAAAGTGAGAAACCACAGACCGATAAATTTCGGCTGCATCTTCAATGCGATCGCGCCCTTCGTAAATTCGACCAAGACGAAGCAGCGCAAAGCCAGTGAGTTCACTTTCAGGATAAAGCCGAATCATTTCTTCGACGACTTCGATGCAGGCCTCATAGTCGTGCGCTTGAAAATAACCTTCGACCAACAAGAAGCGCGCTTCGGGACCATGCAGTGAATCCGGGTAAAGTTTTATCAGCTTACCCAAACGCAAGTTCGATTCTTCAAAATTTCGCGCACGAAAATCGGCTTTCGCTTTTTCAAGCAGACTCGAGGCGCGCTCGATTTGCAGCGACGAGCTCGTCGAATTCAAAACGCTTGCGATATTTCGAATTCCGTAAGTCGTCGCATCTTTCGGTCGATCTTTGAGTGCTGCGGGAATATTTTGGGCGATGAATTCGCGGGTCTCGCGCGAACTATCAAGCGCAAGACGTTCGCGAAAATCCGATTCGGCCGCGTGTCGTTCGGCCACGGCTAATTTCTGAGCCAAGTATTTTAATTGCCCGTCATCGTTTGCGACCGAAATTCGCAATCCGATAATCGCGAGACAAATCAGCAAAATAACCGAAGAAAACAATCCGGCCGATAGACTTTTCATCAAGAGCTTTATCGGCGTTTGTGGGCGCTTTTCTTAGCGTGAATCTCAAACTGAGGCAGTCACGCCCGCCTTCGGTCGAGGCCTTGAACGCTACGCTCCGCAATGCACGCATTCTTTGCATAATTCGGTCGCTTCCAGCTAGGGTGCACCGAAAATCGGGCGGGAAAAATAACGGGGGAAATTACATGAAAATGGTTTTGGTACTTTTGCTTTTGAGTTTGGGAAATTTCACGCAAGCGCTTGCAAAGACGACGGCGCCGAGTGCGCTCCAAGAAATCACAAAACCAACAGGCGTTAAAGTTAGAGCGGCTTTCAACGCGTGGGAATCGTATCTGAACCCAAACATGTGCTATCCAGATAGCTTCGCTTTTAAAGTGACTCCGCCGGCCGACGGGAAATGGGAAGCAGTCATCCTTCAAGCAGTAAGGGCAGCAAGTACGAGCGTTGAGTTTTTTACGGATTTCTCGCCGCTCGCCACCGAAACCGAAGTGCGCAAAGCTGGAACTGATCTTCTGCAAAACATGGGAATGGTCGACGACCCGAAGTTCGGCGATAAGCTGAAACGCGTGTTTGAGAAAGTCGACGCTCGCATGCTTTTCGCTGGTTCGACCGCAAATTCAAAAGGTCTCATCGGCCGATTTATTGCGATCGTGGATCTCGAAACGAACGAGCTCGTATTGTTGACCGACGGCGATGCTTTCGAAGCTAGTCGCTGCGAGGAATAGTAAGCGAAAAAAAATGGCAGGGTGCACCTGCCATCGAAATTCTAATATTCTACAGAACTCGAACTAGGCGGCAGCTTTGCCGCCGTTACCGGCCATCGGCGGTGTTCCGGAGCCATGACCAGAACCGTGGCCCGAACCATGACCAGATCCATGACCTCCCGACCCTTGCCCGCCACCTTTCAGCAGCTTCAGATTATTTTCGCCCATCTTCATCTGTTTCTTTTCTTTCTTCGAAAGTGCTGACTTTGGCTTCTTGTGTTCTCTCATCTGTAATTCCCCCTAGCTAACCATTGTAGCAAGAGAAATAAAAACCGTTCGAAATCCACGGTCTTCGACTCGAAACGGTTCGTTCACATGCGACTCGAAACGAGACTGTTTTATTTTATCGCGGGCGTTCGCCAGAAGGTAATTTCATGCTTATTCACATTGAGATGTCGCAAAATCGCACCGTCGATTTTCGTTAGATGATCGATCGCGCCGAAATCAGTCTCACCTTTAAATTTGATCGTAAAGACAAGTCCCGCACTGGTCGGCAGCCATTTTTCAATCAGCTCGATGGTGCGTTTTGGTTCGGCGATCACATCACAGAAAACCCAATCACATTTCGGCCCGCGATCCGGCGTGATCTGAAATGCATCCGCTTTTTCAAAATGAATTCGAGACGAAACCGCCTTTGGAAGTTTCAGCTCAAGCGGCGAACGATCAAAAGCATGAACGTTCAATCCAGCTTTCGCTAGCACCCACGTCCACCCGCCCGGTGAAGCGCCAAGATCAAGTGCTGTCTCACCCGCCTTAGGCAACTTCGACGTACGCCAGCCCCACTCCCAAAGTTTTAAATAGGCTCGCGAAGGCGGACCTTCGCGATCTTCATCGAATGTCCAATCTCCGCCGGGCATTACTTCGCGAGGAGAAACACAAAGCGCCATTCGCGATTCACTCAGCAAAGTGAATGCGGGCATCACCTTCGGCGATTGCGCTACGTCCGGCCATGCAGATTTTTTCGCATGCTGCGCCGTTAGCTTCGCCTTCGAACGAAACGTAAGTTCAATCAATTCTCCGCGCCGGTGGGCCGCCGTTGTGACTTGCATCCAAGGAAGTTTCGATCGCGCGCGAAGTATGCCCGCTGCTTTCGCAACGGATTCAACATCGACGATTTCAACGTCAGCCCACTCATCGCGAGCCCACACCAAAGAACTCTTATGTTTCGCGCGCACGTTCGGATCGATTTCGTAAAGACCTTTTGCAACACGCGAGAGCGCGCCGCCGAATCTCTCGCATTCTTCAAACAGTTCTTTTTCGAAATCAGGATGTGGGAAAACAAAATGCGTGGCCACGAAGCCCGTCACATTACCTCGGGAGCACGCATCGAAAGCGCCCGCATTCCCTGCAGCAAAACCGCTTGTGTTGCAGCGACAAGCGCCATGCGCGAACTTTCGACTTCTGGCGCTTCGCCAAGAATACGATTGTTGTGATAAAAGCGCGAGAAAGCTCCGCACACTTCAAGCATGTATTGCGCTAAGATATTCGGTTTGAAGTTCTTAAACGCGCCTTCAAGAATTTCGTCGTAACCCATGAGAATTCGAATCAGTTCGCGTTCATCAGGTTGATTTAAGACGGCGACATTTTCAAATGAAGGCGACTTACCGCCGCGCTCGTCTTTATATTTTCTGGTGAGGCTCGCGCAACGAACATACATGTATTGAACATAAGGTCCGCTATCGCCCTCGAAACTTAAGATGCGGTCCCAGTCGAATTCGACGTTCTTAATTCGATCAAAAAGCAAATCGCCGAAAATCACGGCACCAACACCCACGTCTTCAGCGATCGACTTTTGTTCAGCGGCAGACAAGGACGGATTTTTCGCAGCAATAATTTTCGCGGTTCTTTCGACTGCTTGGTTCAACACGTCTTCGAGAAAGATGACGTTGCCTTTTCGAGTCGACATTTTCATGCCTTCTTTAAATCGGTACAGGCCGAACGCAATATGATGGCACTGATTCGTCCACGGAAAACCAGCGAGCTCTAAAACTTTAAACACTTGTTTGAAGTGCAACGACTGGTCAAAGCCAACGACATACAAGTTCAAATCGGCTTTGAGCTCATTCATTCGATAAAGAGCGCTCGCGAGATCACGAGTTGCATAGAGCGAAGCACCATCGCTCTTTCGAATGAGGCAAGGTGGCATGTCTTCGCCGAGATCGACGACCACGGCACCTTCGCTCTCTTTCAACAGACCTTTTTCCGCCAGCATTTCTTCAACTGGTTTCAGCCGATCGTTGTAAAACGATTCGCCACGAACGAGATCGTGTTTTACTCCGAGCAGATTCCACAATCGCTGATACTCGACGAGCGAAATTTGGACAAACATCTTCCAAATTTCTTCGACGTCTTTTGATCCTTGTTCCAGTTCTTTGAAAACAAGAGAACCCTTTGCCTCGAGCTCTGGATTTTTCTCGGCTTCTTCATGAAAGCGAACGTAAATATCGAACAATGACTTGAAAGGTTGTCCTTTAAAGTCGTACTCCGAGCCCCACTCGCGAAACGCCCACGCTAATTTTCCGAATTGAACCCCCCAGTCACCCAGGTGATTGAGTCCGATAACGTCATAGCCTTGTGTTTCAGCAAGATTTCGAATCGCCTGACCGATCGCAGTCGCGCGCAAGTGACCGATGTGCATTGGCTTAGCAACATTTGGTGACGAATAGTCGATAACGACACGCTTGCCCTGACCGTCGGTTGAATATCCAAGCTTCGTGCCGTCTTTCGCAACAGCAGCAAAGAGTCTTGCCTGAAAAGAGGCATCAGAAAATGTCAAATTCAAGAAACCGCCCGCAGGTTCAGCACCGGTAAGTCCGAGATTCTGTGTGGCCTGATGATTTCCCGATGCAATCAACGACTTGAGATGGGCCGCGATTTGCGACGCAATCATCGGCGGCGCGCTTCGCAGTGTTTTAGCTAGGGGAAAAACCGGAAATGCGAGATGGCCGTGTTCGATTTTCTTCGGCTGCTCTAAAACTTCCGCAAGCCTTTTAGGGTCGACTGCTGCAGCAAGCCCGGTCTCAAGAGAAATCAATTTTTCTGCCGGCAAGACTTTTCGCAACTCGTTAGCCAAATATTCTGCGGTCTGAAGTCGAAGCTGTCGCAACATAGAGCTTAAAATATCAGAAGCCTTGACGAGAAACCAGACCGAACCTACAAAGTGATTCCTTCGCCGTTCATTCATTCAGGGGGCCAGGTGAATAAAGCGGAACTCGTCGAAAAGGTCGCAACTAAGACGAAACTCACCAAGGTTCAATCCGAAGGTGTGCTCGACGCCGCACTCGAAATTATTTCGAAGGCCGTTGCCAAAGGCGACGAGGTGAAGCTCGTTGGCTTCGGAACGTTTTGTATGACGTCTCGACAAGCGCGCACCGGTCGCAATCCGAAAACAGGTACGAAGCTGGTCATTCCGGCAGCGAAAGTGCCGAAATTCAAACCAGGCAAAGATTTTAAAGAACTGTTGAAGTAAGTCTCGGCAACTACGGCTTGCCGTGCTCGCTGCTAGGACGCGCGGTCAATTGACCGAGCGATTCCTTCTGACGCGTCAGCTCTGAAATGAGGTCCGTCAGCACATCGCTCGCCATATCGCGACGCTGACCAATTGCTTGCTCAAACTGATTCGCAACTTCTTTCAGATTTGTTTGTGCAACGAGCAGCGAAGCCGTCTCTTCTGGATACGCCTGACTTTCAACTGCTTTGCGAGTCACGTCTTCAATCGAACGCGCGACCATCTCCATACGCTGTTTCCATTTCGCGGAAAATGCTGTCCAGAGTTCTGGTTTGTCACGAAGCTGACCATAGTTCTGACCGAGATCACGAGCGAGCACATTCAACTCTTGTGAAGCGTAAAATAAAATTTTCTTCTGCGTTTGCGTTTCAAGCGAAACGTCACGCAAGTGCGATTCGAGATGATCCAAGAACTTCGCATCGCGTGCGCCAATGAAAAGTTCATTTTTCGCTGAAGCCTCGGCGACCTTCACTTCGACAGTGTATGCTCCAGTCGGCAATCGCAGATTTCTCACTTTAAGCGTCGGAACTTCACTGCCTTTTCGTGGCACCGTCACGGTTTTGCGCACGCTAAGCTTAGAAAGAATTTGTCCCAATCGACCTTTGAAAGTCACAGTGATCGGTGCATTCGGCGGGAGCGGACCGCGAATGACGATCACGCCCTCGGGTCGATCGAGTTTCAATCCGACAACACCAAGTTCTTTTGATTTCGCAAGCGACGCTGGCACGATCGGTGGCGCCGAGATCGGTGACGCCGCGGTGGTTGACGCTGATATCGGAGCCACTGCGGTCGCGGGCGAAACCGGCACCGCAGTCGCAGGTGAAACAATCGGCGCCACGTTCGACGCGGTCATCGGCGGCAGAGCCACTTCGACTTTTGCCGCGACCTTGAGCGCAGGTGTTGGTTTTTTCGAAACTTCGCGAGCCGATGGAAGACCAAAATCAGGCGCGTCTTTACCGAAATCATCGTTTGGCGTGGTAAGACCAAGCATCGGTACAGTTTCTGCGGGCCCAGCGTCGACGCCAGTAGTGTCGCCGGCTGCAGCGACCATAGGCGCTGGCGCTACCGGCGCTGGAACCGCGGGCGCAGGAGCAAGCGCTGCAACATGCGAAGCCAAAGCCAGCGCTCCTTTTTTAGCATGCGTCCACGACGACTCTTGCGTCGCGAGATGCCAACTGAAAATGAAAAACAGGATCAACATTCCGCCGCCTGCGACGTAGCGGCCCCACTTGTTCCAACGATCATTCACAAGCGGTGTCGGCACTCCCGGAATTATCGCCGGAATGCTCGTCGCGGCCCCTGGCAGCGGCGTAAGTTCAAATCGATGTTCCAATTCCGCAGGCGAGACCGGCGGCGGTGCTTTCGCATTTGTACCGGTTGCCGAAGGTACGCCAATCGAGCCAGTAAAAGTAAATTGGTCTGGTCCATCATCCGCAAACAAATCCGCCGCATGAATGCCGCTGTGCTGATCATCGATAAGTTCGACCGCCTGTGCGTAACCATCAGACGCGTCTTGCTCCCACGGAACGCCCGCGAGATTGCCCGAAGAAATTCCCGGAGAAACGACCAGCGAAACCGCGCGACTTGCTTTCTGCTCGGGGCTTTCGGCCGCAGCACCACCGATGGCGGCGTTTCCAAGCAATGTGATCGCTTGCATCGACTCGAGCGGATTCGGCGTCAGGTCGTGCTTCAAATTTCCGCGAAGCGAAACATGAAATACTTCTGCGTCCGAATCACCGTCGTCTTCGAGCATCACCGCCGCAATCGGATCTGGAAGCGGAGGTGGTACGTGCGGCTTTGATTCGCGAGAGCGCGAACGACGATCGAATTCGCGTAAGTCACCGATGCGCATCCACTGGTTCATACCGGCGTGCCAAGCATATTGCGAAAACTGGAATTGACCTTTTTCGAGGCCTTCGATGATCGCCTGCGTTTCGAGCGGACCTTCTTGCAAGTAAGTACTATTGTGCGGTCGAAGAACGATCCACGAAAGTGCGCGCGGATCGTTTTTTCCCATCACCGCAGGCCCTAAATTTGACGGCGAAGCCGGCACAGAAGAAGGGGGCCCGGAAGAAGGCGGCATCGAAATCGGCGCGGATTGATTCGCGCTCGGTCGCGCAGAACCAGCCCCAGAAGCCGAACCAGAAGCCGTCGATGCAGGAGCTTTAGAAATTTTCAGTTCGCGAAATGTCGCAACCGGTTTCCATTCGACTTCTCCTTCGCGAAAGACAAGATCGAGCGGTTGCAGCTGAGAATTCCGAAGCATCGCTAGCAGCATATCCGTAGAAAACGGGCCGGTGGCGTCGCCGCCGCGGCTTACGTACCACGCTGCTATTTCAGACTTCGCATTTGAATCAGGCCGAGACATCCTTGTCTCCCTTTCTCGACGAATCAAAATTGCTCGCGGCGCTCAAAGTCGCTCGCGACGCGCTTTCACCGGCATCAAACCACTCGGTGCGATCTCTGTTCCAACTGCTTTCGCAAGCTGAAGTGTAATCGCATCATAGGTGCGACCAAAATCGCGTCCAAGGACATCGGTCTTGTAAAGCAACGCGATATCCCTTCTTAAAATCTTACGAGCTCGATACGCGCCATACAACCTCTCACCCATCATTCTTCCTAAAATCAAAGCCGCTTCGAGGTAACTTGCATTCTTCGCGGGCTTCACTGACCTTTTTCGCCTTCTTCCCTGGTGAAAATACACGAGCTCTGCCATCCGCTGATCAAGCGCGAGCCGCAACGCATCTCGACCTTCGTCCGTAGGCTGAATCGTCTGAAGCTCGGTGCGCAGATCCGAAAATGTTTCGGCCTGACGTTTGTGATTGATTTGCTTCGAACCAAAATACGAAAGCGCTTCGACCAAAATCGCCGCCTGAAAATCTCGCGGGAAAGTCCACACTTCTCGCGTGCGTCCACTTGCTTTCATTTGCAAATACTCACTAGCGAGATGTGTCGCATGATTGATCGTCATCTGCGCAAGACAACCGACACCGAGTGCCGGCATCATGAAACTTCGCCCCCGCACTAGCATGCGCCTCGCAAGTTCAAGATCACTGCGCTTTGAAGCCGATTCGATTTTTCGCCAAAGTCTCGCATCAGAAGCGGAGTAAACCGCAAGATCCGTCGCTTTCGATTTATCGAAAACATCTTTCAGCCCAATATCGCGAGCAATCCATTTGGCAAATTTCAAAATGTGATCGGTCGGATCCGGCCCTTCGTCTTCTTCATCCTTCACTTGAAGTTCGAGCGATTTGTCGAGATGCAGTAAATAACTTTGCCAGGGCACCCAGGGTGGCGAGCTGAGAACACAAAACCGGGTGATTCCTTTTTCCGCGAGATAGCGAACCACGTCGACCGAGTGTTCAAGGCCTTTCTCAGCCAACTGAAAATAAACGGTTTCAGCATTGATGTGAATCGCGACATCGCGCAAAGCATTTTTTCGGCGTGGACCGAATTCGCGAGCTAGGCGCTTTGGCAAATTCGTAAGATGCAGCTCACCGATCAGGACATAAACCAGCGCACCTGGCTGCCGCATCATGATTTGTTTCAAGCGATCCGCCATTTCGATTTCTTGCCGATCGAGACCACGGCGGCCGAGCGTACGGTCGCGTTCAACTCCGATCGCCTGAATGTTCCATCCCCGGCGTTTTGCGAGTTCGATCAGCGCTTTGTAATTCTCAAATGCAAATCCCCACCGCTCGTCCCACTTCACGCGTTTTTTTAAAGCTTCGGCGTCGATCTTGCCGCGGCTAAAAAGTTCAAGATACTTTTGCGCCCGCGGCTCGAAACACTCGAGCGCCAAAACAACAGGACGATCCGGAGCCAGATGTCGCAAAATTTTAAAATGTGTGCGCTGTGCCGGGCCGTGTGCGTGAAAATCGCCGCCATAAACAATGTCGGCAGACTCAACGGCAGCAAGTATTTCGGACTTTGACGAAACGCGATACCGAGCTCGCGAAACCTTTTTAGCTTCTAACCCATAAGCTTTGAGGTCGGCTGGATCATCGCCGAGCCGTTGACGTACGTCATCTTTTACAGACTTCAAAAGCGCGCGTCGTGCCCGCAGCCATTCATGATCCACAGGCCTTATCTTGTCCTCTGAAACTCTTGCCATCAACCTCGGAATCCGACGAGTATAGGGAATCTATGAAAACAGCTTCGATAGACATTCCACGTACCGCAAACAGCAACACTTTAAAGTGGATCGCGATTGCTTCCGCACTGTTCTCGGCCGCAATTCACGCATACCTTTTAAAAAGTCACTACGACCTTCGATACGGTGAAGTCACAGGTCAATTGATGTGCGACATCTCAAGCCGGTTTTCGTGTTCAGCAGCCAGTGCGAGCAAATGGTCCGAGGTTTTCGGAATTCCGTTGGCGCTGCTCGGAATGCTCACCAACGTGGCTTTGCTGACGTTGATTGCATGGGATCCGATCGCCGACGAAAGCGGACGAAACTCGAATCGCACGGGAATTCTCGCTATCTGCGGGATCCTCGTCCTTGCGTCGATTGTCATGACGATCGTTTCAGTGACAGCACTCGAAACGCTCTGCCCGTTTTGTCTCGGAACTTACGTCTTGTCAGCGGTCACCGCTGGCGCCGCATGGTTTGCCTATCGGCCTGGACTCAAATTCGAAGTTAAACCTGCACTTTTAGCAGTCGCTGTAGCTTTTGCGATTTCGGCGTTTATTCTTAATGATCAATTTCGTTCGAGTTACACCGGATCAGGTGGCGACGCGATGGCGCGAGCCGCTGTTCAAGAGTGGCGCGACAATCCAAAACTCGAAATTCCCGAAACAGATCCCTTGGCGATGGGACCTTCGCGCGACAAAGCGAAATTCACCTTGGCCGAATTCGCAGATTTCCGCTGCATTCATTGCAAATTAGCGACAGCTCCGCTGAAAGCGTTTGCGCAAAGTCATCCAGATGTTCGTATTGAATATTACTCGTGGCCGCTCGACGGAGAATGCAACACTTCGATCTCGCAAAATAACGGCGCCTCTTGTCTTCTCGCCCGCGCCGTATGGTGTGCGCGAAAGAAAGCCGACAAGGGCTGGGAAGCACACGCGAAAGTGTTCGAACGCTTCGAAGATTGGAAGACTGCAGAGGCCGTCCGCTCTTCGCTCGACGGTCTAGCTGCGCAAATCGGTATGAATCCAGACGATCTCAAGACATGTTCCGATTCGGAAGAAGCGAAAGCGGCTGTTACCGCGCAAGCGCAGCTCGGAACTTCTTTGAACATCCGCGGAACTCCGTCGATTTTTGTAAACGGCAAAGTCGTCCCAGCCGGGACTTCAATTCCGATTCTGAACGCAATTGATGCTTCGTTCGACTAAAGGTTGAACTTATCTTTCAACTAGAGGTTGAACTTATCTTTCAACTACAAGTTGAACTTATCAAAGAGGAGGTCGACGACACTCGCTGTCGACGACTCGAAAACCACGATCGCGGATGGAAACACACCGTTCGTCAGTTCTCGCAGCACAGCGAAGACGAGCAGGCCAAAGATCGCGATGCTCACCGCTTTCACCACCCAAACGGTTGATCGCATGTCCTCCATACGAACTTCGCTTTCAATGCCTTCGATTTTCTCAAGTGTCGCTTTAAGATCTTCAAAGTGCAAAAGCGCACGTTCAAACAACTCTTTTTGTTTCGACATGTGCAGCGACTTCCATCCAGGAAAATTTCGCTTCGCCTGGATCGCGTAAATCAGCTCGATCGAATATTCCCCATAGCGTCCAGCTCGAGTTTTGAACTCGCGATATTGTGGCTTCGAATCAAGCGCCGCCCGAACGTCCTCGATCGCTTTTTCGTAACGTTCTTCGGCGACGTGACCAAGAATCGCATTGCGAAGATGGCCTTTTCCCGCGCGCGCAGCCGTCCGCATTTTCGTCGTCATCGAATTAATGACTTCGGCCTGTGCCGAACTCTCGACGTGCTGAACGGTTTCGGATTTCACTGCGGGAGCGCTCATGAATTCTATTCGGCCGTTTTCATCCCGGCCTTGACTGACGCCTAGTATCGGTACAGTCGGCTGGACCATGGGCCGGTCTATTCATGAACCTAAGTCCTGAAATTTGACCGGACCCTCTCGACTTGAGACTCTACAAATAAGAGCTCTTCAAGGATGAAGAGGAGGCCCAATTGGACGTTGAATCAGTACTAATGCCCACAGCAGCCGTGCCGGCGATTCCATTGCCAACACTGCCTACCGATGTACCGCCACCTCCGCAGCTTCGCGATGTGCCCGCGCGAATCATGCATTCGGCGACCGTCGAAACGCTGATCGATCATGCCGATGATCTTTCGAGTCGGCTGAAAGTACACATTCGCCGAAACGGACAGCTCGAAGGTCAACTTATCGAGCTCGACGAAAAATTAGTTGAGAGCGAAATGTTCCGCAGAACATTGCTCTCGCAAATCGAAATTTTGCGCGAAAAAGACAAGTCTGTTGCGGACAAACAATCGGCACTTGAACAAAAGCTTCAGCGATCGAGCGAAGAACTTGATCTCGCAAGACTCGAAGCGCAAGAGACCGTACAGCGAAATCGCGAGCTGCAAGTTTCCAACACGCGTGCGTGGGCCTATCGCCGCCGCATCAAGCGCTGGGTGAAACCAGGTTTTCTAGCACGCGAACAAGCGATCAAGGCACTTGAGACAAAAGCCTTGGCTCTCGATGCCGAGGTCTTACGACTCTCAAGCACGGTGACCAATTTGCGCGAAGAGCTTTCGTTTCAAAAGTCAGAAAGCGACCGCCGCTACACTTCGGCAGAGCGTGATCGTGCACGGTTGGTCGAACAATATGAAAAACGTGTTGCCCAGACCGAAGCGGACAACGTCAGAATCACCGGCGAGTTAAATCGCGCTATTGAACGAGTCGCGGTTCTCGACCAAGCCACGCATGAAAGCGCTCGCGCGAACAACGAACGAGTCTTTTTCGAAAGGCGCGCTGAGGAACTCGAAACGCGATTGAAATCAGAAACCGATCGGCTTCGGGGCGCACTCGACGATATGGCAAGCGAATGCGCAGCACTTCGCGCTTCTGTAGAAACGGCTCGAAAAATTCGCGAGGAGGCCGATCAAGCCCGTCAAGCCTCAGACGAAATGCGCGCAAGATCTGAAGCGCAGTTAAAAAGTCTTCGCGACATCTGGCAAGAAAGCAGCGTACGTCTGCAGATGCTCGAAAGTCAGAACGAGGCGCTTGAGAAAATTAATGGCGAGCTTTCGCGACGTCTGACCGACACTCGCGAACAAGAGCGCGTTCGCCTTCACGACGATGCGCTTGGCCGCATCGGCTTCATCGAAGAAAAAGATGCGCGCGCCGAGAAGATAAAAAAACTCGATCTGATTTTGTCGGATCTTGAAATGAAAGCGTTCGGAATACATCCTGCTTCCGAAAAGTAACCAAGCTTAAGCAGAGGGCGCCTTGCCCTCTGAAATTTTCAATTCGTCAGCTTCGACGGCACTCGGTTTAACAGCGATTTCAATCTCGGACATTTCCGGCTCGGGCATTTCCGGCTCACCGGCGAAGTCGAGAACGACGTCAATACGATAACTTTCAATGCCATTTGCTTCGGTGGTCAGACAAGGCCGGCGACCCAAGGGTGTGGCCGCAAGAATTTGCCGAAAATCATTTCGGACTTCGCAAAAACGAACGTCGCTTCCTTGAGTTTTCGTAAGGTCATTCAGACTTTCTAGGAAAGGTCGCAGTCCCGTCGCCCCGACAAAAGTGAGATTTTCGAAATTGAACAGTACGGGTCTGCCACCCAACGGGCCACGGCACGCCTGCCGAAACAGTTCGACCGATTCTGCATCGATCCCGCCGCTCAAGTGCACGATCAGCACTTCTTTTTGATGAGTCTGCGATAAAATCACGTGTTTTCGAAATGAAGCTTTCATAATTTCAATAATGACCGACGCGGACTTGTAACGTCATCTCTGTCTAGGACCAGATTTCGCTGTTCGCCACTTACTCACTCGACGCTTGTCCTGGCCGGTTGCTAATCTTTATCCACACCAAATGGATTCTCTCAAAGCAGTTTTGAAGAAACTTTCGTTCGTAGCGTCTCCGATGACCATCGGCATCATCGTCACCGGAACGATGACCTGGCTCGCACTTGGATTTTATTCGAACCAACACCGAGTGAAAGATGTCGATGGCAGTTCGGTCCTTGGAATTCTCGACGAAATCCACCGCAAGACCATCGATTTTCGTTTTCTAAATCGCGGTGAATTTCGCGGCAGTCCTCGTGTCGCAATTCTTGCGATCGACGACGCTTCGATCGAGCGCGAAGGACGCTGGCCTTGGCCGCGCGAAAAAATCGGCCGCATGATCGAAAACGCAGTCGATGGCGGAGCGAAAGTCGTCGCGTTCGATGTGGTCTTTTCTGAAGCCGATCAAAACTCTTCGAGCCGCACTCTCTCAACACTTAAGATCAACATGAGCAAACTTTCTGGCACGAGCGGAAAAGGGCTGAGCCCAGAAGTCGAAGCACTGCTCGATCGAGAAATCGAAGCGAACAATTCAGACAAAAAATTCGCAAGCACCGTAGGCCTCTATCAAGACGCTGTGGTCATGGGTACCTACTACGACACCGAGTCGCACAATGTCGGCGAGACGCCGAACGCGCTCCGCGACTATTGTGTCGACGCGCAATACGGTCGCTCGTTCGAGAAAAAGTATTGGGACAAAGAAGAAATATTTCCGGTCGTAGACGACCCGACCTACAACTCCGAAGGCGCGAATCGATTGCCAAACGAATTAATTCCTCGAATTTCAGCGCAAATTTCCAATCTAGAATCTGAAAAAGCCGGACAGTGGTTCGAAGCCAATGTCTCGGCATCCAACGCGATTTTAGAATCGCTTCGCGCGATCGATGTCACACTCACTCCAGAACAAGTTCCGCTGCTATTTGTATGGGCTAACATTGGCGACGAACAAGGACTCTTTGATTTTTTAAGCATCGACGAGAACCTTAAGCGTTTTGCGAATCGCCCGATGATTCTGCAAATCTTTTCGACCGTCATTCGCTCGCTGACAATTCGGCAAATTGCAGACATTCGCCAAGCACTAGCGTCCGCGGATGCGGATTATTGCAGACGCTTTTTAACTGATAGCGACGATCTTCTTGATCGCGATAAGTTGTACGCAGGTCTAAAGGACAAGCATCCAAAAGAAGTTCTCGATGAAGCGTGGCAAGAACAAGGTCTCGAACCGCTTTGGGATAAACTTGTCGCGGAAAAAAAGCAGACGGCAATTCCGCTTCAGTCGGCGATCGGCACATGGCGCGAGAATGCACTCTTTAACCCAATCGAAGTTTTCGAAAAGTCATGGATCAGCGTTCCCGAAGTCGCAGCAACGACAAAACACACCGGGTTTTTCAACGCGGCTCTAGATCCCGACGGAACGGTCCGTCGCTCGCGCCTGATCGCGCGTCGGGGTCACGTCTATATTCCTTCGCTCGCACTTAAAACTTTTCTGCTCGACAGAAAACTCGGTGTTCGCTTCAAAGTCGATCGCGATCGCGGCCGAAACGAGCGCGATCGCAGCACTGTTAAGAGCGTCGAATTCGTAAAAGCTGATGGCACCACGCAGTTCACAGCGCCCGTCGACGGCAACGGTCGACTGATGATCAACTATGCGGGCCCGCAACAGATGTTCGAATACGTCAACGCGTCTTCGCTGCTTTCAAACGATGCGGATCTTTCAGTCATGCAGCGAATGACTGATCCCATCACCGGCGGAAAAGGAACACTCACTCGAAAGATCGATCGCAAAGAATTTTTGAAAGACAAATTGCTGATCGTCGGAGCAACAGCGATCGGCGTTTACGATTTGCGGCAAACTCCGTTCGAAGAAAATTATCCGGGAGTTGAAACGCACGCGAATGTGCTCTCTAACCTTCTCACTGAAGAAGCCCGCTCGAGAAACGAACAGGTGCCGCCGACGCAACCAGGATTTTTACGACTGCACCCGCTTGAAGAAAAAGCAATGTGGGCCGTGATCCTTGTTGGTGGACTCGCGCTTTCAGCCGCACTCACTTATCTGGGGTCGGTGATGGGGCTTCTCGCAACATTGGGCCTTCTCGCAACACTATATCTTGTCGACCGTTACGTTTTATTCGCCAATGGATACGTGATCAATATCTCGCTTCCGTTTATCACCACGGGCTTTAGCTTTGTCGGCATCACTTCGTACAAGTACTTCACTGAAGAAAGAAATAAGCGCGCGCTGAAAGGCACTTTTGCGAAATACGTTTCGCCCGCAGTCGTCGAGGAAATTCTTAAAGATCCTAGCAATATCGAACTCGGCGGAAAAAAGATGGAGCTCACCGTCATGTTCTCTGACGTGCGGGGCTTCACGACTATTTCTGAAAAACTCGATCCGCGTGCACTTTCAGATCTGCTCAACAGTTACCTCACGCCGATGACTGATCTCGTCTTCGACAACAAAGGCACACTCGACAAATACATGGGCGATGCGATCATGGCGTTTTGGGGCGCTCCGATTCACTTTGAAGATCATGCTGAAAGAGCCGCCACTTGCGCGCTAATGATGCTCCAAAAACTTAAAATTCTGCAGGCCGAGTATCTCGCAAAAGGTCTTCCAACAATCGACATCGGTATCGGTCTCAACACCGGCGACATGAGTGTCGGCAACATGGGCTCGAACACCGTGCGAAGTTACACCGTCATGGGTGACTCGGTGAATTTGGGTTCGCGGCTTGAAGGTATCAACAAAGAATACGGAACACGCATCATCATCAGCGAGTTCACGCGCACTCGAATCGCTAAAAATTTCGTCACGCGAGAGGTCGATTGGGTTCGAGTGAAAGGTAAAATTCAGCCCGTCAGGATCTTCGAACTCATAGGAACAGTCGCGCCTGGAACACTTTCTGCGTCGCCTGACCGGCTTGCGGTTCTTCCCGATTTCGAAACCGGATTCCGTCTTTATCACGAGCGAAAGTTTGACGAAGCAGTGAACGCCTTCACACGCGCGTTGAGCGCGAAGCCCGACGATTATTGCTCGCAACTGTACATCGAACGCTGTCAGGATTATGTGCAAGAGCCGCCGCCCGCTGACTGGGACGGCGTCTATACGATGAAAACAAAATGACACCGTCGTTTGTCTGTCGCTAGGCTCTGCCTATGGGACCGCGTTCGCTTTATTTCACCGTGCTTATTTTTTGCGCAAACGCGGTTTTGTTCTCGCTCGCACGCGGAGCTTCGACGACGAGCATTTTAACGAAGAACGGCGCACCGGTTTTCATCTCGGCAAATTCGATGTTTGGCGATTCTGAAAAGCAACTCGTCGAACTCGTTGGCGATGTGCAAATGACTTTCGACGGACAATCGCTGCGCGCCGACCGCGCGACGATGGATAAAAAAAATTCGATCATCATCGCCGAAGGAAACATGATTCTCGCTTCGACGTCAGCTTACGTCGAAGGTTCACGCGCTGAAATTTCTTACGATGATAGCACCGGTTGGATCTATGACGGCTTTGTGAAATCCGGCCAAGTTTTGTTTCAAGGTAAAATTATTCGCAAGGTCGGACCGGACACTTACGAGGCGAATCAGGCTTCGTACACGGCCTGCACCACTTGTCCTCCAGCGTGGAGTTTTTCTGGATCGCGCATCGACGCAGAGATCGGCAAGTACGCCTATATCCAGAGCGCGTGGTTTTACCTAGCAGGTTTTCGATTTTTCTGGCTGCCGTATCTCGTTGTACCGCTGAAGAGCGAGCGACAGTCGGGTGTGCTGTTCCCCTCTTTCGAACTCGACAGTGCGCTTGATGGCTTCAACAAAATTATCGAAAATCCATTTTCTTCGCTAAGCATTCCGGTTTTTTGGGCGATCTCTAGAAGCCAAGACATGACGGTCACGCCAAAGTATTACAAATACCGAGGCTGGAAAACATTATTGAATTACCGGCACGTGTTGAATGACGAAAGTGGCGGTGAATCTAATATCGGCGGAATGTTACGCGATACGGTCTTTGCGAATTCAACGTTTAAGAATGCCGCAGGCTCGGACGTGCATCCCGGTGAAGAAGCCGCGCGACGTTGGTTCGTCAGTCACGAACATTACTATACTTTGCCAGGCGGATTTATAAATCGCGCGAAGTTAAATCTGGTTTCGGATCTTCGCTATACTAGAGATTTTCCCGAAGAGATGGGCGGCGCAGGCGAACCTGGACTCGAAAACCGATTGTCGCTCACGAAAAATTCCGAACTCATGCACTCGAGCATCGAAATCGCATATTACCTCAATCAATTGAAATCGAATCCGCTCGAAGGAAACGAAGATGCCGTGCATCGGTTTCCTGAAATAAAGCAAGCGGGTATCGACCGATCGCTGCTTGGCAGTCGCGTCTTTTTAAAATGGGATTTCAACTATGTGAACTTCGCCCGCGATGATCTTGCGTTCGACGATGTTCGACCAGGCATAGGCAGCGAACCCAAAAAAGTTGTCGATCGAAATCGCGGTCGCGCTCTCGACGGTTCGCTTTCAGCTGGCAGCGGAACATTTGAACCGGACACCGATATCATTCGCTCGGGCCAACGACTCGATCTGCGGCCCGAACTCTCTGCACCATTTCGAATCGGACCTTACCTCGATGTGCTTCCCTCGATCAGCTTTCGCCACACTCAATATTCTTTCAACGTCGCAGCACCGGCGAACAGTGAATTTGAAACGCTCCCGACTCGTCAGTACCTGCGAACTCGCTTTGCGGTGAGAACGCAGTTTTCGCGGGTCTATGAACGCGAGATAGAAGTGACGCAAGATCCGGAAGAAGTTCATGCACCCGAACCACTAGCTGACGGAACAGTGCCCGGCGTCTTTCAAGCGCTGCAAGCGCCCGAGCAGATCAAGCGTCCCGAGAAATTCAAACATGAAATCGAACCCGAGATCGGAATCCTCGGAATTCCGTGGTTACAACAATCGCGCTCGCCGTTCTTCGGTGATAATGCGTTGTCGCCGATCTTTCTCGACGGCCAACCCGTTTCGAATTCGGATTTCTATTCGACAAAGGGTCTGCAATTTGATTACGAAGATCGCATCACGCTTCGAAACGTTGTGTCAGCCCTCATCACCAATCGATTTACAAGTAAGACTTGGAACGGAGACATCCCCGTCTATCGCCAATTTGTGACAATTAAAAATGGCACAAGTTACGAATACGACAAGCCGGATCGCCGCGATCCGCGCGAAAACTATTCGGACCTCTTTACGATCATCGACGCACGCCTAGAAAACTTCGACTCAAACACTTCAATTCGGTATTTCCCCTATCACGGGGTCTTCAATACGTCGTCTCGCGTACGCTTCTTTGATAAACGTGAAAACTTCATTCAGCTCAGTTATTCGCAAAACTATTTAATCACAGAAAATATCCAGGAAGCATTTTCGACGTCGTCACCCGAAGAAAACGTCGGACTCGCCGTTGGACTCACATCTCGCTATGCGATTCTCGCAACAGAAATTAACTTTAAGCCGATCAACTATTCGCCGTTTGAACTGCATTTCGCGTGGAAGACTTGGTCTGCGATTATCAATATAAAACCGCCTGGAAATTGCTGGGGCTTTCGCACGCAGATCACGAACACATTCGGCGACCCGAAACCGAAAGTGACAGTTGGCCTGGATTACATCTTCGGCGGTTCGTCTTAAAGTTACGAGAACCGAACTTAAAACCGCAAAACGTCATAGCGGAACTCGCCGCCTTCAACTGCGCCGCGATCCGAAACAACCGGAGCAATCATCAACCGTGGCGGTGCAATCGGACGCAAGCTGCCCAGCTGATCTCGAATGCTTTCTTCTTCTTGATTCGGAACTCCGTAAACCACATAAAGCCCCAACAAAATTCCAGCGTAAAGACCGAACGAAGCTCCGCGCGCGACTTTATTGAGGTTATCGCCAGGCCGATCCGAAAACGCGAGAGTCGCGGCTCCGACGAGCGTCCCAGCTAAAACGCCATAGCTGCAGCTCATAATAAATTCGCGCATTGGTTCGGCTTGCACACGAGGTGAATGACTGAAAGTGATCACCGAAAAAGTGACGAGCGCGATAACGAGAAAGCGTTTCATGTCCTCAGTTTAGCTCTGAAACCGAGTGCCGTGTCAAAAGATGGGGATCTCTTCGAATTGGCCGCTCTGTGTCGATGGACCAAGCAACACGATCTCGACATCTCTCGCACTCTCGCTCGCAATCCATGCTGTCGCTCGCGAGAGCCGCGCGCGCTGCTTCCACCCAAGTCCCAGCGCCTGCTGATCTGGCCAAAAACTGGATTTCACTTCGCAGACGAGAAGCGAGCCACAAGGCTTAAGCGCTAGAATATCGACTTCAGCAAATGGAGTTTCAAAGCGCCGAGCGACGATGCGGTCGCCGCGTGCAACGAGCCACTTCGCTGCATTTTTCTCGGTGAGTTCGCCGCGCGTGAGCGGCCGCTTCAAACTAGAATCGCAAGGCTGATCAGACTGTGGGCAAGAACTCGCGCACTCCGCTAAAAGTTTTGCGATGGATTCGCGAAGGACCATGCTTTGCGATGGCTTCGCGATGTGTGACCGCCGCGTAACCTTTGTGACCTTCGAATCCATACTCGGGAAACTCCAACGCCGCATCTCGCATCATCTGGTCACGAGTGACCTTCGCCACGATCGAAGCAGCTGCGATCGGAAGCGCCCGCAGATCGCCTTTGATAAGCGTCGTCTGTGCGACCATCGCAAAACCCTGCGCATCGGCTGCGGAGTCTCCTTCACATGCCGTTCCGAGCATGGGAATGCGCTGATTGCCATCAATCAGAATGTGCCCCGAATTCAGTCCGAACGGCGCACCTTCGAAGCTTGTCGTTCCCAATCGAGTTTGCAGTTCGCGAAGCGCACGTCGCATCGCCAAGAAACTCGCCTGCAGAATATTGATCGTGTCGATTTCATCTGACGTCGCAAAACCGACACCGACAAAGCAGCATTTCTGAATTTCGATCGACATGCTTTCGCGCTTTTCGCTTGTCAGAAGTTTTGAATCCGTCACGCCAAGCTTCGCGAGTGCCTTCACGTGCTGAAGCGGAATAATCGCCGCCGCGGCGTAGACTGGACCTGCGAGACAGCCTCGGCCGACTTCATCGACGCCGATAACAGGATGGGGTGAGAGAGCCTGCCAATCGAAGCGCTCGAATTCGCCGCTGATGAGTTTTGCCATTGAATGATAGTGCTCGGCACCGCCGTGAATGGTCTAGGACTTTCGTCTGCTTACGCGCTCCATTACCCACTGGAATAAAAAGTGCATTACTATTTCAGCAGTTTCAGTGGTTGCCATTTGATACTGCAAATAACGAAGCGGAGAACGAAATGAAAAAGCACACGTCATTTATTCCGTACCTTTCTGCCGTGCTCGTCGCATTTTGCTGCTCCCTTGCGCATGCCGAACTAAATACGCATGCAGAATCAAAACTGAAGGCCCCTAATGGCGGCGAAATTAAACAAACGAGAGACGGGGGAAAG
>JADMIO011126976.1_pt1 | contig 25438 bp, 39 predicted proteins | sample 8958161 | NCBI WGS metagenome assembly JADMIO01 (sample SAMN16585339, study PRJNA669376) | soil metagenome | isolation source: Crop rotation soil | place: USA: Cullars Rotation, Alabama | collected 2011
GATCCTTGCTGCCCTCAACGAGCCGCTTCCAGCCGATCTGCAAACCTTGCTGAACAACATCGTTGATCAGGCCGCCCAAGCAGACTTGCTGGACCTGACGTACGTTGTCGTCATAGGCAACGACAGCGAACGGGCCATTGCCGACGAAATAGGCTTCTCGCCCGTGACCAATCCAATCGATGGCCTTCGCTTTGATGAACCCGGCTTTGAACCGTACTGGGCCCACCTCCAGCGACGGGGCGGGTGGTACGAGCTGATCCATCCCGTAAGCAACGACGGGTTCGCCTTCGTCCTGCTCATTGATGCCAGGGCGGACAGTGATCTCGTACGTATGTGCCATCGCTTCACTACGGTGCCGCTGTGAGGGTGCTCGGCTTCATTCTCGCCGCGTGCGTCGGCCTAGCTGCATTGCGCGTGGCCTTTGCCGTTGCCCTGGTGCTCTATCTCGCCTTGTTGATCGTTGCCATGCTGACCAAGCCTGCCGAAACCCTGTGCTGGCTGGGGTTTTGGCTCGTCTGCTTTCTGCTGACCGAACACACTATCGCGACACTGGCAGCCTTTTGCGTGCTCATGCTGGCTTGTGCCATTGCCAAGCGGCGTGAGAGTTGATCGCGCTGCCTAGGACGCGTCTCCATCCTTCTTCGCGAGCCTAATCCAAGCCGACATATCGATATGCGCGGCCGAGAGCGTCGGCTTGGGGGCAGGGGGTGGGCCTTCTGCTGCCGGAAACTTAATGTCCCGCGCGCGGACCCTTGGACGAGGTTCCGGCTCCCGACTTTCTTCCAGCAGGCGACATATCTCAACGGCCTTCGGATAGAAGTCTTCGCCCGCTGGCGTAAGCGTCGTCGGCGCGTAGCCGGCTACAAGCCCCTTCCGTAACCACTTCTGCAACTGGATCATATATCGGCTGATGGTTGACTGATCGCAGCGCAGGACCTGGGCGGCCTCGCTGTAACTTTGATACTTCGCGACCATCAGGAACGCCTGGAGCCAGGCCACCCGCACGCTGTCGATGCGACGATCTGACATGCCCACGCCTTTGCTGATTCGACGGGGCCGGCGAATCGGGGGCGCCGGGTCATCGAAAGTGTCGATCTCATCACAGCTTTAGCACTGAAACACCTATGCAGATACTGCATTTTCAAAGCGAAAAAACATAACTGAAAGCTATGCAATATCTGCATAAATACTGAAAGATATAGGTTTTCTGGTTCACTAGGGTGTGGATTGCGTCTATAAGGGGGTCACTGACCCGAGTGCGTAGCAGCCCCGGATCATGCTCCTCGGAGCCTGCCTGGCCATAGGCAGTCATATTGAAGCGTCGGATGGGACCCCGGTGCAGTGAATACAAAATCAGGAATCGGCGCTTCCCGCGTCGGTTCCTTCAACTGGCTAAAAGGAGAACAAACATGCCAGACAACCTGTTGAGGGACGTCTCCAACTACGCATCCGACTTGAAGGGGCTGAAAGCCGCTGTCGCTTGCGCAAATGAGGACGATCTAGATGAAGTCATTACCATGCTTGCGACCTCGGGGTACGACGCCCCCGCAATCCTTGAGATTTTGACAGATCTTCTAGGCAGCCATCGCGCGACCAAGGCCTGGTGGGACCGCACTGACACAGTTGGAAACGCTTCTTGGTGGAAAACAATTCGCGACCAGATCGAGGAAGTTGATGAACCTTCGGCACCTGGGTGGAGATCCCGTCTCATAAAATGGGATGGAGTCAAAGATAGCACCACCTCGGCCGCTCTGGACCGCGATGAAACCAAATCTGATTCATGTTCTGATTACACATTGGGAGATCACGAACGCGATGTGACCGACCCCAATCTTCGATTTGCTTACGAAGTTTGCGAAGAGCAAGGAAACGTTTTCCGCAAATTGATGAGGGCGGGCCCCGCAGGAATTATTAGCGTTCTGCAGGAGGCCATTCAGAGCGCTCTCTTCAGCAAAGATGGTCTCATCGATTACTGCCAACAAATGTATCCAGGGAATTACTCAGACGTGATCCCGGAGATAATAGACGTTTTCGAGGGTGATGACCCTAGACGTCACCTCTGGCACATCGACTCCGATGGATTCTATTGGCTGACAATCGCTCGCGGCACTATGCCCCAGAGGTCACAAATACGGCTGAAAAAGTAAGCGTTGGCTACCCCGGATCTGCACCCCAACAGAGTGCGGGTCCGGGGTTTTACGTTGTTTCTGCCTCGATATCCCCGCCAATAGCACGCTGTTCGGCCTATTTCGAGCTAATGGCTCTGCAGGAGCGCACGCGTCTCCCTCGCGAATCGCTTCGGGAATGGACAGCGCGTGGATCGCTGTCTGTGATCAAGAGGCCGCCCGATAATCCGTAGACGAAGTAGCGGAAACCTAGGATGGTTAAGCGTTCTTGGGCCTGATATCGACAGTGCGACGAGGGGTTCAAGAAATATCTCAATGTATCAGTAACTTCGGACCCGCTCACTTAGTGTATGTAATACTAAAAAGACTGCCCTGATGTCTGGCTAAAAACCTTCATCAAAGCGCTTTCCTCCAATCAGTCGCCGGGGATCAAAATAACGGACATTGTGCCGTCGATGCCCGGCTCAACAGAAAATAAGATCGCGAGAGCGGTCAACAGGAATCCGATGAATACCAATAACTGCAAATTTCTAATTCAAACTGCCCAAACCTACCTAGATGCCAAACGACGGCTGAAAGGCCTTCACATCGATTATGCCGAACGCTTCTTAAAATGCCTCATACTTCAGCTCTCGGCCAAGGGGTATGAGCCTGCCGAGATTGAAGACGCGGGTTCCCAAGTCGCAGAGGAACTCGGGTGGTGGGTGGCCCGCCTGATTAAGGCGGAACCGGAGCAAAAGGAACCGGAACGCCCATGGTTGGGCTGGAGCTTCAACACCGAGGCCAGCCGGCACGAAGCGTCAAAACTCCAATAAGCGCCTGAAGCGGCCGCGGTTGTTGGTCTGTGCTTATGCATGGGCCGGCAACCGCGGCACTTTCAACGAAAACAAAAAATTAGGAGCTTCCATGGAGCTAAACCAACCAACCACGCCTCTGCCGGAATTAAGACCGCTAACCTCGGCAGCATCGATCACAATCTCGGGGAAAGCTACTGACCCGGATCCCCAATCCTTCTGGCAAGGGTTAGGGTTCACAGTCGTGACCGATGTGGACGCAGGCCTTACCGGCACAATACCACCCGGCCTCGTCATCTACACCGGCGCGCCTGATGCCGATCCTTCGGCCTTGACCAATCTCATCAAGACGCTGCCGGGCCCACCCGTACCGGTGCTGGCACGCGGGGGCACCCTTTACCTTTACCGGGCTGTCGCTGGATCAGCACTAGGCGAGTGCCTGCCACCTTCGGGTGTTCGTCGGCTGGTAGGGGGTGAGAGCGTTCGCCTGCCCACAGGCGATGACTTTCGCCCCGAACAATATCGCTGCCAGACAATGAGCGAACTGCCTTTGCTCGACGCTAAGCCGGCGCAGCAAGTGGAACCGGAAAAAGCCTCGCAACCGACTGTCGACACACCGTTGACGGCCTTCAGCCTTCGCGGTCAAGCTACACGGTTTGAAGACACGATGGTTCAAGCCGTACCCGTCCTGGGGGACCTGTGCCTCGCGGGACAGTCGACCGTTTGGTACGCCGCGCCAAACGCCGGCAAAACCCTGATCGCCCTGAAGCTTCTCGTTGAGGCTGTCAGACAGGGCCGGATCAATCCGGGCAATGCCTACTACATCAACGCCGACGACGGGAACGAAGGCTTCGCCACGAAGCTTCGGATTCTCGACGATCTCGGTGTCCATACTCTCGCGCCCGGCTTCGCAGGCTTCAACGCTTACGATCTTTCGGGGCTGATCCGCGAGATGGCCGAAACCAACTCCGCCACCGGGACCGTCATCATCGTTGACACGCTCAAAAAGTTTGCTGACCTGATGCACAAGAAGGAGGCGAGCGCCTTTGGCGATGCCACCCGCCAGTACGCAATGCACGGCGGAACCTTCCTCGGGCTCGCTCATGTGAACAAGAACCCGGCCGCCAATGGCAAACCGTCATACGCCGGTGTCGCTGACATCGTGCAGGATGCCGATGCCGCCTACATGATGACGGCACTCGAAGACGTCGGCGACTCGAACGAGCGGGTCGTGCAGTTTGAATCGTTCAAGCTGCGCGGGCCCGGCGTAGGCAAGGTCGCCTATGCCTACGCAGCAGAAGCCGGGCTCTCCTATCATGAGCGCCTTGCCTCGGTGCGGGTGGTGGACCCCAAGCTGTTCGAGGAATTCGAACGGTTCCGGGCTGAAAAGTCGGATGCCCACATCATTGCCGCCATTACCAGATGCATCGAGCAGGGCGTCGTCCAAAAGATGGCACTGGCAAAGGCCGCATCGGTTCGCGCTCATGTGCCGGAGCGCGCTGCCATCAGGACGTTGGAAACCTACACAGGCGATGATCCTGCCAAACACCGCTGGGCTTACAGCGTTCGTGAGCGTGGGGCCAAGGTCTTCGAGCTGCTGTCGGCTGGTCGAGTGGGCAACGAACCCGGCGGCTAACTCGGCAGGGGCGGGGGCAGGATTTCAGGTTCCAGGATTTCAGGTCCGCGCTCACGGCAGCTCACGTTGCGGAGCCCGCGAGTCTGCGATCCTGCGAATCTGCCGTCCCGCCCCCGAACTCCTATCACCCCCTAGGCCGCGAACCAGCGGTTCCTGGCCGCCTGAAGCTCGCTGAGCGCCGAAACCGCGCTTCTCGGGCCCTGACCCCCCGCCCCAGCCGCCCGCTCTGAGGCGACATCAATCCAATCAACATAAACCAAGGAGGCAAATAATGCCCAGAATAAAATTAACCTCCGCCTTTTGTCGCGACATCACCTGTCCGCCGGGACAAAGCAAAGAAGTGTACCGTGACACTGAATGCCGAGGATTTGGCATCGAAGTTCGTGCATCAGGCGGAAAGACTTACTGGCTATACTTTCAGGACGCGTACGGCAAAGTCCGACAGCATCGTCTGGGTGGCTACAATGATCTTTCATTTAATGAAGCGAATAAACTCGCGAAGCGCTTACGAGCAGAGATAGCGACGGGCGGCGACCCAGCCGCACGCAAAGCGGAGAAAAGGGCAATCCCATTTTTCGAACACCTCGCTCAGCAGCACGTCGACTACGCCAAGACGTATCAGAAATCGTGGCAAACGATCGAGATGACCCATCGCGTGCACACGCTGCCTCGCTGGGGAAAGGAACGAGTAGACACTATCCGGCAGCAAGACATCGCCAAGTGGCTTGCCAAGAAGCGTGAGGAAGGTCTCGCCCCTGCCTCAGTGGAGCGTCTGCGGATCGTTTTTAACCGGGCCTGGGAACTCGCGATCCGGTGGGGCACGCCGGGCGTGAAGATGAACCCGGTCCGGGGAATCCCCCGACCGAAGATTGCGAACGCCCGCGATCGGTTCCTGTCATCGGCTGAGGCAGCACGGCTCTTGAAGGCGACCGAGGCTTCGGCCAACCCCCAACTCCGCAACATCGTCGGGCTGCTCCTGCTGACCGGCGCACGCAAAAACGAATTGCTGCACGCGAAGTGGCAGGATGTCGATCTTGAGCGGCGAGTATGGTTCCTGCCGACCTCGAAAACCGGCCGCTCACGCCATATTCCGCTCAGTCAGCCGGCCGTCGACATCATAAACAAACTACCACGCTGGGAGAATTGCCCCTGGCTCATAGCCTGCCCCAGAAGCCGCAAGCCTTACACTGATATCAAGCACCCTTGGCAAACGGCACGAAAGGCAGCTGGGCTCGACGGCTTGCATATCCACGACCTTCGGCACTCGGCCGCGAGTTTCATGGTAAATGCCGGGATCGATCTCTTCGCAGTCGGACGCATCCTTGGCCATGCCGATCACCAGTCGACAATGCGCTACGCGCACCTCGCTAATGACACGCTGATGAAAGCGGTCGAGGCAGGCGCAACAAAAATGAACGTCGATTGGGCCTTATCATCCACCAGCATCGAAACTGACTAGGCCTGAATCACTTCGGACTGTGCACAAACGCCGCACGGTTCGGGCATCTTTAAAGGAACTTTATGAATACCGATCAATCTGATTTCACACCATCCGACAACTTCCAAACACGCGAGCAGCTGAACGAATTTTTCCGCGGCCTGCGCGAACTGGATCACGCCTGCCGGGCCAACGGCAGCAAACATGACCGGGCCATCGCCTTGATATGCGCCTGCATCGACGAGGGAGTTGACACCGGCGCTCGCATCGTTGGTGCGCTCAAGCGTTTGGGCTTCAACGCCCAGCATGTTGGAAAGCTGCTTCACGACTACACCGGCAACGATCCATCGCGCCATCATTGGCAACGCGACGAGGCCGGTCGCTACAGCAATCACTGCTAACCACTTCTACTGCCCCCACCCCCGGACTTGGACGCTACAACGCCTCCTCGTCCGGGGGATTTTTCGCATTATTTTTGTTGTTCGACCGACCGCGCGGACTGGTTCGAATTCGCCGCCAGACCTCGCCTCAGCGACGAAACGCAGCCACTCCCTACCCGAGTACCACTGGCGCCGAGCGCCGCTGTACGAGCATCAAGGTTGCACTCTCAAACTTTGATCAGCGCGGACCCTTGGTTTTGAATGGGTTGGCCTTACCCATGGTCAGCATTGCGCGGCCTGTAGCATGGGTGGCAGCAGCGACGAAGTCGTCTAGATCAGCGTCCCAGCCGCCGGCGCCTTGCGCGGTTTGAACCAGGGATCGTTCGTCCGGTCGACGCCTAACGTGTCATCGCAGGTCATCACCAAGCTCATCGCCTCATCCGGCGTGCCGCGCGTCCATTGCTCGTACTGCTCGGGCCGCAAGATCACCGGCATGCGATCATGCACGTCTGACATCTGCGCACAGCCGTCGACCATGACCATGCTGTACACATCGCCCCATTCTTCGGACCAGCGCCAAATGCCGGCGACGGCGAAGAGATCGACGCCGTGGAGCGAATACCAGGTGCGCGTCATTCTGCCCGTTTCGCCTTCGGCTTCCGCCCATTGCGTCACCGGGATAAGGCAACGACGTTGCTCGAAGCTCGGTTTCCACAGCGAGCGCGGGTCAAGCAGCTTGTCGTTGCGGGCGTTGTTCACCGGCTTGGGCTTGAGCGGGAGGCCGGTCTTCTTACTCTTCTGGGGCAAGGGGAAGCCCCAATTCATCGCCCGAACGGTGCCCTCGGCAACGACCAAGCCGGGGTAGCCAGGGTATATCTCTTCGGCGAAGTTCGCTCCAGGCGACGCAATTGCGCCGAACAGCCCAGCTACTTCCTCCAGCCGGCCCCTCATTCGGTACAAATTGCACATGCGAGGGAGCGTAACCCCGCCCTTGACCGCCTGCAACCATTACGCCCCGTCCACGTTTGTTCCATCAATAAGTGGAGGCCACAATGAGCAAACGCGAACTGATCGATACCGGCGCTGACAAGCGGTACGTTCGTCGGGACAGCAAAGGACGGTTCTCAGAGTCGGCGGACGTGGGCCGCTCGCTTGCCGCGGACGTGAGGCGGAAGGCTAAGTCGGTCGCGAAGCCTGGCCAGGGCGACCGCGGGGACCGCAAGCGCGGCTAGCGATATTGCCGTCTAGCGCGGTTCCACTCTTCATCGGGCGGCCGGGGGAGCTCTACGGTCGGCTCCTCGCGCCCCTCCGCCGAGATGACCGGCCGGACCCGCTGCCGTGTGCGCAGGTAGCACTTCGAGCAGAAGTACCGCCTCCGCATTTCCACGAAGCTGCCGTTCCAGCCTCGTTGGACATAGAGCCACCACAGAGCTTGCGGGTCGAAGTACGTCGCATGTCCGCACCGACAAGCGATCTTGACGGCGTAGCACCAAAGCGCCGCCTCCAGCACGCAATCGGCGATGGGGACTCCGTTCCTGTAGGCCACATGTCAGGCACCCACGCCAAGGCCTTCGAAGAGCGGAAGGGTCGGCGGCTCATGCCGGGCCACAGCCGTGGACGCGTAATCCGAGGAGACGCCCAGCCACTCAATCTTCCAGTCCACTGTCAATGAGCGCCCCGCCCGGTCAATCTTCACTGCCCCCGCGCCCTCCGCAACAACCTCAAAGCGCGGCTCGTCATGGAACCGGGCGCGGATGAGGGAGCCGTCCGAGAGGGCAACGAAGTAGGCGTCCACCAACTCGGAATCTTCTAGGTGCTGGGGCGCTGCGGCAGGGATCGCGAGGTTTGCTTCGATGTCCCCGACAACGCACAAGCGGGGCTCATTGGGTATGGGAACGATGGTGACGGCCATAGCTGCTCTCCGACTCGGTTGGTCGGCCACGATAGAACATTACCGGAACATTCAAAATGGGCTTTGCGCCGGAAAGGGATTCAAGGGTCACCTGGGAAGCTTTGAAAGGAGGGCATGTCGGCTGGTGGGTCGAGTGCCCGGCCGGATGACAACGCACGTTATGATAAAGGGCAAGCTACTCGCAGCGGTCGCCGAGCTTGCGTCAAGGAGCTAAGGAGGCCCAGGCGAATGACCGATCGATCGATGCGCGTTGGTCCTTCTAAACCCCAAGACCTACCGGTGTCTTCGCTGACGAAATCGGAGCCATCGCGCTTGGCAGAGACCGTCCCTCCGATTGCTGGCACCTTGCATGGCAAAGCGCATCCCAGCACAACGTCTTGATCAGTTTCTGAGGGTCCAACCAACCATGCTCGGTAGGCGGCAGATGCAGGGAGGGTACCCCTGCCAAGTTGAGAACCGCCATTATGTTAAGTCCGCTATGGCTGCGTGGAAGCCGAGCCAATATCGAATCTTGACTGCGCCGTGGAAAAATTCAGACAATCCGGACCGCTCAAATGAACCGCGGCAACGCCACCTATCAATTGCCGCGGGCTGTCCCAAGTTGGCTGGAACCCCTTGGCGCACCAGTCAGAAATCAAATCCCACACAAACACCAACCGTGCTCGACGACGTCTTTTCAAAATTTCCGTCGTCATCATATCGACAATAATTTTCCATCAAAAAAACGCCTTTGCAGGACGAAGGCTTGTCGGGATGCACAATTTTGTTTTTTCCCGAAGATATGCTTTCTGGACAGGTGTCCGTGAGCTGTCCGCCCTCACAGCCACCCAGCCCCAATAAACAAACAATGCCGGCAAGAAAGCGTCCATCGCGCCACATACCACCCACGCCCCTTTGACTAATCGGACCCAATCTGGTCAGTGTTGCCCCAGCCAAAATGTGCGACCACCTCGGGAACAAGTAGGGAAACAGAACCATGCCAATCACTTGGCGTCAACGTTTTTCGAACCAGCACGCGCTAAAGCGCCTCGGGTTTGGCCTGGTTTCGCTTAACCTCTTAGAATTAATGACTCGATATGGCATGGGAGGCTCGTTATGGGGTCCGATTGTCACCGTGATATTTGCCTTTATCGTCGGCTATTTCTTCGCAATTCTATCGACGAAAGACACAATAACCACCATCAGGATAGTATTTTGTTTTTTCTCCACGGCGATCAGCATCGCACTCAAAGTCGCCTCAGAGGGAGATAGCTTCGCACCATACCTGGCGGCTATTGTCTTCCACGTCTTTTTGCTAGTAATACTATTCCGAGTTGGCTTACCGTACTTCATTTTGTTAAACTTCGTGGCCGCCTTAATTGTGTGCTTATATTCCCCGGGGGCGGAATTTGTAATTGCAGCACTTTCGTTGCCGGTACTATTTATCTTTGCAAACTATTTGGCGCAGTTAGTCCTTGATCATCGCCATGAGTTTAAGAACGTCAAAGATTGGTTAGCAGGGAAAGACAAAAGCATTAAGCGGGAACTTTTATCTAAATCGGTAAGATTATTTATGTTTCCGCTCGTCGCGGTCGCAATTGGTGCCTATCTAAACTATCAATTCCAGGCCAAAATTAGGAATTCCTTCTATGAGGCGCACTATGTTCTGGACCAACCGGAACCACCGGGTGTATCGTCACGTCGAGATTTGGAGACCGATACTTTCGGAACTATAGATTACAGAGAAACCCAGGCCCGCGAGGAACTTGACAAGCGTTACGCAGAATTCATGCAACGTGGAGATAGCACGGAGACTGGCCTGCGGGGCTTTGGCACGGCGCTATTTGACCTTGCCAAACCACCACCAATCACGCCGTCAAAGAGCTGCGCAAACAGTCCCAAACTTAAGATTCAAAATCCACTGCACGGTGTTGGGAGCCAGCTTCGGAGAGCAGAAAATTTTGGCAGGTCCGTATTGGGAATGCGTCGCAAGGGCTCCCCCAGAGGGTCAAGCATATCCGTTGCGAGCACAATACCTTTATGTACGAGCATTGTCGGCATAGGGGCTGAGTGGATCCTCAGCTGGTATGAGCGGACGCGAGCGGCGGCGTTAGAGAAGCTGAACTCCACCTTGTCAGATGCGCACATTTTAAGAGAAGCCAAAGCGCCTTCGATAAAATTGATAGCTGAGGAGCAAATCAGAGACTCATTTGAAGGCTATCGCCGAATAGCCCGCACGGTATTTTCGACGCTACGCGTATTTTCGATCACATCGTACATATTTATAGCGGCTGGACTGGTTGGCGGTTTTTTTATTGTAGTCGGACGAGTCTTTTTTGACAGATCGCGGGGCTCGCAATTTAGACTTTCCGCAGGCAGCGGCTTCCTTGATGTTCACGAAAAGGCATTAACATGGTCAACACTGGACCGTGTCAATCTTGGCAACCTTTACACTGGGGCACCCTCAATTCCGAGCAAGCGGGAATGGTATGTCTGCTTCGACGCGGCTCGCTACGGCGACGGCACTCACATGGATGTGTGTTTTCCGCAAAAGACTGCATGCCTCTTGCAAAGACTTCGCCATAAACGTCTATTCTTCACAAGAGTTCGGTCTTGTCCGCAAGAATCCTCAACAATATCGGCGGCGGGAGATGCTAAACTGGTAGCCATCAATATCGAAGCCAATCGACAAATTGTTTTCCATATGGCCGATCTGGTTGCTTTTACGAGTGAAGTGCAATTACAGAGTGTATATTCAACGCATTTTGCCACGGAGTTTTTTGGGACCGGTGCATTTTATTGCGTGGCGCAAGGACCGGGGTTTCTCGTGCTAAAATCAGAAGGGCATGAAGTGATTTCCTCGAAGCTTAGTACGTCATTTCCCACAGGAATGCTGATTGCCTGGGATCGGGCAGCGGCGTTTCGTCTGATACAAAACGAGACGCAACGCGGGGTTTGGGCTAATGCCCCTTCGATCGAGAGTGTAGCGCACGGCACGGCTATCTTTGACGAGAGTCGGCCTGGTGATCCTAACTTGCTCGGCAAGATCGCACGTTTGTTGCGCTACGTAGCACTGCCATTTTAGCGGCTGCGGTCCCAATTTTTGCTGCCGTACGCCGAGCGTTCGCTGGGATGAATCGAACCCACGTTTCGATCGTGTAGTTAACTGCCATTCCGGACCACGCGGCGAATTTCATTGGTTAGTTGCTGACCCGTGGCGCTTTCGCATTGCGCGAAATCGCGTGAGAGCACCTCCCTTCGGCATTCTCGGTTTCAATTTGCTTGAGATCACGTGCGACAATCGCATAAGCATGTAAAAGGCCTTCATGATTTTGCAACCAACTAGGAGGCGATCGCTTGGGATTGCCAGCCTTAACATGATGCTGTTAATGCCCGCGAGAAATCGAATGGAGGAATGCTTGAAACGTACACTCGTCCTAGTTGCACTTGGACTTAGCAGCCCGGCTCAGGCGCAGCATCAAGCGTCAAGCTCTCTAACCTTTGCAGGTATCGACGAAAACACGGTCCCCACGCAGAGTCCGGAATTTACCTGTGAAGATATTACCTCATCAATAAAATTATGTAGTTGGCGAAGGAGGAGTTATGGCAATGTTGGTGTATATCGTTCACGCGCAGATTATAATCGAGATACAGGAAAAATAACTAACCTCGACCTTAGCTCGCCAAGCTTTTTTGATTCTACAGCCTTGGAATCTCTCACCGAAAGGTATGGAACTCCTGAAATTTCGAAAGAGGTCAAAGGAACGAACAAGCAGGGCGGCCTATACACTTGGAAAATGTATGCGTGGCGCACATTCGCTAACGGCGCGACTCTCCGACTTACCGTCAATGCGCTCGACGATAGCGAAATGAGCCTTTCTCTCTACTTCCCTGCCAACCTTGCGCCACGCGAAGCTCCAAAGGTTGATTTCTAATTGTCGATTTCCGGCGCGCGGATCGCATTCAGTCGCTTGCCCGCTCGCCGCGATGGGGTCAAATGCGGAGTTAGGCCCAGCTTACTCAGTGGTACACGACGAAGCCTGTGGTTGATCAAAGCAGGTCGAGCCTGTTCCCGGGGGTTCATCACTTTCATACAGCTGGGGCCGTCAGCGTTGACCTAGTGGGTCTGGCACGGGTCGATTTTTTGCGCTGCGCTGGACCAAAGCCCTTTGGGCCAAGGACGGGCGTATCCGAGCTTCGAGGCAGTTTGGGAAGGATTTGGGGTGCAGCTAGATTGCCTCCACAACCAGACCAAGAGTGTTGGATTTCCGCCACTGGTGTTGCGGATTTACATCCATTCGTAATGATGGGGTCAGGTGTTCGAGTCACCTAAGCGGCACCACCCTTTCCCTAGGAAAATTCGGCACTTACAGCTGAAAGTGCTTCCGGTCGGCTGGTCGATTTTACCCCCTGCCAAAGGTAGTTGACCCACAACCCGGAGCGCCCAAGGGTTACAGGCTTTGCCCTTTATGGCTCAACAACATACGGTTGAAAGGATGTGACGCTGAATGCCGACCCACAAAGCGATCAAAGGGCTTTCCGCAAGACGTTTTCCTTGGGTCTTGATTGGGGCACTTTAGGCAACAAATCCGTTGGTTTTGATGGAAGTTTGGCTGTATGCGACAGTGAGCCCACTCGTGCGTCCCTTTCGTGGGCGGCGCTGACACGATGATTGATCGCGTAACCGCTCACATTCCGAATGCCGCCGAGGGCTTCATCATGGTCTTTTCGCAGACGCCATTCCCCGACCAACAATTTCGTCTGGAATGGCGGAGGGAAGAGCGCGGCGGCAATATCTACTATGCGGAGGACCTCGACGCCGAGGGCTGGCTTTGTCCGGCGCTAATGCGATATTTCGACAGCGCGCCGCGGGAAATCTACGTGCAGATAAAGGCCAAACCGAGCCAGCAGTAGGCTGCGACGGCTGGGCCCACGTCCGCTATTGATGAGTGTCTTCATCAGCGTGGACGGCAGAAATGTCGTCGAAGGAGGTCAATCCCGGCTACGGGTAAAAAGTTCTCGCTGATAGGCATTTACCGATCCGTCTGGCCAATCGACTTCCCGTTTTGTCGGCGGGAAAAAATCTCGCCGATGCTCATTGTCGTAAAACAGCGTGCCGTGGATGCCGACGACATCTCTCTTCAAGATCGGCCGGGTCCAGAGCGGTGCCAGCACGCGCCCGGCCTCAGTCTCGCCCAAGCGATCAACCAAATCTTCGACCAATTCCATGTCGCAGTTGCCGGGAAAAATTGTGGCATACTCTTCGTCCGACGCTTGGAATACGCTGTATGTGGCGTTGTTCGCGCCATCGATGACCTGCACGTTTTTCACGCCTCAGACGGTGAACGAACGGCCGCTTGCGGGCAAGCGCGAGGTGGTTGTCAATGGCAGGAAAGTCGTCGTGGTCGGTCGTTGCTAACGGCAGGCACGCTGGCACATTGGAGCGCATGTCTCGACGATTCGCCCGTTTGATCGCTGTTTACGTCACCGTCTCGCCGGTTGTCGCCATCGCGTGCAGTCCTGCAACGCTGAATCCGTCGAGATTAGAAATGACCATTGCCGCGCGTGAGGCATTCCGATCCGCTGCCGCGATCATCGACGCGGAGGTGATCGAGACCGGAGACAGCGAGGGCCAAGGCGTTACCTTGCGAGCCGAGCGAATTTGGAAAGGACCTAGGCAGCAAACGTTTCGTGTCCGAGCCCTAAGCACTTGCGACATCGGATTCTGGGAGAGGCATAGCCGTTTGCGGATCGTTTTGAGCGGTGGCCCGAGCATCTATACGGCCAGCCAACGCAACAACGGCGTGCTGGTCGGAGATAGTGCAGCCTTCGCTCGCGAACTGGATCGGCTAGTTGGAAATCGCCGCCCGCCAGAGTTTCGCCAACCGAACAGCGAGCATGTCCGCTAACAAGTGAGGATAGCGGTCGATTCAACGTCGCAAATGTCGTCGCTAGCGGACGCTTTGCTCGCTCGCGTTCTAGTGGGGCTGGCACGGGTCGTTTTTCGGCATTCCACTGAGCGAAAGCACTTTGGCCCAATCACAGGCTCATTTCGAGCTCGGCACAGTTTGGGAAGGATTTGGGGTGCAGCTAATTGACGTCTCTTACTGTCGCAAAAGTGTTGGATTTCCGCCACTGGTGTGGCGCATTTACATCCATTCGTAATGATGGGGTCAGGTGTTCGAGTCACCTAAGCGGCACCACCTCTTTTCAATGACTTAGAACGGAAACGAGGCGGTCGGCGAAGGCATCCAAATTGGGCCTAACAATCACATAGCAATCACGACCACCGCTTTGGGCGCTGCATCAGCCCAACATAAGCCGCGGCGATTCTCCTTCCACATCGCCACCCCGGCGTGTCTCGGCCGCGCCTACTCGGTTCTCAATCCAGCGCGTACGCCCGTGAGTGTTTCGAGAGTATGATCGCAAACAAAACGGCTGGGGGGAGGCAGCTATGGCGAGACGCAGTGTGGAAGCCTTCAGCAGCGGCGAGCTGGTTGCCGCGCTGGGGGTCACATTTCCTGATGATGGCAGAGCCCGCAGGGAATACGATTTTATCAATCAGGCGAAGGTTGAAATGGCGGGGATCGGCGTGAACCTGTCCGACGTCGATCGGTGGGAAGTCAGGGAGCTGGTGTCACGCGACGATGATGCCGGCAGGCTTACAAGCATGGGCGCGTTGCTTCCACGGCGCAGCGGGCGATAAGAATCGAGCGGGTAGAATCGCGAATGAGTTCAGCCCGTCCACCACGCCCAGCTCATCGCCACGACCGCCGTCCAGACCAAGATTATGAAGCCCGCCGCAACAAGGCTTCTCGGGCGACTGCTGTGTAGCGCGAGCGCGCGAAACTCATCCATGAGACGATCTGGGATAAGTTTCCTTGCCAGCCACAAGCCCGCCGGCACGATCAGAAGGTCGTCGAGGTAGCCGAGCACCGGGATGAAGTCGGGTATCAGGTCGAGGGGGCTAAGCGCGTATGCGGCGGTTGTCCCGGCGACGGCCTTAGCGTGCCAAGGGACCCGTGGGTCACGGGCCGCAATCCAGAGCGCGATAATGTCCCGCTTCAGGCGCCGCGCCCATTCCCGGACCGTCATCATCAAAACCATGGCCATCAATAGATCACGTCGGTTTGCCGACGCAGTTGATCAAGAGCCGCCGCCATCTTCTTCCACATCGCCACGCCGAAAAGTTTCGAAATCGACTAGGCCGAGCTGCGAGCATGGGCTCCGAAAAAGTCGAGCATCATCGGGTCGAGCGGCGTGATAAATTCGACGCCGATAAGGTGTTTCCTAACCCATGTGACCTTCGCACCCAACGTCTCGATGCCGCTTAACGTAACGTCGAAAACCTCGCCTACGACAAGGGGCGTGTCGTATTCAACGAGGCGGCATCCGTTGCGCGAGAGTTGCTCGAAGAACAGCGTGCGAGGCGCTTCGCCGGGTCGCTGATAGCTGCATGGCAGGTGGACGCTGAGCCGAGTTTCCCGTCTGCGATCCACTGCTCATCCCCTGGTAGAGGTCGAACAGCCAAGGCTACATCGTTGACCTTAATATCGGGTATCGGACTTTGGTCGAAGTCCGCGGTTCCCCATTCACTCCCATTTATTGCCAGCGCGCGCTCGCCCTGTCGCTTCTCCACCAGTAGGGCGCAGGCGAGGGCCTGTTGTTTGTGGGCAATGGTCGTGTCGCAGGAGGTAAGAACTACGCTGAACCAACGGTTGTTTGACGCGTTGGGATCGCATGCGTGATCCTGACGAAACTGAGCTGCCTCAGCACGTTGTAGCGACGCTAGACGCAATTTCGAAGCTGCGTGCCGAACATGAGGAACGAGGAAGCAGCGGCCAGCGACTCCTTCGCTCGACCATCGCCGCTGTTACCCGCCCCCGCACTCTGATGATGTTCTTGGCTCTCGCGGCCGCATGGATGGCGGCCAATGGGATTGCCGCCTCATTGGGTTTGCCGGTCCTCGACAAACCGCCGTTCTTTTGGATGGACACGGTCATTGCCGTGGTTTCTCTATGCGTAACGCTTACCATCCTTACAATTCAGCGACGAGATGACGAGTTAAGTGCATTGCGGGAACAGCTCGCCCTTGAGCTTGCTGTGCTCAGTGAGCAGAAAAGCGCAAAGGTAATCGAGCTGATCGAAGAACTGCGACGCGATCTGCCAGCTGTGAGGAACCGTGATGACGAGGAAGCCTCAGAAATGGCTCAGCCCTGCGATCCAGCTGTCGTGATGGAGGCGATCGAGAGCATACAGAAAGACTAGTTTAGGTACTCCGGTACTCTCAACCTGCTCAGAGGACACTCGGGGGCGCACACCTCTCGATCAGTAGCGCGAAGTATCAGGCGTCAACCTCATCATCTCTCAGGCGATTGCCCCCGCGGGTCCCATGGCAGAAATTCCGCGAGGACGTTTGACAGCGCAAAACCCGCAGCAAGTCCGAATGCCACTCCTGAGGCGATGCTCGCCGAGCCGGCTTGGCATCCCATGGTTGCAATGCGGTCCAGCTGCCAAAGAAATAGACCAATCGCCACGGTGAAAAACGCCAACGCTAATACCCGGCCTGCTCGATTATCGTTCATGCGCGCCTCCACTCGCAACGGCATTCACAATTTATGGAACGCGCGGAGCGCTTCAAGCTGGGGCTTGGTTGAGGGCGTCAGTGCAGCGAGAAGCGCGGAAGGAAGTTTTGGTTTGCGGCCGCGATCTCCTTCCACATCGGCACGCCGGTCCAGTCGTCGTCCGGGGCAAGCGGGCGATCGTTGGGTGCGCAGAGTCCCGGCTTTCAATGATGGTGAATTGCCAGGTCAACCGTGAGCGCAATTCAGAGCGGCTCACCGATCGATATGATAGTGGATCGGCTTGAACGTGCCGCCGTTGCTCGCATAGGCGGAACAGGCGGTGAGGCCGATGACGAGGTCCTCAGCAGCACGAAAGGCGATGCTGTCGCCGGCGCTGCTGCGCGGCGGCAGCACGCTGAGCCTCCCGTCGGCGGCGACGGGTACATTCATGAAACAGTTGAAGGCGACGGGGATCGCGTCGGCGTCGATGCCCCAGGGCGCCAGCGCCTCGGCGAGGTTGCCGAAGCAGCCGTGGTGGAGCGGCTTGTCTGGGTAGAAGTGGCGGAAGGTGTCTATGCTGCAGGGGGTGAGCAGGAAGTCGTGCATGCCGACGGAGTCCGCCTCGATCGTCAGCAGCACGCGGCTGCGGTTCGACCAGATGCGGTTGCCGGCGGTGAGGCGGATGGTCTCCTCGTAGTCGAGCGTGCGGCCGTTGCTGATCACCTCACGTAGGTCGTGTCGGTTAAACGCGATTAGGTCGGCGACTTGGCTGCCCTCAGGATCGGTGACAACGAGGCGCTCGCCGCGGTCGAGCGTGAAGGCAACGCCCGAGCGCGGGGCGATCCGGCAGGTCCCGCTCATTCCTCAAGCCGCGGATCGCGGAACGGGCAGCTCCAGCCGGGCTCGACGGCACGGCCGCTGTATTGCGCCGCCTCGCTTGCCTCGCCGTGGCGCGCGAGCATCGGGTTGACCGAGCCGGCCAGTTCGACGTCGCGCGAGATGATTGTCTCACGGATGCGCTCGTAGCGTCCCTCAGCGCGCAGCTGCGCGAACTGATCGTGGAGGTTGAACACCATCGCCGGCCGCTCAAAGCGCCGCGCCGGGCGGCTGGCGTACGGATGTAGGCCGACGACGAAGAAGGCCTCGCCGCCAAAGCTGAGCGAGAAATGCGGGTCCTCGGGATTGCCGCTGACGCGCGGGTCGTACGGCTGCTCCAGCCATGCGTCCTTGTCGGCGAGCGATTGCAATCGCGTCCACAGCGCCTCCTCGAAATCTTCCTCGCTGAGGTCGTCCGGTCCCGCGAAGATGAAGGCGATCGAGCGGAACAGGCCGGGGTCGGCGCGGTAGTCCGTCGCCCAGACGAGCAGCTCGCGGTGGATGCGAAGGTCGTCCCAGGCGCTGACGATCGACCAGCACGCCACCGTCTTCAGCGTCCCGCGCGACAGGGCCGATTTCGCTCCGACGCAAGGGAAGGCCGCATCGCGCACAAAGCCTTCGAACGCATGCCTAAGGCGCTGGTCTTCCAGTTCGTCGACGAGCATTTGCAAGGTGATCTCCGTTGCGAGGGACTGCATTAACCTGCGTGAGCAATTGCCCGTGGCCGGAGTTGTTCCTGTCAGCCGGGTTACTCGCTGAGGACGGCAGCTACGGGACAATAGGGACGTTAGGGACAATAGGTCTTTGCGCGCGGCTAGCTCGTTTCGACGTAGATCGTCTTGACGCACAGGCCCGCAGCCCAGGCCAGCCCGTCCGCCTCGGCGGCTTCGAAGGTCGCGTATGTGCTGCTGCTGATCACAGCTTCGGAATCGCCGTCTGCTTCGTCGTCGCATTCTACCAACGCTGAGGTTTCGAACGAATAGCGACCATCGGAGGTCCGTTCGATCCTGATGCAGTCGGCGGCGTCGTCAGCCTCCTCGCCTTTCGGTAGATTGATGATCTCCACGCCTGGTCTCCTTCGAGCGTACAACGTGCAGCACGCTCGTTGGATGCTCAGGGGCAGCGTCATGTGCGACGATAGCGCGTGTGAACGCGAGCGGCCGGCCGGCACAGGAACCGAGGGCGTGCAGATCAGTTGCGCCAGCACGGGCAACTTAGAGGCAAGCTATGATTGGTTTCGTCTTCGCCATGGCCCTCGCCGAGCCGAGTCAGATCGCGGCCTTCGGAATCGGACAGCGCACCTGTGCAACAGCGCTCGCGGCCGACAAGCATATCTCCGGCTATACCTGGGTCATGGGGTATTTCACTGGCATCAACGCTGCCACCGACGCCCAGGTCGGGCATACAACGGACGGCTACCGCATCGTCGCGGAGGTCGAAGCTCTATGTCGCGACGAGCCTGCTCTCCAGCTCATTGACGCAGCAGAACGGGTTTACATCCGAATGCGGGATGAGGGGCGGTAGTGGCTGGTCATTTCCGACCCAACGGCTTGCTCGGGTCGCGCCGGTACTTGGCCCGCGAGGGTTTGAGGATCGGTTCGTGCAGCATCGGAGTCTGGGACTCTTGTGCGCCGAGTCGTGTTCCAGATGAGTCGAATTGAATTTGCGAAGCCCGCGACGAGCTACTCGCAGTCCGTGCCGCCTTCGCTAGTGTCCACACGCAGCAGGCGATCCAGCATGCAGTTGAACAGCTCGACGGCTTCCGCGGGGCTAGTGATCGGCAGTTGAGTGCACGCCCCGTCCAGCGCCTCAACGACCGTGTCCTCGGTTGCGGCGCGCAGCATGGCGGAGAATTGGTCTGACATATTTTCTTCCCCTGCTACATCGGCGATCCGGTTGCCGGAGCCGATCGCGGCTTGTACCAAAGCTCTAACGTGCGATCGACCGCCAGCGTATCATCGCAGGTCCGCACCAGTTCCATTGCCTCCTGCGGTGTGCCCCGCGTCCATTGCTCGTAGGTTCTCGGGCCGAAGGATGGCGGCGCATCAACCCGCGAGGCCGCAGGCGATGAACCTGCGGCCTCTTTGCTGTTCGGGCGGGTTCGACGAACGGAAACATTTGGTCGACGAAGCGTTAACCAATGCCGGGGGGCAACTCGGACACCCGCAATGGCCGACCGCGTACTGGTGCTCGAAGATGAGCGGAACCTCGCCGAGCTTCTAACCGGCGCTCTCGAAGACATCGGCTACAGCGTCGTGGGACCCGCCCTGTCGCTACCGCAGGCTCGCGAGTTGTTGGTGGACGGCCAGTTCGATGCCGCCATCCTGGATCTCAACATCGCCGGGGACTCGAGCCTGGCGCTCGGCGACGAGCTGACGGAGCGTGGCATTCCTTGGGCGGCCGTGACCGGGTACGACCGCAAGGCCGTCGCCAAACGGCCGGCGCCCGTGGTCACCAAGCCGTTCCACCTGGCCTATCTGGAAGAAGTGCTAGACGCGCTGGTCGCCAAGGTCTGAATGGCCTGGCGATCGAACCATCGCAAATCGGAGCGGGCGCGAGTCACCATCTCGGCCATATGCCGCACCGCCACCGGGCGCTCGGGCGACGTCGTGATCGTCGACCTCACTGCGGAGGGTTGCCGCATATTCACCAAGGCGCTGGCTCTCAGCCCCGGTCTGAAAGTGCGCATCCACCCAGCGAACTTCGACGTGCTGCCTGGCGTTGTTCGTTGGATTAGCGGGGGCTTTGCGGGAATCCAGTTCGATAAGCCGTTGTATGGACCTGTGGCCGAGCACCTCCAGAAAGCATTTTCGTCCATTGGGCACTGAACCCGTGGCGTAGGAGCTTGCATGTGCGCGTGAATTGGAAACGCTGGCTGATCGCGATCGTCGCGCTCTTGATCTGCACAGAGGTTGCACTTTTCGCCACCGGCCGCCGCGTGCTCCTGCGCCAGCGGCACATTGCCGAGAACCCGGACGAGGCGCAGGAAGAGGCATATCGCTGCACGTACTTTACCGGGAGCAGTATCGTCGACGTGAGGCTCTGGGCCGGGCTGTACGAAGGCTGCCCCATGATTGGAGATCGATCCTTGGATGAGCCTCAGCCAGTTTGAACTTGCGCGAGCCGATGCGCGTTACCCGCATCGCCGTGTCGCTTCACTCTTCGCGCGCCCACCAAACTTACCCGAGGGACGCCGCCTCATCCCGTTCGCGCCTCCTCTGCGATGGCGGACCAGGAAATGAGAGCGACGTCCGCGGCTCGCCCGAAAACCGGAGGACCACTGGCAAAGCTGGTCCTGGAGAGTCTGGCGGCGCCGGTGTCAGGCTTACTGCCAAAGCGCGGCAGTCTCAACTGTTTAGGCGGGGGCTTGTGCTTGTCTATGGTGGCAGAAAGCCTAGCTTCTCATCAGTCCCTCGAAGAGTCGCGAGGGCACGGGAGAGGTCAATGGCCACGGTTGTTCGGGATCGGACCTTTGGTCCGTCTGCGCGCAAGCCTGCACGCCTTTGCGGGGTCACAATTGAAGAACCTGGCATGGCAATGGTCCTGGAGCTTTATCGGCGCACAGCCGCCGGTCGAGCTACCGAGGCTTGCGACCTGATCGGTGGGCGCCGAGGTTCAGCGGTTGAGGCCCAGAGATCGCTGGATTTCCTGATCCATGAACGCCTCGTAGTCGTGACATCGGCAGGACGACGATTTCGCCGGTTGGAACTTTCTTCGTTAGCCTTCGCGGAGATGAAGGAGAGGTTCGCGACGCTCGTATGAGGCCGCAGGAGAGTCGTTCGACCACGCAACCTGTGCCATGCCGCCAGCAGTCGCCTAAGTCGTCGAATCGCCTTGTGGTCATGCCGCGAAGGTTGAGGCTGCGGACAGCATGTAGGAAAGCGTGATCGCGGCTTCCGTCCGAAACTGAGGTCTCCCAGCCCAAGCAAAAGGCGCCCAGGTCGAAACCGAGCGCCTTTTTGGCTGTAACGCTGGATCAGAAAGCGAAGCGGACTTGCGGCTGCTGGCGCTGGCGACGCATGGCGAAACCGATCGCGGCGAAGCCGACGAGCATCATTGCCCAAGTTGTCGGCTCGGGCACTGCGGACTCAGTGATACTGACCGCATCAAGGCCCGCATAATTGTCGCCGCTCGTAAGATTAGTGAAACGGATCTGCGTGGTCGCGCTCGTTGCGGTGAAGTTTTGCGTGAATTGCTGCCAGTTGATGTTACCGGGCGTAGTGTTCGAGTTCGTGTAAACGGTCGATCCTGAGCCCGTAATGTCCAATGAGAGGGAACTCGGTAGCAAATAGACATTCGTGTTCGGCTGAGTCGGTGAGCCGCTACCCTGGGCATTTCCCAGATAAAATGAAAGAGAATAGAGTTGACCGACAACCGTAGCAATATCTTGGAAGACGCCATTAGGACCGGTATTGCCGCCGCCCGTCAAATCAAGAGCCACGAGACCATCAAATGCGTTAAAAGTAATCTGTGGCTCGGTATAGGTCGTACTAATGGCCAGCACCGCGTTAGTGGGGTGGGTAAAGACGCTCCAACCCCCGATGTTCCCTCCGTTGCCGTATTGGGTAAATGAACCCGCTGGCACTGCAGGAGTTTCGAACGATCCGTTGAGCAAGGTCACGGCTAATCCTGGCGATGCCAAACCGAAGCTGGCCAGCACAACGGCCCCCGAAAAAATGTGCCTACGCATGACTGAGACTCCCGGATATTCGCGATACGATAGGGCGGGGCGGCGTGAGGCACAATTTGTTAATGCGTGCCAAAAACGTGCCAATATGACACACCGTGAAGACTTACTTTGGAAGAGCGCCATGCTGCGCGTCAGGGCGGAGCGCGCCTTCGCCTCCCGCAATGGACGCAGGTTTTGTACCGAGCCCGCCTGCTGCGGGTCAGGAATGGCGCCCTGCCGTGATGCAGTGAAGATAGCGCAGCAAATTCATCGGCGATCCTCTTCCGGACAATGCGATTGGAGCCGCCGGTTATCGTCGCTAGCTGGCAGCTCGCCCCCCCCCGCGCACGCAAAGGCAAGCGGCTCCCACCCGGCCGCCCATCGGCGCCGAATAGCGATTCCTGGGCTGCCCCAGCGCGGTCAGCGACGTCGGAATGGTACCGGTGCGGCAGGCAATCCGCTTGACCAGGCGCACCCTGGGTCCGAAGCCCGCCGTATGAAGCCCCGCCACCTAATTGCCGTTATCGCCGTCGCCTGCCTCGCATACGGATGGCACGCCAACTTCATCCCAATTTGGGTGGCCATCCTTGCAGCCGGAGGTCCGGTGATCTGGGGGCTCCCCTCTCACTAATGATCTCAGCTGCGATTTGGGCCTTCGTGGTCTGGCTCCTTTCAAACTGAGACACTACCAAGCTAACACTTATCGCACCGCAGGATTCCTCTGACGAAGGCGATTAATCGACCCCCTGGCCACAAAGGCCCCCGCGTAGGCGGGGGCAAGGTGGCGTGCCGACCGCGCAATGGCTGGTCGGTCACAGGGGGATAGCCCGCGCAGGGGGTGGTGCGCGGGACGCCGATGAAACGAATTTGCTGGCCGGCCCGTTCCTTGGATTCCACACAAAAACCCCCGCCGGGTTGGGCGGGGGCCAGGCAACTCCAGTTATCTTGTCTTTGGTCGAGATGCTGCGGACCGGCGGGTACGATAGGCCATTCACGATCTCGACCGGGCTGCGATGCATCAATGGACTGGCGGTGGCGCTGCAAAATGCGTCAAAAGCCGTGCATTTCACGATAGCGCCAGTCAGCCGGTGGATCAGCGGCGCGACGCGTGCGCGCGGGCAAAGAAAAGGGCACACAAGGCACTGGTCGAGACCGGCGATCTGGAGCGGCGGATCGAGGCGTTGGAGACCAAGAAGTGACCGGGCCGCTTGCACGACGCTTGACAGCCCTGGAACAGCGGGAGCCCGGAAGCGCGGGGCCATCTGGATTGTCGTCGAACCCGGCGAAACACAGGGACAGGCACGGTGCCCGTATGTGGCTCAGGGCGAGGAAGTCGATCAGCATGCGGCTGTGGTCTTTGTCCGCACCGGCGTTCCGCGCGGGACCGAGGTGGAGTTGTCGAATTGAGGAACATGGAGAAGCGACTTCCCGTCCTTGAGGCGAAGTCCGGCGATCTCAGCCTTGCGCACCTGTCCGACGATGAGCTGCGCGAACGTATCGTCGAGACGTACCGGGGCTTGGCAAAGTTCGGGCTGGTGCTGCCGCTGTAATGGGAAGCGCATTTGCGCGCCGACCCGATGGGCTTCTGGCGCAAGACGAAGCCGCAGCTCGAAGCCATGGAGGCCGTCGAATGCGAAACCTGAAAGGACGCGTCATGGACCTGGAACAGCGTATGAACCCGCCGCAGCCGAAGAAGTGGCACCGGGTCATCGTCGACATCGGCAATACCCGAGGAAGCTGCGATTGCGCGCTACGAGGCCGAACATGGCCCGCTCGGCGACGACGCCTATATCATAGTCCGTGTGATCGAGGCGGCGTGTCCTGCTCCCACGACGTCGCCCGTCGTAGCTTCGACCACATAAGGGTCGGACTCAGCAGTGGTCCCCTGCGAAGCCCGACCCGACTCAGATTACCTATTGGCAGCATCGCTGGCGGAAGCCGAGGCATCCTTGGCGGCGTTCGCCGCGTCCATGGCCGCGCCTGATGCGCCAGCTGCGGCACCCTCAGCAGCAGCGGCAGCCCCTTGAGCGGCCCCGGCAGCAGCACCCATTGCCGCGCCTTGCGCCGCGGTAGCGGAGTTTGCCGCAGCATTTTGAGCCGCCGCTGCCGCGTTGTTGGCGGCTGCTGCGGCATTTTCAGCAGACTGAGAAGCGTCGGCGGCAGCCTGCTCAGACTTGTTTTGACAGCCGGCCACGAAAAGCGAGACCGCGGCCGCTGCAAGGATCATTTCTGTTTTCTTCATAGTCCCCTCCGAGGTGGCGCCCGTAATCTTGCCGAGCGCCGGCTGAGTAAACTCAAGCGGTGCAACTGTCGAACGGCTTCGCATACCGTGGGCTACGATCCTGGTCCACGGCGTCACGCTAGTCCGGCGGAGGCAGTATTTCCGGCCTGCCCGGGTCAGGTTCGTCGTAATCGGGGCTCGTCGGTTCTAGCTCCGGTGGCTCCGTGAAGGGGTGCTCGACCGGATCGGGCCCGTCCGGCACTTCGCTCGGTGATTGCGGCTCTATTGTGTCGGGCGGGGCGGTCTCGGGTTGGCTTGCCATGGGTACTCCTTTGCCAGGCCAACGATCGACTTGCTGACAAAGTTTCAGGGCCATCAGCGCCCCGGCGACGGTGAACCGCACGTCTGGCGGGAGAGAATTGCAGGGACGCGAGTGCCCGAGGTGACGGCCACACGATTAGGCCGTCGCCTCAATTTTGCGGGCGTCGGAGCGTGTCCTCATGGATATTGCGTGGCCCAATCGGCGGGGTAAGGCGGCGCCCACGCCTGCGGACGCGCCCAGGTCGTCCCGCGAGGGGCAAACGACGCCTCAATAGTGCCCACGCGCTTGATCGCGTCGTTCGCCGCCGCTTGGCGGCAGGAGGGGGTCAGTGCGTCGCCAGTCGAGCTTTCACCGAGCTTGTCACAGAGGAACCGCGCGGTGAGGCTGACGCGCCTGCGAAGCTCGTCTCGACCGGCCATGGTGCTGAGATCCAGGTCGGCGTAGCTCACTGACTGCGATAGCGTGCGCACGCTGTCTGGCGCCCGTCCTATGTTGCCGGTCACTATGATCTCTTCGGGTGC
>JADMIO010604110.1_pt1 | contig 25437 bp, 12 predicted proteins | sample 8958161 | NCBI WGS metagenome assembly JADMIO01 (sample SAMN16585339, study PRJNA669376) | soil metagenome | isolation source: Crop rotation soil | place: USA: Cullars Rotation, Alabama | collected 2011
TTTCACATCCTGTAGTTGTTTGTGATGCAAAATAATGAGTGCCGTCCACAAGAGCTGTCGTTGGTGCAAGCAGGTTACCACCTGTTGCTGCATCATACCACAGGATTCCGGTACCTGATGCTACAAGACTTGCTATTGTTGGATTTGATGCTGAACAGAATGTTTGTGTGGCATTGCCTGTCGGTGCAGCAGGTGTTGTATTTACTGTAACTGCTACATCAAGCCTGTCTACGCTTTCACATCCTGTAGTTGTTTGTGATGCAAAATAATGAGTGCCGTCCACAAGAGCTGTCGTTGGTGCAAGCAGGTTACCACCTGTTGCTGCATCATACCACTGGATTCCGGTACCTGATGCTACAAGACTTGCTATTGTCGGATTTGATGATGAACAGAATGTTTGCGTGGCATTACCCGTCGGTGCAGCAGGTGTTGTAACGATTGATACCGTCACGTCAAGCCTGTCTACACTTTCACATCCTGTAGTTGTTTGTGATGCAAAATAATGAGTGCCGTCCACAAGAGCTGTCGTTGGTGCAAGCAGGTTACCACCTGTTGCTGCATCATACCACAGGATTCCGGTACCTGATGCTACAAGACTTGCTATTGTCGGATTTGATGATGAACAGAATGTTTGTGTGGCATTGCCTGTCGGTGCAGCAGGTGTTGTATTTACTGTAACTGCTACATCAAGCCTGTCTACGCTTTCACATCCTGTAGTTGTTTGTGATGCAAAATAATGAGTGCCGTCCACAAGAGCAGTCGTTGGTGCAACCAGGTTACCACCTGTTGCTGCATCGTACCATTGAATTCCGGTACCTGATGCTACAAGACTTGCTATTGTCGGATTTGAGGCTGAACAGAATGTTTGCGTGGCATTGCCTGTCGGTGCGGCGGGTGTTGTATTTACTGTTACGCTGACAGCGGTTCTCGGGCTCTCACAACCGAACCCATTTGTTTGTGTTACGTAATAAATTCCGGTAACCAACGCTTCGGTTCCGTTATAAAGATTTCCTCCGGTTGGTGCATCATACCATTTGATGCCTGCTCCGGACGGAACAAGGTCAGAAACTTTTTTGTTTTCGACACTGCAGAATGTCTGCGGCGAAGCTATTGGTGCGTCAGGCGTTGGGTTAATCGTGACTGTCACCGCCAGTGTACCGGTACAACCAGTTCCATTTGTAATTGTCAGTGTACCATTGTAAGTACCGGCTTGTGCGCCGCCTGAAATAACGATTCCGGTCAGGGTTCCACCGTTTGCATCGAAGCTGAATGATGTTGATGCCTGGTCAAGCAGACCTGCGGTATTCGCGGTGTTATCCCAGTCTATGCTGTATGAGATCGGACTGTTCGTTGTTGCGGTATAGGCCAACGATGTCAACTGTTGACTAGCGTTGAAGCAAACGGTCTGCGCCGTGCCATTGGAAGTGATCGTGGGTAAGGTGGTCGCTGCCGGCTGTGTCAAGGTGACGATCTGGCAACTGCCATCAACAGTCAATGTGTTTGTGCTGCTGCTGCATTCAAAAGAATGATCGACCAGGGTAAAATGTACTGTTCCCGGAGCGACGGCTGTTACCGTTCCATCCTGGGTTACTGTGGCCACAGTTGGATCACTGCTGGTCCAGGTTGTATTAACCCCGTCCGCTGCCGGCGAAAGGATCTGTGAGCTGCTTCCGATACAGATATAACTTGTGCTCATCGTGATTGCCGGCGGTGCAACAATGAATATCTGGTTGGCATCCGTAGCCGGTGTGCAGGTTCCGCCATTTGAAACCGTAAGCGTTAGAGTAACGATATTGCCTTCATCGGCTGTCGTCGGTGTATAAGTTGGCGTTAATGTCGTTGCGTTGGAAATAGTGCCATGACCGTCCGTGGTCCATAAGATCGTTGTATTGGGTGGTATCGGGCTTCCTGCTGAAGCTCCGCTTTCGACAAACGTTCCATTACTGCATACATTGCTAAAGTCAAGGTTATGATCGACTGAAGCGAAATTCGTGTGAGCAACGCTAACCTGCACCGTGCCTGTCATAAGCTTCGTGCAACTGTTTGCAGTGATGCCCATTACCTTAAACGTATATGGCGAATTCGCCAAACTCAATGTTCCCGTTGGTAATAAAACCGTTGACCCTGCCGTTCCCGATACAGGACTTCCGATATTACTGTTATCAGCAGCGTTGATCAACTGGTAGCTGGTCCCAGCATCTACATTGGCTACAGTTATGTTCGTTCCACTCTGGTCACAAACAAGGGCAGCCTGAGTGCCGAGAGTTTTGTTGACGGGTTCGTCAATGACCACAGTGGTTGTTGCGATGTTAGCGCATCCGGTCGGAGGACCACTGAAGTGATAAGTTACCGTATAGGTACCGGGCGTACTGGTACCAGGCGTTATTTGACCGGCATTCGGATCAACTATATCCAACACGTCATGATCAATTGTTAATCCTGCCGGACTGGACGTGTATTGGCCGTTTGTTCCGCTGGGGGCGGTGCGTAATACATTATGTGTACCGCCATCCGACGTACAGAAAGTCGTAGACGGGTTGGCAGAATAAGAGATACTTGCGGTCGATAACGCTTTTACTGTAAATGCAAAGGGTGCTGAAACAACCTGCTGACAGTTGTTGCCTGAAGCAGCAATTGTGTAGGTGATGCTATACACCCCGTCGGTGCTGTTCACAAGATCAATTTGCCCTGTGGACGAGTTAATAATTAATCCGGCTGGCGAAGCAGCAAAGGTTCCTCCGGTTGTACCGGTTATCGTTGGCGTAATCGAAGTTGTTGACGTTTCACCAACCACGGCTTTACAAAGGGAGCTGCTTGAGTATGTGAATGTCGCCGTCTGGGTCGGGTTTACAGTAATTGTAAATGATTGAGAAGTTCCAGCGCACGTTCCGTTTGACGGTGTAACTGTCAGGTGTGCTATCACCGGTGTCGATCCGCTGTTAACTGCGGTAAACGATGGAATATTTCCGGCGCCATTTGCGGGCAATCCAATGGCAGGATTGTCATTTGACCAAACAAAATTCGTTGCCCCGTTACCACCGGTGAAATTGATAGCGTTTGTGGTTCCCGGGCACATCGTCTGGTTGCCCGGATTCGTCACGGTCGGACCTGCTTGGCTTACATCCGTAATGACGAAGTTATCCATGGCTAACGTCCCTGCGTTTGCGGCCCAACTGAATTTCAAATCCGTAATAGAGCCGGCTGGTGTAGTTACCGCCACGTCGTTTCTTATTTCGGTGGTTCCAACCCACAAATCCTGTTGATCATTCCCAACCGATTCCGAAACCCCCAGCGGGTTAATATAGTTAATTGAATTGCCGGTGTTATTTAACACCCATGTAATTGTTTGCAATCCTGTGAACGTTGTTGCAGTTCCATTTATTCTCCAAGCTGTGGCACTGGTCCAGTCAGTTTGAAATTGAGCATAAATATTTGACGCTTCGGCAGCATTAGTAGTTGAAAAGTTAGTACCAACCTGCCACAAGGGACCAGCATTACCGGTAGTTAAGGCGGAAGGATTCATGTCAAACTTATACATGATCGCCGTGGGAGCCGGGCTCGCGAGGTCTGTAGTTCTTGAATAAGAAACAGTGGTGGTGGCAACTCTTCCAAATTGAAGCGCCCCGCCAGAAATGGAAACTGTCGAAGTGCCTGATGTGCTGATGCTGTTAAATTGCCCCGAGTTGGGCGTCGCACTGACATAGTTCGCAACTGTAGTCGAACTGCTGAAATCCTGCGAGAAAAGCGCAGGAGGAGTGCATGAAGTAACGGCTGTGATATTTACCGAAGCACTGGTGTTAGGTGTAATGCTGCCATTTGTAACATCGGATGCGGTAATTGTCCATGTACCCTGTGTATTTAACGCGACCGAGAAAGTATGCGTTCCGGAAGTCAATGCGGCATCAACAGGTAATGTGGCAAATCCATCAGTTGATGTCAAATGAACCACGTCGGTTGCCGTATTCACAACGTTGAACCCAGCATCCACTGCGTTCACGATCACATTGAAGGATGAGGTCTGCGTATGCGAGGAAGGTGAGCCTGTTTTTCCACCCGGCTGAGTCGGGTCAGCTGTTTCACCCGGCAGTAACACCTGTAACTGAGTAAATGCGCCGGGCACTACGATGATAGAACCCTGGACGAATGAGATATTATAGTTATTCGGATCGAACGTACCGCCTGCTGGGTTCGACGCAGTCACTTCGTTGGGATACGTACCGACCAAAGCGTTTGTCGTATTGTGAATGCCGGTGTAGGAGATGTCAACCGTTCCAATTGTCTCCGAGTTTTGTAAGCCCACCGAGCTAAAGAATGCAGGACCAGAGGCCGGCGCATTACTTAGCGTAATACCGTAAGGTTTCGTGGCATTGCTGGCGGTGATCTGCAAATTAGCCTTCGTAACAGTGATGTTGCCTGCAACATAGGTTATCGTGTAATCGTTCGGATCAAACGTACCACCCGTTGCAGCCGACGGCACAATGGCGCCTGTATAAACGCCTACCGGATCCGTAGCAGCAGCACCCGACATAGTGGGGCTTGCGAGCGGCAATACCGGCGTGAAGGTGATCGTTACTGTGCCAACCGATTCATTGTTTTGAATTCCGGTCGTTGAAAATTGGTTTGAGCCAGGCCCTTCGCCCGTAAGCGTCGTACCGTACACGTGACTCTGGCTATTAGCTACGACCGATAATGTCAGAGCGGCTTTGTTAACGACACTCGCGTCGAGAGTGACATTTTGAGTGGTTACACCGGTTCCCGAGACAGAGATATTACCGGAATAAGGCGAGCCGGAAACATGAGATGTTCCTTTCAAACGAACATAGATCGTTGTCGTACCTGTACCGGGAGCAGTTGTACTGGCCCCGAATGTTGTTCCGTTATTTGAAACTTCAAATCCTGTCGGCGGTGTTATCAACAGTCCGCCTACAATTCCATTGGCGACCACATTGAACTGTAATGTGGACGAAGGTGTTCCGTAAGTGGTGCTCACCGACGTAGCCGCTGTAGTGCCGTCCGTGGTCAAGCCTGAAAGACTCAGCGAGTTGGCCACATCAGCCATCACAAAAAACGCATACAGATTCGTACCGTCGTTGACCGGGTTTGAATTCGAAATCGCATTACTGCTTGCCGTTCCGCCTAATGTTGTATAAGTGCCGGTAAGGCTTGTGCTGCCTGCGATGGCATTAAAGCTAAAACCGGCCGGATTGCCCAAAGTAATAGATGAATTGGTAAAGTCGCCCGTTGGGGTGAGGGCCCAATATTCGGTATTGCTCTTATCGACCAGTGAACCGTCAACATTTGCGGTTCCTCCCGACGAACCATTAACCGCCTGCACTCTTGCACTTGCCCCACCTGCTCCCGTAGTAGGATTCACGAGAGAGAAAGGAAGGTAGCTTGTGTTGCCTACGGGGAACACATATGTTGACCCCGAAGCCAGGTTAGCTGGCAGATTCCATATAATCGGTCCGTTAATATATGCAGATGAGCCACCGCCTGAGATAGCAGTGGTCGCTGTGTTTGTTATATTAATGATGTGAGTTGTCTGCGTATTGATGATGCCTGAAGTAGCGCTGGGGAAAAGAAGGGTGCCTCCAATATTCACAGAAGCAATGCTGCCATTGATGATCAACCTTGTTGAAGAATTTTTTGAAACGGTTAAATTGAAAAAGCTTTCAGCCAGGCCGGTACCGGTAATGTTTTGATCGGCGCCCGTACCATTGAAAGTAACAGTGCTTGTTCCAGCAGTGAACGTGCCACCATTGTTTTCCCAATCTCCTGTTACATTAAACGAAGTAATGACCGAACCGCCGGTCCCTTTAGGCTGAAGGTTACCGCCATTAAGCTGCACTTTACCTGTTACATTTACACTTGGTGCTCCCGAACCGGTTGAGAAATTAAAAGTTCCTCCATTGACGATTAAATTGCCGGCAATATTTAGTGTGGGCGTTTGTGTGCTTGCGAGACTAAATGTGCCCGTCCCTGTGTTTTGAATAGTGAGGTTGCCGGAAACAGTTTGCAAATTGCCATTTGCATTTAAGCTTCCACCATCATTGAAATTGATGATAAGGTTTCCAAAATTCACGTTGGCGAAAGCCATTCCGGAATTCTGCGTTTCGAATGTACTTGTAGCGGCAAAATTTCTTGATGACGTGCCCATCATGCTACTTGCATCGGTCTTAATGTATTTACCACCGCCATTGATATTGAAGTTTGTTGCAGTTGGGCCATTGGTAGAAGGACCTGTTGTTGTAGATCCGTTGGCAATGGTTAATGTACTGAACGCTGTTACTGACGAGCCGCTGATTGATTGCGTAGTTCCATTAAATGTAACAGTGTTTGTAGTAGCACCTGACGTGAATCCGGCTGCATTGTTTGTCCAATTTCCCTTCGCACTAATGTTTGCCCCTGCCGTAAATGTTCCAGCGGAGTGTGTCAGGTTGCCGTTGATCGTCAATGTAGCCGGCGCAGTGAAATTACCCAGCGTTTCTGTAAGATCCTGCGTAGCAAGCGATGTAATGCTTCCACCTGTGTTTAAAACACTGCCTGCTGTTTTATTGACGATAACATTGTAAAATGTTTCGCTTGACGAAGTTCCGTTTATGGTTTGCGTAGCAGTGCCGTTGAATGTTACGGTACTGTTTTCCCGAATAAATGTTCCTCCATTTTCTGTCCAGTTTCCCGAAACTGTCAATGTATTTGTACCACTAATGTCAAGCGATGCACCGCTGTTTATCGTGATATTTCTACAAACGGCGCCCGCTCCATTGATCAGAGGCATATTTGGTGCACCTGAAGAAATAGTCACATCGGTTGTAGCTGTAGGAACGCCGCCGCACCAGTTGGAAGGGTCGAACCAGTCTGAACTTGTTGTTCCTAACCATTGACCGCTAGACACGGTTATGGTGACTGCCTGAGTAGCAGTACACGAATTATCGTTGGTGATGGTCATGGTGCCGCTATATGTGCCGACAGGCGTCCCGGCAGTAATCGCAATCGTATTCAAACTTCCGCCGCCTGCAGCAAATGCGAAAGCAGTATTCGCTTGGTCTGCCAATCCAGCACCGTTGGCGGCTGCATTCCAGTCTATACTATATGAAGTAGGACTGTTGGCTGTCGCCGTGTAGGTAAGCGTGGCTGTTTGACCGGCTGCGCTGAAACAGACTGACGCTATAGTGCCGGTCGTCGTAATGCTCGGAGGTGGATTAGCCGTTACAATCGCACTCCCGGTCATGTTGCTTGTACAGCCGCCTATCGTCGAAGTGGCAACGATGGTATATGTGCCGGCCGTGTTTTGGTTACCAAAAGTAATTGCCGCGCCTGTACCTGCTACCGGACTGCCGGTGTTGGTGCCATTGCGCTGCAGTTGGTAATTCACCCCGGTTTGAGAGTTGGAAAGGCCTACCGCAACTCCCACACCTCCCGAACAGAAGGGACCGCCACCTGTGACGCTGAATACTCCTGGAGTTGTGCAATATTGAACAAAAGAACTTGCATTTCCAGTGCTCACCGTGATCGTTCGGGCAGTTGTCCCGGATGTGAGTTCTACTTCGATAGAAAGTCGTAGACGGTCTGTTGATGCCCATGTTTGGGAAGTTCCAAAAGTTAATGTTGCCGTCTTTGTCCCAGTACTATTAAATGCGGTCGTGTTATACGGTGTTGATGCCTGGACAACACCGCTTGAATTCACACGCTGTAATCGGAACCTTGCAGATAAGTTCGTACTCGAAACTGCGTTAACATTGATCGAAACAAAGAATTGGTCGCTATTGATTGCCGAAACCAGGCTGCTATTCGTAATCGTAAATGCGAGAGTTTCGACGAAAGAGCCCGACGTTGTGCCTGCAGATGTGACCGTGCCAGCACTCCCTTGGGTCAAAGAGATGTCTCGAACCACAGGATTGGAGCCACCGCTCCCAGCCTGCGTGCTAGTACTTTGCAAGAAAAGAGTCGTCGTTTGCCCAATGCCCTTGCTGGCTAAAAACAAATTCGCAATCACCAGAGTAATTGCTATCACTAATGGTCTGCGTAAAAATGTTTTCATAAAAGAATTCTTTTTGTTGTAGTCGATGCCTGCATCAACCACATGGTTTTGGCTGCCGGGCGCCACGGCGCTGAACACACTATAACTTAGAGCATCCGTCTCACCGACGTCTGCCGATTTATTCGATTCCATTACATCATTGATGATGGGTTTCCGGATAAAGAAACTGTCATTGAAGATTTCTTTAGCTGGTGCGTTATGTTTCGGTGTCATTGTTTTCATTTTCATTACTGAATTTGATTCCATCATCATTTATTTTAAAATACTGCTTTGGATTCGCAGCCATTGCTGTCTTTGACTCTTATTTTGTAGGTACCTCCGGAAAGTCCATTGAATGTTCCGCCGTTGTTGAGGTAGTTGGTACCGTTATCAATCGAGTAGGTGTATGGAGACGCTCCCCCAACCGCTGTCACAACAATTTGTCCCGTACTGGTATTGAAACATTGAACATCCGTCTTCGTGAAAGAAGTTGAAGCGGTCGCATTCACAGTTACTGTCGCTGTGTTGCTGCAACCGGTACTGTTCGTATAGGTTATTACACTGGTACCACCGGAGACCCCTGTTACCAATCCTGTGTTGCCTACCGTAGCAACCCCGGTATTCGATGAGGCCCATGGGTTGGAAGCAGCAGGAGTACCTGAACCAGATAGTTGCGTCGTCGATCCGGCACAAACACTTAAAGTACCCGTTATGGTTGGGGCAGGGCAGGATGAGTTTGTTACATTTAAAATTCCCGTTGTCGTGGTTCCAAAAAATGTAGAATTTTTATTTGTTGCAGAAGAAGAAGTGCCTCCCCATGAACCTGCGGGTTGGCCGGTGCCTCCCAGTGTCAACGTATTTGCCGTTGATGTGGTGCCATTTGCCAATAAAGCGACAGCTCCGGTTATCGAGAGATTTCCGGCGATGGTGGTGGTACCAGCAAATGTTTTGTTACCTGAACCACCAAGGACGAGCTTCCCATAGGTTTCTGCGCTTACAGTCTGGGCAGTGCCATTGTAGCTTACGGTGCTGGTCGCGCCAAAGGTTTTTGTACCGCCGCCCGTCACGGTCGCCATAGTCGAAGTACCGGTAAGATTGAAATTTGCGCCACTGGCAACGGTAAAGTTTTTTCCCGACGCAAGCGCCATTGAAAAACCGCCATTGTTAAGCGTTCCTGTCTGAACACTTACATTACCGGTGACGTTTGTTGCGGTTTCATTGCCTCCCAGTGTTGCGCCGGCGGCATTATTAACCTGGATATTGTTGAAGTTGTACGTATTGTTAGGGATTGTTTGTGCAACGCTCCCATTAAAATTTACGGTACTTGCATTATCCGCATGAGTGAATGTACCGGTGCCGGTGCTGAAAAAGGCACCTCCAAGATTTATAGTTCCTGTTCCGGGAGAGTTAAATATGATGGTGGCACTTCCTGTAGCATTATTTCCGGCGTCTATGTTACCGGTTATGTTAGCCGTGCCGGTCGTGATGCTTACGACATGGCGCTGTCCGCCTCCACTGTTCGTAAACAAAATGCTCCCCGCATTTAAGATCCCGCCCCCAATAGCCAGCGTATTTATATTGTTGGCTTGTCTAGGGATGGTAACCGCTCCCACAACATTAAGGGTGATTCCCGAATTGATATTTACATTGGAATTCACAGTCGCTGTAGAAAGAAAAGACAGCGACGCACAATTTGCGGTTATGTCGACAGTAACCGTGATACCGCTGTTAATTGTAACTGCATCCGCTGAAGTTGGCACCGCTTGGCCGCCCCATGTCGCCGTATTGCTCCAGTTACCGCTCACACTTGCTGTGCGCTGAGCTTGTGCAGACGAGGCCACAAGAAAAATAAATGCCAGTGCAATACTGAACGGGCCTGTCCTACGTAAAAATGCTTTCATAAAATAATTCTTAGTATTGTTTATAACAGCAGTGTAAGTAGCAGAACCACCTGATTGATTCTTCATTGGTGTGCTCGTTATCATCCTGTTTTCAAAATTTGATTCGATCATGTCTGAATATTTTTATTGAACCGATTTGGATTGGCATCCATTGCTGTCTTTCACTCTTATCCTGTATGCCTGATTTGCCTGCAATCCGGAAAACACAAAGGGATTCGTTGCCGACGATGTATAGCTCTGACCATTGTTCACGGAATAGGAATAGGGCGCCGAGCCGCCGCTGGCATTAATCGTTATCGTGCCATCACTCCCACCGAAGCAATTGACATTCGATTGGCCATTCACCAAGGCAACCGGGTTAGAAACCACCGTCACCGTTGTTTGAGTTCGGGCACTTTCACATCCAGAGGCATTTAGAATAGAAACCCAGTAGCTTGTTGTACTCATCAGAGCCGTGCTGGTAAAACTATTATCGTTATTATCGGTACTGGTTTTTAATAATGTGCCGCCGCTCGCCGCATCATACCATTTATATTTATCACCGCTTACAGCCCCGGAGGCATTTATCGTTCCTGCAAAACCACTGCATGCATTGACACCGGCTGCCGCGGGTGCCGAAGGCGGAGTACACAAATAAGTTGCATACATGGTCCAATCTTCTGTCGACGTGGTGCCGCCGCTCCACGATGATGGGAAAGTACCGTAGGATTGCACAATGAAATTGCCGGTATTCGCGCCGCCGGTAGTAACCGACGGTCCACTGTTTGCAGAGTTCCATTGCCACGCCAGCCAGTAGGTTCCCGTGGTCAGATTGAGCGTTGAAGGCGTACCAGTGCTGATGTTGACCGTTGTAAATTTCGGCTGGCCGGTTCCACTGATCGTTATGTCACCGCTTTCCCACTGCTTTGCAGCAGGCGCCGTGCCGCTTCCATTGTCAGAATAAATTGCCAGGCGCACATTGCCCCCTGCGTGAGTATAAAAATTCACTGTGCTGAAAGTCGCATTAATGGGCAAGGAAGTCTTCGTGGCTTTGGCGTAACCTTGCACAGGCACGCCGACGAATGCAATATGATCTTCAGTTCCTGCCGCGCCGGCAGTCCAGCTTGCCGTGGTGGGATTGGTCGGGAACGCCGTAGCAAACGTTAATGCCTGGAACTTTCTTAAAGCCGTGGCGACCGTCGTACTCTTCGTTACAAAGTTGGCGCTGGTGCTACTTGAATTCATATTAAATGCCAGCCAGTATTTGCCGGCAGGTAAAAAAGTATTCGGAATGGTGATCGTCGAGGAGGTGTTGGCCGTAACCGTACCGGTTACTGCTGTAAATAATAATGTTCCGGGGAAATTGCTTCCATTGTCAGAATAAATGGCAACTTTTACATTGTTCGTTCCGCTCGATACGCTGCCAAAAGTTTTTATGGCGATCGCCGTAAGAGGAACGGTGGTCGTGAACTGGTCGACCGTGAGGAAGTTTCCTGCGTCATTACTGGCTTCGGTCAACGTGTTTCCAATAGTGCTTTGGGAATAATTTGTCGTGCCTGGGGTTGTAATACCCATATTCTGCCCTCTCGTTGTGAGCGCTAAAGCAGAAAAGATCGAAGCGAACACCGTATAGTACAAAATTTTCATCAAGCTGCCTATTTGCGAATAGTCAGTAACGCCGGCTTTAATAAAGTTTGTTTTTTAGTGAACCTTTCGTGCAGGCAAAAGACCGTTCTCGATAAAAAAACAAATGATGCGAAGCGTCGCATCGCATCATGATTGTTATTTGGTTTTGCCGGAAAAATATTGTTACAGATCGTGGGTGACGAATGGTGACCTGCCGTACATGCCGCGAGATCATCGTTCACCAGCCACTTTGGATTTCGGACGGCTGATTGCGGATTTTCATCCTTCGCTAATTCATCATTAACACCCGGAAATATTTTTGAATTGTCTTTTTGATTTCTACTATTGACCATCGATTCCTGACCATCGGCTCCCTTATTCTCGCCGTCGGCAAATAAAAATGACCCTGCAACAACAGGATCATTATATATAATAGAAGGTACAGGATTTACTGTAGCAGTAGTAACGGGTCCTGTGAAGTCTGCGTAGTTCAAACATCTTTTTATTGTTTGGCAGACTCTTCCAAGCAATCCTAAAATTCTCATCATATACGGTGGTAGGTTTGGCGAAAACAATTCTAATGGGTTCATCTCAAGTTGAGCCCTGGCGGTTCACGTAATATTGAATCTGACAATTTCGTCATGCGGAACTTTTCGATGCATGACCCGAAACGGGATTTCGATGGATAGTAGTGATCAGCAAAGTATTCGACTGAATACCTGTTTAGTTCACTTCAGAAAATAATTGGAGGAAAGTTGTTCGGAGGATTGGACAGGATGGCGGCTCGCTTGTAAAAGGAGTTACCAGCAACGAATGTACGTGGCATTTTTAACATTCACAAACGTAATTTTACTGAAAATCTTAATCACCGTCAAGTTTTTTGAAAAAAGTTATGGGTAACATGAGAAGCGTTAAAGTAGAACGTCGGAGCGCGAACTCCGAAAATCTGACATTCACAATCGCGCCTCTTTGATAAGATCCGGAGACACCAGATCTTTATTCACAACCTGAGCTTCCGCGATCATCATATATCCAAGCGACGGCAGGATCAGCTTGACAAATTTGCTTTTTGTTTGCTTTGCGTAATCTTCATTTAATATAAGTGAACTGTGATCCGGGCCCAGCGCGGCACGAACGTGTATCTTTCCAAGTTTTACCGTCGGATGCAAACGCAGGAACTCTTTCATCGCTACGATCTCCGCCGGATCGATCACAGCAGGTTTGCCCAGCCAGAAGATCATGTTTACAATACCATCGACCTCCAGCAAGAAAGGAATTTGACTCTCCGATATTCGTACAAATAAATAGGAATTGAACAACGGTTCCTGTATCGGTCGACGACGGTCTATCGACGGCCGCATGACCGTGTTGAAGGCGCAGTAATTTTCAATTTTTTTGCGGGTTAAAGTCTCTGCCAGTTTTCTCTCATGGCCCGGCCTGGTGTACGCTACGAACCACTTTTTGTTCTCACTCATAAATCAGTCGCTGGTTTACATGTTTCTTCCTGTCGGGTTTTTGCTTGTTCTTCAGAGGACAGAAATTTTTCCTTGAACTGATCTCAAATGATAGGACTTATCAAGGCTTCTTAGGGGAACACAGATTATGATACGTGAAATTCAAAGACGAAAACTATCGACGAAAGTTTAATCAGGTTGGAACAAATTATCCACACTATGTTCAAACTACAAACTTTATTTTGATTTGCAAAGAAAACCGGCAACAAACAACAGAAAATCGAAATATTACGATCCTCTCAAAATCGGAAAGCTATTTTCTTGAACGGTTTTCATTTAAAAATTCTTTACTTTCTCCGGCGAGTGACTACCCCAAGAAGTCGCCAGATTCAACCAAGCGCAGGATCGTGCTCTTGATCGGCTACAGGGTCTTCAGATATTCGATCACCGCCTGTCTTTCACTTTCGGATAACTCGTCACCGAAGGTATGCCCGTAATTGCCATAGCCAGGCAAGGTCGTATTGTAAATGTATTTATTCCCCGGTTTGTCCACCGCTTCAAACTTCCATCCTAATTTTTCATAATCATATTTTGTCGAATCGCCGGGAGACATGGCGTCTGAAAAATCGCGCGTCCAGTATTTTGGCCGCAGCTTGCTATTCAACACCGCTTCAATAGTGGGCACAGAACCGTTATGAAAGTAGGGCGCCGTCATCCACACGCCATCAAGCGGCGGCGCGATGTAGCCGTTAAAGGGAGTTAACTGCGCAGGATGATCACCTTTGCTGAACCAGCTCCTGTTATACCAATCGATCATATCCGAGTACTGATAATTGCTTTGATTCAACAAAGAATCGGTGCCAACTATCGACTCAGGGATCAAGAGATTCGGATACTCACCACCGGGGCCATAGCTGCCGTGGCACGAGCTGCAATTATTTTCAAAAATCACTCGGCCCTGCTGTGCCAGGTCTTGGTCCACAGCCTTCGGATATTTCGGAGGTTGTATTGAATAAATGAACGACAGCACGTCCGGCATATGTGCATCCACATCACTTGCATGTATCGTATCGTTAATGGTCAGCAGGCTGGATCCCATCAAAAATTTTCCAAAATCGCCGCGGCCAAAACCGTTATAGAACATGGCATTTTTCTTCTTTAACAACCACCAGGCCGGAACATCCGAGGGAATTACTTCTTTCGGCAATTCGACTGAAGCATTTTCATTCCAGGCAAAAGTTTCCGGATCACGATGTGAAACAAGCAAAGCCGTTAGCCGGTCGGCCGGATTTAATCCCGCAATCTCAGTATAGAATTGATCACCTATGGTTCGCGCCACTATGAGAGCTTCCTTTGCCGCGTCGTATTTCTTTGGGCTAAGTTTCAGATAAGCGGTAACCAGTTTTTCGTATGCCTTCAGGTTTTTTGTTTTTGTGAAATCTCCTGTCGAATTTCCAAGCCCGATGATCAATTTGCCATCGAACCATTCCGCGTGACATTGAAAGCAATTTGGAACCACAACCGGCTCGCCATTTTTCGCTTTCACCACATTAAAGTCGTAACGTACTTCTGCCGCCTGTCCTTCGCGTCCGAGAATGTCGCGCTTTTCTTTCCTGAACCCCAGCCCGTATAAGCTGAAGGGAATCCCACTGTTGACATAATCCCCGTTGATAATGTAGTGATACCCCGAATCCGCATTACCGGTTCTTTGTTTACTGGGCGGAACAAAAACGGGTCCATCATGAGAAGAAGAAATAGTAACGAACGAAACGCAACCAGCTACGATAACAATGGCGACAAAAAGTTTTTTCATACGGTTCAATCAAATGATAATTGTTTAGAGTGCGTGGCTATAGGCAAGATAATATCCGCTACCGGGGAAAGCTATCCATCAATCGTCGTGCACCACCTGTCATTTCATTTGCCGTAAAGTTCGAGCATTTTTTTCAGATCGTCCAGCGTATTGATCTCGGAAACGGGCTTATCTTTTCGCCAGCGGCTGATCCGCGGAAAACGCAAGGCGACACCGGATTTATGACGATTGGAAGCGGCAATCCCTTCAAATGCAATTTCGAAAACCAGTTCCGGTTTTACGGTTCTTACAGGCCCAAATTTTTCCAATGAATTTTTTTTGACAAACGCATCCACCTGCGCAAATTCTTTATCAGTTAAGCCTGAATAAGCCTTTGTAAAGGCCACCAGTTTATCCTGGTCCCGCACCGCAAAGGTATAGTCGGTGTACAGGCTGCTTCTCCGGCCGTGTCCTTTTTGCGCGTAGATCATCACGGCGTCAATTACAAGCGGATCGATCTTCCATTTCCACCAGTCTCCTCTTTTTCTGCCGACCTGGTAGATAGAATTTTTTCTTTTTAACATGATGCCTTCGCTACCAATGTTTCTCGACTCTCCGCGAAGGTTGGCCAGCTCGTCCCACGTCGTAAAAGGAATAACGGGCGACAGCAAGAGTGCGGGATGGTGGATCTCTTTTACGATTTTTTCCAGTAACAACCGTCTTTCAGCGAGCAATGCTTCGCGAATGTCATTGCCGCCATACTCGAGGAGATCATACGCGAAAAAACCAATGGGTGCCTCGGTCAATTGCTTTTTCGTTACATTTTTTCGGCCTATGCGTGTTTGAAGTAGTGCGAAAGGCAGAGGAGCCGCGGCAAGCCGGTTGAATGAAGCCGAGCCTTGCGAACTCCTATACGGAATGATCTCGCCATCGAGCGCGACTCCATTGGGCAAATGATCTTTGAGTGCGTGGTACTCGGGAAACTTTTCCGTCATCAGTTCTTCCCCGCGACTCCATACGAACAATTCATTGTTTCTTTTAATCATCTGCCCGCGGATGCCGTCCCATTTCCACTCGGCCTGCCACTCGTGGGGCTCGCCAAGGGTTCGAACGTCATCCTCGATGGCATAAGCGAGATAGAAGGGGTAAGGTTTGGAATAATCGATGGTTTCCGTTTGTTCACTAAGCAATTCATCGAAGGTTGTCGTCGCCGGATCCCAATTACCACTGATCCGATGGGCAATCACCGAGGGATCCAGCCGGATTGTTTTTGAAAGCGCATTCACCATCGTTTTCTGGGAGACTCCGATGCGAAAATTTCCGGTGATCAGTTTATTAAAAACAAAACGTTCCTGTTGCGTCATCGTTTGCCATGAACGCAAAATAAATGCCTTCCGGACGGACTCATCTTCTTTTTCAATACTGATCAACGATTCTAAATAGTAATGCAAAGGATGAGAAGCATCAGCAGCGGTCGCCTCAGGCAACAGGAGAGCAATCGTTTCACCGAGATCTCCCACGGCATGATAACATTCTTCAAACAGCCACGCCGGCAGATTGGTTAATTCATTACACCACGTCCACAACTGCGTAGAATTAACGGCGCGTTTTGGTCTTCTGCCACTGAAAATAGCGATCACCCAAACCTTGTCCTTTTCGTTTGCCGTAGCAAAATATTGTGACAAGGCATCGAGCTTTTCGTTTGTCTTTGTGGACGTGCCCAGCGTTGTTACCAGATCAGCGAACAATCGCATTGAAATAAATTAAAACGTCATCTTCGGTGTTAATACACCTGAAGAATGGTACGTATCGTTTAAGTGTTTTGGATTTGCTCATTTTCCTGTTCCGCAGCACCTGCAGTATTTTCTTCTTCTTCGTTTCCAAATTCGGTTTTTACCTCGGCTGCTTCAACGCCCATTTCATTCAAATACCGGCTAAACACCGCCTGGTAGCCGTGAGTCACAAACACTTTTTGTGCCTGTGTTTCCTTTACGGTCTTTAATAATCCCTGCCAGTCAGCGTGATCGCTGAGCGGAAAACCCGCATCCGCATTTCGTCTTCTTACCGCTCCCCGCACCTGCATCCATCCGCTGCAAATACCCACGGCATAAGGATAAAAACGCTTCATCCAGGGCGACCCCTCAGCACCCGGTGGCGCAACAACGATCTTCCCCACATACTGTTCCCTGTGCGTATCGTAATTAATTCTCTGTACATCAGGTAGCGGAATTCCGCTCTTCGTGATTGTTTCGTGTGCATTCCAAATTGCTCCATGTACATAAATCGGCAAACCAGTCTCCGGTAAACATTGCATCAACCGTTGCGCTTTACCCAGACTGTAAGCGATGAGTACAGAAGTTTTTCCCGCCTGGTTATTTTTGCAGATCCAGTCTTTGATGTTCTGAAAAATTTCCTGTTGCGGTTTCCAGTTGTAGATCGGCAGGCCAAATGTAGATTCGGTCACGAAGTAATTACAGGTCACCGGCTCAAACTTTCCACTGAGCCCATCGTCTTCAACCTTGTAATCGCCGCTTATGACCCAAACCTCGCCCTTGTATTCAACGCGCACCTGCGACGATCCGATCATATGGCCGGCAGGATGAAGGGACAGCTGCACACCGTTGATAAATATTTTCTCTTCCCAGTCAGCGGTTTGGTAATTGTTCTCACCCAGCCGCATTTGGAGCAGGGACTTGCACAACTTATGACACAGATAATTTTTTGAACCTGTTCTTGCATGATCGCTGTGCGCGTGTGTGATGACCGCATTGTCGACAGGCTTCCATGGATCAATGTAAAAATTGCCCGAGCGGCAGTATAAACCTTTATCCGTGAATTCGATCAAAGGCATGCTGAAACTTCAAAAGTAAAAATTAAAGAGGCTACACAACACCGATCCTTCACTGCCCATTGCCTGAACAATTCTTTCGCGCTTTTCCCATTGTTTTTTACCTCTCATGTGGACTTAATTTACCCCCTTGATGATGCCGTCGAGCCACCTTACAAAGAACAATTTCTTGTTTTCGTAATAATCGATCGTATTGGTTTGTTTATTCATCACAGGCTGGATATCGAGCTCGCGAAAAACATTGAACTCTTTGCGGGTGAGGTTGGAAGAAATATCCTTTCCGTACTTCAGCAGCAACTTTGAAAACCGCCACGTCGCCTCGTAGCCGCGCATGACCATATCGCTTGGCCGGGCATACATTTTTTCGTTGAACGAATCAACAATACTCTCACTTACTTTGTCAGTCCTCGCATTGTAAAATGGCGTTGTATAAATAATTTCTAAGCCTTTGTATTGCGGACCTGTGAAGTCTCGCGTCAGGTTATCAAACGTGGGCATGCCGATGAGGGTAAGGGGATACGATGAGCTCACAGACGCGAGCTGCTGGCTCAACTTTCTGCCAAAGTCTTCACCCAAACTGCCAGCGATGCAAACAAAGTGCTGGTTGCTGTCGAGATTCGAAGTGAGGTCACTAAGCGTAAAACTATCCGTAAGCTCCACATATTTTATTTTCAATGGAGCCGAAGCGGTACTCTTTTCAGCGTCGTCGAAGTAAGATTTGATGGCGTTTTCCGTCTGACCTTTCCTGCCGAAGATGACCACCGGATTGAGCGCATACTTTTTCTGAATGTATTTATATATCGAGAATATGTGTGTTTGGAGCGTTGAGTTCATCATGACAAAATAGGGATCAGCCGTTATGCCCGCATCGTTGGGCAGGTTGACATTGATGTATGGAATTTTTCTGGATCGGGCAGCGTTGGCAATGTTCCAACTCTCCTCGGGATTGGTGTAGGCAAGGATCAGCTCAGCACTGTCATGCTCGGTTCTTTCCAATTGCTTCGCCAATGATTCTTTTGCGGACCTGGTATCGTACACGAACGCGTCCAATTCCGCTCTTTCTTTGGACAATGAATCCAGTGCCAATTGCGCACCCTCATAAAATTCTAACCCTGGATTGATAAATTTGGGAAATTGTGTGCCGTAGCGGTAATTATTGAGATCATCAAATGTAGAATCGAGATAAAGAGGTGTGAAGATTGCGATCCGGTGCCTGATACCCTGGGCCGCCGCTGTAATACTAAACAGACAAGATAGCACTGCTATCGAGCAAGACACAAGCGGCATCAGGCAATGACCATTCGACAAGCAGATATCACCAACGAACAACGAATCCATCCATCGCCGTCTTAGTTTTTTCATGTCGTTCAATTTTGGGGTTGTGTTTTCGTCAACTGTAGATGGTAGCTTCACTCCCACTCTATCGTCGCCGGTGGCTTGCTGCTGATGTCATACACCACCCGGTTGATGCCTTTAACGTTATTGATGATCTCACTCGAAACGTGAGCCAGAAAATCATAGGGCAAATGTGCCCAGTCGGCGGTCATACCGTCCACACTGGTTACCGCGCGTAACGCCAGTGTGTATTCATACGTGCGTTCATCGCCCATGACTCCTACGCTTTTCACTGGTAAGAGGATGGCGCCCGCCTGCCATACCGTTGCATACAGACGATGATCTTTTAATGCTTTTATGTAAACATCATCTGCCTGTTGAAGCAGGTGGACCTTATCTTCTGTAATTTCTCCAAGGATGCGGATTGCCAGTCCCGGACCGGGAAACGGATGGCGCCCGATCATCTCTTCGGGTATTCCCAATTCCCTGCCGACTTTTCTTACTTCATCTTTGAACAGAAAGCGCAGCGGCTCTACAAGATCCAAATGCATTTTGCCCGGCAGTCCGCCTACATTGTGATGAGATTTAATGGTCATGGAAGGACCGTGCACCGAAACACTTTCAATTACATCCGGATAGATGGTCCCCTGACCCAACAACTCAATGCCACTGACTTTTTTGGCTTCTTCCTGGAATATGTCAATGAATAATCTGCCGATCGTTTTTCTTTTTGCTTCAGGATCCGTCTTCCCAGCGAGTTCGTCGTAAAATCTTTTTTTTGCATCTATGCCTTTTACATTCAGTCCAAGTTTTTGGTATGTGTCAAGCACCGCAGTGAATTCGTTTTTGCGTAAGACGCCATTATCGACGAAGATGCCATACAGATGATCTCCAATGGCACGGCTAATCAAAGTGGCCGCGACCGTCGAATCGACCCCGCCGCTTAACGCCATTACGACCCTTCGATCGCCGATCTTTTCCTTGAGCTGCGCAATAGTGTCCGAAACAAAATGTGCCGCGGTCCAATCCTGTTTACAGTGGCAAACATTAATCAAGAAATTGTGCAGAATTTTTTTCCCTTCGATGGAATGATACACCTCAGGATGGAATTGCAAGCCGTACAAAGGAAAGTCTGACGCCTCGGGTGTCGCCTGCGACCTTGAGGAATGGGTGCCGTTTCGCCGGGCGACCTCTGACTTTCGGAATGCTGCGACGGGAATGCTTTCCGTTGTGGCGAGCAGTTCGAATCCCGTCGGCAGCTCGAGGATCGTATCGGCGTGACTCATCCAAACCTGGCTTTTCTCCATCACGTCGTGCAGGAGAACATCATCCTTTTGTTTATGCAACAATGCCCTTCCGTATTCGCGCTTGTTGCTTTTCTCAACTTTGCCGCCATATCTTTTCGCCGTCAGTTGGGCGCCGTAGCAAACTCCGAGAACCGGGATCTTTTTGACAAACGCCTGAACATTGACATCGGGTGATTTGTCATCGTTGACAGAAAACGGCGAACCGGAAAGAATAATGCCTTTCAGGCCAGGTTCGAAGTCAAAAGTGCGGTTATAAGGAATGATCTCGCAGTACACATTTGCCTCTCTTACGGCACGTGCGATCAGTTGAGTGTATTGAGAACCAAAATCGAGAATTAAAATTTTTTCCGTCATGCGCGAAGGTAACGAAAAGCGAAGTACGAAGCCCGCGTGAGAAGCAGACCTCTGGCTTCAGACACCCAACGGCAACTCCTCGCATCTTACAATTAAGTATTTTGCAGAAGATGAAATACTACATCATTGCAGGCGAAGCATCGGGCGATTTGCATGGCAGCAATCTTATAAAGGAACTAAAAAAACTGGACTCATCGGCCACAATACGATGCTGGGGCGGCGACCTGATGCGGAAGGCGGGTGGAACTCTCGTCAAACATTACCGCGATCTTGCCTTTATGGGTTTTGTGGAAGTAATTTCCAACCTCAGAACGATCCTGCTCAATCTGAAATTTTGCAAAGAAGATATTCTTCAATTTGGTCCCGACGCCCTGATCCTTATTGATTATCCCGGTTTCAATCTGCGCATTGCCAAATGGGCAAAGCAGCAGCAGTTAAAAGTGGTCTATTACATTTCTCCGCAGGTGTGGGCATGGAAAGAAAACAGAGTGAAAGAGATGAAGCAGAACATTGATAAAATGATCATCATTATCCCATTTGAAAAAGAATATTTCAAAAATTCATGGAACTGGGATGTTGAATACGTGGGTCATCCTTTGGCGGAGGTAGTCGACACCTTTAAGGCCGATCAGTTATCGCGTAACGTTAACCATGAAACGTCAAACATAGTTGCGTTACTGCCCGGGAGCCGGAAACAGGAAATTGCGAAGAAGCTTCCGGTGATGCTTGGCGTTTGTAAATACTTTCCGGACTACCGGTTCGTTATCGCGGAGGCGCCTTCCATTGAAGATTCGTTTTACCGCCATTTTGCAAATCCCTATGAAAATGTCAGTGCCGTAAAAAACGAGACGTACGCGCTCCTCATGAAAGCGAAAGCCGCCCTGGTAACTTCCGGAACCGCAACGCTCGAGACCGCGTTGTTCGAAGTGCCCGAAGTGGTTTGCTATAAAGGATCGGCTCTTTCTTACCAGATCGCGCGGCGGGTGATCAAGGTAAAATACATTTCACTCGTCAACCTTATTATGAGTAAACCGGTGGTGAAAGAACTGATACAGCACGAACTGACCGTTGAAAACCTGAGGCGCGAATTACATGAGTTGCTCACCAACAAAAAGCGGATCGCCGACATGAAAAGAGATTATGCGGAATTAAAACGCTTGCTGAGCGAAGGCGGAAACGCTTCGAAGAAGGCCGCCAAGAGTATTGTTGATTTTTTATCGAAGTAGCTTTATCGCGAGAATGATCATGCAGAGAATGAACATGAAGAAACAGATGCGGTTGATCCAATGCATGTATCCGATCCATTTTGTTTCCGGCTTATCCGGTTTTCGGAAATAAAAATATTGTGATATTTGGCGCCAGACACCCATCTTGAACACAAATGTAGGAAGTCTTGCAAACCTAAGCGGGTTCGCCATTGCAAATACAGCGTCAGAACTGTCTCATTGCCTCGTGTCGAAAGCCGGCGTGAACCGTTCATTAAAAGTCAATCGAACGGACCTTCACCGATCACCCCGCTCCATTCGTTTTCTTTTTCAAGGAGTTTCTCTAGCAAAACAAGCTGGTTGTTAGCGCGCACAAGATTATGGTCCTCGTATCTCGCGCCGTAATAAACGTCATTGTTTAAATGATCGGTAAGAAACCGCAGTGCCTGCATATAGATCATGAATTTGCCGGCATAGAAAAAATGACCCCACTCGGTTTCCGTCAGTTCATCTTTCATTTCCCTGGTATAACCACGAACGATAGCTTCATAGAAATCGCGGCGCACAACGATCTGGCTAAAATCCTGCTCTTCCTCGCTAACGGGCGAAAGATAAGTTCGCATCATATCACCTACATCGCTGAGAAAATAACCGGGCATTACGGTGTCAAGATCAATGACGCAAATGGCCTTTTCATGTTTATCAAACAACACGTTACTGATCTTGGTATCATGATGTGTCACGCGGATTCTAAAACCCGGATCATTAATGATCGCATGATATTTTGAAACGATGTGCCGATGTTCTTTAATTTGCTCAATCGGCTTTTCGGATTGGTGTATGCGTTTCTCATTGCCGTTTTCCAGAGCGTGAAGGAACTGCCGGTAACGCAGTTCAAGATTGTGAAAATCCGGAATGGTAATTCGGAGCTGCCCTGCATCGAAGCGCGACAACACACGGGTAAACTTTCCAAATTGAGCCGCAGCCTCGAAGGCCTGCGCTGGACTTTCGACTATGTTTTCAGCATGCGAACCTTTTACAAATGGAAACAAACGAAAGTATCCTTCGTCCTTTAACCAAAGAAGGTCTTCCCCGTTGCACGTAGCGACCGGCCTTACAAAAAAATACCCGGGAGCATGTTGCGTAAGGTAATCACCGATCGATCGGATGTTGTGCGCTATGTCCGCAGGTCGTTTAAAGACTGCGTCGTGAATTTTTTGAAGAATGTATTCGTCGCTTCCGGTGGTTATTTTCCAGGTGCGGTGAATCAGGCCATTTCCAAATGATTCAGCCTTTGCTTCTTTGATCCCATAAGCCTGAAGAACTGTGTCAATCATTTGCAGTTCATTTTTTCTGTAGGCAGACCACGGTACGAACCCTGGTGATACACGATGCCGTTAATCCGGTTTTCTGCTGTAGTTCTCATTCACACCTGAGCGTCTCTTCACTCAATACTCGTCATTCAGTGCAAATACAGGTTTGCGATACATCCATTGCCCACCGGTGAAATCAGGAAATTCAATGGCCTGGTGGCCCAGTTCTATGGATTGTTCACTCAAGGGCGTGATCGCGCTCCACGATGCTGCGTCGTATACATTCATCGGCGTTGGCAATTTCCTCTTTATTGACTCAATGAATGAGTGAATAACGAAGAAATCCATGCCACCATGCCCCGCTCCTTCAGTTGCCTTGCTCCATCTGGCCCACAGCGGATGGTCATACTTATCCAACCACACTTTGGCCTCTTCCCACTGATCATTCTTCGCCGACTTGTCCTGGATGTAGACACTTTGGTTTACATCCATCCATAAGCCCTCTGTCCCCTGCACACGAAAACCGAGCGAATACGGTCTTGGCAGACTCGTGTCGTGTTGCAATAATACTGTTTCACCATTGGCGCAATCAATGGAAGTCGTTACCACATCCCCCAGCTTAAATCGAACCTTTGCATTCGGGTGGTTTTCGCCGGCAAGTTTTACAACGTAATTGTGAAGGCCTCTTGACTTGGATGAGTAAGAACAAAGAGAAAGAAAACGATTGCCCCGGTTAATGTTAATGAACTGAGCAACCGGTCCGATGCCGTGGGTCGGGTAAAGATCACCGTTGCGATGCACGGAATGATTTGTTCGCCACCGCGCCTCCGAAAAAGCTTTTTCCCCAAATTCAACGCCATGACCGTAGGCATTTACACCATCGTTAAATTTCACGTCGCGCAGGTTGTGCTGATAGCCGGCCTGCAAATGGATCAACTCACCGAACAATCCCTGTCTTACCATATTGAGCACGGCCATTACGTCGCGCCGGTAGCACACATTTTCCAGCATCATTACATTCGCATCATTTTTTTCTGCCGATTTAACCACGTCCCAATGATCCTGCAGGGTGATGCCGAGGATCACCTCCGTCGCAACATATTTAAGACCGGCGTCAAGAGCGCCCATGATCATCGGCTTGTGCCACTCCCACGGAGTAGCGATGATGACGCCGTCCAATTTTTCCTTTTCCAGTAAATTTTTCCACGCGTAGTTATCGCCTGTATACACTGACGGCATTTTTTTGCCACTCTTTGAAACGACATCTCTCGCCATTCCCAGCATGCGATCATCCACATCGCAAACAGCAACCACGTCAACATCTGATCGTCGTAACAAAAGTTCAAGATGATTTTGCCCGCGAAGGCCTGTTCCAAGAAGTGCAATCCTGACCTTAGTATCGTCATTATTAGCAAAAAGGTTTATAGACGGCATGGCAAGAGCAGCTGTAGCCATGGCAGTTGTTTTGACAAATTCTTTTCGATTCATGATCATTTATTATTGGTATGAATAATTAAAAGTAAAAACATTTGGCATACCTGCGGCGCAAACGGTTGTGGTATGCCGGCGAAAAGATTTTGATTAAAGGATGAAAGATTTACTTTTGCCGACGCGGATGGGGAATTAGCTCAGCTGGCTAGAGCGCTTGCATGGCATGCAAGAGGTCGTCGGTTCGACTCCGATATTCTCCACTAAACCACAGAATCCACCAACTCCAGGATCATACGCTTCCAAAGTGCCGCGGGTAAGTGAACTCCCACCATCTGAAAAATCGCGAATAACAAATATCTTTGCACGCCACCTCGAACCGACCGTCGAATTTTGCTAACCACTTTGAAGAAACCGGTTCATGAGAATAAATCTAGCGCTTATACTCTCTATCATCCTGGCCGTAGGCCTCGTGGCCGTTGTATTTACGGCATTTCAAATCTCCTCCGAGCGTCAAAAACTGAATACAGAACTGGCCGACAAGACCACCCACATTTCGGAAGACTTTTTTCGTACTCACTTAAAGAAGCTCGAGGAAGGCGACAGCACTCAAGTAAAAAAGATCAATGATAACACGTTGCGCCAGTTCAATTTCATCGCAATCGATGTCTATTATGCTGCCGACAGTGTGGTGCCGATTAACGACTCGGCTAGTGTGCTTTTGGAACATACATCAGACGATATTGTAAGGGCGCTGTCGGCAGATTCTTCGCAGGGAAATATGATCAAAGTGAATGGCAAGAAAACGTACGCTTACATACTTTCCAGCACAGTGGGATCCGAAGCTTGGAATTCACGTGACTTGAAGTCGCGGC
>JADMIO011426224.1_pt1 | contig 25437 bp, 18 predicted proteins | sample 8958161 | NCBI WGS metagenome assembly JADMIO01 (sample SAMN16585339, study PRJNA669376) | soil metagenome | isolation source: Crop rotation soil | place: USA: Cullars Rotation, Alabama | collected 2011
TCCATCATTAGGCCGCCGATGCGAAAGTATGATGGTGTCAGCCGTCCACCTGACGCGGCTTCGATTAGATTCAGGATCTTTTCGCGCTCGCGGAAACAGTAAAAGAAGACCGTCATCGCGCCGATGTCGAGCGCGTGCGTGCCGAGCCAGACGAGATGCGAGGCGATGCGCTGCAGCTCGCACATCAGGACGCGAATCGTTTGCGCGCGCTCGGGGATCTCGAGACCGAGCAGTTTCTCGCCGGCCATCACGTAAGCGAGATTGTTGCCGAGCGGATTCAGGTAATCCATGCGGTCGGTGATCACGATGCCTTGCTGGTACTTCTTGTACTCAAACAGCTTCTCCATCCCCGTGTGGAGATAGCCGATGTCAGGCGTCGCTTTCACTACCATTTCGCCGTCCAGCACCAATTCGAGACGCAGCACGCCGTGCGTCGAAGGGTGTTGCGGACCCATCGAGATCGTCATCTGCGTGTCGAGCGGGCGATCGACGATTTCGAATTGTGGCGGGATGATCGTAGAACTCATAAATATCTTAGCCGCGGATTAACGCGAATGAACGCGGATCATTTCAGACTGTAGGGCTCGTAGCCGCGTAAAGGGAAATCCTTTCGTAATGCGTAGCCTTGCCAGTCGTCTGGTAACAAAATGCGTCGCAGATCCGGGTGGCCGTCGAAGATCACGCCGAACATGTCGAAGGTTTCGCGCTCGTGCCAGTTTGCGGTTTTCCAAAGGCCGGTCACGCTCGGCACGTGCGTGTCTTCCTCGTTCAGCAGCACCTTTAATCTGACGCGATGGTATTTAGTGGTTGAGAAAAGGTGGTAGTTGACTTCGAAGCGCGGCTCTTCTTCGACGCCACGATCGGCCCCACAAATGTCCGCGAGAAAGTCGAAGCTTGTTTCCGGCGATGTCTTCAGAAACGAGCAGGCATCGACGATGTTTTCGCGCGGCACGATGATCGTCGTCTCGCCAAACGCGACGACGACGTCACTCACCCATTCCGGATGTTCACGCTGTAACGCCGCCACTAACGGTGACGGCGCTGCTTCTGTAGTCGGGGTTTCTTCTGGTGTCATCCGCCCTGTGCTCGACTCTCTAAGTAGAACGACGCCGTTCGTGTCTCGAAGCGATCGTGTAAGGCCGCGATTCCGGCAGAGTGTTTTGCTGCGCCGTCGAGCCATCGGTGATCGGCAACGTGCCGGGCACGACGGCTTCGCGCGCTTCCTCTTCGGGAATGTCTTTGCGATCGCGGACGCTCTCTTTGCTCACCTTGTCCTGGAGCATCATCACGGCGTGTATCAACATCTCGGGGCGCGGCGGACAACCCGGAATGTAGACGTCAACCGGAACGATCTTGTCGACCCCCTGAACGATGGCGTAGTTATCAAAAACACCGCCGGACGTGGCGCAAGCGCCCATCGAGATCACCCACTTCGGCTCCGGCATTTGATCGTAAATTCGTCTCAGCACTGGCGCCATCTTTCGCGACACGCGCCCGGAGACGATCATCACGTCAGCTTGTCGCGGGCTGGCGCGAAACACTTCCGAACCAAAACGCGCGAGATCGTTTCGAGACGAAGTCGCATTCATCATCTCGATCGCGCAACAAGCAAGACCAAATGTCGCCGGCCAGAGTGAAGACTTGCGCGCCCAGTTGATCAGGGAGTCGAGCCGCGTGGTCAGCACTTCCGGTAAAGCTTCGGCAATTACGTTTTCCAGACCCATTTAAACTTCCTTACTTACGCAGCGGTGCGACGCTGCTGCTCAATCCTTCGTGCTTCCAGATCCGCCAAGGCTCTTGCTTCGGCTTCCGCTTCGCGTCGTGCTCTCTCGCCCCAATCAAATGCGCCCTTCTTGACGATGTAGATGTAACCGATGAAGAGCAGACCGACGAAGATCATCATCTCGAGGTACGCAAACGAGCGCATCCCCGCACCCTGCGCCGCCAAGGCCTTGTACACCGCCGCCCACGGCACGAGAAAGATCACTTCTATATCAAACAGGATGAAGATCATCGCGATCAGGTAGAACTTCACCGAGAAACGTTCTCGCGCAGAGCCTACCGGGTCCTTACCACACTCGTAAGGCATTAGCTTCGTCCGGGTTCGCTTGCGTTGTCCGACAAATTGGGAGAGGAGGACGTTGCCCACCGCGAAGCCTGCCGCGACGATGAACATCAGCAGAATGGGTAAGTAATCGTAAAGGCGAAAACTCATCTAACGCACACTATCACCGGCCGCTGATTGCTTCGCACCCAAAACAACCGTTGCGGTCAGTGTCACTCGATCCACGAGATTGAGAATCATTGTACAAGCGTGATGCTAGTCGAACTGATCAAGGGTGTCAAGCAACGCTTCTCGCAGGAATCAGGCGGGGAAAAATGCTGATTGACCGTGAAAAAATGCTTGTGTTACCGTTCAGTAAAACCCGCTCACGAGTGGGTTTCACAAACCGTGATTACCGGATTCAATACCGATATCGAGCATGATGGCGTCGTCTATCATGTGCAAACTGAGGACAAGGGGCTCGACTCACCGATCATCCTCTCGCTCGTCTATGTTGGCGGCACGATTCTGGCCAGCAAACGCTCTCCTTATGAAGATCTGATTGCTACGGGTTTTAGTGATGAAGTGCTGGCTGAACGGCTCAAACGCCAGCACCGGCTGATCTGCGCCGCGATCAATTCGGGACGTATCGACGATCTCAAGAAGATGAGCGGGCGTCCGAAAGCAGCGCCGCCGCCGCAGTCTGTTGAGGAAGCTGCGCCTGAAGTCGAAACTACAGCGACTGTCGAGGAGCCGTTTGAAATCGAATACTGGCCGGTGGCGCAGGAGTGGACGCCGCCGCCGGCGCCGGAGGATGAAGAACTGGCGGCTGTGATGGAGCCGGGCATGGAGCCGCGTTATGAGCCGGTGGATTTGACTGCGGCGCCTGAGCCTGAGCCCGTGATTGAAGAGGAGCCGCTCGAGGTTGAAGAGTTCGTGAGTGAGCCGGAACTGGAAGATGGCTTAATCATCGAACTGCTCGACGACGATGAGTTCTACTCAGGGAAGCGTTATACGTTGCGAGTGCTGGTGAACAATCGCACGAATGGCGACGAGAAGCCGCTCGCAAACGTCTCTGTGTCGGTGAAGGTGCTGGGCACGACGTTCCGGCCGTTGATTTACACATTGAAGACTGAGAGTGATGGAGTGGCGAGTGTCAGCACGGACATTCCGCAGTTCAACTCCGGTCGCGCCGCAGTGCTGATACGCGCAGTGACGAAAGACCAGGCCGCCGAGCTCCGCCGCATCATCCACCCCGCCGGATAGCACAGAACCGAGCGCGGTAGCGCCGGGTCAACCGCAATAAACACGTCCGACGTAGACTTTGACCCGGCGCTACCGCGCTCGGTTCTGTGCGCTGTATTCTTTGTGAACTAATGAAAGTTTTCGTCAATGGAGAGTTAAGGGAAGTTGAGACTGCTACTTTAGCCGGCTTGATCACAGAGCTGGATCTGCCTGTAGCGCGAATTGCCATCGAACTCAATCGTGAGGTCGTGCGTCGTAATGACTGGGGCAGTACTATGTTAAAGGACGAGGACCGGATCGAGATTGTGCACTTCGTCGGTGGAGGGAAAAATTGATCATCGCAGGGCGAGAGTTTTCGTCGCGGCTAATTATCGGGACCGGAAAATATCGTAGTTACGAACAGATGCGCAGCGCGCATGAGGCTTCCGGAGCGGAGATGGTGACAGTTGCGGTGCGGCGCGTGCCGCTCGATCGCAGTAGTGAGTCTTTTCTCGATTACCTGAGTCCTGCGCTTCAGATTCTTCCAAACACGGCCGGCTGTTACACCGCCGAAGACGCTGTCAGAACCGCCCGGCTCGCGCGCGAGGCGCTGCAGACGGATCTCGTGAAGCTCGAAGTCATCGGCGATCAGACGACGTTGTTTCCCGATAACGAGCAGACACTCGAAGCCGCGCGCATTCTCGTCAAAGAAGGTTTTGTGGTGCTGCCGTACTTCAACGACGATCTGATCATGGCGAAGAAACTGCTCGACGCCGGTTGTGCTGCGATCATGCCGCTCGCCGCGCCGATCGGATCAGGTTTAGGTGTTCAGAATCCGGCGAACCTGCGCATCATGCGCGAGCAGTTGCCCGATGCGACGATGATTGTCGACGCGGGTGTGGGAACGGCGAGTGACGCGGCGATCGCGATGGAGCTTGGCGCTGATGGCGTGTTGATGAACACGGCGATCGCAGAGGCTGAAGATCCGGCGAAGATGGCGACCGCGATGAAGCTCGCGATTGAGGCTGGAAGATTGGCTTATGTCGCGGGACGTATGCCGAAGAAACTGTATGCGAGCGCGTCCAGTCCGTTAACAGGCGTGATCCGGTAGGTAATTGTTAGACATGATTACAGGATTTTCATGATTTACAAGATAAATCCTGTCAATCCTGAAAATCCTGTAATCATGTCTAACTAGCTCTGGTCAGCACGAGCTCTACTAGTTCCTGTTCGCGCATCACGCGATCGCCGAGGTCGGTGGTTGATATCGTCGGATAAGCGCCCTGTTTTACGCGCAGGCAACGAGCATCAACCAGCGCGTCGATGTAAATCTCGAGCTCATCCTGGGCCATATCTCTCAACAAGCCGTAAGTCGACAGTTCATTGAGCCGCGCCGTCAATAGCTGCTTCGCCGACGATCCTCGCAACGTCTGGATCAACATCTTCTTCCCGAAGCGTCCGTTCATCCGTTTGGCGCACGCGAGAATTTTTCGCACGCGCAGTAATTCTTCGTCGGTTAATGTGCGCGCCGAGAGGTCATTAGGCGCGGATGGAATTGATGTGGTGGTGGGTTTGCAATTACCGCATGTCCCACACAGCCGCTCGCTTTTACGATCGCCGAAGTAGTTAAGAATGTATGCGCGATAACAACGATCCGTGTAGCAGAAGTCGATCATCGCACGCAGCTTCCGCCGCTCGAGCTCACCGCGACGCGACAAGTCTGCCGGATCGATGCGCAACTTCGCGACCGGCTCATTATCGAGCATGAAGATGCTGCGGCCCTGTTGCGCGCCACGGCCGCCGCGATTGAGTGCGGGCGCGGTACGTTGAATGTGTCCGGCGCGCTCGAGCACGTAAAGCGCGGACTGCACCGCCATCTCGTTCGTTTCACCTGAACGCCGCGCGATCTCCTGCGTCGAGAGCTCGATCCTTTTGAGCTCCGTTCCCGCGAGTGAATCGTAAACCTGTTTGATGACGCTGATGTCCGGATACGAGCCTTCGATGAAGAAGTCGTGCGTGTTCTTGTCGGCGTAGTTGAAAAGCAGCACGCACGTCGACGGCAGACCATCGCGACCGGCGCGCCCGATTTCCTGGTAGTACGCTTCGATCGAGCCCGGCATCTGGTAATGGACCACGAAGCGAATGTCGGGTTTGTCGATGCCCATTCCGAACGCGTTCGTCGCGACGATCATCTGCGTGCGGCCGTTCATGAAATCGTCCTGCGCGCGGACGCGTATGGCGTCGCTCATGCCCGCGTGATATTCCGACACTTTGAGATCGAGCGCTCTCAGTTTCGCGCCGACCTGTTCCACTGCTTTTCGCGTCGAGGCATAGATGATCCCCGAGCCCGGGTTTTGGCGCGCCAGACTGCGGATGCGCGCGATCTTCTGGCGCTCACGCTCGGTGTGGTCCACCTCGATCGAGAGGTTCGGACGGTCGAAACCGCTGACAAACGTTTGCGGGCGATTGAGACCAAGCTGCTGAACGATGTCGGACCGGACGTACGGCGTGGCCGTGGCGGTGAGCGCGAGCGTTTGGACTTTGTTCAGCGACTTAATGACGCCGCGCAGGCGCAGGTAGTCGGGACGAAAGTCGTGACCCCAGGTCGAGATACAATGCGCCTCGTCGACTGCGAAGAGCGAGATGGGGATCTGTTGTAGCGCCGAGTTGAAGCGGCTGCTGCGAAAGCGCTCGGGGGCGATGTAGACGAGTTTGTGTTCTCCGCGCCGGAGCGCATCAATGCGCGCGCGTTGTTCCTGCTCGGAGATCGAGCTGTTGATGAAGGTCGCGGGCAATCCGCGAGCGAGCAAGGCGTCGACCTGATCCTTCATCAGTGCGATCAATGGAGACACCACGAGCGTGACTCCGTCGAGGATCATCGCCGGCAGTTGGTAGCAGAGAGACTTGCCGCTGCCGGTCGGCATCACGACGACCGCGTCTTTGCCTTCGAGGATCGATCCGATCACTTCGCGTTGGCCTTCGCGAAAGTCTTCGAAGCCGAAGTGCTGGCGCAGCGAAGCGACTGCATCCGTGAGCGAGTGCATGCTTGCGAGTCTATAACACGGATTTAACGGATCAGTGAAAACTGATTTTACTGATCAGGGCAAATCCGTGGCAAAAAATTCGAATTTCTCGGGTTGGGCGGGCCGAGAGCGAAGTCTGCGACGTTGTTTCGTGTGTCTGTACAGCCGGTGGCGGCGCGTGAGATAGCGTTTGTGTTGGTCGGTGTCGGGGCCGGTGCTGAGCCTTTGAAACAGTTGGCGGTGCTGCCGTAGCCGACGAGATCGATGATGTTCGGATCGTTCGGACATGCCATGGTTAGCGTGGTTGTGCTTTTACTTAGCACGACTTTACCGGAGCCGGCGGCCATTGCGATCGTGCCGGTTGCGTCGGGTGTAGGTAGTGAGGCGCCGTTGCTGCCGCCCGAGCTTTCCTGGATCAGGTAATACTGTCCTGGATTCAGGGTGACAGAAGTTAGCGGTGTGACTGACCAGGTCGAGGCTGTCGCACTCGCGTACTGTACCGACCAGCCGTTGAGATTAACCGGTGAGTGGCCGGCGTTGAAGATCTCGATGAAGTCATTACGAAACGGCGCGCCAGAGTTGCCACCACCGCCGAAGATCTGGCTGATCACGATGTGCGGTGATGTGTCGGGCGATGGTGTCGGAGTTGGTGTTGGAGTCGGAGTAGGCGTTGGCGTTGGGGTCGCTCCTGTAAAAACCAAAGATGTCGAATTGCTTTGCACGCCATCGGCTGACACGACGAGTGTTCCTGCGCCACGCAAATCAGCAGGTACAAGTACGTGAATCTCGTCGAGTCCGGGCAAACTGGCAGGCAGGACAGTTTCGACTATTACAGGCTTGCCGTTAATCGTTACCGAGACATTGCCCGCGTGAGCGACTCCGGTTACGAAGATTGACAGCCGCAACTCGCCTTTCGACGGATCAAACGGCCCGGGTGTCAGTGTGTCAGAATTCAGAATGATCGCTTCACCGCCATTATTGAACACACCGGGCGCCATTGGTGAAATGACAGCTTCAGCTTTCGACTGCATCCCATCTGCATTTGTCACCAAAAACTCCGCCGGACCAGCAACTAACCCGCTCGGCACAACAAATACAACCTCTTCCGGAGAGGCGTAAAAGACTTGCGCCGCCTGGCCATTGACAGTCACCGTAGTTCCGAGCGCATTCCCGCGAATACTCGCAATGCTACCCGCCGCAATGTTCCCCAGCTCCGGCGCCGCAGCATTCACGACAGTCGCCGCACCAATCGCTCGCGGCGCGATCGACGCGACATAGATCTCGCTGTTATTCCTCAGATCATCATCACTGACCGCCCCGGAAAGAATCCGCGGAAAACTGAACGCGACAACACTCCCATCAAAATTGAGCGACGAGACCACCTCAGCGGTAGCCGCCGCCGGCGCACTCGTGATCTGTTGCACAACACCCGTCGGCAGATCGAGCACGTAAAGCTCGACACCGCCATCACTCGCATTCACTACACGTCTTCGCGTCGCAAACGCCACGCGCCGTCCATCACCGCTAATCGTCGGCTGCAACTCAACATCAACCGCCCTCGATCCCAAATTAGTTAACTGCCGAACCGACTCATCCCGCCCATCGAACATGAAAACCTGCGTCTGATTAAGCCCCGTCGCCGCCGAATAAACCACCCGCATTCCATCATTACTCACTGCCCGTCCCTCAACCAGTGACAGCTCCACGAGGTTCGCCACCAGAACTTCACTCCTGGATGCCTTGATATCAATCCGTACTAAATCCGCGTCATCCGCGTTCGACTTCTTCCTCTTGTAATAAACCCATCCGCCCTCTCCACTAATCTTCGGACTCACACCACTTCCTAACCGCGTAAACTTCCGCTCCAACGCGTCGTAAACAACAATCTCTCCATTCGACGAAAACGCCACAGTGCCACCATCACTCGAGATAGACGGCTGCAAGTTCCAATCAGGAGCTCTTGTTTCAGTCAATTGATCGAGCTTTACTCCATCGAATAAAAAGATCTCCGAGTTTCGATCGGCATTCCGCCCGACGAGATCCTCGCTTGACGCAAACACAATGGTCCCTCCATCACGAGACATCGAGGGACACACCGCCCGCGTTTTGCCGATCTCCGTAAACGACGAAAGATCGGTGCGCAACGCGCGAAACGCAGGGCTTCCGCCCGTATTCGCGAGATCGGCAGACGATTCAAAGACAATCGCGCGTCCATCATCGCTGATCGTCGGATTGAGATTGAGCACGTGTTCCGGCGTGTTTGTGAGCCGCGTGAGCGTCGCAAACGACTGCACACGTCCCGGTCCAAAGACCACAATCGTGATTAGCGTAAAACAGGTGATGAGGAAAAAGGTCGTGAGACGAAGCATCGTGAGGTTGCTCCTTACTTAAATTTTAGCTGCGCATTCTACACACATATTAAATAATTTCAAGCAGAATCTATTGGAGTGGTATTCTCACGCCGAGAAACAATGAGAATACTCGTGAGTGGTTCACATGGACTCGTCGGCAAAGCGCTCATAAAATCGCTGACGTCTGATAGCCACGAAATCGTTCGCCTCGTGCGCGGCAAGCCGTCGGGCGCTAACGAAATCGAATGGCGCCCGAACGAACAACGCCTCGACGCCGCAGCACTTGAAGGCCTCGACGCTGTGGTCCATCTCGCCGGCGAAAGCATCGCCAGCGGCCGTTGGACGGACGAGAAAAAGCGTGCGATTCGCGACAGCCGAGTCAAAGGAACGACGCTCTTGAGCGAGACGCTCGCGCAACTGTCGCGTCCACCATCCGTGTTCGTGAGCGCGTCGGCGATTGGTTTTTACGGCGATCGTGACGACGAGTTGTTAACGGAGAAGAGCGCCCCCGGCGCCGACTTCCTCGCCAACGTTTGTGTCGAGTGGGAAAACGCCACGATCCCCGCAATCGAGAAGGGAATCAGGACCGTGCACCCGCGTTTCGGCATCATTCTCGATGCAAAGGAAGGCGCGCTCGGGAAGATGCTGACGCCTTTTCGAATGGGAATTGGCGGGCGTGTCGGTGACGGCAAGCAATGGATGAGCTGGATCGATATTCAGGACGTTGTTAATGGGTTGAAATTCCTGATTGAAGGATCGTTGACTGGTCCAGTTAATTTTGTCGCGCCGAATCCGGTGACGAATGCGGAGTTTACAAAGACGCTGGGACGTGTGTTATCAAAACCGACGATTTTTCCTATCCCGGCGTTCGGTGCGCGATTGGCGTTTGGTGAGATGGGAGATGCGCTGTTGTTATCGAGTCAGAGGGTTGAGCCCGCTGTTTTGAAAGAGAGAGGATTTCAGTTCGCCCACTCCTCCCTGGAACCTGCGTTAAGAGATATTTTAGAACGCGGATAACGCGGATAAAATCCGGATTTAGATCCGTGTTATCCGTGGCTAAATTCCGGCAGGGCCTGAAATACCTCGAGGGCGTATTTCACATTCCCGAACGGCGCTGACACCTGCACGCCCTGAATCTCATCACGCACTTCCAACAACGACTCGCGCGCGATCTTCAATCCTTCGTCACGTCCCGCTTCCTTGCTGATGTTTGAAGCCGCGCGCATGCGGTCCATAATCGACGGCGTCACCCGCACGCCCGGCACTTCGTTGTGCAGAAACTCCGCATTCCGATAGGAGACGAGCGGCCAGATGCCCGCAATGATCGGAATGCGCACGTGCTCGATGCGTTTCAGAAAATTACGTAATTGATCGGTATCAAACACCGGCTGCGTGATCGCATACTGCGCGCCCGCTTCAACTTTCCACTCGAACCGCTTGATCTCCTCGTCGAGATTGATCGCTCCGGGATTCACGCCGACACCGATGCAGAACGACGTCGGCTCGCCGATCGGATTGTTTCCGAGATCGAGACCATGATTCAGCTTGTTGACCATGTTCGTCAGACCGATCGAATCGATATCGAAGACGGCGGTCGCGTCCGGATATGGTCCCATCTTCGGCGGATCACCCGTGATCACCAGGATATTTCGCAGTCCGAGCGCGGACGCGCCGAGCAGATCAGACATCATGCCGAGCAGGTTCCGGTCGCGACAGCAATAGTGCAGCACCGTCTCGATCCCGATCTGTTGTTCGACTAAAACAGCAGTTGCAATCGCGCTCATGCGCGACTGCGCACGCGCGCCGTCGGGAATGTTCACACCGTCGACACCTGCTTCTTTCAGCAGGCGAATCGAGTCGAGCGTCTTCTTCGCGTCGACGCCTTTCGGCGGCAGCACCTCGACTGAAGTCACAAACTCACCGCGCGCGATCTTGCGTCCCCAGTGCGAACGTTCTTCAGGCGGAACGACGTGAATATCAGCCGGCGTTGTTTCGATGGTCGCTGTCGCGCCGCCACTGAATGTGGTGCGCTGCGTTCGTGGTGACGCGGCGCGCACCGAGTCTGAAATCAGCTTGATGTGGGCGGGTGTCGTGCCGCAGCAACCTCCGATAAACTTCGCGCCCGACTGAATAAACCGCTTCGCAAACTTCGACATGTACTCAGGCGAGCACATATAGAACTGCCGCCCTTGCACGTCACGCGGCAGTCCCGCGTTTGGTTGTGCGGAAAGCTTCTTCTTCGTGACCTCGCGCATCTTCTCGAGGGCGCTGAGGATGATCGCTGGTCCAACACCACAGTTCAGACCGATCACATCCGCGCCCCACTCGTCTAGGCGCTCGGTAAACAACTCCGGCGTGGTGCCAAACATCGTGTTGCCGTCAGTCATGATCGTCATCTGCGCGATGATCGGCAGATCGCAGAGCTCACGAATAGCGGCAATCGCCTGGCGGATCTCAGACACGTCTGAAAACGTCTCGAGGCAGAAAAGATCGACACCGCCTTCGAGCAACGCGACCGCCTGCGCCTTGAACATCTCGCGTGCTTCTCCAAACGAAGTTGGACCATACGGCTCGATCCGCAAACCGAGTGGTCCAATCGCGCCCGCGACGTACGCGCGCTCGCCCGCGGCCTCACGCGCCACCCTGGCGGCGATGGCGTTGATCTCGTGCAGATTCGCTTCGAGCCCGTATTGCTGGAGTTTGTGTGCGGTGGCGCCGAATGTGTTGGTCTCGATGATATCGGCGCCGGCGCGAATGTATTCAGTGTGAATCTCACGGACCAGATCCGGATTGCTGAGATTCAACTCGTCGTAGCAACGATTGATGTAGACGCCCTTGGCGTAGAGCATCGTGCCCATGGCGCCGTCAACGACGAGGATGCGATCGCTGGAGAGAATTTCTTGAAATGGTTGCATCTGTTTGAAAGCCAACCGTCAATGAAAAAGCCCCGCGCCAAACAACGCGGGACTTCAAATCGGTTTGAAGTTTTTCGGGTCTCTGATGCTTGCCCGAGCTGTTTAGCCGTTTATTTTACGTGGCCGCAAGTCGCCTTAACTCACCACGCGTGTCATCGCTGCTTATACGCCCCGCAGGGCGCGACTGTCAAGTTTAGGAAGGATTGACAGGATTATCTTGCAAATCCTGTCAATCCTGAAATCCTGTCAACAACTGACTTAAGGGTTAATAAGAGGCGTCATCACCTGAATCACATTAGAGTACGCCGAATCGCCTGCCGCATTGAACGCTCTTACCCGGTAGCGATAGAACCTACCCCGAGTGAGCCCCGAATTTAAGAACGCGGTCGTGTTCGGACCAGTCTGCGCAATCTGCGCAAACGAGGTGCAGTTAAGGCCCTGACAACGCTCAATCTTGAAACCGTCCTCGTTATTGGAGTTGTCGGTCCACGTCAAGCGAACGAGGCTTGTTGTCAGCACTTCTCCATCGAGATTGGTCGGCGCATTCGGCGGAGTCCCCGGCGTTGGAGTCGGCGTCGGGGTTGGTGTCGGTGTCGGGGTTGGAGTTGGCGTTGGCGTTGGTGTTGGTGTCGGAGTCGGCGTCGGATTGCCACCACAGGTCGGGAAGCGGAACGACCCGATCCTCGTACGCCAGTTGAACTGACTCGTCGTCGCGTAATACTCCGACGTGAACCAGAAAGTGCAATCATCCACCGGATCGATCGTCAGCGCCGAGTAGTCACCCCAACGACTTCCCGTACCGGTTTGACTTCCCGTCCCAGCAAACAGTGTCGCCTCACCCTGGCCCAGGGTATTCAGCGGATCCGTCGCAAGCCGTCCTGCATATCGCAACTGCGGGAAGATGGACGCGCTCGACGCGCTGTAGCCGATCGCGAGGTTTCCGTCGCGATCCATCGCAGCGCTACCCATCCAGCGCCAGGTAGTGTCAGGCTGGTACGTGCTCTGCTGATTTACGGTCACAGGTCCATTAGTCACATTACGGAGCTCAAACCAGCGTATGCCTGCGACACCACCCGAGCTCACGGTGTAGTTGCCAACTACTGACTCGTGTGTTCCGAAGTTCCGGTATGCAACTCTGAACATCAGCCGGTCTCCAATGCCATCCAGACGCGAAGTCGTGCCACTTTGCGGCACACACGATCGCGTCGTTGAACAGAGCGACGTAAACCCAGCCGCGGCGGGATTCGCGAAGAGCGTGAAAGTCGAGTTTGCTGGTGTCGCAAAATCAGCATGGAAGTGAAAGACCCGATAGGCGCCTCCACCCGGCCATTCCACAAACGTCGCAGGCGCACCGGCCGGCGGCAGGGTTGAGCCGTCAAGATCAGCGGGCAGGAAAACGGGTTCTGATGATCCACCAGTGATGCCGGGCGTAACGAACGTGGCCGGCAAACCGGAGAGCATCTTCGTCCTGTCGAAAGCGAAAGCCTGCGGGCCGAGAAACGCCGTACCGGTAGAGTTGAACACGTTCATGCTCATGTAGTAGCCGTCCGGCCAAACACTCAGGTGCGGGTAGTCGAAGAAATTGGAGCCGAGGTGAAAAGCGTAGCGATGATACGAGCCGGTCGCGTCACCCGTAGTCGACACGGCCACGCATTCATCGGTCGGCACGGAAGCGCCGGCAAACTGCGAGATGATCCAGCGATCGGCGAGTTGATCATATAACACCACCGGATCGCCGTTACCGTTGGATTCACAAACGCCACCGAAGCCACTCCAGATGGTGGAGATGCCTGATGGTCCAAGCAACGAAGCTCCGGTTGTCTTGTCGAATACCTGAAAACCTTCGTTGACCATCTGGACGTACTGTGTGGCGCCGACTTCGCCAACCGTATCCGGCGGAGCGCAGTTGCACGCGACACCGGGAAACGCCATACCGTTGAAGCTGAGGTTTGCTGCCGGCATGTTCGGCGCGGTGAACGGTGCGGCAACGTCTCTTTGGACCGCTTCATCGGGAACATCTTTGTGGGGATATTTAATCTTGGGGTTCTCGTTTGCTTCCTTCTTCTCCTTGAAGACAGGTTGCTGCTTCATTTCGCGTACGGGGATCGAGGTGTCGTTGCGGATCGACGCGCCCCACGAAATATCCTGTTTGCGTCCCTGGACTGGGTTGGTTGAGTTTGCGGCTGCTGCTGACGACTTGGAGGCCTCGATGATTCGAGGAATCGTCACGATCGTGGTAAACAGTAGAGTTGCTGCTACCAGCACAATGATTCTGATGCGCATACTTGATCTCCTTCGGTGTTAGAGGGTTGTAAAGGAATGAGGTCCACCTGGAGAACTACTATTGATATTCGTAAATTCTGGGGGAATCCAAGTCCGAGTCGCAACAAATTCCTATTAGCTGAGCATCTAGCCTTCAGCTAGTAACATAGATTTTGTTCCGACTCCCTCACGCCTTGTTTGGTCAACTGTCTATTGCTAAATCGACATCACCGCGAGGTATTGGCCGGTCATATAGTCCATAACCCGAGCGCGTTACGATTGATTACGTAACAATCACACACTTTCTCTCTGGGCTTAATGTGTTGGGAGTTGAGGTGGCTTTCTATACCACTATTCCTCACTTCAGAGCAAGAAAATAAAAACTATAATGGTGTCTTAATTTGAAAATCTTCTCTGCGTTCTCGGCGTATCTCTGCGTCCTCTGCGTTTAAGTTGCGAGTTAACGCAGAGAACGCTGAGATACGCCGAGAACGCAGAGAAAATCGATCAATTTAAGACACCACCAAAACTATCTCTGGGTACCTCTGCGTTAAAGGGCTATTTCAACATTGAGAACGCAGGGTACACAGAGAACCGCAGAGAAGAGCTCTTATTAAGAGACGCGAGGTGCTTGATCCGGCTCGTCCAGGATTGCGCGTAGGCGACTGGGGAAGTCGGTGATGATGCCGTCGATGCCGTTGACGATTGCTCGTTGCATGTCGACTGGGTCGTCGACGGTCCAGGCGTGCACTTTCAGACCGGCGTTGTGTGCTTTGCGGATGAAGCCGCGGCTGAGGAGCCAGAATCCGAGTAGTCGTTCCCTCATTTGCAGGGCCTCGGTCGGTGGTCTGTAAGGAATATGAAAGAGATAGTTACCGAAATAAAAGCGCACCCACTCCCACGTTGATGCCGAGGTCGCGATCGGCAGGTTTCGTTGTTCGCATTCTTTTCTGAACTCTTTCAAGACCGCAGTGTAAAAAGAAGCAATCAGCAGATTCTCCGCGCGCACACCAGACCTTTCAATAAGGTCCAACAGAGGCGTCACGATTGAAGGACGCTTCTGTTTGATCTCGATGTTCATCCGCTGGTCCTTAAATTCCTTCAACACGTCTTCCAGTCTCGCCACTCTTAATACGGGCTCCGTGTCAGCGAACGGAAAGGTCCGTCCACCATCAGGTGACCACCGGTAAGCAGCGTTGAGATTTTCGAGATCTTTAAACTTGAGCGATGTTACTTTCCCCGAGCCCTCAGTTACTTTACGGATGTCTGACGAGTGCATCAGCACGAGCACGGGAGGATCGTCGCCCGTTCCCCAAACATCCATCTCGATCACGTCAGCGCCGCTCGCCAGCGCACGGGTGAAGGCGTAGGTGGTCTCACCGGGCCACTCCCCGTCACCACCACGATGGGCAATCAGATCTACATCCGGAGCCTGCTCGAAGAAGCCGAGACGTAAGTTTTGAGGAGCTGGAGGATCACTCTTCATAACGTGGCGGTGAGATTAGCACATGGTCTCGATATTGGGACGCGAGTGGGGAAGAGTGTCTTGTTTTTTCTGTCACGATGACGAGGAGGTTCAGAATGACCGGATCGAGTGAAGCGAATAAGTACAATGTTTCCAGTAATTTACAGGCATAAAATTGGAACGAATTGGCAACGGTGTTCGTAGTTTGTCCATCAGAGTTCCGGTCCTTCAGTTACAGCTTGCTGTTCGGAAGTCTTGACTGTTTGTGCGGTGCAGTCCCCTGAGAGTCTGCATAAAGTCGAATACCTGGTGGCGTTATGGTCATCGCTAATACGGAGATATTACTGAATGAAGTTTCCCCGCAGGTTACCCCATTTTCGCTCGTTGAAGTTTGCACCCTTCGCACTCATTTCACTTTTCCTGTTCAGTAATCTGACTGGTCTACTGTTCAGCCGCGCGATGGCGCCGGTGGTCATCGCGAGTCCTGACAACAAGCTTCGCCTTCCCGCTGACATTCCGACTTCCGGTGATCCGGAGTTGGACAAGATCATCTACGAAGCAGGTGAGCGGGAAGGCGTCGATCCACGGTTCATACATGCCGTGATCTGGCAGGAGTCGAAGTACAAAGTAGATGCGCGATCACACGCGGGTGCGCAGGGCTTGATGCAGTTGATGCCGGCGACGGCGAAGCGTTTTGGTTGTCACGATCCGAGCGATCCGGCTGACAACATCAATGCAGGCACGAAGTATTTGAGCTGGCTGCTGAAGCGATTCGCGGGGAACGTGGAGCTGGCGCTGGCGGGCTACAACGCCGGTGAAGGCTCGGTTGATAAGTACGATGGGATTCCGCCGTACAACGAGACGCAGAATTACGTAAAGATCATCTCGCAGCGTTACGGGAAGATGTACCACCCGGTGCCGGTTAGCACTGAAACCAGCGCCGATTAGAAATAATTAGAAATATAGGTCCTTTAAGTCCTATAGGACCTATACCGCTTGACACTCTCCCTCACATTTTGGCTCAATCCTCCCGGTCTTTCCCTAAGCTCCGCATACGAACAAAGGAACCTTTCCTATGAGCACATCGCAAGATGCGGCTACCTCCAACCTTGACCGCAGGTTCTTCGGACACCCTGCTGGTCTCTCGACGCTCTTTTTCACCGAGATGTGGGAACGCTTCTCATACTACGGGATGCGCGCGATCCTCCTGCTCTACATGACCAAGACGTTCGCGGAGGGCGGGCTTGGATTTGATGAGAAGTACGCCGGCTTGATCTACGGGACGTATGTTTCCTCTGTTTGGTATCTGCCCCTGCCCGGAGGTTGGCTTGCCGACCGCATCCTGGGCGCAAAGCGAGCGGTGCTTATCGGCGCCATCATCATCGCCTGCGGTCACTATTCGATGGCGATCAATTCGAAGTTCACCTTCTTCGCCGGTCTCGTACTGATTGCCTGCGGGACTGGATTGCTCAAGCCAAACATCAGCGCGATGGTGGGCCAACTCTATTCTGAAGAAGACAAGCGACGCGATTCGGGCTTTTCGATCTTCTACACGGGCATCAATCTCGGCGCATTTCTCGCGCCGCTCCTCGTCGGGTATCTGGCGCAGTCAGCGTCGTTTCGCAACTTGATTACATCGTGGGGATTCAGTCCGAACTCGAGTTGGCACTGGGGCTTCGGTGCGGCCGGCGTTGGAATGACTCTCGGTATTATTCAGTATGTACTTGGTCAGAAGCGCCTGGCGACGGTTGGAGGTAAGCCTGATGTTCCGATACCGACGGCGGAGACCAGCGAGGGAGTAGATTACGTGACGCTCGTACTCGCTCTGGTTGGTGGGGCCATAGGCGCCGGCCTCGGACTGCACTACGGCGAGGCTCTTATATCAGCCCTCTTCCCAACTGTGGTCGGATTCTTTTTCGGGTACCTGCTGGGAATCATGCGTCACTTAAAAGGTGAGGAATTCAGGCGAGTGATCGTCATTTTTATTCTGTTTGTTTTCTCGATCCTGTTTTGGATGACTTACGAACAGGCCGGCTCGAGTCTAACGCTGTTTGCCGACCGCCTGACAAGCACCACGATTTTTGGATGGACCTACCCGTCGAGCTGGTTTCAATCTGTTCCCGCGCTCTTCGTGATCATCTTTGCGTCAATCATCGGCGCGGTCTGGTTAAAACTCGGAGACCGGCAACCCTCGAGTCCGGGCAAGTTCACGATCGGACTATTCTTCGCCGGCATTGCATTCGTGGTGATCGCGTTCGCCGCTACCCTGGCACGGAGCGGGCGTGTGAGTCCCATGTGGCTCGTGCTGGTCTACTTCCTGCAAACGATCGGCGAGCTTTGTTTGAGTCCGGTCGGTCTCAGCACAACTACTAAACTATCTCCGGGAAGAATGGTTGGACTGATGCTGGGCGTTTGGTTCCTTTCGATCTCCATCGGAAGTTATATAGCGGGCTTGGCGACCGGACTATTCGCAGGCAACGACACCAGTGCGTTGACGCGAGGCTTCGGCATCTTCGCCGGAATCACTTTGCTGGCCGCAATCATACTTGCTGTCCTGACACCGTTTATCAAGAGGATGACTCCCAGAGCACAATGAAGAAAAAAGTATTTTTACTCGCAACCGTTTTTATCGCACTCGTCGCGCAGTCTTTAAGAGCACAAAACAAACAACTCACCATCGACGACATCTTCGATCCCGTTAAAAAGGTCAATTTTAACGGCTCGACACCCACCATTCGCTGGCTCAAAGACGGCAATCACTACTTGTTAACCAACGAGTCTTCGCGGCGCGACGTGCCGCGACTGCAAAAGGTGAACGCCGCGACGGGCGAAGCCGTGCCGTTTTTCGATACTGCCAAAATGCAAGCCGCGTTTGCAGCTTTGCCGGGCGTGAGCGCGCAGGATGCGCGACAACTCGCGAACCGCGGCAACTACGATCTCAACCCCGCCGAGACCGCAGTTCTGATCAACTGGTCCAACGATCTCTTCTATTACGAGTTTGGCAGCGATCGCGCGATTCGTCTCACGAGTAATCCCGAAGAAGAAGTCGGCGAGGGATTCAGTCCGGATGGACGCATGGTCAGCTTTGTGCGCGAGAACAACTTGTACGTCGAAGATCTCGGCATGCAGCGTCGTGAGCGTGCCCTCACGCGCGACGGCAGTGCGAAGATTCTCAACGGCCGTCTGGACTGGGTCTACCAGGAAGAGCTTTATGGACGCGGAAACTTCGGCGCGTACTGGTGGAATCCTGACTCGACGAGCATCGCGTTTCTGCGTATCGACGAATCGCCGGTGCCTGAGTTCACTGTTGTCGATCACATTCCATATGACCAGAAGCTCGAAGTCACGGCGTATCCGAAGGCCGGCGATCCCAATCCGATCGTGAAGCTCGGTGTTGTTAACGCAGCAGGTGGCGACATTCGCTGGATCGATACGTTCAAATATCAGCCGGAAGATTTTTTGATCTCGCGCGTCACGTGGACGCCGGACGGCGAGAAGGTCGTCTACCAGGCGCAGAACCGCGAGCAGACGTTTCTCGACGTAAACTTCGCCGATCCGCGCAGCGGCAAGTCGAGCAACGTAATTCACGAGACTTCGAAAGCGTGGGTGGCGATCAATGAACAGCCAATCTGGCTGAAAGACGGTTCGTTTATCTGGGCCAGCGAGCGCAGCGGCTGGGAACATCTCTACCACTATTCGGCCGACGGCAAAATGCTGCGACAGATCACGGACGGCAAATGGGAAGTGCGTTCGATCGAAGGCGTTGACGAAGCAAACGGTTACATCTACTTCACCGCGATGGAGCATAATCCCATCGCGCCGAATGGTTATCGCATCAGGCTCGACGGCAGCGGTTTGACGCGTCTCACCCAGACGGAAGGTTCGCATCGCGTCGATCTCAGTCCGGCCAACAACTACTTCATCGACGTTTGGAGCGACGTCAACACGCCTTCGCAGGTTCGCCTGTACGACGCGTCGGGCAAGCTCGTGCGCGTGATCGCGGAGAATAAAGTAGACGCGCTGAAGCAGTACAAACTCGGAACGACGGAGCTGTTGCAGGTGAAGACGCGCGACGGCTTTGTGATGGAAGCGATGATGATCAAGCCGCCGGACTTCGACCCGCGCAAGAAGTATCCGGTGATGAGCTTCACTTACAGTGGTCCACACGCGCCGCAAGTGAGAAATGGCTGGGGCTCGCAGACGTACATGTTTCATCAGTTGCTGGCCCAGAAGGGTTACATCATCTGGGTTTGCGACAATCGCACCGCGAGCGGCAAAGGTATGGATGCGACGTGGCCCGTTTACAAAAACTTCGGCGAGCTCGAGCTGCGCGATCTCGAAGATGGCGTGTCGTGGTTGAAGAGCCAGCCTTACGTTGATGGATCGCGTATCGGGATTTGGGGATGGAGTTACGGTGGCTTCATGACGAGCTATGCATTGACGCACAGCGAGTCGTTCAAGATCGGTATCTCCGGTGGGACCGTGGCTGACTGGCGCGATTACGACAGCATCTACACCGAGCGTTACATGGGAACGCCGCAGAACAATCCCGAAGGTTACAGGAAGAGCTCGCCCGTGAATGCGGCGAAGAACCTGCATGGGAAGTTGTTGCTGATTCACGGCGCGATTGATGACAACGTGCACATGCAGAACACGATGCAGTTTATTTACGAGCTGCAGAAGGCAGGGAAGCAGTTTCAGTTGATGCTGTATCCGAAGTCGAGGCACGGCGTGACGGATCCGCTGCTGTTGAAGCACATGCGGCAGATGATGCTCGACTACATCGTCGAGAACCTGTAACGCGGATTACGCGGATTTAAAGACGGATCGTTTCGTGGTTGGCACGGGGCTTGCCGCCGGATGAGCGGAGGTTTTCCCCCATGGCCACACCCCTCGCATACTTTACTTATGATCCTGAACCACAGTTGCCGCTCTTGCGCGACGTTGTTCCGGTCGACTCCCAGACGCAGGTGCAACGTGAAGTTCAGGCGAATCTTCACCACGAAATAGACCTCGTCCTCCAAACCATCTACAGCCCGAACCTGCGAGAAATCTCACAGACCATCCTCGGCGGGATGATGCGTTACTTCGCCTGGCTGGACCGCATCGAGAACAATCTCCAGAAGCTCGACACGCTCCTCGAGAGCCTCTCACTCCTCGAGGTCTTAGAATTCGAGGCGCGCTCGCTCACCGATTTTATCGACACAAGGGCCATCAAACTCGCCGGCCCAAACGAGCGCCTGCTCGACGTTCTCGACGGCATTTCTTACGGAATTACTCACGATTTACGGCGTGTTTTCGAGCGCGAGCTCGTGCGCGGCGTCACCGAACAGTCGATACCAATCGTCTACGGCAAGATCCTCCACGCGCACGGTTTACTCACGAATTGCTTCCAACAATCCACCATCACTCTGCTCCAGGTTTTCAATCCCAGTCTCGACGCTTCGAAGCTCTTCAACGACGTCGAGCTGCGACTTCAGCAGTCACTCACCCTCTGCAAAGACCTCTCGTCTCTCATGCGGTTTGTGCGGCTCGCGCAGGCCAAAGACGACCCGGACGTGCTGCGCTCTGTGACCGCGCGAATCCTCGAATTTCGCGACGGTAGCATGCAGTATCTGATGTACAAAGACTGGCGTGGCTACGAGAGCCTCGCGCTCGAAGTCATCACCGCGGTGGAGAACAATCTCGACCCGAAACCGCTGCTACACCGGTTTATTTGCTACCTGGAAGTGCTTTACGGGCACGTGAAGATGCGCGCCGTGCTGGCCGACGAGTTTCCTTATTCCGGGAAAGACGAAAATGAGTAATTGTGCCGCGAACTGTTAGACGCTTGGTGACATAAATTGTTAGTTAGCCACGGATTTCACGGATAAACACTGTTCGAATTCTGATCCGTGTTATCCGTGAAATCCGTGGCTATTATCTTTGGCAACTCGGGCAAAAATATGTTGACCTGCCGCCCTGGACCACGCGGCGAATTCTTTTTCCGCAATTAACGCACGGCTCGCCCTCACGCTCGTAGACGCGCCAGAAACGTTCGGACGTTCCGAAGTAGCTGCCGTTGCCGTCGGCGAGATCGATTTTCAAAGTTGAGCCTGCGTCGATCGCTTCCTGTAACACATCGCGAATCGCCTGGTGCAACTTGCGCGCGCGTGGCTTCGAGAGTTTATTCGCGGCCTTCATCGGACTGACGCCCGCGAGAAAGAGCGCTTCCACCGCGTAGATGTTTCCGAGGCCGAGGACGCGTGTTTGGTCCAGCAGCAGGTGTTTCAGCGGGCGACCGGAACGTTTCAGAGTGTTGAGGAAATATTCTTCGGTGAAGTCGTTTGACAGCGGCTCAGGCGCGAGTGTCTGTAGCTCTTTAGGTGGGCGCAAAGGATCTTTGAAGATCTGCATGCGTCCGAATTGGCGCATGTCGCAATACACGAGGCGGTGATCGTCGTCGAGATAAAAGATGACGTGTGCGTACGGTGGTAGAGATTCGTCGGTCGTGAGCGAGACAAACTTACCGGTCATGCGGAGATGCGTGGTGAGTACGTGTCCTGATTCGAGTTTGAAGAGGATGTACTTGCCCCGTCTGCCGACGCCGGTGATGAGTGTGTTTTGGAGTTGATGATTGAATCGTGTGCGCGAGATGCCGGGCGCGATGCGTTTGAGATTGAGCTCCGCGGCAAGAATGCGGCGTCCCGTGACGCGCGGCGCTAGAGCGCGGACGACGTGTTCTACTTCTGGTAGTTCAGGCATTGATGAAAACCTTAGACATGATTACAGGATTTTCAGGATGAACAGGATTTATCTTGTCAATCATGAAAATCCCGCAAATCCTGTCTAACTTTCGATTAACTTCTCAATCTCCTGCCGGATGTGATCTACTAAGTCCGGTTTACGCGCCTCGATATTCAACCTCAAGAGTGGTTCCGTATTGGACCCTCGAATATTGAAGCGCCACTCGGCGGTCTCGAGTGAGTAGCCGTCAGTAAAATCTTCCTGCCCCTCGCCGTGAAACTTCTCCTTCACTTTCTCGATCACCGCTTTGATGTCTTTGACATGGTAATTGAGCTCGCCTGACATGTAATGCCCCGCCATGAACGGAGCGATCAGCTCTGAGAACGGTTTATCGTGCGTCGAAAGATATTCGAGCACGAGCAGGAAGGGAATCACACCGTTGTCAGCATAAAAATTTTCACGGAAGTAGTAATGTCCACTCATCTCGCCCGCGAACAGACCGTTCTCCTTCCTCATGCGATCCTTCATAAACGCGTGGCCGCCCTTTGAGATGATCGGCCGTCCGCCCTTTCGCTTCACCGCGTCGAGCGTGGGCCATATCACGCGTGGATCGAAGATGATCGTGTTGTCACTCCCATACTTCGTGAGCAGGATATCGGCGAGAAATGCGGTGATGTAGGCGCCCGAGATGAAGTCGCCTTTCTCGGTGAAGAACATCGCGCGATCGGCGTCAGCATCCCACGCGACGCCAAACGACGCGCCCTTTTCTTTGATCAAGCTCTCGGTTTCGGTGCGATTGCCGGGCAGCATCGGATCGGGCGGTCCCTTTGGAAACGTGCCATCGGGTTCGAAGTTCAACGGGAGAAGTGTCAGGTTCAAATCTTTTGCGAGCTTCGCCGCCGGACGGCATACATATCCGAAGTTGGCGTTGCCGGCGAACGTGAACGGTTTGATCTTCGTTCGATCGATAGATTTCAAAACGTGTTCGAGATAATCGTTGAGTATGTCGCGCTCGGTGCACGCGCCTTTCTTGTCGGAAGTGACTTCAGCGTCTTTGCCGGCTTTGAGTGCGTCGCGAATGTCGAAGAGGCCGGTGTCGGAGGAGATAGCAGTCGCTTTCTCGCGCACCATCTTCATGCCGTTGTACTGCACCGGATTGTGTGACGCGGAGACGACGATGCCGCCTGAATATTCAGACGACGCGCCCACGGCGTAATAGAGCATGTCGGTCGTGATCTGGCCGATGTCTACGACGTCAACGCCGGCGTCGAGAAAACCACGGGTCAGAGCCGCTTTCAGAACCGGGGACGAGAGCCGTGCATCCATGCCGACGACCATTGTCTTAGGTTTGAAGAGGTAAGTGTACGCCTTGGCGGTACGGTAATAATCCGCTTCATCGATCTGATCGGGGTAGGCGCCGCGAATGTCGTATGCTCGAAAAACGTCCCAGTTCAATGATTTTGACCTCGAAAGAAGTTTCTCCCGCAAAGACGCAAAGGCGCAAAGAAAGATGCAAGAAAACTTTGCGCCTTTGCGTCTTTGCGGGAGAGAAATTTCAACCTACGCGAACGTATAGTCGGTTAATGATGTCTTATCACCCAGCACTGTTCCCGGCCTAACCACCGCCGCGCGGCCGATGTGACAACCACGGCCGGCGATTGCACCGGTGATCTGCGCGGTGGTGCCGATACGCGTGTGGGGCCAGATAACAGAATTCTCGACGCGCGCACGCTCTTCCACGAAACATCCCTGGCCCAATACCGAGTTGATGATCTGCGCCCCGGGTTTGATCTGGCAGTCGTCGCCGATGAGAGACAGCTCATCGATCTCGGCGACTGTCGCCGCGTCAAACTGCCCGCGTCGCTCTTTAATATGAAAGCGCGACACGCGATTCGCCAAAAGATCGGCGTGCACTTGCAGGTATCTTTCCGGGGTGCCGATATCGATCCAGTAAGTGCGCGTTGGGATGTGCGCGAAAAACGCTTCACCGCGTTTCAGAAGATCCGGAAACAGTCCATACTCGAACGAGTAGTTCTCACCGGCCGGCAAATAGTCGAGCACTTTCGGCTCGAGAATGTACGTGCCCGCATTGATCGTGTTGCACGTGATCTCGTCAGCCTTCGGCTTCTCGAGAAAGCGCAGGATGCGACCATCCTTCTCAGTCTCGACCAGACCGTAGCTTTGCGGATTCTCAACCGGCGTCAAAACGATCGTCGCCGTCGCTTTACGCTCGTTGTGTTCGCGAATGACGGCCTTTAGATCCAGATCGGTAAGAATGTCGCCGTTGAAAACGACAGTTGGCTCGCGTATGAGATCTTCGGCAAACTTGTAAGCGCCCGCCGTGCCCATCGGTTGCGGCTCGACTGTGTACTTCAGTTTGACGCCGAAATCGGAGCCGTCGCCGAGCAGTTGCTCGATCTTGTTCGGCTGGTACGAGAGCGAGAGCGTGATGTCCGTGATGCCCGCGCGGCGCAGCGTGTCGATTTGATAAAGAAGAAAAGGCCGGTTACAGATCGGAACAATCGGTTTCGGAGTGTAAACTGTTAAAGGGCGAAGGCGCGTGCCTTTGCCGCCAGCAAGAATGAGTGCCTGCATGCTTTATGAATAATGAAATAAAGTCTAATATCGGGCCAAGTCTAACATAAGGGAGTTTGAAATGCCGGAATTGAACGAAGCAGTAATTATCAGTGCGGCGCGTACGCCGGTGGGAAAGTTTCTCGGCTCACTGAAAGGATTCTCAGCGACTGAGCTCGGCTCGATCGTGGTGCGCGAGAGCGTGAAGCGCGCGGGAATCAAGCCGGAAGATGTTGACGAAGTGATCATGGGATGCGTGATTCAGGCGGGACTCGGGCAGAATCCCGCGCGCCAGGCGGCGTTGAATGGTGGAATACCGTCGACTGTTGCGGCTGTGACTGTGAACAAGGTTTGTGGCTCGGGTTTGAAGGCCGTGATGATGGCGGCGCAGGGAGTTCAACTCGGCGACTCCGAGATGGTCGTCGCGGGTGGAATGGAGTCGATGAGTAATGCGCCTTATCTCGTGCCGAAAGCGCGTGAGGGTTATCGACTCGGCAATGGCGAGCTAATCGACGCGATGATTCACGATGGGCTGTGGTGCGCTTTTGAGAACTATCACATGGGCTGCACGGGTGAAGTCGTGGCTGACGAGTACAAGATCAGCCGCGCTGAGCAGGATCAGTTTGCGACAGAGTCGCATCGCAAGGCCGCGGCGGCAATCAAGGCAGGCTACTTTAAAGATGAGATCGTGCCGGTCGAGATCAAACAGAAGAAGGGCGCGGCGATAATCTTTGATACTGATGAGACTGTGCGTGAAGACACGACGGTCGAAGTGCTTTCTAAACTCAAGCCGGCGTTCAAGAGTGAGGGAACAGTGACGGCGGGTAATGCGCCGAGTGTGAATGACGGTGCG
>JADMIO011560712.1_pt1 | contig 25436 bp, 32 predicted proteins | sample 8958161 | NCBI WGS metagenome assembly JADMIO01 (sample SAMN16585339, study PRJNA669376) | soil metagenome | isolation source: Crop rotation soil | place: USA: Cullars Rotation, Alabama | collected 2011
GCGACAACTTGTCCACGTGGAATTCTAAGCTTAGGATCCCAATGTGCTGGAAAGCAGGTGCCGACCATGGTCGAGAAGGCCTCCGCGGCGCTGCAGCAGGCCGGGTTCCGAGTCGCGGTCGTGGAGCAGAAGGCACCGTCGGTGGTGGGCATCATCGGGAACCGGTGAAGGCGTTTCCCTGAACTGTTCTCACATCAGGTTATTTCCTGATGTAGGCTGACTTCAGGTCACAGCCTAGGCGAGGAGGAACCGTGCGCGTCGCCGTCCTCACCGTCGACCAGCGTGGCTCCACCCGGGTGGCCGCGACCGACCGCGTGCCCGACACGCTGGCTCGGCTGGCGGACCTCGGCCTGCTCCGGCCGTTCGAGCGCACAGCGGGCGACGAGTTCCAGGGTGTGGTCGACGACCCCGCCGTCCTGGCCGCCGCGCTCGAGCGGCTGCTGCGCGAGGGCGGGTGGAACATCGGGCTGGGGATCGGCACGGTCGAGGAGCCGCTGCCGGCGAGCACGCGGGCGGGCCGCGGCCCGGCCTACCTGCACGCCCGCGAGGCGGTGACCTCGTCCAAGGCCGCACCCTGGCGGCTGCGGGTGGCCGGCGACGCCCCGGGCGTCCGCTCGCTGGAGACGGCACTGTGGCTCTGGGCCCACGTGCTCGGCCGGCGTACGTCGCGCGGCTGGGAGGTCGCCGACCTGGTGGAGCAGGGCGCCAGCTACGACGAGGTCGCCCGCAGGCTCGGCGTCACGCAGTCGGCGATCAGCCAGCGCGCCCAGGCCGCGGGCATCGTCGAGGGCCGCCGGGCCCGCGAGCTCGTGACCGAGCTCGTCGGTGCCCTGCTGCAGGATCAGCCTGGATGACCGCCGACCTGACCGCCGAGAACACGACCCAGCTGGTGCTCGTGCTGCTGGCCGCCGCCCTGGTCTTCGCGCTCATCGGCTGGTCGGTCAACGGACGCGCGTTCGGTCCGCCGCTCTCCGCCGTGGCGCTGGGGGCGGCCGCGGTGGTCGCGTCGGTCGCCGACGAGCTCAGCTCGGGCCGGTGGGCCATGACGGTCCTGGTGGCCCTGGCCGGGCTGCTCGCGGTCGTGGGCGGAGGGCCTCTGACCACGCGCATCTTCTCGATCGTGGACCGCTCCGACCACGGCCGGCAGACCCTCGACGAGGCCGGGCAGGTGCTGCGCGGCGGCGCCTGGATCGGCGGCCTCGAACGGCTCGCGGTCTTCGCTGGGCTGGCCGCCGGGTTCCCCGAGGGCGTCGCGGTGGTGCTGGCGCTCAAGGGCGTCGGCCGCTTCCCCGACCTGCGCTCCGACGGCAGCGGAGGCGCGGCCACGGAGCGCTTCATCATCGGCACCTTCGCCAGCGTGCTCTGGGCCGCTGCGTGCGCCGGGATGGTGGCGCTCGTCCGGCGCTGAGCAGCCCGTCGCCCGATTCGTCTCACATCACCCCCTGCGCTGCCGATCGGACGAGCACTCCCCGGCGTCCCGCCGCGGGAGCGTCACGAGAACTCCCCGCGGTCCGGCCGACCGACGGGTGAGAGAGGGCACGCTGCATGGACGACACCGATGGCCTGGACGACATCATCCAGGAGTTCTTGATCGAGAGCCACGAGAACCTCGACCAGCTCGACCGCGACCTCGTGGCCCTCGAGCAGGAGCCGGGCTCCCGCGAGCTGCTCGCGAGCATCTTCCGGACCATCCACACCATCAAGGGCACCAGCGGCTTCCTCGCCTTCAGCAAGCTGGAGTCGGTCACCCACGTCGGTGAGAACCTCCTGGCCCGGCTCCGCGACGGCAAGATGCAGCTGACGCCGGCGACGACCGACGTCCTCCTGGCCATGGTCGACACCGTGCGCGAGCTGCTCGCGGCCATCGAGAGCGGCGGCGCCGAGGGCGACGTCGACGTCGACGCCGTGGTCGCGGCGATCACCGAGGTGCTCACCCACGACGGGCTCGTCCCCGCGCCGGCCGCCCAGCCCGCGGTCGTCCCCGCCGCGGTCGTCGAGATCCCCGAGGTCCTCGAGATCCCCGAAGCCGCCAGCGTCGTCCCGGTCGCAGCCGCTGCTGTCGCCGCGCCGGCCGAGCCCGCCGCGCCCCCCGCCCCCGCCGCCCCGCCGGCCGTCCCCGCCGAGGAGCCGGTCGCCGGCGAGACCCGGCGGACCGTGGCCGACTCCTCGATCCGGGTCGACGTCGACCTCCTGGACGCACTCATGCGCCTGGTGGGCGAGCTGGTGCTGACCCGCAACCAGATCGTCCGGCAGGCGAGCGAGTCGTCCGGTTCCGAGCTGGCCGGCGCCGCCCAGCGGCTCAACCTCATCGCCAGCGAGCTGCAGGAGGGGGTCATGAAGACCCGCATGCAGCCCATCGACCACCTGTGGTCGAAGCTGCCGCGCGTCGTCCGCGACCTCGGCGCCTCGTGCGGCAAGCAGGTCAGCCTGGCCATGGTCGGCCGGGAGACCGAGCTGGACCGCTCGCTGCTGGAGTCGGTGAAGGACCCGCTGACCCACCTCGTCCGCAACGCCGTCGACCACGGGCTGGAGAAGCCCGAGGACCGGGTCGCCGCGGGCAAGCCCGCCGAGGGCGTCCTCACGCTCCGGGCCTACCACCAGGGCGGCCAGGTCGTCGTCGAGGTCTGCGACGACGGCGGCGGCATCGACCCGGCCCGGATCGCCGCCGCGGCGGTGGCCAAGGGCGTGTGCAGCCAGGCCGAGGTCGACGCGATGTCGCAGGCCGACCGGCTGCAGCTGATCTTCGCGCCGGGCTTCTCGACCGCGGCCGCCGTCACCAACGTCTCCGGGCGCGGCGTCGGCATGGACGTCGTGCGGACGAACATCGAGGCCATCGGCGGGACCATCGAGATCGAGTCGGTGCTGGGCCGCGGCACCACCTGCCGGCTGCGGATCCCGCTCACGCTGGCCATCGTCCCGGCCCTGACCGTGGAGTGCGCCGGCGACCGGTACGCGATCCCCCAGGTGAGCCTGCTGGAGCTCGTGGCCCTCGACGCCGACCGGGCCGTCTCCGACGTCGAGAACGTCAACGGCGCCCCGGTCTACCGGCTGCGCGGCACGCTGCTCCCGCTGGTGAGCCTGGCCGAGGTGCTCGACGTCGAGTCCGACCGCTCCGACGGGCACGTGCTCATCGCCGTGCTGCAGGCCGAGGGTCGCCGCTTCGGCCTGGTCATCGACCGGGTCCTCAACACCGAGGAGATCGTGGTCAAGCCACTGACCTCCCGGCTCAAGGCCCTCGGGACGTTCTCCGGAGCCACGATCCTCGGCGACGGACGGGTCGCCCTGATCCTCGACGTGCAGTCCCTCGCGCGCCGGGCCCTGTCGGCCGAGGCCCTGGAGCACAGCGGCGAGCAGGCCGCCGAGGAGACCCGCCAGACCACCGAGCGGGTGAGCCTGCTGGTCGCCGGCATCGGCGCCGGGCGCCGCGTGGCCATCCCCCTCTCGTCGGTCACCCGGCTCGAGCAGATCCCCGCCTCCTCCGTCGAGGTGGTGGGCAGCCGCGAGGTCGTGCAGTACCGCGGCGCGATCCTCCCGCTGCTCCGGCTCAACGGCTACCTCGGCGCCTACAGCGACCGGCAGGACGACCAGCTCTCGGTCGTCGTCTACTCGGCCGGCGGCCGCAGCGTCGCCATCGTGGTCGACGAGATCCTCGACATCGTCGACGAGGAGGCCGAGGTCCGCAGCGACATCGACGACCACGGGCTGCTCGGCTCGGCGCTGATCCGCGACCGGATCGTCGAGGTCCTCGACGTGCGCGGCGCGATCCTCGCGGCCGACCCGCGCTTCTACGGCGCCGACGAGGGCGACCTCTCCGACCTCCAGGAGGCGATGTGACCACCACGAAGACCCACGAGGCGCGGATGGTCACCTTCGAGCTCGAGGGCCGGCTCTACGGCGTCGACGTGAACGCGGTGCAGGAGGTGCTGAGGGGCCAGACGCGCACGCGCGTGCCGCTCGCGCCCACGAGCGTGGCCGGCCTGATCAACCTGCGCGGCCAGGTGCTCGCCGCCATGGACCTCCGCGAGCAGCTGGGGCTGCCGCCGCGGGCCGTGGACGCCCCCGAGCCGATGCTCGTCGTCATCCGGGTCGACGGCGAGCCCATCGCGCTCCTCGTCGACCGCATCGGGGCGGTCGTCGACGTCAACGACGAGAGCTTCGAGCCGCCGCCCGACACCCTGACCGGTCCGACGCGCGAGCTGATCCGCGGCGCGTACAAGCTCGAGGGCGAGCTGCTCCTCGCCCTGGACGTCGAGCGGGCCGTCGACGTGCCCCCGGAACGTCACCGCCGCTCCCGCTGACGCACACCCGATCCCCCTCACCACCACCACCGCAAGGAACCCTCATGCCCGACATCAACTGGACCGTGGGCAAGCGCATCACGGCCATCGCCTGCCTCGGCGTACTGACGACCGTGATGGTCGCCGCCGTCGCGCTCTTCTCGACGAAGTCGAGCGAGCGGGAGACCGCCGAGTCCGACCAGATCCAGTCCGCGCAGGTGACCCTGCGCGCCCTCGACACGCGCGCCAGCGAGCTGAAGGTCGACGCGTTCAAGTCCATCACCTTCGCCGACCCCGCCTCGGTCCAGGCCGACGTGGTCGACGACGAGGCCCAGGTGGCCGACCTGGTCGAGACGCTGCGCGGCTACGACCTCGACGAGCACAACACCGGACAGGTCGAGGAGATCGCGGGCGCGTTCGACGAGTACGTCGCCGCCATCTCCGCGTTCGTCGACGACGCCGTCGAGGACCAGGACGCCACCCGCACGCGGGCCGAGGAGATCCAGGTGGCCAACGAGGCCACCGACGAGGTGCTGGGCTCCGCGCTCGACGACTTCACCCTGGACGCCACCGCCGCGCAGAAGAGCTCCGCGGACACCATCACCGGCATGGAGCGCCTGATCTGGATCGCCACGATCCTCGGGCTGGTCGTCCTCGCCGGCGTCTCGGCCCTCGTCGTGCGCAGCCTCGTGCGGCCGCTCAACGCCGCCATCGACGCGGTCAAGGCGTTCGCCGAGGGCGACCTCACCAAGCGGCTGCCCGAGACGTCCTCGGGCAACGTCGGCGAGCTGGAGACGGCCCTCAACAAGGCCATGGACTCGGTGTCCGGCATCGTGACGGCCGTCGTGTCGTCCGCCGACGCGGTCGCCGCCTCGGCCGAGCAGCTGTCGGCCGCGTCCCAGCAGATCGCCGCCGGGGCCGAGGAGAGCTCGCTGCAGGCCGGCCTGGTGTCCGAGGCCGCCGAGGAGGTCTCACGCAACGTGGAGACCGTGGCCGCGGGCGCCGAGGAGATGGGCGCCTCGATCCGGGAGATCGCGCACTCGGCCAACGAGGCCGCCCGCGTGGCCGCCCAGGCCGTGACGATGGTCGAGACCACCAACGAGAGCGTCGGCAAGCTGGGCACGTCGAGCCAGGAGATCGGCAACGTGGTCAAGGTCATCACCTCGATCGCCGAGCAGACCAACCTGCTGGCCCTCAACGCCACCATCGAGGCCGCGCGCGCCGGTGAGGCCGGCAAGGGCTTCGCGGTGGTCGCCAACGAGGTCAAGGACCTCGCGCAGGAGACGGCCCAGGCCACCGAGGACATCGCCCGCCGCGTGCAGGCGATCCAGGGTGACACCGAGGGCGCGGTCGACGCGATCGGCCAGATCTCCTCGATCATCACCTCGATCAACGACTACCAGCTCACGATCGCCTCGGCGGTCGAGGAGCAGACCGCGACGACCAACGAGATGAGCCGCAACGTCACCGAGGCCTCGGCCAGCTCGGGCCAGATCGCGACGAACATCTCGGGCGTCTCCACCTCCGTCACCTCCACCACCGAGGCCCTGGGCCAGACCCAGGAGTCGGTGAACGAGCTGGCCCGCATGGCCTCCGAGCTGCGCGCGGAGATCAGCCGCTTCACGATCGCCTGATCCGGGGCCGGGGCCGCATGACCGACGACCCGTCGGCGGCGGCCCCGGCTCACCTCCAGGGGCCGAACCAGCGAGGATCCGACACATGCCGTACACCCAGGTGGGCGCACCCGCGCTCGGGTTCGACCTGGCTCGCCTGGTCGGCGGGGAGCGCGTGGCGATCGTGCTGCGCGGCGCGCTCCGGGCGACCCCGTCGGACCTGGCCCGGCTGGCCGCCGCACATCCCGGCGCCGGCGCCCGGTCCGGCTGGCAGCAGGCATGGGGCGTCGGCGGGGCCTCGTCACCGCCGGGCCTCACCGACGTCCTCCCCCTCGCCGGCGCCGCGCTGGCCGGCGCGGCGCGGGGCGATGCCGTCCTCCTGCGCCGGCTCGAGCGGTCGCTGCTCGGCGACGTGGCCGCGCTGGAGCGGCTCGTCCGCCAGGAGCTCCTCGACTGGACGTGGGTGCACAGCGGCTCCACCGCGGTGCAGGACCCCTCGGCCACCGCGGCCGCCGACGTGCTCGTGGACGCGGCCGTGAGCGCCTACCTCCAGCCGCGGCTCCCGGCGGCGCTCCGCCGGGCGATGGCCACGGCCCTGGTCCGGTCCGGGCTGGAGCTCCCGTCCGAGCCGGGTGCGACCGGCGTACCTGACGTGGACCGCAGCCTCGAGCGGCTCGCCGTCGCCGACGAGGCGGTGCGCCGCGCGTGGCGGCGCGTGGTCGACGACCTGCGGCCCGCCACGACCCAGTGGGCGCCCGCCATGCACCAGGCCACCCGGGTGGTGGTCTCGGGCGACCGGCTCCGGACGGCGACCGAGGTCCAGCTCGCCGGCGTCGTGGCCTTCCACCGCAGCGGCTTCACCGCGCAGGACGCCGCCTACGGGGTCTGGAACGCCGTCTCCGGCGTCCTCCAGGCCGTGGTCGCCCGCGACCTGCTGTCCGCACCCGTCGTGGAGGTCCTCCTCCGCCCCTGGCACCTCGTCACCAAGGAGAGTCCGGCATGAACAGGATCAAGATCCTCGTGGTGGACGACTCCGTCGTCATCCGCAAGCTCGTCACCGACCTGCTCAGCAGCGACCCCGACCTCGAGGTCGTCGGCACCGCCGTCAACGGGCTGGCCGCCCAGACCAAGGTCGACCTCCTGCAGCCGGACCTCATCACGATGGACATCGAGATGCCGACGATGGACGGCATCGAGGCGGTCAAGCAGCTGCGCGCCTCCGGCAAGACGATGCCGATCATCATGTTCAGCACGCTCACCGAGCGCGGGGCGACCGCCACCCTGGACGCCCTTGCTGCCGGCGCGACCGACTACGTCGCCAAGCCGGCCAACGTGGGCAGCGTCGGCCAGTCCATGCAGCAGGTCCGCGACGCGCTCATCCCCCGCATCAAGGCGCTCGCGCCCGGGCGCCGGCCGGCTCCCCGCCGGACCGTCCCGACCGCCGCGCCCGCCCGGCCCTCCCCGGCGCGGACCGCCCCCGCCGGGCTGCGGCCGCCGCGTCCCGCGCCGCGCACCGGGCACCGGCTGCTGGTCATCGGCAGCTCGACCGGCGGCCCCGCCGCGCTGACCGCCCTGCTCGGCGCCCTCCCCGTGCTGCCCGTCCCCGTGGCCGTCGTCCAGCACATGCCGCCCGTCTTCACGCGCCAGTTCGCCACCCGCCTGGACCGCCTGTACGAACCGGTGGTCCGGGAGGTCGAGCACGGCGAGGTCCTCCGGCCGGGCACGGTCAGCATCGCGCCGGGCGACCACCACCTCTCGGTGCAGCGGCGCGGCGGCGAGCTGGTCGCCCAGCTCTCGCAGGCGCCGCCGGAGAACTACTGCCGTCCGGCGGTCGACGTGCTGTTCCGCACGGCGGCGGCCGCGCTGGGTGAGCAGGTCCTCGCCGTGGTGCTCACCGGCATGGGCCAGGACGGCTGCCGTGGCGCTCGCGCGCTCGTGGACGCCGGCGGCAGCGTGCTCGCCCAGGACGAGGCCACTTCGGTGGTCTGGGGCATGCCCGGCGCGGTCACCAACGCCGGGCTCGCCGAGGCCGTCCTCCCCCTGTCACAGCTCGGACCCGAGCTCGTGCGCCGGCTCTCCCCCGCGCCGGCCGCCCATCGTCACCCTGCAGGAGTCCCCCGTTGACCATCAGCGTCGAGTCGTTCCGCTTCGTCCAGGAGCTGGTCCGGTCGGAGAGCGCCATCGTGCTCGACACCGGCAAGGAGTACCTGGTGGAGTCGCGGCTCGCTCCCCTGGCCCGCAGCGCCGGCACCCCCGATGTCGACGCCTACGTCGCGGACGTGTCCCGGCGCCGTACGCCGACCGCCATGCGCGCGGTGGTCGAGGCCCTGACCACCAACGAGACGTCCTGGTTCCGCGACTCAGAGCCGTTCGTCACGCTCCGCACCGTCGTGCTGCCCACCCTGGCCGCGGCGCGCGCGGGCGGACCGATCCGGGTCTGGTGCGCGGCGTGCTCGAGCGGCCAGGAGCCCTACAGCGTGGCCATGACCGCCCTCGACACCCCGCAGCTCGGCGGCCGGACTATCGAGGTCGTCGGCACCGACCTCTCCGAGGAGATGCTGGCGCGGGCGAGGTCCGGCGTGTACTCCCAGCTGGAGATCAACCGCGGGCTCCCGGCCACGACGCTCGTGAAGTACTTCGAGCGGGCCGGCACCGGCTGGCGGGTCCGCCCCGAGGTGAGCGCGTCGGTCACGTTCCGGACGGCCAACCTGATCCGCCCGTTCCCGCCGATGGGCCGCTTCGACATCGTCTTCCTGCGCAACGTGCTCATCTACTTCGACACCGCCACGAAGGCCGACATCCTCCGGCGGGTCCGTCAGGTCCTGGCGCCGGACGGCGTGCTGTTCCTCGGTGCGGCCGAGATGGTCACCGGCCTCGACGACGGCTGGGAGCGGCTGCCCGGAGGTCGTTCCTCGATCTACCGGCGCACCTCGGCACCGGGGCGCTGAGCCCGGTCAGGCGCCGAGCGTCTGGCACCGAGCGTCTGGCACCGAGCGTCTGGCACCGAGCGTCAGACACCTCGCCGGCGGAGCTGCTCGGCCAGCGTCGTGACGGCGTCCTCGCTGGGCGAGGCGGCCTCCCGGTTGCTGGCCTCGAGCTGCACCAGCAGCTCGGCGCGGTTGACCGCGACCGAGCGCGGGGCGTCGATGCCGATCCTGATCACGTCGCTGCGCACCTCGAGGATCGTGACCGTGACGTCGTCGCCGATCACGACACTCTCGCCGACGCGTCGGCTCAGCACCAGCATGGGTGTCACGCTACCCGTGCGTCGCCCCGATCCCGTGGCGGCGCCACCGGCCGGGCGGACCCAGCCGGCCGACGAGCCGGCCGACGAGCCGGCCGACTGGTCGGCAGACTCAGCCCGCAGCGACGAGCGGGGTGCTCACCGAGTGCTCGGCGTCCTCGAGGATCACCTGGCAGGCCCGGCGGTTCACGGTGTTGAGCACCACGGGGGCCAGGAGGTTGGCCGTCGAGGTCGGCAGCGAGTCCCCGGGCTTGAGCACCACGAGCACCATGACCTCGTCCGCGGACTCGATGGCCAGCTCGGCGACGGTCTGGTCGTCGATCTCGGGTGCGTACTCGGGGAAGAACAGCGCGGGGGGCGCGACCAGGAACCGCAGGTCGGGGTGGTCGAGCGACCGCATCGAGCACAGGCCGCCGCTCCCGTCGAGGTCGACGAGGGCGAAGTGGCGGTCGTCGGGGAACCCCGGCATGGGGTGGACGAGGTCGATGACCGGCAGGTCGGTCTCAGGCGTCATGGTCGCGGTCATCAGCGGAGGAAGTCCAGGAGGCTCGGCTGGAGCACGCGCGCGGTCGAGGCCAGGGCCGCCTGGTAGGCGACCTGCCGGAGGCTGAGGTCGATCGTGGCCTTGGCCAGGTCGACGTCCTCCACGTCCGACAGCGTGCTGGTGAGGTACAGCTGCTGGTCGACCAGGCCCTCCTGGGCGATGTCGAGCCGCTTGTACGCCGCACCCACGTTCGCGTGCGCCGTGGTGATGGTCGTGAGCCGGTCGCCCAGGTCGTCCAGGCTGGTCGCCACGCCCGCGGTGTCGTTGGTCCGCAGCGCGGTGGACAGGGCCTCGAGCTCGGCGAAGACCGAGTCCGCCCCGTCGCCGAAGACGGCCCGGCCGTCCACGCTCACGTCCACGCTCACATCGTCCCCCACCCGTCGGGTGATCGCACCCGCGGCACCCACGAACGCGCCGGTGGCGTCGTAGGCCTGCTCCCCCGTCGTCACCCCGCCGAAGACCGGCCGGGTGAGGTACTGGGTGTTCGCCTCGTTGAGCAGCTCGGCGCGGATCTGGTCCACCTCGGTGGCCAGTGCGTTGCGGGCGGTCTGGTCCATGCTGCCGGTGTTCGCGCCGGTCTGGGCGAGCTCCCGCGCCCGGCGGACCTGCTCGGTCACGCCGGACAGGGTCTGGTCGACCAGGGCCAGCCGGCCGATGCCGTCGGAGGCGTTCCGCGCGTACTGCTCGGTCGCCTTGAGCGAGGCCCGCAGCCGCATGGCGCTGGTGGTGTCGGTCGGCGAGTCGGACGGCCGGGTCAGGCGCTTGCCGGTGGCCAGCTGCTCCTGGACGGCCGAGAACCGGCTCAGCCCGAGCTGGACGGCGCCCTGGGAGCGGGCCACCATCATGTTCTGGGTGAGGCGCATGGTGGACATCAGCGCACCAGTCCTGTCCGGTTGATGAGGGTGTCGAGCACGGAGTCCATGGTGGTCATGACCCGGGAGGCGGCCTCGTAGGCTCGCTGGGCGGCCAGCAGGTTCACGGTCTCCTCGTCGAAGTTCACGCCCACGAGCTGCTCGCGGGCTCCGTCGACCTGGGTGGTGAGCAGCTGCTGGGTGGCGCCGGCCCGCTTGCTGGACGCCACCTGGGTGGCGAAGGAGTTGACCAGGCGCTGGTAGGACCGGTCGGCGAGGTCGAGGTCACCGAGCTGGTCGGCCACCACGCCGTCGAAGACGCCCGGCGCCGAGGACGACACCACCTGGTCGGGGCCGGTGAGCGCGACCGCCAGGGACCGGGCCGCGTCGGTCGGGTCGTAGGAGAAGAACGGCTGCCCGGGGTTGCCGGCGAAGTCGTAGCCGCTGGTGTGCAGCGTGTTCACCGAGTCCGCGAGCTCCTTGGCCACCGAGTCCAGGCCGGCGAGGTAGCCGGGCAGCGTCGTGGTCAGCAGCTCGCTCACCCCGCCGAGCTGGCCGCTCAGCGCCGCCGGGCTGACGGCCGAGGTCCCGGACGGGCCCGTCACGGAGAAGGCCAGCGGCGCACCGTCGGCGGAGCCGTCCGCGGCGATGCCGGCGGTCACCGAGATCGTGGAGGCGTCCTTGCCCACGACCAGGGGCACACCCGCCACCGTGACGTCGAGGTTGCCGTTCGGCCCCACCTTGGCCTCGCCGCCGGTGAGGTCGGCCAGCCGGAGGCCCAGGAGGTCGCGCTGGTCGACCAGGTCGTTGTCGTCGAGCCCCGCGGCGCGGGCCTCGAAGATCGTCTTGTTGGCAGCGGCGAGGTCGCGGGCGGTCGCGTTGATCTCCGCCACCAGGTCGAGCACGTGGCCCCGCTGGTCGGACATCTCGGCGTCGATGTTGCTGGCCTGCACGCCGATCGCGTCGGCCACGGCCTGGCCGGCGGCCAGCACCTGGCTGCGGGACGCGGACTGCTCGGGGTGGGCCTGGAGGTCCTGCCAGGCGTTGCGGAAGTCGATGAGGGCGGCGGAGACCCCGCTGTCGCCGGGCTCGCCGATCCCGCTCTCCACCCGGTCCAGCACGGCCACCCGGACGTCGAGGTAGGACTGCTTGCCGTGCTCACGCCGGGAGCGGGTGTCGAGGAAGGCGTCGGCCATGCGGCTGATCGAGGCGGGCGACACGCCGTCGCCGGAGCCGGTGTACCGCGACCACATCGCGGGGGTGTTCGGCGCGCCGAGCGCCACGCCCTCCGCGCGCCGCCGCACGTACCCCTCGCTGCCGACGTTCGCGATGTTGTTGCTCGCGACGTCCATCGCGATCCGCTGGTAGCGCAGGGCGCTCAGCGAGCTGTTGAGGGAGGAGAAGGTACCGGTCACGGTGGCCGCCTCAGAACGTCCGGTCGATGAGGCTGGGGCCGGCCGCCACCGCGCTCAGCACGGCGCTGCCGTCGGCGGCGTACCCCTCGGTGGCGTCGCCCATGGCGAGCAGGGTCTCGCGCGCCGAGCGGTAGCCGCTGGTGATCAGGTCGCGGTTGGCGTCCGCGAGCTCGGTGATGGCCTGCGTCATGGCCACGAAGGCGTCGCGGTGGTCCCCGAGGATCTCGCCCCACGGCTCGCCGGCCCGAGCGGCCAGGTCCTTGAGCGACGGGTTCGGCGCCAGGCCCAGGGCGCTGCCGGCCTCGTCGGCGGCGACCGCGCGCAGCACCTCGGTCTTCCGCAGCGTCTCGAGGACCGACTCGACGTCGGTCGCGGCCCGCATCAGCCAGCGGTTGCGGCCGGTGGCCAGGATCAGCTGCTCGACCTCGAGGGCGTACTGGAGCCCCTCGAGCAGCTCGCGCTCACGCCACAGCACCTGTGACAGTCGCTGCATCGGTGTCTCCATGGGCCTGGCCTCTCTCGGTGAGTGCGGTCGGGCCGCACCTGTGGCCTGACAACCCCCTGATCGGCCGGCGAGTACGGCACTTGAGCTGTTTTCCGACGTTCGTTTCTCAAGGTGATCACCCCGCGGAACCGACCGGCGAGAGGCCTGGCCCGAACGGGCCATTCGAACTGGTCACTGCGGGTGGCCGAACGGTTGAGAGCAGTTTGGTGCTGTCGTACCACCGCACTCCCAGCATGCGCGCCTGCTGACGGAGGCCGGGATTTCCGATGCTCAGTACATGGAACACGCGCGACCCACGACCCCAGGTCACGAGGCCCCGGCCCAGCTGCTCGACGCCGACAGCCTGGTCTCCCAGCACCTGCCGCTCGTCGGCCACATCGTCCGGGAGACCGCGGCCCGGGTGCCGAGCCACGTCGACAAGGACGACCTGGGCTCGGCGGGCATGATCGCGCTGGTCAACGCCTCCCGCGCCTTCGACCCCGAGCGCGGCATCCCGTTCGCCCGCTACGCCGCGACCCGCATCCGGGGCGCGATCGTCGACGAGCTGCGCTCCCTCGACTGGGCCTCCCGCGCCGTACGCCGCCGGGGCCGCGAGATCGACTCCGCCCGCGCCACCCTCGCCGCCGCGCACCGGCGGGTCCCCGACGACAGCCAGGTCGCGGAGGCGCTCGGACTGACCGTCACCGAGATCCAGCGCTCCGCCGACGACCTCGCCCGCGCCTCGGTCCTCTCCCTCGACGTCGAGGCCGACCAGACCTTCGCCGACGTGCTGCCGGCCTCCGACCCCACGCCGGACGCCCAGCTCGAGCACCGTGAGCAGCTGCAGTACCTCGACGAGGCCGTCGAGGAGCTGCCCGAGCGGCTCCGCCTGGTGATCCGCGGCTACTTCATCGACGAGCGCCCGATGGCCGAGCTCGCCGAGGAGCTCGGCGTCACCGAGTCCCGCATCTCCCAGATGCGCGCCGAGGCGCTGGTGCTGCTCAAGGACGCGCTCAACTCGGCGCTCGACCCCGAGCTGGTCGCCCCGCACGAGCGCCCGGACGGCTGTGCGGCCCGCCGCCGCGACGCCTACTTCCGTGCCGTGGCCGAGCGCCACGCCGCGGGCCAGGCCCGCTCGATGGTCCGCCGCCCCGCCCTCGAGGGCATCGCCTGATCCCTGGCCCCGGGCGCCCCCACCGGGACGGCGCCGAGGTCCAGACCGGCTGGCACCAAATCCTCAAGTAGACCGCTCCTGAGCCGAACAGGGTGGCGACGGAGTCCACGGATGGACTCCAGCACCATCGACTCCCCCAAGGAAGGAACCATCATGAGTCTCCGCATCAACCAGAACATCGACGCCTTCAACTCCTACCGCAACCTGTCGGTGACCCAGGGCCAGATGTCCAAGTCCCTCGAGAAGCTCTCGAGCGGCTTCCGCATCAACCGGGCGGCCGACGACGCGGCCGGCCTCGCGATCTCCGAGAGCCTGCGCTCGCAGGTCGGCGGCCTGAAGGTCGGCGTCCGCAACGCCCAGGACGGCATCTCGGTCGCGCAGACCGCTGAAGGTGCGCTCACCGAGGTCCACTCCATGCTGCAGCGCATGAACGACCTCTCGGTGCAGTACGCCAACGGCACGCAGGACACGAACTCGCAGGCGGCCCTGTCGGCCGAGTTCGACCAGCTGCAGACCGAGATCACCCGGATCACCGACAACGCGAAGTTCAACGGTGTCGCCCTGTTCGGTGGCGCCGCGCTGACCTTCCAGGTCGGTTCCGACTCCGCTGACACGATCGACGTCTCGGCAACGGCCCTCGCGGCCGTCGACACCTCGGCCGCCGTGATCACCGACAGCACCACCGTCCAGACGGCGATCACCGGGATCTCCACCCAGCGTGCCGAGCTCGGTGCCGTGCAGAACCGGTTCGAGCACACGATCAACTCCGTGAACGTGGCGATCGAGAACCTGTCGGCGTCGGAGAGCCGGATCCGCGACACGGACATGGCCGCCGAGATGGTGAACTTCACCCGCTCGCAGATCCTGTCCCAGGCCGGCACCGCGATGCTCGCCCAGGCCAACCAGGCCCCGCAGAGCGTGCTGAGCCTGCTCCGCGGCTGATCACTCTCGCTACGCCGGCCGGCTGCTAGGCCACCACCTGCAGCCGGCCGGCGTCGCACCACCTGCAGCACGACCCACGCCGGGAGGAGGACCCCGTGGCCAGCAGCGCCAGCATCAGCGGACTCGCCTCGGGTCTCGACACCGCGACGATCATCGGCCAGCTCATGCAGCTCGAAGCGCTGCCGCAGACCCGCCTCAAGACGCGGGTCAGCACCGAGCAGAGCAAGGTCACAGCGCTCCAGTCGCTCAACACCAAGCTGGCGGCGCTCGCCACCAAGGCCGCCGACCTGGCCAAGGCCTCGACCTGGTCGGGCGCGGTCGGCACCTCGTCGAACGCCTCGGTCTCCGTCACCACGGCCCCCGGCGTCAGCCCCACCCGCCTGCAGGTCACCGTCACCTCGGTCGCCCGGACCCACCAGCTGGGCTTCGCGTCGGCCGCAGCGCTCACCGACACCGTGACCGGTGCGACGAACACGGTGGTCCTCGACCGCTTCGACGGCACCCCCGTGTCGCTCGACACCGGCGACGGGACCCTCCAGGGGCTGGTCACCGCGATCAACGCCCCGGCCAACAACACCGGGCTGCACGCCACCGCGATCAAGACCACCGGGGGCTACCGGCTCCTGGTCGAGTCGACCGCCACGGGCGCCGCCCAGGACTTCGACCTCACCGCGGAGGACGGCACCGCGCTGCTCGGCGGCGCGACGGTCAGATCCGGCACCGACGCGGCCCTCGACCTCGGCGCCGGCATCTCGGTCACCTCCACGTCCAACACCTTCACCGACCTGGTCCCGGGCGTCACCCTCAACCTGGCCGCCGACACCGCCGTCGGCGCGGTCAGCACCATCGACGTCAAGCGCGACGGCACCAAGCTGGGCACCGCGGTCGGGGACCTGGTCACGGCGCTGAACGCCGTGCTGGGCGACATCGACAAGGGCACCGGCTTCGACGCTCTCACCAAGACCGGTGGCGCCTTCACCGGCGACGCCGGGATCCGGAACCTGCGCAGCGACATGATCGGCACGGTGTTCACCAAGACCGGCGGCTCGCTGGCCAAGCTCGGGATCAACACCACGCGCGACGGGACGGTCACCTTCGACGCCACGGCGTTCGCGACGGCGTACGCCGCGGACCCGGCCGGCACGGCCGACCAGTTCACCACCGCGACCAACGGCTTCGCCGCGCGCGTCGCGAAGGCCGCCAAGGCGGCCAGCGACCCGATCGACGGCAGCATCACCGACGCGATCACCGGCCGCACCGACGGGATCAAGCGCCTCCAGTCCAGCATCGAGGACTGGGACGTCCGACTCGCGCAGCGCCGCACGAACCTCGAGCGGCAGTACACCGCCCTGGAGACGGCTCTCAGCCAGCTGAACAGCCAGTCCAGCTGGCTGTCCGGACAGCTCTCCTCGCTCTCCACGTCATCGTCCTGACCACGACCCAGATCCTTGCCAGTCCCACCGCCACGGAAGGCGACACCATGAACTCCCCGCAGAACGCATACCTGGAAGCGTCGGTTGCCACGGCGTCGCCGGCCCGCCTCCTGGTGATGCTCTGTGACCGGCTGGTGCTCGACCTGACGCGGGGACTCGAGGCCCAGCGGACCCGGGACGTCGAGACCGCGCACCGGGAGCTGCTCCACGCCCAGGAGATCGTCCTCGAGCTGCGGTGCAGCCTGCGGACCGAGGGCTGGGAGGGCGGCCCCGGCCTCGCCTCGCTCTACGACTTCCTCCACCTCGAGCTGGTCCGCGCCAACGTCACCAAGGACGTCCGCATCACCGAGGGCTGCCTGGGCCTGGTCACCGACCTCGCCGCCACGTGGCGCGAGGCCGCGATGCAGGCCGCCCTGGCGGGCTGATCCGTGTCGGACACCTACGGCGCGCCCGAGGAGCCCACGGCCTCGAGGCACGAGGCCTGGGAGGTGGCACTGGACCGGGTCGAGCTGGACCTGATCCGGACCGAGCAGGCCATCGAGGCCGGAACCGGCCTCGCCCGCCTCGACCAGTGGCACGTCCCGGACTACTACGGTCCGATCCCGGTCTCGCTGCGGCCCCGCGCCGAGGAGATCCTCGCCCGGCAGCAGCGAGCGGTGCGCAGGATCAGCGAGCAGCTCGGCGCGACCCTGCAGACGCAGGCCCTGGTCGACGACGTGGCCCGGCTCTCCACCCGCGGCTCCGACCAGGCGGTCTACGTCGATGTCAACGCCTGAGACCGCCACCCGAGCCCGGCCGCTGCGCGCCGTACCCCCCGTCCAGACCCCGCGAGGAGCCCACGCCATGCACGCCCTCATCATCGACGACTCCCGGGCGATGCGCTCGATCCTGCGTCGCATCGTGACCGGCCTCGGCTGGGACACGAGCGAGGCCGGCGACGGCCGCGCGGCGCTGGACCTGCTCGAGGGCGGCCTCGTGCCGGACCTGTGCCTCATCGACTGGAACATGCCGGTCATGGACGGCTACGAGTTCATCGTGCGCGTCCGCTCCCAGGCGGCCTGGCGCGGCATCACGCTGATGATGGTGACCACCGAGGGCGAGCACGACAACATCGTCCGCGCGCTGGCCGCCGGCGCGCACGAGTACGTCGTCAAGCCGTTCACCCCCGACGCCATCATCGACAAGCTCGCGCTGCTGGGGCTGACGCAGGTCGAGGTGCCGGCATGAGCGCCACGACGCTGACGGCCACGCCGGAAGACCTCCGCCACTTCGTGAGCGAGGTCTGGTGCAGCCACGTGGCCCAGGTCGACGAGCTGGTCCCCGCCGCCCCGCACGCGTGGACGGCCCTGCCCTGCTGGTCCGGAGCCGTGTCGGTCACCGGCGAGTGGCGCGGCATGATCGCGGTCGACCTGGCCGACCCGAGCGCCGAGGCGCTCGCGCGCGGGATGCTCGCCCTCCCAGAGGGCGAGGAGCTCGAGGTCGTGGAGCTGTCCGACGTCGTGGGCGAGTTCGCCAACATCGTCGGCGGGAACGTGAAGTCCTCGATGCCCGGGCCCAGCACCCTGTCGCTCCCGCTCGTCGCGCACACGCTCCTCGAGCCGCCGTCCGAGCTCCACCCGCAGGTCACGCTCGACCTGGCCTGGCGCGACGCGCCGGTCCGGGTCCGTGTCCTCGCGGCCCCCTCCCCCACCCAGCACCACCCCCTCTCGGAGGTCACACCATGAAGATCGTCCTCGCCGACGACAGCCGGGTCATGCGTCAGATCGTGATCCGCACCCTGCGCCAGGCCGGCTTCACCGGCCACGAGATCATCGAGGCCGAGAACGGCCGCGAGGCCGTCGAGCTGGTGCAGCGGGAGCAGCCCGACCTGGTCCTGTCGGACTGGAACATGCCGGAGATGACGGGCATCGAGGCGCTCACCAGCCTGCGCGCCAGCGGGAGCCACGTCCCGTTCGGCTTCGTCACCTCCGAAGGCTCCGACGAGATGCGGCAGCGCGCCGCGGCCGCCGGTGCCGCGTTCCTCATCGCCAAGCCGTTCACGCCGGAGGCCTTCCAGGAGGCCCTGGCGGGGCTGCCGGTCTGAAGGGCGCTGCCGTCGTGACCACTGTCGACGCCCCCAGCACCCACCTGCCGGCCACCAAGGAGGTCCGGGACCTGCTCAGCGGGCTCCTGGGCCGCGAGGTGTCGCTGACCACCGTGGCGCCGCTGGCGCCGAGCACCAGCTCGCCCCGCACGGTGGCCGTCTACGTCGACGACCACTACGGCGTCCGCGCGATCATCGCCTGCGACCTCGAGTTCTCCGCCAGGGCGGCCGCGGCGATCGCGCTGATGCCCGCCCCCACGGCGGAGGCGGCCGTCGAGGCGAACGGGCTGGACGAGACCCTGGCCGAGAACCTCTACGAGGTGCTCAACGTCGCCGCGTCGCTGTTCAACGTGGCCGGTGCGGTCCACGTGCGGCTCCTCGACCTCCACGCCGCCGGCAGCGTCGTCCCGCCGCAGGTGCAGTCGCGCATGCTCACCCTCGGGCGCCGCGAGGACCTGGAGGTGACGCTCCCCGGCTACGGGACCGGCCGGCTCTCGATCGTGATCTGCGGCTGAGGACCCGGACCCCACCTGCCCCGGTGGTCTCCGGTCCAGACAGGTCGCGCACCACGTGAAGTTTTCTCGTCCATACCCCTCAGGTCCCGGCTCCCGGGGCCGAGAGGAACGCTGAGCACGGACCGCTCATCCCCCCAGCCGACGGATCGGCCGACCCCCTTCGTGTGGAGGATGCCGTGTCCGTGCCTGCCATCGGCGGGAACGACCCCGTGTTCGCCGTCCTGAGCTCCGCGCTGGACGGCCTGTCCCTGCGTCAACGGGTGATCGCCGACAACATCGCCAACGTCGACACCCCGGACTTCCGGGCGACGAGCGTGGACTTCGAGACCTCGCTGCGCGACGCCGTGGAGCGCGGCGGCCAGGGCGAGGTCAACGCCCAGCTGCTCGCCACCGACACGCCGGTCGGCGCGAACGGCAACAACGTCGACCTCCGCAAGGAGACGCTGGCGGCCACCCAGACCCAGTTCCAGTACCAGATGATGACCCGCGCGGTCAGCGACCGGTTCTCCCTGATCACGACGGTGGCGACCTGATGGGCGCCTTCGACGCGCTGAACATCGCCGGGTCGAGCCTCGGGATGCACCAGACCTGGCTGGACGCGCTCGCCTCGAACATCTCCAACGCCAACACCGTCCGCAGCACCGACGAGGACGCCTTCCAGGCGCAGATGATCATCGCCCAGGCCAAGCCGGGCGGCGGCGTCGACGTGGGCGGAGTCGCGCTCAGCGACCCCGAGGGCGTGCTCGAGTACGCACCGGACCACCCGCTGGCCGACGCGGACGGCTACGTCCGAGCCCCGTCGATGGACATGGCGAGCCAGATGTCGCAGCTGGTCATGGCCCAGCGCGGCTACCAGGCCTCGGTGCAGGTCACGAAGTTCGCCCAGGACTCCTACAGCAGCGCCCTGCAGATCGGACAGTGACATGAGCGTCTCCGGTATCGAGGCGGCCGGCTTCGCGCCGTACGTCGCACCGCGGGTCGACGCGGCTCGGGCCACCGGCCCCCAGGGCCCGTCCGGCCCCCAGGCGGCCAGCGGCGTGGACTTCGGCAGCATGGTCCTCGACGGCATCGACCGGCTCGAGCAGGTCCAGCACAAGAGCGACGCGCTCGCGGTGCAGGCCGCCACCGGTGACCTGCAGAGCATCCACGACTACACGATCGCCGCCACGCAGGCCGCGGTCACCACCCAGGTCACCGTCGCGGTCCGCAACAAGGCGGTCGAGGCGTTCACCGAGATCATGCGGATGCAGGCCTGATGAAGGACTCGGCACAGCGCCTCATGCGACGGGGGCAGGACACGTTCGGCGCGTTCACCACCGGCCAGAAGGCCATCTCGGTGCTGGGCACCGTGGCTCTGCTGCTCGGCGGGTTCATGGTCTTCCGGTGGGCGTCGACGCCCGACTACGGGCCGCTCTTCTCCAACCTCTCGGCCAGCGACGCCTCGGCGGTCGTGGACCAGCTCGACGCCCAGGGCACGCCCTACGAGCTCACCGACGGCGGCAGCACCGTGATGGTCCCCCGCGACGACGTGTACGCGACGCGGATCGCGCTGAGCGGGGAGGGGCTGCCCGCGGACTCCGACAACCAGGGCTACTCGATCCTCGACAAGCAGGGGATGTCGCTCTCCCAGGACGCCCAGGACACCAACTTCAAGCGGGCCATGGAGGGCGAGCTCTCCAACACCGTCGAGGCCATCGACGGCGTGGACACGGCGGTCGTGCACCTCGCGCTGCCGGAGAAGGAGGTCTTCGCCGACGAGCAGGAGCCCGCCACCGCCTCCGTGCTGGTCAAGGGCCGGCCGGGCGCCACGCTCGACGCCGAGCAGGTCCAGGCGGTCGTCCACCTCGTGGCCTCGAGCATCGACGGTCTCGACCCCGACCAGGTGACCGTCGCCGACGCCAGCGGCAAGGTGCTGTCGGCCCCCGGCGGCATGGCCGACGACGGCGGCACGCGCACCCAGCTCGTCTCCGAGGTCCAGGAGGAGTACCGCGCCAAGCTCCAGACGATGCTCGACCGCGTCGTCGGCCCCGGCAACTCCACCGTCCAGGTGACCGCGGACCTCGACTTCGACGACTCGGTCGTCGAGACCAAGGACTACATCGCCAACACCGACACCCCTCCGAAGTCGTCGACGACCAGCACCGAGACCTACAACGGCGCCGGCAGCCCGGCGGTGGGTGGCGTGGTCGGCCCCGACGGTCAGATGGACACCACGACGTCCGGGTCCGCGGACTCCAGCTACACCCAGGAGTCGAGCACCCAGGACAACGCCCTCGACGAGCGTCGTGAGCGTCGCGTGTCGGCGCCGGGCTCGCTGGCCGGACTGCACGTCGGCGTGGCGCTGGACGCCGCGGCCACCACCGCCAACGGCATCGACAGCCGCGACATCCGCGACCTCGTCGTGGCCACCGCCGGCATCGACCGGGGCCGCGGGGACACCGTGGCGATCAACGAGATGGCCTTCGACCGCACGACGGAGAAGGCCGCCCAGAGCGAGCTGTCGAAGGCCGACGCCGCCGCGGCCGCCGCGGAGCGTCGTCAGCAGTACAAGGACGTCGGGCTCGCGGTGCTGGTCGCCCTGCTCGTGCTCGGAGCGATCTTCACGGCCAAGCGCCGGGCCAAGAAGCGGGACCAGACCACGACGTACCTCGTCGAGCAGCTGCGCCAGGACCAGGAGGCCCGGCTGACCGCGACCCAGGTCGTGGAGCTCCCGGCGGCCGCCCTGGCCCTCGAGGAGTCCGAGGACCTCCGCGGCGACGGCCTCCGCCGGGAGATCGACGACCTCATCGAGCGGCAGCCCGACGACGTCGCCGCCCTGCTGCGCGGCTGGCTGGCGGAGCGCCCCTGATGGCCATCGCCCTCGCCAACGCCGGCATCCGCAAGAGTGCCGTGCTGCTGATCCAGCTCGGCCGCGAACGCGCAGCCGGCGTGCTCTCCCAGCTGTCCGAGGCTGAGGTCGAGGCGATCACCGCCGAGATCGCTCACCTCGAGATGATCAGCGCCACGGAGCGCGACTCGGTGCTCGAGGAGTTCCGCGACCTCATGGTCGCGCGCGCCCACATCTCCCAGGGCGGGCTGGACTTCGCCCGCCAGCTGCTCATGGAGTCGCTCGGCGAGGACCGTGCGGACGAGATCATCGACCGCCTCACCGCTGCGTCGGTCCAGATGCCGTTCCAGTTCCTGCGTGCGGCCGACCCGACCCAGCTGCGCTCGTTCATCGCCGACGAGCACCCGCAGGTGATCGCGCTCGTGCTCGCTCACATGACCGCCGACAAGGCGTCGCTGGTCCTGGCCGGGCTGGAGCCGGACCGCCAGGCCGACGTCGCGCACCGGATCGCGGTCATGGACCGCACCTCCCCCGAGATCGTGCGGTCGGTGGAGTCGATCCTCGAGCGCAAGCTCTCCTCGATGCTCCAGCCGATGGACCAGTCCAAGGTCGGCGGCCTCGACCCCCTGGTCAACATCATCAACCGCGCCGACCGGTCGACCGAGCGCCAGATCGTCGAGGGTCTCGAGTCCCTCGACCCCGCCCTCGCCGACATGGTCCGCAGCCGCATGTTCATGTTCGAGGACGTCGTCACCCTCGACGACCGCTCGGTGCAGCAGGTGCTGCGCCAGGTCGACACCGCCCAGCTCTCGTTCGCGCTCAAGGGCGTGCCGGACCCCGTCCGCGACAAGATCCTGTCGAACATGTCCGAGCGCGCCGCCGCCACCCTGCTCGAGGAGGTGGAGCTGCTCGGCCAGGTCCGCCTCTCCCAGGTGGAGGAGGCCCAGCAGAGCGTGATCAGGACCATCCGCCAGCTCGAGGAAGAGGGCCAGATCATGGTCCGCCGGGGAGGCGACGATGAGTTCGTCGACTGACACCTTCACGCCGACGCGGCACGCACCGGTCGGCGAGGGCTCCCCGGTGCTGGACGGCCCGGTGGCCGGCGCCGCGCTGAGCACGCAGGAGCTCCGCTCCGGCACGTGGACCCGGTTCGGGCCCACGTCGGTCCTCGGGGACGAGGTCACCGAGGCCGCGCTCGCCGCGATGGTCGAGGACGCCCGCAACGCCGCCCGGTCGCAGGGGTACGCCGTCGGCTGGGCCCAGGGACGTCGGGAGGCCGCGGACGAGGCCGCCCTCACCTCCCGTGCCCACGAGCAGCAGCTCGCGGACGACCGCCGGCGCTGGGCGGCACGGCAGCAGGCCGCGCTCGACGCGCTGCAGCGTGCGGCCGAGGGGCTGGCCCGCGCCACCGAGGAGGCCCAGGCCCAGGTCCGGGCGCAGGCGATCGAGCTGGCCCGGGAACTCACCGAGACGATGGTCGGCCACGAGCTCCGCTCCGCCCCCGACAACGCGGCCGACGTGGTGGCGCGCGTGCTCGCCGCGAGCCCCGCGGACCGACCCTTCGTGGTGCGGCTGCACCCCGACGTGGCCGACAGCGCGGCGGTGGCCACCTTGGCCGAGTCCGGCGTGCGGGTCGTCCCCGAGCCGGGCCTGGCACCCGCCGACGCCGTGGTGGAGGTGGACGAGCAGGTGCTCGACCTCCGCCTCAGCACCGCGCTGGACCGCGTCCGCGGGGTGCTCTCGTGACCGCAGGAGTCCGCGAGTCCACGCAGCTCCGGGCGCCGGCAGACGACCTGCTCGCCGCGGTCCGCTCGTCGGCGCTCGACGCCGCCCGTCCGGCTCGTCGCGGGCGGGTCACCGAGTCCATGGGCCTCCACCTCCGGGTCTCCGGGGTGCGGGCCGGGGTCGGCGACCTCGTCGAGGTCGAGGTCGGGCCCGGGCAGCCGCTGCTGGCCGAGGTGGCCGCCAGCGACGCCGCCGGCCTGGTCTGCCTGCCGCTCGGACACACCCGGGGGCTCGAGGTCGGGGCCCCGGTGCGCCACACGGGTGGCCCGCTGCAGATCCGCGTCGGCCACGAGCTCGCGGGTCGGGTCCTCGACGGACTGGGCCGGCCGGTCGACGGCGGCCCCCCGCTCGACGGCCTGGCGCTCGTCGGTGTCGACCAGCAGGCGCCGCCGGCGCTGAGCCGCCCGCGCATCGACACCCCGCTGGGGCTCGGTGTCCGGGCCCTCGACTCGCTCGTCCCGTGCGGTCGTGGCCAGCGGGTCGGCATCATGGCCGGCTCGGGCGTGGGCAAGTCCAGCCTGCTCTCGATGGTCGCGCGCGGCACCGACGCGGAGATCTCCGTGATCGCCCTGGTCGGCGAGCGGGGCCGTGAGGTCCGCGAGTTCCTGGACAACGACCTCGGCCCCGAGGGGCTGGCCCGCTCGGTCGTCGTGGTCGCCACCTCCGACGCTCCGCCGGTGGAGCGGCTGCGCGCGGCGTTCGTCGCCACCCGCATCGCCGAGTGGTTCCGTGACGAGGGCCGGCACGTGGTCCTGATGATGGACAGCCTGACCCGCGTGGCGATGGCCCAGCGCGAGATCGGGCTCTCCGCCGGCGAGCCGCCCGCCACCCGTGGCTACCCGCCGAGCGTCTTCGCGCTGATGCCGCGGCTGCTCGAGCGCGCGGGCACCTCGCCGCACGGCTCGATCACCGGGCTCTACACGGTGCTGGTCGAGGGCGACGACATGCAGGACCCGATCGGCGACACCGCCCGCTCGATCCTCGACGGCCACGTCGTGCTGAGCCGCCGGCTCGCGACCGCCGGGCACTTCCCCAGCATCGACGTGCTCGAGTCGATCTCCCGCGTGACCTCCTCGGTCACCACCCCCGAGCAGCGGACCGACGCGACGGTGCTGCGCCGCATGCTCGCCGCCCACCGAGACGTCCGCGAGCTGGTCGAGATCGGGGCGTACGTCGCCGGCACCGAGCCGGACGCGGACGCCGCCCTGGCCCGCATGGACCGCATCGAGGCGTTCCTGCGCCAGGCGATGGAGGACACCACGCCCCGCGCGGAGACCTGGGCGCGCCTGGCTGAGCTGGTGGCCGCATGAGCGGGTCGACGCACGACCGGGGGCTGAGCGCGGTGGCGCGCGTGCGCGCGGTCCGCGAGCGCGACAGCCGGCTCGGCCTCCGGCACGCCGCCGACGAGCACCGGGCCCGTGAGCTGCGAGCCGAGGAGCTCGACCGGCTGGTGCGCGAGCACGCGGACGCCGGCACCGCCGCGGGACAGGAGCTCCCCGGCTGGGCCGCGCAGCGCCAGGCGCTCATGGCGCTGGCCGCCGCCGCTCGCAAGGCCCACGCCGACGTGGCCGCGGCCGCGCGCCTGAAGGCGGCCGCGCACGAGCACTGGCAGCACGACCGGGCCCGGCTCGGCGCGGTGGAGCACCTGCTGGGGCTCCGCGCCGACGAGCGCCGGGCCGAGGTGGCCCGCGCCGTGGCACGGGAGCTCGACGACATCGGCGGTCAGGCCTGGCTCAGGAGACGGGAGGCAGCACGATGACCGTCAGCGACGTGACCAGCCGGATCTCCCAGATCCAGGCACAGCTCGCCCTGCTCGGCCCCTCGTCCGCGTCCTCGTCGGGCGGAGCGGCGTTCGCCTCGGCGCTCGACGGCGCGCTCAAGAGCTCCGGCACCTCGAGCCTGGGCATGGCCGACACCTCGATCACCGGCCGCGACAAGGTCGTGCAGGAGGCCCGCAAGTACCTCGGCGTGCCCTACGTCTGGGGCGGCACCGACCCCGAGAAGGGGCTCGACTGCTCGGGGCTCGTCCAGCTCGTCTACAAGAACCTCGGCATCGACCTCCCCCGCGTCTCGCGGGACCAGGCCCAGGAGGGCACCGCCGTCCCGAGCCTCGACGACGCCAAGCCCGGCGACCTCCTCGCCTTCGGCTCACCCGTGCACCACATCGCCATCTACATCGGCGGCGGCAAGATGACTTTCCAGCACAGTGGGATCCGAAGCTTGGAATTCACGTGACTTGAAGTCGCGGC
>JADMIO010960096.1_pt1 | contig 25433 bp, 26 predicted proteins | sample 8958161 | NCBI WGS metagenome assembly JADMIO01 (sample SAMN16585339, study PRJNA669376) | soil metagenome | isolation source: Crop rotation soil | place: USA: Cullars Rotation, Alabama | collected 2011
GGGCGAGTTTTTCGTGGCATGATTACTTAATTTCCCGATGAAGAGTGTGGCGGCGAAGAGCCGGATTGTATTTTTTCAATTCAAGCTTTTCGGTTTTGAGTTTTTTATTGCGGGTCGTGGTGTAGCGTGAAGGGGATTTTCCCTCTTTACGAGCTTCAGTGCATTCAATGGTGATAATTTCGCGGGGCATCAGTTATTCTTTCTCTTTTGGCTTTTCATCGGACTCTTCGTCCTCGGCCTCGACTTCAGTTACGCCCACGGCATCGACGGTTCCCAGAACACCCAGCCGGCGCTGGCGCAGAGCGCCTTCGCGTTCGAGTTGAGCCTGGGCCTGGACGGTGAACCGTGTCCATGGAATCGCTTCGAGGCGGCTTTTCGGAATCGGTTTGCCTGTCAATTCACAAATGCCGTAAGTGTTTTTCTCGATCCGTTTCAGCGCCTCTTCGATTTCGTAAATAGCGTCCTGGTCGGAGGAGAGTAAGCTCAGGGCAAAATCACGGTCGAAATTGTCGGTCCCGGAATCGGCCATGTGCAGGCTATAGCCGGCCATTTCCTGGGCCGAATCTTTAGCCAATCCATTCATTTGCCGCATGAGCTGCTCTCGCAATTCCAGCAGCCGATCGTAAAATTTTGCCCACTCGCCTTTGATTTTGACTTCGCCATTTTTGTTGGGCTTGGCCAGGGGACGTCCAAGGATGGAGGCGGCGGTAGCCGAGCCGTGAGGCTTGGTTCGCCCAGCGATTTTCTTACCCACTTGTTTCTTTTTATTAGTCACAACTTAACTGCTTGTTCTCATTTTTGCGGAGCTTTCAAATTCCTCAGCCACGCTAAAATAAATTTGAGGGTGCGGGAATGTAGCAAACGAAATTAAAATAGCTATAACTTTTTTCAGGAATTTTGCCTTGGGTCAATTGGTGGGGCCAGCCTTGTTATTCCCGGTTGCTGGGGAGCCGGTCAGCCCTTTTCAATACAGGCATAAGCATTGTGATTATGGATGCTTTCCTGATTTTCTGCCTCGACTTTGTACCAATTCACATCCGGATGGGCATTTAATTTAAGGGCAACATTGCGGACGAGATCTTCTACAAAAACAGGATTTTCATAAGCTCGTTCGGTCACGGCTTTTTCATCCTCGCGTTTCAATAAAGAATAAAGTTCCGAGCTGGCCGAGTTTTCCATGATTTCTATCAAATCTTCGATCCAAACCGGTTTTGCCGACCGGATCTGCACCGTCACAGTGCCTCTTTGATTGTGGGCGCCGTAAACGGCGATTGCCTTCGAGCAAGGGCAGAGCGTCGTGACATTAGCGCGGACGGTGAGCACAAAATCGATCTCTTTATGAAAAGCAGTAGCATCGAAACGGGCTACGTAATCCATCACGCTTTCAAACCTGGATACCGGCGCTTTCTTCACCATGAAATAAGGAAATTCCAGCTCGAGGTGGGATGTAGCCGCGTTCAGCTTTTTCTGTAAGGCGTAAAGGATGTCCGTTATGTTTTCCACATGGACAACGTTGCCATGGGCATTCAGGACCTCGATAAACCTGCTCATGTGGGTGCCCTTGAACTCTTTGGGTAGATCCACAAACATGCCAATCGTAGCAATCGTGTTTTGCACCGCGCGGGCTTTGTCCCGGACTTGGATGGGAAAGCGCAAGCCGCGCACACCCACTTTGTCAATGCGTAATTCACGATGATCCAGCTCACTTTGCTTATCGTGCAATTTGTTATTTGAGCGAGGGTTTCGCGCAGAACTGGCTGTAGATTGCTTCACCATTCGCTAACGTAACAGCCAAATGACGTTTTGCAAAACGTTTTGACTTCCCTCCTTCGCTGGCCTATTTCCGAACCATGAAGTCAGGCCGGGGATACTCCTGTTGGATTGGTTTTTGGGTGTGGCTTTCTATTTCCAGTGCTGCTGCGGCGGTTCATTTTCGGGTGGCAACGTTCAATGTGGAAAATTATCTCGATACGCCCACGCAAACCCGGACGGCAAAATCAGTCGAATCGAAGGCAAAAGTCCAGGAAAGCATTCTGGCATTGAAACCGGATCTGCTTTGCCTTCAGGAGATGGGTAGCCCCGATGCCTTGCAAGGTTTGCGTTCTGCGCTTGTGGCGAAAGGATTGGATTTTCCCTTTTGGGAATTGGTCACAGGTTCGGACACCAATGGTCATATTGCCATTTTAAGTAAATACGCATTTGCTGCACGAAGAACGCGCACCAACGATCATTTCCTTCTGGGCGGGCGACGGTTCCGGGTCAGCCGCGGCTTTGGCGAGGTGGATGTGCAACTAACACCCAGTTACACCTTTACTTTGATTGCAGCCCATCTCAAATCCAAGCGGCCGGTTCCGCAAGCGGATGAAAGTGAGTTACGGCTTGAAGAAGCCAAGTTGCTTCGGGAAGAAATCGATGCTCGTTTCGCTGCAAATCCTCATATCAATCTAATGGTGGTGGGCGACCTTAACGACAGCAAAGATTCTCCTTCGACCAAAATCGTATTGGGTCGTGGGAAGTACAAATTAATTGACACCCGGCCCTGCGAACGCAACTGCGATGGCGAAACAGATTCAGCAAAGGACTCACGGAATGTCGCCTGGACCCATTTCTTCGCCAAAGACGACAATTATTCTCGAATAGATTATATTTTGCTGAGTTCCGGTATGGCCCGCGAATGGCAAAAGGACGGTACATGGGTGCTGGCAATTGCAGGATGGGGCGTCGCCTCGGATCACCGCCCAATAGTTGCCGAATTTGAAGCCGAGGATAAATAAAGACACGCGAGGGGTCGGTAAGAAAGACCTTTGCTCCGTCCGAATGACGTTATAGCTTGCGCTGGCCTCATGGAAGTAATCATACAACCTACTGATGAATCTGCCGCTGCTTTGGTTGCTCGGATCGTCGCTCATGACCTGCGCGCCAACCCTCACCTGGTTCTTGGTTTGGCGACAGGCAAAACCATGGAACGAGTTTATCGCCATTTGGTGCGCTACCACCAGGAATCCGCGTTAGACTTTTCGCTCTGTAGCACTTTCAACCTGGATGAGTATGTGGGGCTGTTTCCCTCCGACCTCAATTCGTATCGGCATTACATGGATGAACATCTGTTCCGCAAAGTGAATATTGACCTGCGTAACACGCATTTGCCGAACGGTCTGGCTTCCAATTTGGATGAAGAATGTCGCCGGTATGAAGCATTGATCCAGCGTTTTGGCGGCATTGATTTGCAACTCCTTGGCATTGGCAGAGCAGGGCACATTGGCTTTAATGAACCACTTTCTGCTTTGCGCTCGCGGACGCGCGTAAAAGCTCTGACCCCCACGACCCTGAAGCAAAATGCCTCAGCTTTTGGCGGCGAGGAAAAAGTTCCGCGGCGAGCTATTACCATGGGCGTAGGGACAATCATTGAAGCTAGACGGTCCCTTCTCCTGGCGACCGGGTCAAGCAAGGCAGAGGTTATCTCCCAGGCTGTCGAAGGACCTATAACAAGCATGGTGACTGCTACTGCCCTCCAACTTCACCCACGATGCACTGTGGTTGTGGACGAGGCTGCCGCCGCGAAACTTAAAGAGAAAGATTATTACCGCTGGATATTTGAAAATGAGCCTGAATGGGAGGACTATCGGTAGCAGGACATGAACAATCTCTTCAAGGCTTCACGTTGTTGGAGGATTGTGTTTAACCAATAAGGGGATGCTTGCCTGAGGATGGTCATCCAGGGATAAATCGATCGAATAAAGACCGGGATTTTCAAACTTCAGTTGCTGGATATTGACGACGAAATTGCGCGTTCCAAAATGCGAATCTCCTGGTAGCACAACCTGAACCGGAATATCGATTCCCGGCATGATCGACCGGCCGTCAGCGTCAACAAAATTCAATCGCAGCTTGTGCTGTCCTTCGTCTTCATGGCCAAAGGTGACGCGCAACGCAATAGAACATTGCGGGTGCACTGCCGGGAGTTGTTGAGTGTAGATGGTGTCAAAGGCACCTAGCAAGTTCAACTTGCCATTGTCGTCGGTTGCCGCGTCGCACAATACTGCCACCTGTATGTTCATTGATTTTGCGCTGTGGGCGAGTCTATCCAAAGCAAACAAAGACGCAACGAAATGCGAGCGCAGGCCGATTGGCCGAGACCTGTTAAAGGCAAGGTTCCTGCTTTGGCTTTATCCTGGACCTGGCTGGTGCGAATCCGCGGAACGAGTAAGCAGCCGAAGTGTTCATTCCAGCTGCTGCGTTTGTTACTCCTTTGTTCCCTCGTTTGCGCTTTTCAAGCGGGCTTCGAGAAATGCTTTTAGTTCTGCTCCTGCCTTACCCCCGAATCCAGGCACCTCGTTCAATTGCTCGACCGTCGCCATCCGGATGCGTTGTATGGAGCCGAATTTCTTAAGCAACGCAGCTTTGCGCCGTTCGCCGATATTTGGAAATTCATCCAGCAAACTTTCCGATATCTTGCGGAGACGCAATTGGGCATTGTACGTATTGGCCAGTCGATGCGACTCGTCCCGGACGCGTTGCAACAATTTCAGCGCGCCGCTTTCGTGCGATAAACGCAAAGGGTCCTTTTCAGCGGGCCGATAGATTTCTTCGAACTCTTTTGCGAGTCCAATGATTGGAACGTGAGATAGTCCCAGGTGCTCCAACTCCTGGCAGGCAGCGCTGAGCTGCCCTTTGCCTCCATCGATAAGGATAAGGTCGGGCAAGCCAGCTGTGGCTTTGTTTCGGGCCACACCCGGGCTGCGATGTGCTCGCACATCTCCGCCAGCGGCATCAGAATCAATTCCAGGGCCACGTTGTCGATTTTTCCAGGCGTCACTGACGTCGTCTATGACACTCTGCAATTCCAATGGCACGGCCTCGCCGCCACCGGTCGTTTCTCCCGGTTCTGGCGCTAGCTGCGAGGGGTGTTGAAGCCGCGATTCGTTCAGCACACGTGTGTATCTTCTTCTTATGACCTCAGCCATTGAGGCAAAATCATCCTGGCCTTCGACGGTTTTGATTTTGAAGCGCCGGTAATTCGAGCGATCCGGTCGTCCATTTCGGAAGCTTACCAGCGACGCCACTTTGAAAGTGCCGCTGATATTGGAAATATCAAACCCTTCAATGCGGATGGGAGGACCTGGCAACCCGAGCAGTTCGCCCAACTGCCGTAGATCTTCTTCTGGGCTGATCGCCTGGGGAAGGCTGTAGGGGACTCGCTCGAATCGGTTGGCTTTGGCCGTGGTGCGCTTTAGGTCGTGTAGGAGATCGCGCAGTTCGGCTGCGCGTTCGTACTCCTGGGCTGCGGCGGCCTTTTTCATATCGTCGTGGAGGCGCTCCTGCATTTCTTCACATTGTCCGGCCAGAAACTCGCACGCGGCGTTGACCTGTTCGAGATACTGCTCGCGTGTCACGTTGGTGATGCATGGAGCAGTGCAATATTTCAGATGCGCATACAAACAGTGCCGATAATCCCTTTCGTTGGGCGTCAGCGGCCGGCAACCGCGCAAATGATACTGCCGTCGGACCAGCGCTAGTGTGCTCCGGAGAGCCCCGGAATTCGGGAACGGACCGAAATAACGAGCACCGTCATCCTGTTTCAAACGAGTCAAAGTGAAGCGGGGAATTGGATCATTCAGGTTCACCTTGAGCAGAAGAAACCGTTTGTCATCGCGGAAACTCACATTGTAGCGCGGATGAAATTCCTTGATCAATTTGCCTTCCAGCAGCAGCGCTTCCGGTTCGCTGCGAACGAGGTGAAAATCGAAATCGTAGATGCTTTCCACCAGCGCTTTGAATTTCAAATCCCACCCGATTCGGCGTGATGGCTGAAAATACTGGCTGACGCGCTTGCGTAAATCCCTGGCCTTTCCGACATAAATCACGGTCCCGAAGCGGTCTCGCATCAGGTAAATGCCCGGTTTATGCGGCAGAGAACTGAGTTTTTTTCGAATGGGATCTGCTACCAGCATGCCATCGTACACTAATCGTGAGACGGGGTGAAAGGCAAGGGGAGCTCGGCACAATTTTGCCGGTCAGAATTCCACATTGCCTGGCGTCCGGGCAAACGGAATCACATCCCGAATATTCGACACCCCGGTCAAAAACATAAGTAGCCTTTCGAAACCGAGTCCAAAGCCGGCGTGCGGCACACTGCCATATTTCCGCAGATCCAAATACCACCAGTAATCCTCCGGCTTCAGTTTGTGAAGCTTCATGTTTTCAAGCAATTGCTCCATCCGTTCTTCACGCTGGGCCCCGCCGATTACTTCACCGATTCCCGGGACCAGCACATCCATGGCTGTCACCGTTTTTCCATCGTCATTTAGCCGCATGTAAAACGGTTTAATTTCCCTGGGATAATTGTAAACGGTCACAGGTGACTTGAAATGTTCTTCCGTCAAAAACCGCTCGTGCTCCGACTGAAGGTTCAACCCGTACTGCACTGGAAATTCAAACTTTTTTCCGGACTTGTGAAGAATGTCTATTGCCTCAGTATAAGGAGCTCGGACAAAGGGACGGTCGACAACAAATTTCAATCGTTCGTGCAATGTCTTGTCCACGAATTTGCCAAATAACCCCAGGTCCTCCGCACAGTGTTCCAGGGCGTACCGAGCCATGGCCTTGATGAACTCTTCTCCCAATTGCATGTCTCCTTCCAGATCGCAAAAAGCCATCTCCGGCTCGATCATCCAGAATTCAGCCGCATGCCGGGCCGTGTTCGAGTTCTCCGCGCGAAAAGTTGGGCCAAAGGTATAGATGTTGGAAAGAGCGCACGCAAAGGTTTCTCCTTCAAGCTGTCCGCTTACCGTGAGATAAGTGGGCTTGCTGAAAAAATCGGTTTCGGGCTTCTCATCAATGTTTCCCTTGAGGGACGTGACCCGGAACATCTCACCCGCTCCTTCACAATCACTCGCAGTAATGATGGGAGTGTGGACGTAAACAAAATCGCGCTCCTGAAAAAATTGATGGACAGCATAGGCCAATTTGCTGCGCATGCGGAAAACCGCCCCAAACAGATTGGAGCGCGGCCGCAGGTGAGCGATGGTTCTCAAAAACTCGGAGGTATGACCTTTCTTCTGAAGAGGGTAGGTGGCATCCGCAGGACCAATCAGCTCAATGTTCGTTGCGCGCAGTTCCCATTTTTGGCCTTGCGCGGGAGACGCGATGAGGTTGCCAGAAATCACTGCGGAAGCTCCTGTCGTAAATAGCTGGATTTTATCGTAACCAGGAAGGCTTGCATCGACCACGACCTGCACATTTGCCAGGCACGTACCGTCATTCATTTCAAGAAAGGAGAACCCTTTAGCATCACGGCGGGTCCGGACCCAGCCTTTCACCGTGACCGCTTCCTGGGGTTCGGTCGAGTTAAGAAGATTTTTTATCAGTGTACGCATTGCAGTTATTTGAGAGCGTGAAGTCTTCCCGCTTCCTCATTCCATCAGTTTGCCTGGGTTGGCCGGGAAATCGAGAAATTAACTTCCGCTGAAACGTGCCACCAGTGAGGTAGAAATGGTTTGGAATTTGAGAAGCAGTCACCAAGGATTTATTAAACGTACCAATAGACGGACAGTGGGTCTTCAAGCCATTAACAGATTCTTAAAAACATCTATTGACAATCTACTACACGTGTAGCAGTATCTAGCTACATTTGTAGCATATGAACCCGCCAAAGATTTCTGAAGCCGAATGGCACGTGATGACCGTCGTCTGGACCAGGGCGCCTGCTTCGGCCGCCGAAATCGTTGAAGTGCTGACACACCAACAGAAGTGGCATTCGCGAACCACTCGAACTCTGATCGATCGCCTCGTAAAAAAGAAAGCTTTGAAAATCAGGCCGGAAGGCAAGCGCTATTTGTACGAGCCGTCGATCACCCGGGAAGACTGCCGTCGCGAAGAGAGCCGCTCGCTTCTGCAACGTGTCTTTGGCGGAGAACCTGCAGCCATGCTTCTGCACCTGGTTGAGGAAACGAAGCTTTCAAAGGAACAAATCAAGAAGCTAAAAGATATTCTATCTCAAAAGGAGAAATAATTATGGAATCAATCCCGGCAGGTTTTCTGGGTTGGCTGCTCCGGGCCTCATGGCAAGCGTCGATACTGGTTCTTATTGTCCTGGTGCTGCAATGGGCGTTTCAAAAAAAATCAACAGCAGGCTTCCGGCACGCTCTCTGGCTCGTGGTGCTGACCAGGCTTTTATTGCCTGTTTCACCCACGAGTACTTTAAGCATTTTTAATATTGCGCGGTTTGGAACTGGAGCCGTTGTTTCTTCCGATCAGAATTCACCACCCATCACCATCGCCCGGGTGCCTTCGGCTGAAGCAATTGACCCTCCCGCTCAGGAGTCATTGAATCGGGTCAACGAACCTTTAGACACTGCACAGAATCAACACGCCCTGGCCCTGACGACGGTGGGGAGCACGCCGTCTGCAGAAAGGGTTTCTGTGTTCAAGGGGCAAAATTTAATCTCTCTTTTGGGACTTCTATGGGCAATAGGCGTTTTCTTCCTGAGCCTGCGCATTGCTGTCCAGAACATCCGTTTTGCCTTTCGTCTCCGTGTTTCAAAACGGATAGTGAGCCCGGAGATTATCGGAATTTTTGATGAGTGCAGGAAAAGACTGGGTATCCATCGCCATATAAACCTTGCGAAAAGCGATGCAGTTCTGAGCCCGGCTTTGTACGGTTTTTTCCGCCCGATTCTTTTATTGCCGGAAAAAGTCATTTCAGATTTCAACGATCAGGAGCTTCGCTACATCTTTCTCCATGAACTGGGGCACGTGAAGAGATGCGATATGATGCTTCATTGGGTGGCCACTTCGGCCAAGGTATTGCATTGGTTCAATCCGATTCTCTGGTTTGCCTTTCGGCGAATGGCGGCCGATCGTGAACTGGCCTGCGACGAACTTGCCCTATCGCAAACAAAGGAGAAAGAGTACCGGCCTTACGCCGAGACGATCATCAAATTGCTGGAGAATTGCGTTCGACCAGAACGGCTTCCCGGCCTGATGGGAATCCTGGAGGATAAAAACCAGATGGCGCAACGCATAACCAGGATTGCGAGCTTCAAACATAATTCTCGTTGGTCGATTTTCGGTTTCGTTGTTTTGCCGCTTTTAGCACTGGTTAGCCTCACTGACGCGCAGAACCCTAAAACTGATCAAAAGGTACAGGGCGTCAATGCCCAGTCTGAACGGTCAAATCCGGACACCAAGGGCTTGGAGCAAGCAGGTCCGTGGCGGTCCCTGAATCCCTCATTGCCCGGGCAATCAAAAGAAGAACTCTTGGCCCAGATCAATTTCAGGAAGGGACTTAACGACAAAGCTTTTGTGAAAGCAGTCGATGCATTCAAGGAGATGGGTGAAACTGCTCTGCCGTTTTTGCGGGAAAAGCTTGCGGCGACAAAACCGTTGTCAGAGAGAAAGACGGCGGCGGAAGAGCGTCGAAGCGCGACCTGGGTTCTGAAGGAATTGGGTCCCGTGGCAGCACCAGCTATCCCGGAGCTTATTTCGACAATGGCAGATGGAGACCCTGCCATCTGTGCTTCTGCGGCTATGGCTTTGGGTGAGATCGGACGAAAAGCTCGCTCGGCTGTTCCAGCTTTGGTCGAAGCCGTGCGCTTTGGCATTGGCCAGGCTGCCATCGCCCTGGTGCAGATCGAGCCAGACAATCCGGCCCTTGTACCGCTGTTCATTGAAATGCTCAAGACGTCGACCAGTGATTCCCGTTATGCCTCCGGCCAATCAGGGATAAACGCGGTGCAGGCTTTGCATAGGTTGGGCCCACGTGCCAAGGCAGCAATTCCGATTTTACGGGAAGCTCTGGCCGATCCTGGGTTGAAGATATACGCAGCTTATGCTCTGCGGAGGGTTGCCCCGGACAGGCCGGAACTCCTGGCTGAAGCCAACTCCATTCTAAAGGTTACGGAAACAGCTGTTCCCGATATCAATGACCTGGTGGAACAGGCGGAAAAGGCAACAGTTGCGAACAGACACCGGGCTTTCTCAAAGCTCCATCACGGACTTGAGACGGCCAAAAGGCAGGGTGTGGCAGTGAGTGAGGATATGATCCAGAATCGGATTGTACCCCTCGTCAAGCAATTGGTGGATGGCGGCGATCCTAAAGACGTTCGTTCAGTTGTTTGGGTTCTGGGGGACATCGGCGACTCGGCAAAACCGTTCATTCCTGCCCTCATTCAATTTCTTGAAAACAATGATTTGGTTGAACGAGGCAACGCAGTAGGCGTATTGTCTCGGATCGGCAGAGGAGACCCGCGAACGCTCCCAGTTTTGATACGTCTGCTGAACGATTGGCACCAGGGCCTACGGGGAAACGCCTGCAACAGCCTTGCTGAATTCGGTCCCGAGGCCAAAGATGCTATCCCGGCGCTCCATCAGCGACTCAACCAACGTGAGCCTCACTGGGTCCGCTTCAACGCGACGCTCGCGCTTTGGCGAATCGCTCGTGAGTCGCCTTCGCTCTCCGTGTTGCAAGAAGCTCTCCAAGGAGATTCTGGTGGGGATTGGGTTCCCTTGCGGTCATTGGAAATGTTAAGCGGACTAAGCCGACAAACGGATCAATCGGTTGCGCTCCTCCGCGATTTGGCACAGAACTGGAATCCCGAGGTTCGAACCAATGCTCAAGCTTTACTGGGAAAACTTGGAGAGAAGGCACAGATCCCGTCCCCGAAGTAAAGAGCCAACGCCTTGGTTTCGCTTCGCAAGATGGGTCGAGAAGCAGCTTCCTCAGCCCGCATGTATCTAAGGCTCTGCGAGACACAAACTCGGTTGTCCAGACTGCCGCCCGTGAAACACTGGCTGCCATCGTTCCGAACAAAGCAGCGGCTCGAGTGCCTTGGCAAGTCGCGGGAAGCCGGCATTAAGTGCTCGACTTGTGCACTGAACAAACTGCATCGCTGTGGTCAGTTAACCTTTTCGGGGTCGGGAGACTCATTCACAAATTTAAGCGCTTCGTCCACGAGCACTGTGCCGGTGCGTTCGCCCAGGCTGGTTCGTGACACATACTCATACCGTTTGAAACTTCCGAAATCTTCCTTCGTCAGGATATAGCCAAAAGCATCATTCGTCAGACCGAATAACAAATTATGCTGGCCGTGCATTTTGCGTTTCAAATAATAGCCGATATTCGGCAATGCTTCTCCGGGAATGGTAAGGATCTGCGCATTGCCGATGTTGATGAGATTGAGTTGAGTGGTCACGCTATTGACTTCAGCTCCCGGTCCGTTGGGCAGTTGTTTCATCAGTGCGCGCATGAGTTGCGAATCCACCGGTAATGTCAATTGCCGGGACAGGCATGTCAGTTTGGGAGAACTTTGTTGTGGCGCATCGTCGATTATCCGTAAGGCTTCGTCTGCAAGAAGGTTTCCGATACGCAGGCATTCTTCCCAGGTCCGCGAGTCCCTGCCTCCTTGCTGGCGGTTGTCCGCCGTTACCATTCCGCCCTGGGCGCTGTTCATGAAAATGGCTGTGCCACCGCCTTTTTCCGCGATGCGATCGTACAAAGGCCCAATGAGGTCCGGGCTGCAAATACCGACACTGTTGCCCAGCACTTCCGGATGAACCGCATAATTCACGAGTGTGGCAAACGGTTTGCCCGAACGGTCCAGCGCCTGAATAACATGACAGCGAGGATCGTACAATTGATCGGCGTAATAATTGTAAGCGATCTTTCCCTTGGCTTCTCCGGTGGCAATTTTGAGTTTCGCAGGTTGAAGCTTCAAAACGGCTTCATTGATCGCTTCGGCCATTTTCGTGCAAACAAACTCCAGATACTTAGGGTCGCTGGAGGTGCCTCCCTTCCCGTCGGGAAATCCGTAGCAATCCGGCGCGCTGTGAGTATGGGTTGCTCCAATCAAAATATTTTGTGCGGGAATATCCTTGATCACTGCACGCACTTTATTACCCAGTGCCCCCGGAAAGCCGAGAAAATCCGCGCTGACGATAGCGACCCGAGTGTTATCCTGTTCAAATACGAGGGCGCGTACGTTCAGGTCGCCTTCTTTACGTGTTACTTTATGTGAAGGGCCAACCCCGCCACTCACCGGCAACAGCGGATCTGGGGTCACATTCCGAAACGCAATTCCCGCCCGGAATTCTGCAAAGCAATTGAAATTCAGCAGGAGGACGCAAGTTGAAACGGCAAATAATCTTGAGCTCATACAATTAACGGTTGGTGCGTTCCAATGAGGCATAGGATCGACGGCAACGCAAGCACGATCCGTGCACGGTTGCCTTCGATGGTGGATCTTGCACTCCTTTGCGCCGTCGAATGTGGTACGCATGAGTGCCTTCACGCACCTACGCCGGCGCGCACGGGGTAACGCGCACTTGCCTCAGCCTCTGCTGGTAGGCCTCGTAACACATCCTTAGCGTTTTGATGAAGGTGTTTATTCTCGTAAATATCTTTTTCACCTACCAGAGTGGCGTATGAAACCGATCATTTTATTTTCTCTTGTTCTGGCTGCCCTGGCTCTGGCTGGATTGGCGGCCAGTCCCTCCCAATCGCACGTAATCCATATCGACCACGCGACCGTGGCGGCGGCTTTTGCCAAAGGTGGCCCCCTGCTCACCACCAATAATTTTAAGGTTCAAGCGGGGCGACGGGAAGTTGCGGGGGAAGTGGAAGTTCATGAGCATGACACGGACATCTTCTATGTTTTGGAAGGTTCTGCTACGTTTGTGATCGGAGGAACGGTTGTGCAGCCGCGGACGGTGGCTCCGGGAGAAACGCGAGCCAAAGCAATTGCTGACGGCGAGGCGCGCGAGTTGAACAAGGGGGACATCATCGTTATTCCCACCCGAGTTCCGCATTGGTTCAAAGAGGTGCGAGGGCCGTTCCTGTATTATGTGGTGAAAGTGAACCAGTAGACGCTTTGGAATGGGCTTTACACGCGACATGGTATAGTTTTCCGGCATGTTGTCTGCCAAGCCCTGGACGTTGAATGCGATCGTCCGTTTGCTTCTTGGGGCATATGTTTGCCTCTGCCTGGGCTCGATGCTGGTAAGCGTTCTGCATTATTCCGGCCCTGCAGGGCGAAGCTATTGGATTTTCCTGGTTATGGCAGGAGTCGGGTTCAGTCTGCTGATGGTTTCACTTATTCTTATTACCAGGCCCTGGCGTGTAGAAGATCTTTTTGGCCCATTGCTCATCTTGCTGGCTTGTCTTTCAGCCGGATTTAGCTTCGCGGCATGGGCTCAAAAAATGGCAAGCTTGCCGGATGACTCCAGGTCAGGCGAGCAAATGGTGGTGGCAGAAGCTGCCGTTCTGCTGTTTTTTATCGTTTTCCTTCGGGTCCGCCGCGTGAAATGGTCCGAGGCTTTTGGCGTCGGTAATAATCCCCGGCACGCGGTTTTGGCCGGCATTGCTGTCGCTTGTATTTTTTTACCTGTGGCGGAGGGTTTGCAGTGGGGGTCATATCATTTGATGACCAGTCTGCGAATTGAGCCTCAGGAGCAGGAAGCGGTGCGCGCATTGCGTGTTACAAATGCGTGGACGAACCGTTTGGTGCTCGCGCTGCTGGCCCTGTTTTTGGCCCCGGTAGTGGAAGAACTCTTTTTCCGCGGGATTCTTTATCCGGCAATCAAGCAGGCCGGGTTCCCTCGGGTGGCGCTGTGGGGTGTATCAATCCTGTTTGCACTGATTCATCGCAACCTGGTTTCTTTTGCGCCGCTATTCGTTCTGGCAATCCTCTTAACATTGTTGTACGAGCACACGGACAACTTGCTGGCGCCCATCACCGCTCATGCGTTGTTTAATGCGCTTAATTTTGGGATGCTGTACCTCCTGGATAAGCAGATGACACGGTGAACGAGTTCGAACTGATCCACCGCTTAACTCGGGCCCTGCCCGCCAATGGAACCGTCGTTATCGGACCAGGTGACGATTGCGCTGTCCTCGATCTCGGGTTGCCTGACAGGTTGCTGCTCTTCAAGACCGATGCAGTTGTCGAGCGTGTTCATTTTACCAGGGAATCCCCTCCGGAAAAAATCGGGCACAAGGCGCTCGGCCGCTGTTTAAGCGATATTGCGGCGATGGCAGGGACACCGGTTGCGGCATTGGTTACTTTGGCATTGCCGGAGAAATTCGACCCTGATTTTCTACAAGCAATTTATTCGGGAATCAACACCCTTGCCGGCCGTTATGGGGTAGCCATTGTCGGAGGCGAAACGACCACCAATCCTGAGTGCCTTTTACTCTCCTTAGCTCTGTTGGGATGGGCTCCCCGTGGAAAAGCTGTGCTCCGTTCCGGGGCAGAGACAGGGGATGCTATTTTTGTTACCGGCGAATTGGGAGGTTCTTTATCGGGCAAACACCTTGAATTTGAGCCGCGCCTTTCGGAGGCTCGGTGGTTGGCCGAAAATTTCTCGATTCATTCGATGATCGATCTCAGCGATGGGTTGGCTGGTGATTTGAGACACATCATTACTGCCAGTCGGGTCGGAGCCGAACTGCTTGGGTCTGCCATCCCTCTCAGCAGTCACGCGAAGCGTCATTCCAAATCCGCCAAAAAAACACCGATGATTGCGGCGCTGACAGATGGAGAAGATTTCGAACTTTTATTCACCGTCGCCAGCCGCGATAGCGTGCCATTGCTGGATGCCTGGAAAAAACAATTTCCAACATTACGCTTAAGCTGCATCGGGCGTGTTACTGCTGGGGAGGGGATTACGATTAAAGATCAGCACGGCGTTCGGCCGTTCAGAGAAAATGGCTACGTTCATTTCCAATAGCCCTGTGGAGACCGAGGCTCTTGGGGAGAGCTGGGGACGGGAAGCTGAGTATGGGCTTGTTATTGCTCTTTGCGGCGAGCTCGGCGCCGGAAAAACTCAATTGGTAAAGGGGTTAGCTCGGGGGCTTGGAATTACAGGCCGGGTCCATTCCCCCACTTTCACCTTGCTGAACATATATCTTGGAGGCCGATTGACGCTCTTTCATTTGGACCTGTACCGACTTGAAACGCGGCCGGAGATCAGCGCTGCAGGTTTGGAAGATTACTTTCATCCGGAGGGTGTTGCCGTTATTGAATGGGCGGATCGTTGGTTTGGCGCATTCAACGTGGAAAGCAAAAGCTCATTGAGGCAGGGTAAACTGCCGCAGCTCCGAACGGTGGAAAGCGAGCAGACCCTCGCGTTTCGAGGGTTACCTCCTCGTTTCCGTTGGGTTCAAATGGATACCGTTACCGACACCCAACGAAGCATCAGCTATGAAGATTTTGGGGCTTGAATTTTCTTCGGTCCAGCGAAGCGTTGCGGTAGTTCGACGCAACGTTGCCAACAGATTGGCTGATGATCGTTCGATCAGGATGAGCGAGGTTGTCCAAACTGGCGGAGTAGGTGCGAATCTGCTGGGAATGATTGATTCTGCATTGAACCAGGCTTCAATCGAGCGCGAGCAAATCGAGCTGATTGCGATTGGTCTCGGGCCTGGGTCTTATTCCGGCATCCGACGAGCCATCGCTGTTGCGCAGGGTTGGCAATTGGCTCGCCCTGCCGGTCAGATCCAGCTCTTGGGAATTAGCAGCGTGGATTGCCTGGTTGCCCAGGCACGACAAGAAGGGCAAACTGGCAGGTTCTCTGTTATTATCGATGCACAGCGGGGAGAATTTTATCTGGCAACGTACGAAATTCGAGCCGCGGAATGTACAGTCCTTGAGCCGCTCCGCATCGCTACACTCCAGGAATTGCAGGAAAGAGAATCAGCCGAGACAGAACTTTTTATTGGACCAGACGTCGCTCGTTTTCGGAACGCCCGCGTGGCTTTTCCCCAAGCATCCACTTTGGCGCAGTTGGCGATCGGCCGGACCGATTTTGTCGCTGGTGAAAAACTGGAACCGATCTACTTGAGGCAAACGCAATTTGTGAAAGCACAACCAACGAGAAGAATTTCATGAGAGCCGCGGTTTTGTATGGAAAAGAAGATGTGAGAGTCGAACAAATAGCACCGGCTCCATTGCAAACTGGCGAGGTGCGAATTCAGATTGAAGCTGCTTTAACTTGCGGCACGGACTTAAAAGTTTTTAAGCGCGGGTATCATGCGAAAATGATTGTGCCACCTGCCGTTTTTGGACACGAGCTGGCCGGCATCATTTGCGAAGTTCACAAAAGCAGTGCAGGAGACAACGACTGGAGCGTCGGGGAACGCGTGGTCGTTGCAAATTCCGCTCCCTGCGGATCGTGTTTTTACTGCGGGAAAGGGCAGGAAAACTTGTGCGACGATTTGCTATTCCTGAATGGAGCCTACGCGGAGTTCATTGTCGTACCAGCGCGTATTGTTGAAAAAAATCTGTTGGCCCTACAAACCAAAACGGAATTCCGGGATGCCGCATTGGTCGAGCCACTGGCCTGTGTTGTTCAAGGAGTTGAAGAGACACGGTTGCAGCCCGGCCAGAATGTGCTGGTATTGGGGGCGGGACCGATCGGCCTGATGTTTGCTGCTTTGGCCCGCCATTTGGATTGCCATGTCAGCATTGCCGGCCGCCGCCAGCGTCGGTTGGATACCGCGCGGCGGTTAGGCGCTCAGGAAGTTATTGATGTGGGAAATGAACCAGATTTGGTGGAAGTGATTCGAAGCTCTTGCAACACGCGATTTGACGCCGTCATTGAGGCGGTGGGCAAACCGGAAGCCTGGGAAGCGGCTGCAAAACTGGTGCGAAAAGGTGGCGCTGTGAATTTTTTTGGCGGGTGCCCTTCTGGAACAACCGTTTCTCTGGATACCGGCTTGCTTCATTATTCGAACCTCACTTTGCTCGCCAGCTTTCATCATACACCTCGCTCGATTCGAAAAGCCCTGAATTTTATTGAAACGGGCGTTATTCACTCTGGAGATTTTGTGGATGGTGCAAGCTCGCTCACTGAACTGCCGAATCTTTTTAAAATTATGACGTCAGGTAACCATGCCGTGAAAACGATGATAGACGTCCGAAGTTAAGTTCATCGTAGACTTGACATTGGGTTCGCTCCCGGGTTTTATCTCAAGGTGATCCAAGGACAATTTATCTGCTGTTCCACGTAAATCACTCCTCTCATGCAATGTCCGTTTCAGCTATTCTGCTTATGCAATTTCCAGAACGAACTGACTTAAGTGACTGGCTCCGCACCTTGGCCGCAGGGTTCCTCCTGTGCGGTGCTTTCAATCAATGCGCCCTTGCTCAACCTGCAAACGAGCCGATCGCAAAGTTCGTCGTCACGGACGGATTGGTAACGTCCCTGGTAACCAACAATAACGTACTTTATTTTGGCGGCCAATTCACTCAGGTCGGAGTGCGCAGCGGTGGTGGAGTGCCTATCTCGATAACCACTGGCCTGGCTGAAGCTGCTTTCCCCAGCGTCGATGGCGAGGTCAGTGTCGCGATCAGCGACGGCCAGGGCGGCTGGTTTATTGGGGGTTCATTTTCGATTGTGGGAAGCTTCCTGCGCACAAACCTCGCGCATATAAAGAGTGATCGGACGGTCGACCAGAACTGGGCCCCGAGCGCAAATGGTGGCGCGGTGATTTCGATGATTTTATCGGGGAACTGGGTTTATCTCGGCGGCTCTTTTACGAACGTAAATGGTTTTCCACGAAATCGCCTTGCTGCGGTAAATTCAGTTTCGGGACTGATTCAAAATTGGGATCCTAACGCCGGAGGGAATGTTCGGGCCATGGCACTTTTCACAACAAATGTTTATATCGGTGGCGAGTTTACGACTTTGGGAGGACAAACTCGGGCCCGGCTCGGAGCGGTAGATGCCACCACGGGGCAACTTGCCGGATGGAACCCGAATGCGAGTGATTGGGTTTATGCGATGGTCCTTTCGTCGGGGCATTTATATGTAGGAGGATATTTTGCAACTATCAGTAGCCAACCGCGTCCACATGCCGCCTCCTACGATCTCTCCACTGGCTCCCTGGATAGTTGGAACCCGAATGTTAACGGCCCGATCTTCGCTATGGACTCTTACCAAGGGAATGTTTTCCTGGGAGGCAGTTTCACCACAGTCGGTTTGAGCAACCGGTTGAATATCGCCGCAGTGGATGCCACGTCCGGACTGGCATCCGGTTGGAACGCCAAAATGGTTTCAACGGGCGGGTTTGAAAACATTTGGGCGCTGAATGTCTACAGCAACTTGCTGTATGTCGGAGGATCATTTGCCAACATCGGCGGTCAACCGCGTTTATTTGCTGGAGCATTGGATCTAACCAATGGAAATGCCACGTCCTGGGATCCTAAATGCAATATGACGGCCGAAACTTTCAGTGGGAGTGGCAACACCATTTATATGGGTGGAGTCTTCGGGGCTGTCGGCTGTATCGGACGCAGCAACATAGCGGCGTTCGATCTCGTTTCCAACCAGATCACCCCCTGGGCGCCCGAGGTGGGCATCCGGAGCAGCACCCCTGTCAATGCGATGTTGATCGCCAGCAACCAGGTGTTTATCGGCGGGTTCTTCACCAATGTCGGCGGTCAGACTCGCAGCAATCTTGCGTCGCTTGATTTATCCAGCGGCGCAGTTTTGGACTGGGCGCCCAATCCGGTGGCTACAGTTAACGCGTTGGCAACATGGAGTGATCGGTTGTTTGTCGGCGGCGGCTTTACCAATATCAGCGGATTTGCTCAGACAAACTTTGCGGAATTTTATCTCAGCGATTTATCTGTGACAGCCTGGGATCTGCCATTCGCGGGCAGGTGCAAGCCTTGACTGTCAATGGCGATACATTGTATGCAGGCGGAAGTTTCACAACCGTTAGCGGGCAAAGTCGCAGGCGGGTGGCTGCCTTCGACTTAAATTCCAATACATTGAACTCCTGGAATCCCAACATCACCAACGGTTCTTTGGTCTACGCCATCGCGACCGCGGGAAGCCAGGTGTTCTTGGGGGGAATTTTTAATGTGATCAACGGTTACAACCGCACTAACTTCGCCGCGATCGACGCCAGCACGGCGGACGTGCTGCCCTTGGTGGCAAACACCGATTCCTTTGTGTATGGCCTGGCGGCCACTTCCAATTTGGTCTTTGTGGCCGGAAATTTTTTACAGGTTAATGGCCAGAGCTGGCCGGGGCTCGCTTGCTTCGATATCAACTCAAATGCCATGACTCCATGGAAACCCAAGCCCGACTTTTACACAAAAGCGGTGGCCATCTTCGACAACGTGCTTTACACGGCCGGTCTGTTCCTGCACTCAGGAGGGGCAACAGCTCGCAGCCTTGCTGCTTATCCTCTTTCGCTGGTAGGGCGCCCCAGCATCGTCTCCAATTCAGTCCGACGCCAGGCGAACGGCTCTCTGCAGTTCCAGTTGGTCGCGACAAGCGCGCCTCAGGCTACGATCCTGGTCTCGACCAACCTCAGCACGTGGCAAACATTGCAAACTCTGCCGCTCACTGGAGGTTACGGAGTATTTACGGATTCGGATGCGCCCAACTATGCGAAACGTTTCTATCGCGTGAGCGTGCCCTGAGGATGCTTCGAATCCGCTGGCGGAGGACCGCACAGTCGCGGTTCGGCACCCTTATCACTTCGCTCTGGTAGAGTTGTCTTGCATCCAGAAGATATCAGGATTGTTCGCCTGGGTTTCTCCGTACTGAATCGTCTGGCCTTGTTTCAAGGCAGGAACAGTTCGCCCATCACGCCATCGGTGGATTTCCGAGTGGCCGTCAGCAAAGGAAAAGCCTGCAGCTTTGCCGTGGTAACCAGCTGGAAAATCTATCATCCGCGTTTTCTTGATGTCTGGGTAATCGGTCATATCAATGACGAAGTAACCGTCATTGATGCTGTCCTCCCGCTCTTCCAAAAGAACAATGGTTTGCGACGGGCCGGGTCTTTGGAAATCTGCCATTTTCAAGTAGACCTTCCATTTATTCTGGCTATCCCAACCAGAAGCAGACCCTTTGTTGCCGCCACACCACATGCTCATTGACATGCTTCGCACCCGTGGCATGACCTTGCCACCCACAGTGACTGTGGCTCTGTCCTCCGGGCATTTCCAAATCCCCGCTTGTTTCCCGCAGTAAGGCCAAAGCGGACTTTTGCTGATATTTCTGTTTATATCCCAGTTTTCGGGCCGGGAGCCGTCAAAATCCAGAATCCCGGTAATCCAGGCAAATTTCGAATCGGGATCGTTATCATCCACGTAGGCATAAGGGATACGGTCGTTGCTGTCTTCCGAGTACATTCGCCAGGCCAAAGTCAATTGCTTGTTGTTGTTCACACATTTGATGCCATTGGCCTTGGCCTTGGCATGGCTTAAAGCGGGCAGCAACATCGCCGCGAGGATGGCAATAATAGCTATAACAACTAACAGCTCGATTAAGGTAAAGGCGCGGCCGTTACTTCGACGCGCTATCCGTGGCATAATCATAAATGGATTGATTAGTTAAAAAGACTTTCGAGAGAAAACCAGCGGCGTGGGCACCATAGGACTGACTGGACACCACCACCATTTTGCTCGTAATGAGCTTTCCTCCGACCTCGTTGCTGCTTTTTTCGCATGCGGAGACACTTTCCGCCCCAAGTGGATGAAGCACTTTTATGTTAAGAACGACAGGCTGACAAGAGAAATCGCATTTTCGGGCTTTCGCATTATGGCTGACCGGGCGCGCCGCGGTCCTGCGGATGCTCCGAATACTACGCCAATTTCGCCTCATAAGTTGCGCTCCCGATCCTTGACCTCTGATGTATGATTTGAAAGCTCGCCCTTGCAGGGCTTTGGTAGAATTTGAATTTGGAATGTTTACCTGGGCCTCCGCTCGCTGACTCGCTTCAGCCCAGGCTATCACAGGATGGCCTTTCAGGCCTAACAAACCTCGGGCTGAAAGCCCGCAAGGTGAGAGCCCACGGCTGAGGCTCGGGTAAGCAGGCGTTCATATAAAGTCTCAAGCCCTGCAGAGGGCGGTCCTGCGGATGCTCCGAATACAAAGCCAATTTCGCCTCATAGGTTGCGCTCTCGATCCTTGATCTCGATGTGTGATCTGCCAGGTCGGCCTTGCAGGGCTTTGATAAAATTTGAATTTGGGATGTTTACCTGGCCTCCGCTCGCTGACTCGCTTCAGCCCAGGCTATCACAGGACCGCCTTTCAGGCCTAACAAACCTCGGGCTGAAAGCCCGGGATGGACCAAAGCAGGAATCGTCGGAGCAAATTGTGCGAAGCTAGAAGGACCGCTTTTGATTGACAAAACAATCTCTATCAGATAGTCTCCGTCAGTGCAGTTTGCCTTCTCCAGAGCTGTTATCGCCATTATCCTTGCCGTTTCAATTGGCCTGCACTGGACGTTGTTGCAATCGGTTGCGTGGGCGGGAATGTTCGTCAAATATTCGAAACGACTGCCGGTCGTGCAAGCGCTGGAACAAACCTTCGACGGCAAGCACCCTTGCGCATTGTGCAACCAGATTGCAAAAGCAAAACAAACGGAGAAAAGGCAAGACGTCCAAATCGAGGTCCAAAAGCTCAATCTATTTTGTTCACAAGAGTCATTTGTTTTTGTAAGCCCCAGCGAGTTTTATCTGGTTCACGTATTCGATGAAAGAGCAATCGGCCTGTCAGATCTTCCTTTAGTGCCGCCGCCACGCCTGGTTTAGTCCTGCCGTCTTTCGAGTCTAGCTTGTTTCAAGCTTTGCGAGAAATTTATGCCGACATAGTGCGGCACGATTCTCTGTTTCCCCAAATACAATATCCGTGAGCGCGTACGCGCGCTCTTCGTAGTTGACCGTGAAATCTTACAGGCATGCTTTTACGCTGATTGAGTTGTTGGTCGTCATAGCCATCATTGCAATTTTGGCTGCGATGCTTTTGCCGGTATTGAGCCGGGCGAAGCAGAAAGCCAGAGCCACCTCATGCTTAAACAATCTCCGCCAGATAGGCCTCGGTGCAGTGATGTATTGCGGTGAAAACAACGACACCCTGCCGCAATCCTCTCATGGCCATGCCTCCTGGGTGGGCACGCTGCAACGTTACACGGGCACAAACGTCTATCGTTGCCCGGACGATAAAAACCAGCACCGGGTTTACAGCTATGCCATGAACGATTTTCTGACGTTGCATCCGTTCGGCGTTGAAACCTTGAACTTCTCCAGACTCACAACTCTGCCCGCACCCTCCACGACTTGTTACATTGCCGAGTGTGACGACAAATACGAAGATGCGGACCATTTCCACTTTGCTGATGCCTCGGCGGGAGGTTACTCACCAGCAGTTTTCCCCTTGCAAGTGGCCGTGAAGCGCCACGAATCCGGTGCAAACTACCTCTTCGCGGACGGACATGTCGCCAAAATCGCGTGGGCAAAGGTTCTTCAACAAATCCAGGTGACTGGCGATCGCCTGGTGCGGCCCGACGGCAATCCATGATTCTGAAACCAAGCATATGAAACCTCGAGGTTTGATGAGGCGTCTTTGCGAGTGTCTGGCGCTTTTGGGTCTGGTAATTCCAAGTGCCTGGCCAGTCGCGCTTCAAGGGCAACACGTCCACGTCAATGCCGGGGCGCTTAGCCCTACGCAGGGCGCGCAGCTCTATTTTCCCAATGGCTACCTCTATGATACCAGCGCACGATACGATGTTTATCTTGCGTTCACGAACGCAGGTTCGTTCTCGAACTTATATCAGGGTGCCGGCGTTACTTTTACTGCGTTGGCCAGCACGCTTGACAATGGCGGACCTGCATTCGGCCACGCAGCGGACGGCGCGTTCCTGCAACTGCGGTATGTATCCATGAGCGGCCCGCCAGGCGGAGAGTTCGCAGTGTGGATGCAGGAAGCCGCCAACCCGAGCAGCAGTTACCCGATGTTCACGCTGCCTGTCGGAACAAACAATGGCACGAACCTGCTCTCATTAAGTGAGAGTGACGGCTCGCCGGGCACAGATCCCTACGGCCACGTTCACGGTCGCACCTTTACCGTTACCCAGCCCGGCCTCTACACGCTCGGCTGCCGAATTCTCGACACTTCGACCAACGGCGTGGGCGGCGGACCTATCCACGTGCCATCTGGGCTTTATTATTTTTACTTCCAGGCCGGTCTGACCATTTCGTCGTGGGCGATCAATTCAAATGCATTCAGCCTCACTTTCAGCACCAGCGCGGGTAAAACCTATTACGTAGAATCGACGCTCAGCCTTCTTCAGCCGAATTGGTCGACGTTGGCCGGGCCCTTCAACGGTAATAATTATCTGCAAACCGCTGAGACAAACTCCGGTTCAGGACAGCTCTTTTTCCGACTCCGTTCCAACTAAATGAAGCACGTCAAACAGGAAACCCAAATCAAAATGAAAGCTCAATCCCTATCGCAATCCAAAAAGCAAAAGCGCAGCTGGCGTCGCCCTGGACTGCTCGCTACAGGCGTACTGGTTGCGGTTTACTTCCTGGCAGTTGCTGTTGTCCAGGCGCATATCACGTATTCCGGACGTGACTTTGGGACTTACTCCGGCCTGACGAACGGCACCAGGTCCATCACCAACCAGACAGTCACTGGCAATTACGGTTGGGCCGATGCTTCCGATGGAATTCTCGGTGACAGCCATCGTGGCCGTGCTTTCCGGTTTCATCTGGATAACGGCGCATCGATCAGCCTGACAGTTTCAGCCAACCCAAATGCGACGACTAATTCGCTGGGCGGGTTTACTCCGGCGTTCTCCATTTACGCCGGACTCGCGGCAATTGCTCCGTTTGCCCCCAGCCAGACAACCAATCCCCCGAGTGCCGACCACGATGACAGCGATTCTTCGCTCGCGTGGAGGACATGGTGGGTGCAACAAAATGTGAATACCAATGCCACAAGCGAAGCTCCAACGGATGGAAGCTGGAACGGATTGGGCGATTGGAAAATTGGTGGCGATGGCGATCTTCCGGGCGACTTTTCCCAGTTGAGCAGTTTTATTTACGCAGGTTCGGCAACATCCACCAATAGTGGCGGCAGCGTGACCGGAACCTTCAGTCTTGCGGCCGGGGACTACACGATTTTCATCGGCGGCAACGACATTGCCAACAGGACTTCTGGCACGGCTCTCGCATCGTATGGCATTTCCGCAACCTTATCAGTAATACCCGCGCCTGCATTGAGCATTACGGCCAAGGTATTTGTCGGGTGGCCTTCTGGCACGGCTACGAACTGGGTCCTGGAGTCTGCGCCATTTATTAACGCTACCAATTGGACAAGTGTGACCAACACTCCAGTCACGGTGGATGGACAGGGCGGCGTTGTGCTGGACAGCGGCGCGGCGCAGCAATACTTCCGAATGCGATACACTCCGTGACCACGTGAAGGCATTTATACTCAGGTTCATATTTGTCCCTCTTACTTTAGGGGCCTCAATATTCCCAAGCCGGGCAGATACGCACATTTATGCCGGTGCTTCAGTCACCAATCAAAATGATAAACTCAACTTCAGCAACGCCGCTGTGTTTGACGCAAACCAAAGCAATATTTCGTTGCCGCAAATCCTCCGCACCAATGGATTTAACACCGGCCATTACCGGGGCGACTCGGTGACGTTTTCGGCCCTTGCAGGAACGCTTCCGAACGGTGGCCCTGTGGCAGGCCACGCAGCCTTGGGCGCTCGCCTGGCAGTTCAAGTGGTCAGTGTCATGGGACCGGCTGGCGGCAGCTTTGCGTTCTGGGAGGGCGACGGAGAAAGTGATTTGGGAGTAATCACCTTTAGCGTGCCCGTTGGGACGACGAACGGAACTAATTATCTGGTCATTAGCGAAAACAACGGCGAGCCTGGTGCAGATCCTTACGGCCACATCCATGGCCGTGAGTTCACCAGCAGCGCCGCAGGTAATTACATAGTCGGTTTCCGCTTGATTGATCTGTCCACTAATGGGCTCCAAGGCGGTCCGATTCATTTTGCATCCGACATATTGCCGGTACGGTTTCAAGCGGGATTGCGTATTGAAAGCATTCAAACCGTAACCAATCGGGTGACACTTTCATTTCGCAGTCCTCCCGGCATCAGCAACGTACTGGAAGCAACCGAATCCCTTGTATCAGCCAACTGGCAACCTGTGGGTGCGCCCTTGCGCGGCAATAACAATCTGCAATTTCTAATTGAAACCAACGCCGCCGGAACGTATCGGTTTTACCGTCTCCACCAAATCAATAATTTGCCATGACGACCGATCCGCAACGCGCGGTCATTTATTCCAATCCTTGCAATCCATGTCATGCCGCTGCGAGCCAGGGACGGCTCGCGGTCCGAACGCGCCGGAGCACGCCCGGTCCCCCGGGCGCAGGGGCCCGAATGTGAAAGCAAGCTCGAGGTCACTCCATGCTGCAAACCGGTCATGCCGCTGCGAGCCAGGGACGGCTCGCGGTCCGAACGCGCCGGAGCGCGCCCGGTCCCCCGGGCGCAGGGGCCCGAATGTGAAAGCAAGCTCGAGGTCACTCCATGCTGCAAACCGGTCATGCCGCTGCGAGCCAGGGACGGCTCGCGGTCCGAACGCGCCGGAGCGCGCCCGGTCCCCCGGGCGCAG
>JADMIO011449848.1_pt1 | contig 25433 bp, 27 predicted proteins | sample 8958161 | NCBI WGS metagenome assembly JADMIO01 (sample SAMN16585339, study PRJNA669376) | soil metagenome | isolation source: Crop rotation soil | place: USA: Cullars Rotation, Alabama | collected 2011
AGGTGAGCCAGTGTGATTACATTTGCGGCCTAACTGTGGCCAGTCCAGTTACGCTGGAGTCACTAGTATTTAGGTGACACTATAGAAGCGGCCGCGACAACTTGTCCACGTGGAATTCTAAGCTTAGGATCCCAATGTGCTGGAAAGACTGGCCGCGCTGAAGGCGGTCGACGCGATTGGCGAGTCCGAAGCGCGCGCGGCAGCCGGCTGAGACAACTGCCGCTTAGAGGCCCGACGAGATCTTCCACTGCCCGCCGACCTGCACGAGCTTCATCCGCGCGTCGTCTGACTCGCTCTTCCACTTCTCGCCGGTGGGCGTGTTCACCGCGTACCGAAGCACCTGGAAGTAGTCGATGTTGGCCTGGTCGCCTTTGACCTGCACGTCGCGCAGCGTGATCTCGAGCTTGAGCCCCGCCACCTTGTCGAAGTCGTGCTGCAGCTTGCCCTGCAGCGCCTTGTAGTCGGTGGGGCCGATGCCACGCGAGGAGTCGCCCGCGTCATAATACGTGGGCGCCGCCAGCGAGTAGATGGCGCCGGTATCGCGCGCCTCCAGCGCGTTCTTGTACTGGCCGAGCACCTCGAGGACGGCCCGATTCTTCGGATCGTCCGGGATGTTCGTCCCCGAAATGGTGTTGTGCGAGCAGGCAAAAAGGGCGGCGAGAAGGAGCGCGGTTCGCTTCATGGCGCGGATTATAGTGGGCGCCGCATGTGGGTGGATGCCGGACCGGCCGATCTGCGCGAAGGAGAGCTTCGCGGCATCGAAACAGGCGAGCGCCTGGTGCTCCTCAGCTGCCTCCAGGGCCGCATCGGGGCGCTCGACGACTCCTGCGTGCACGCCGGCTGCCTGCTCTCGGGCGGCTGGATGAACGAGCGCAAAGCCGCTGTCGTCTGTCCCTGCCACGAGTATTGTTTCGAGCTGGCGACGGGAAAGAACGTCACTTTCCCCCGCCTCTGCGGCGATCAGCCCGCGTTCGAAGTGCGCGTCGAGAACGGAAGAGTGATGATTCGACTGGGAGATCCCTGATGGGCCACGACGATCCGCACGACCACGGGCATCATCACCATCATCACGTCCCTGACGAGCACAAGGCGCGCGCGCCGGCATACGTGCGCGCCTATGTCATCACCTGCTCCGATTCGCGGACGGCCGAGACCGACGAGGGCGGCAAGATCCTTCGCTCGCGGCTCGCGGACAAAGGGCACGTGCTCTCGGGAAGCGCGATCGTTCCCGATGATCCCGCGCGCATCCGCGAGGAGCTGGGCAAGGCGCAGGCCGCGGGCGCGCAGGTGGCGCTGATCACGGGGGGGACGGGGCTCTCCTCGCGGGACAGCACGTTCGAGGCGGTGGCGGCGCTGCTGGCGCGCCCGCTGCCCGGATTTGGTGAGTTGTTTCGCATGCTTTCGTATCAGGAGATCGGCAGCGCGGCCATGCTCTCGCGCGCGATCGCGGGAGTGACGCGCGAAGGGCTGGCAGTGTTCTGCATGCCGGGAAGCCCCGCGGCGGTGCGGCTCGCGTGCGATCGGCTCATCCTGCCGGAGCTCGGACATCTGCTCGAGGAGCTCGCCCGTTGAAGACGGAAGTGGTGCGGTCCGCGCTGGAGCGCCTCCTCGCAGAGACGGACGCGGCCGCGAAAGTGCGCGGCGATCCCGTCGAGCTGCCGCACCGGTACGCCGATCCGCTCGACATCGAAGTGGCCGCGCTGCTCAGCGCCGCGCTGGCGTACGGGCGCGTCGATCTCTTCAAGCCGCGGCTGGAGCGGCTCCTGGCGCAACTCGGCCCGTCGCCCGCAGCGACTGCGCGCGATTCGAGCCCAAAGCAGCTGCTGCGCGCTGCGCGCGGTTTCGCATACCGCATGACCGACGCGCGCGACGTGGCGTGCTTGATGTACGGCGCTGGCGCGATCCTCCGCCGGCACGGCTCGCTCGGCGCCTGCTTCGCGGCGCACTGGCGCGGCTCACTGCGCGACGCGCTGGGCGGCTTCGTCGACGAGCTCTGCTCGCCCGATTTCACCCCCATCACCGGCAAGCGCGAGCCGACGCGCCGGCTCAAGCACCTCTTGCCACACCCTTCGCGCGGCAGCGCTTGCAAGCGCCTCAACCTCTTTCTCCGCTGGATGATCCGCGGCCCCGACGGCGTCGATTTCGGGTTGTGGAAGGGCGTCCCCTCGAGCGCGCTGGTGGTGCCGCTCGACACGCACGTGCACCGCATCGGGCGCTTCATCGGCCTGACGCGGCGAAAAGATCTCTCCTGGCGAACAGCCGAAGACGTCACCAGGCGCCTGCGCCACCTCGACGCGAACGATCCGGTCCGCTACGACTTCGCGCTCTCGCACCTCGGCATCAGCGGGAACTGCGCCTCGCGCAAGGATGCACGACGGTGCGCGGATTGCCCGCTGAAGCCCGTATGCCGATTCTGGGTCTAAGAGATCGGGTTCGGTGTCGGGTTCGGTGGCGGGTTCGCCAACGGGAACGCCAACGGGTGCGGAAAAGTCGCTCGCCCGACCCCGTTGGCGTGACCCGTTGGCGCACCCGAACCGGAACCCGACACCGGACCCGGTTTTTCAGCGGCAGTTAGTCGCTGATGTGTGAGGGCGGATTCTGCGGCTGCTTCTTCTCCAGATTCGGCTCCTTCCCAATCCCGCCCTGCTGCCGCCCCTGGGGCTTCCTGTTCAGGTCCTGCGATGTCTCCGGCATGCGGTCCAGCTCGCCTTCCTGACCGCCGATGCCGCCGCGATTGAGGCCTTTGTCCTTGTTCTGCATGGACTTTTTCCTCCTTGGTCCAAACCTTGTGTACCGAGGAGGCAAGTATGAAGACCCTGCTGCCCGTAGCCCTTTCAGCCTTCCTGGCGCTCCCCGCGCTGGCCCGCAACGAGACGGAGGCCCGCGATCAGGGCGCCGTCCGCGCGCACGTCTGGACCAGCGTCGCCGGCCTGGAAAACGCCCGCACCGCCGTCCGCGCGCTCACCGCGCTCGCCAACGACGCCACCGCGTGGGACCAGCGCCACGCGAGTGACCTCTTGAAGGAGGCCCGCGACGGCCTCGACTTCGCCCGCGTGCACGCGCACCACCTGCGCAACGTGACGACGAACAACAAGGACGCGCCCAAGGATCTCGCGCGCCTCGACAGCGATCTCGATGGCGCGAAGAACCTGCTGGGCCGCCTGCAGGCCCCCATCTCCCGCGGCGTGGGTCCGGACCAGGACGACACGCGAGCCGACAACACGATGCTGGGCGGCGCGGCGTCCGACCGCGGACTGCCGCCCGGGCGCGGCGACGACGTGACCCAGTCGGCCAATCGCGGCCAGCGCGGCGGAACCCGCGCGGTGCGCTCGATGCGCAACGAGCTGAAGGCCGCCTGGGACAAGCTGGACGCCGCCAGGAGCGATCTCGACCGGGTGGCCGGCGACTTCGACGCGACGACCAAGCTCCCCAATCCTTGAGCGGGGCGCGAGTAACGGTTAAGACGCGGGCGTGCGGAAGTCGCAATTCATCACGCTCCACGTCAACGGCGAGCAGCATGCGCTCGCCGTGCCCGTCCAGCGAACGCTCCTGGAAGCGCTCCGTTACGACCTGGGGCTGACGGGGTCGAAGCAGGGCTGCGACAAGGGCGACTGCGGCGCCTGCACAGTCCTGGCCGACGGCGAGCCGATCCTCGCCTGCATCACGCTCGCGGCGGATGCGCAGGATCGGCGGATCGTCACCATTGAAGGGCTGGCGGGGCCGCAGGGTCTCGACCCGGTGCAGCGCGCCTTTGCGGAGTGCGGCGCGCTGCAGTGCGGGTTCTGCCAGCCGGGGATGATGCTCTCGGCCCGCGCGCTGCTCGACCACACGCCGAAGCCGACGCTGCCCCAGATCAAGGAAGCGCTCAGCGGGAACCTCTGCCGCTGCACCGGGTACACGAAGATTTACGAGGCCGTGGAAGTGGCCGCGGGAATCCGCGAGCCCGCGTCGCGCAAACCCGTGCAGGCGGAGCGGGCCGCTGCGTCGGACTCCGTTGCGCAGCCCGTCAAGGAGATCGTGCCGTGAGCGTCGGCGATCGCTTTCCCAAGATCGACGGCGCCGCCAAGGCCGACGGCAGCGGCATCTACGCCGACGACATCGCCTTTCCGCGCATGCTGCACGCGAAGATCCTGCGCTCGCCGCATGCGAATGCGCGGATCCGAAGCATCGATGTTTCGCGCGCGCTGGCGTACCCCGGAGTGGTGGCGGCGCTGACGGGCGCGGAGATGCCCGATAAGTACGGCGTCATCCCCTGGACGCACGACGAGCAGGCGCTGGCCACCGACCACGCGCGCTTCGTCGGCGACGAGGTGGCCTGTGTGGCCGCCCTGGACGAGCGCACCGCGGAAGAGGCGCTGAAGCTCATCGCCGTCGACTACGAAGTGCTGCCCGCGGTGCTCACGCCCGAGGACGCGCTCGAGCATCCCGAAATCAAGGTCAACGAGCGCGCCAAAAACGGCAACATCACCAAGCAGGTGCAGCTCGAGTTCGGGCCTGTCGACGAGGCGCTGGCGTCGGCGGCTGCGGTGGTGCGCCAGACGTACAACTACGCGGGCTCGACGCACGTGCCCATCGAGCCGCACTGCGCGGTGGCGCGCGTCGACGCGGACGGCAACCTCACGGTCTGGAGCTCGACGCAGATTCCGCACTACGTGCACCGCGAATTGTCGCGCGTGCTCGGATTGCCGCCGGCGAAAGTGCGCGTCATCCAGCCGCTCCTCGGCGGCGCATTCGGCGGAAAGAGCGATCCCTTTTCACTGGAATTCTGCGTCGCCAGGCTGGCCCTGAAGACGGGCCGGCCGGTGAAGATTCTCTTCACGCGCGAGGAAGTGTTCTACGCGCACCGCGGGCGCCATCCGATGAAGATGGACGTCACCGTCGCACTGGACCGCGACGGGCGCATCGCCGCGGTCGACAATCGCATCCTCATCGACGGCGGCGCGTACGCGTCGTTCGGCCTCGTCACCGCGTACTACGCGGGGCAACTGCTGACGGGGCCTTACCGATTCGGCACATATCGATTCGACTCGAAGCGCATGTACACCAACAAGCCGCCCTGCGGACCCAAGCGCGGGCACGGCTCGGTGCAGCCGCGCTTCGGCTTCGAGGTCGCGCTCGACGAGGCGGCGGAGAAGATGGGCATCGACCCCATCGAGGTACGGCGGCGCAACTTCATCGGCGAGTTCGTCGAGACGGTGAACGGCCAGCGCATCACCTCGAACGGCTTCCTCAAGTGCCTCGAGCTCGTCGAGCAGGCGTCGGACTGGCGCGCGCGCCGAGGCAAGCTGGGCCGCGGGCGCGGGCTGGGCGTGGCGGGGTCGATGTACATCAGCGGCACCGCGTACCCCGTCTATCCGAACGAGATGCCGCAGAGCGGCGTGCTGGTGAAGCTCGATCGCTCGGGACGCGTCGCTATATTCAGTGGAGCGTCGGACATCGGGCAGGGCGTGAACACGCTGCTCTGTCAGATCGCGGCGGAAGAGCTGGGCTGCGATCCGCGCGACGTCACCGTCGTGGCCGCCGACACGGACCTGACGCCGGTCGATCTGGGCGCGTATTCGAGCCGCGTCACGTTCATGGTCGGCCTGGCCGCGCGCGAGGCGTGCCAGAAGCTCTTCGCGAAATTGCGCGCCGCGGGCGGGACGACGTTCGCCGAAGCCTGCCAGAAGGCCGAAGCGCTCGAGGGTACGCCGCTCGCCGCGAGCGGCGGGTATCGCACGCAGAAGCTGGGCGGGAACTACCGCGGCGGGACCATCGGCGCGTCGCCTGCGTACTCGTTCACCGCGCACGTCGCCGAAGTCTCCGTCGACGAGGAGACCGGCATCTGGAAGGTGGAGAAGATCTGGGCCGCGCACGACTGCGGCAAGGCGCTGAACCCGACGCTCGTCGAAGGCCAGATCGAAGGCTCCGTCTACATGGGCGCGGCCGAAGCGCAGATGGAGGAGATGGTCTACGACTCGCGCGGCCTGTTGCACGGGCCGTCGCTGCTCGACTACCGGATTCCCACCTCGCTCGACACGCCGGACCTCGACGCCTTCATCGTCGAGAGCAACGACCCGACCGGCCCGTACGGCGCGAAAGAGGCGGGGGAGGGTCCGCTGCACCCCGCAATTCCGGCGATCGCCAACGCCATCTACGACGCGGTCGGCGTGCGCATCCGCGAGCTGCCGTTCTATCCGCAGCGCGTCCTCAAGCTGTTGCGCGAGCAGCAGGCCAAGGAGCGCGCGGCATGATGACGCTGCCCGAGGTCGAGGTGCTCCGGCCCGGCTCTGTCGCCGAGGCCATCGAAGCGCTGAAAGCGAACCCGGGCGCGCGATTGCTCGCGGGCGGGACGGACATCGTCCCCAATCTCAAGTACGGCATGTACGACACGCAGCGGCTTGCCCCCCAGGGGGCCCCGAACGGAGGCGCCTCCGGCGCATCGATCACTCTCGTCGCGCTGCGCGGGCTGTCCAGGGAGCTGCGCTACGTCCGTACAGAGGGCGATTCGATTCGGCTGGGCGCGCTCTGCACCATCGACCAGCTCGCCCGCGAAGCGACGATGCTGCCTGCTTTGGCCGACGCCTGCGCGCAGATCGCCGGGCCGCAGCTGCGCCGCATGGGCACGCTCGGCGGCAATCTCTGCCTCGACACGCGCTGCGTCTACATCAACCAGTCGTACTTCTGGCGGAACGCGCTCGGCTTCTGCCTGAAGAAGGACGGCACGGTCTGTCACGTGGTGGCGGGGGGGCGGCGCTGCGTGGCGGCGGCGTCGAACGACACCGCGCCCGTGCTGCTCACGTACGGCGCCTCCGTTCGCCTGGTGTCGCCGCGCGGCGAGCGCACGATGCCGTTGCGCGAGTTCTACCTGGCCGACGGCGTGCACAACACGGTGCTGGAGCCCGACGAATTGCTGGTCGAAGTGCAGGTCCCCGCCGGCGCCGCCGCCCTCAAGCAGGCCTTCACCAAGCTGCGCACGCGCGCCGCCGTCGATTTTCCCGCGCTGAACCTCGCCGCGGCGCTGGACGTCTCCAACGGCGTTCTGAAATCGGCGCAGCTTTGCGTGAGCGCGCTCGCTGCCCGGCCGGCGCTGATCAAGGGCCTGGAAGATCTCGCAGGCCGCCCGGCAGACGCCCGCCTGGCCGAAGAGCTGGCGCGCCGAGCGCATAAGCAGTGCAAACCACTGACGAATATCAACGTCGACCCGGAATGGCGCCGCGAGGTCCTGCCCGTCCTGGTGCGCCGCACCATTTTGCGCGCCCTTGCAATAAATCCGGGCCAGTAACGTAGAAAGGGCCCATGAGGCCACTCATCATCGCTGCCCTCTTGTTCGCAGCAGTTCCCGCTTACGCCGGCGATCGGGGCGCCCGCGAGTACGAGCGCGGCATGGACGCGCACCACGACGAGTCGTACGTCGAGGCCGCCGCCCACTGGAAGCGCGCCTACGAGGCCGGGTTCCGGCGCGGCGCCTCCGCCTACAACGTGGCCTGCGCGTACGCCCAGCTGGGCGAGGCCGACGCCGCTTTCGAGTGGCTGGGCAGGGCGCAGGCCGAGGGCTTCGATCTGCAGAGCTACCTCGACCATGACGACGACTTCGACAACATCCGCCGCGATCGGCGCTTCATCGAGCTGCGCCGGCAGGCCCGCGAGGAGCGCGTGAAGCGCCGCAGCCACCGCGGTGACGCCGCTGCCGAGGACTACAGCGATCTCGAAAAGCGCGGCAACGACGACCCGCGCAGCTACGAGCGGTCGGGCCGCGAGCTCCTGGCCGACGGCAAATACGATCTGGCTGCGCGCGCGTTCGTGAAGCAGGCCGGCCTCGACGACAAGAAGGGCACCGCCTGGTACAACGCCGCCTGCGCGTACTCGCTGGCCGGCGACAAGCGCGCCGCGCTGGACGCGCTGCAGCGCGCCATCGAGGAAGGCTACGACGGCGCCGACCACATGCAGCGCGACGGCGATCTCGACAACATCCGCGGCGAGGCGCGCTACCGCGAGCTGCACGAGCTGGCGCAGGAGCTGTCGATGCCCATGGGCATGGGCGAGAAGTGGGGCCTCGGCCGGCGCATGTGGCAGGTCGGCGTGGACCACTTCGCCAAGCTGGCCGAGAAGTACCCGAAGATGGCGCGGATCCAGTTCAGCCTCGGCTTTGCGCAGCTCCAGGCCGACCATCCCGAGGACGCCGCGCGCAGCTTCGCCAAGGCCGCGGAGATGGGGTACCGGCCCGGGACCAGCTACTACAACCTGGCCTGCTCGCAGGCGCGGGCGGGGCAGAAAGATCGCGCGCTCGACTCGCTGCGCAAGGCCATGGACGCGGGCTTCCGCGACGCGAATCTGATGCGCCATGACGACGATCTCGAGTCGCTGCACGGCGACTCGCGCTTCCGCGAGTTGATCCGCAAGGCCCGCGACGACGAGGCGCGCGCCGACCACCGCCACTTCCGCGGATTCAGCTTCAAGCGGGACTGGCACAACGACGACGACGACGACGACTAGCCGCAGGCGCGCGGTCTGCGCGCGCCAGGCTGTCCAGCGAGCGCGCTCGGGGACGCGCGCGAGTCGGGCTAGCCTCAGCGGATCTCCGCGAGCTGCAGCGAGTCGCGCAGGACCAGGACGTATTCCAGCGCGATCCGCAGCGGGTGAAAGAGGCCGGGCGGAGCGGGCGCGCGACGCGCGGGGAGCGGCGTCCACTTCTGGTCCTCGATCTCGCCGAAGACGAGCTGGCCCGCAGCGTCTTCCACGACCCAGCGGACGTTTCGGCCCTGCGAGTCCAGGCCGGCGCTGCCCGCCACCGCGTTCGCCAGCGGGAACGTCTGCAAGGGACCCTTGACGGGCCCCATCGCCATCTCCAGCGATTCGCCTCGCTGGTAGAGGACGAAGATCCGCGCATCCTTGCGATTGGCGGCGATGAGCGGGCCGGCCACGAATTTTCCCTGCAGAACGCGCCAGGAGCGCCGCGGCTGTTCGGCGGAGAAGTGCTCGATGAGAAAGCCCTCGCCCGAGGGAATGACGGCGGCCACGTGTGGCCATTCCTGGTTCTCGCGCGCCTCCAGCGCGACCGGCGTTCCCGGCAACAACTCGCGCCGGCGCACCCTGGGCGGCCCGCCGTTGAAGAAGAACCGGACGATGGACAGCTCCGGCCCCACTGCGGCGGCCACTTCGAAGTCGGACTTCCACGGACCCGCGGAGACCTCCCAGCGCGGGCCCGATTGTTCGCGCGCAGGCCGCTGGAGCGAGCTCCCGTGGCGCGAGACGGCGTCGGGCGGCGCGCGCAGCTGAAAGCGCGCGGGCTCGCCGTTGTCCGCGGCGGCCAGGAGCGTGGCGCCCTCGCGCCAGGATTCCCAGCGGGTGCCGCTGAGCGGATCGGTGGCGCCGGGGCCCACCTGGCGGCGCCGTTCCATTCCGCCGCTCTGCACGTTGGCGAAGAAGAGCGCGCCGTCCTGGATGAAGTACGCGCTGGCCCCGTCGAGGTAGAGCGACTCGGGGCGGAGCGGGGCCACCTCGAAGCTCGCGGTCGCGCCCTCGACTTCGAGCGTCCACTTTCCTGGCGAAAGCTCCGGCCCGATGGCATCGATGCTGCCCGGGTACTCGCGCGTTTTCCAGATCTTCTCTCCGCCGGGACCGCGCAATACGCAGTGCAGGTCGCGCGGCTCGCCCTCGAAGTCGAAGCGGACGCGCATCGATTCGCCGGCCACGATCTTCGCCCGCACGGGCTCGATGCGCATCGCCAGCACCGTCAAGAGCGCGATCAGGGCGCGGCCGCCGGCGTTTGCGCGGTCTCGAGCGTTTCCTTCAGGTAGACGGCGGTGCCCGCGATCAGGTCGTGCAGCGCCTGCTTGCGCTCGCCCAGCGCGGCGAAGCACCAGGCGCCGAAGCGCGCGCCGAAGCCGATGCGCTTGTCCATGCGCCCGAGCTTACCGCACCAGCCGAATCGGCTCCGCCTCCGCAGGCCGCTCGCGGCGCATGGCCGGGTCGCGCAGGTACGTGTCGGTGAGGCGCTTCCGCGGCAACAGCTTCAGCGGCATGCGCAAGAGCGAGCCGCCGTACGCCGCGGCCACGGCGGCGGCCTTCGTGACCGCGCTCATCTCGGCGAGCGGCTTTTCCAGCACGCCCATGCGCAGGAGGCGCTTCTCCGCGCACTGCACGGTGAACTCGAGGAACGCGGGCAGCTTCGCCAGCGCCTCGTGCTCCGGGAGCCGCGAGCGCATGAACCCGCCCAGCCGCCGCACGCCCCAGAGCGAGACCAGGCTGAGCCCGAGCAGCCGCGTGCGCAGCGACGGCTTCGCACGCAGCACGTCCATGGTGCGCCGCTCGCCGAACTCGACGTGGCGCTCCTCCTGCTTCACCGCGCGCTGCAAAATCGCGCGGATCTCCTCGTGATCGATGGTGTCGATTACGCCATACAGCGCCATCAGCACGAGGCCCTCGCCAATGGCCATCTCGAGGCAGACGTGCTCCTCGAAGCTGCCGGGCATCATCCCCGTGGTGAGGAACCGCACCATCGGATGCGCGGGCGCGGGCGGCTCGCCTAAAAGCTCCAGGATGCGGACGAAGTTGTCGACGTGCTGGAACTCCTCCACGGCCTGCCGCGAGAAGAAACGCGCCGCGTCGAGATCGGGCGCCTCATACAGCCAGTGCCCGCACTGGATGCCGGTCACTTCGCCATAGAGAAACTGATTCATGATCCAGGCGAGGACCTTGCGGTCGCGCTCCGCCTGCAGCCGCGCCCCGCCGAAGTCGAACGTCATTTCTTCGCGAGTGAGCAGCATGGGAGCAGGCTAGCACGTGATGCGGTGCGTCGGGAACAAACCGTGGGTGCGCAATAGTTTATCCACTTGCGAACGATCTACGTGCGGGTACGATGCCCCCGCTCGAGCAGCCAAGAGGCCCCCTGATGCGCCGCCTTCATGAAGAGATCCGCGATGTTCGTGTCCCCTCCGAGACGCTCGCCAAGTGGGCGCTGGAGACGCCGGTCGCTGCGCAGGAGGCCACCTGCTCGGCGCTCGCCTTCCTGGTGCACGTGGAACACGCCGCCAGCACCATGCTGCCCGTCCCGACCGTGATCCGCAGCGAGCAGGCCGTGCTCGATCCCGACGGTTTCCTGCGGCAGCCGCGCGGCGCGGTCGAGCACTTCCGCATCCGCACCACCCGCGCGATGGCCTGGATGGACCTCTTCATCTTCTTCCGCGAGCGCTTTCCCGCGGCCGCGCAGCGCCAGCAGCCCGAGGCGCTCTATGGCCTGGCCCAGCTCTTCAAGGTCCATGGCGACGACATCGAGGCGTCGTGCGACCTGATCGTGCGCGAGGCCATCATCCCCGAGATCGAAGAGATCCTCGGACGCACCCTGACCTACCCGCCGCTGCAGACGCTGCTCAAGCGCCTGCACGAGGGCGACCCGCAGCGCAGCGCCGACGCGCGCCGCATGGCGGCGGAAGTGATGGGCGAGATCAGCGGTGCGCGGCTTTGGAAGGTCCGCACGCGGCTGATCACCACCGCGACCCGCGCGCTCCTCGCGTCGAAGGCGCTGATGGACGAGCTGGAGCGCGGCGGCTTCAAGGTCGATCGCACCCGCGCTGCCCGCGGCTTTGCCAAGCGGCTGGAAGAAGCCGTCAGCGAGCTGCCAGGCGGCCCCCTGCTGGAGAATATTCTCCACCAGCTCGCCGGTTCAGAAGCGGTGCAATAATCAGCGGTTAGCCTGTACGGCCGCGTAAACGTGGCCGCGGGGCGGGCCAAACTTCCACATGCTCGCGACGCCCGCTGCCATCAGGCAGAGGAGCCCCGCGACGAGCAGCCAGATGGTCTGGCGGGGCGGAAGAAGCCGGCGCATCCAGCGCATGGTAACTCCGGAAGTGCGGAAGTGAAATAGCGCGATGCGGCTGCCGTAAAGGCAGGCACCGCGGAGGTCTTTGGTGATCGTGTCGAGTGAAGCAGAGCTGCCGGTCGCGAAGCCGGCCATCCCTCCCGCCCTGACGGCGCTGGTCGCGCCGGACGTGGGCATGGAGCGGCAGGCCAAGCTGGGCGGGGTCTGGTTCAGCCTCATCGTCGCCATGGTCTGCGCGCTGCTCTCGGCGTCGGCCCAGTCGCTGCGCGTGGACGCGCGCGAGGCGACGCTCAAGCGGGCCGAGATGCAGGGAAACCTGCAAAACATGAGCGACAAGCAGATCGAGGACGACACCCGCCAGTCGGAGCGCGTCTTCGTCGTCACCAAAATCGCGGGCGCCGCCGTCGAGGGGCCGCTCTGGCTGGGGCTCTCCTGCCTGGGCCTCTTGGCGCTGAGCTGGTTCCTGAAGGGGCGGATCGTGGGCAGCGCGGTGGGTCCGGTCGCGGCGGCCACGCTCCTGCCGGGCGCCGTCGCCAATCTCCTCGATGCCATTACGGCTTTCCGGCACTCGCAGCTTCCGCTGCAGGGCGCCATGCTCTCCCCGCGAAACCTGAACGCGGTTCTTGCCACTCTCGGACATCCATTGATGCCGCCGTGGCAGAAGCTGGGGAACGCCTTTGACTTTTTCTCTCTCTGGACCGCATTGCTGATGGGGTTCGGCGTGGTTTGGGCGGGGCAGGTCCCGGTCCGTCGCGCCCTGATCGGCACGATGGTCGCCTGGGTCCTCTGGCGCCTCGTCACCAACGTCGCCACGGGAGGCTGAACTTGGTTCGCGCAATCGCCATCGCAACGCTGCTCGCCAGCACTGCCGCGCCGGCCGTGCAGCTCTCACTCGACCAGGCCGTGAAGCTGGGCCTCGATCGCAACACCGACCTGCGCAAGTCGCTCCTGCAGCAGCTGTCGGCCGAGCAGGACAAGATCCTCGCGCGGTCGGCCATTCTTCCGACGGTCAGCTTCAACGCCAGCGTCGGCGGCGCCCGCACCAGCGGCGAGGTGTTCCAGTCCGGCGTCAGCTTCGGCCAGATCTCCAGCAACTACAGCACCGGCAACGCCAGCGTGGTGGTGCGGCAGCTGATCTTCGACGGCGGCAAGTGGTGGAACAACCTCAGCGCCGGCGACTTCGAGATGGAAGCGGCGCAGGCCAACGTCGACGAGCAGAAGCTGCAGATCAGCTACCTGATCGAGCAGCGGTTCTACGAGCTGGTGCGCGCGCAGCGGCAGCTCACCGTGCTCACCGACGCCGCCGCTCGCAGCCGCGACCAGGCCGACTTCACCCAGCGCCTGTTCGAGGGCGGCCGGGCCACGCAGGCCGACGTCTACGCAGCGCGAGCCAATCGCGACAACGACGAGATCCAGCGCCTCGGCGCCGAGCGGCAGGTGGAGCTGGCGCGGGCGGACCTGGCAGCGGCGGTCGGCGTCGATCCGGGCGAGCCGCTCACGGTGGTGGAGCCGCCGAAGATGATGGACGAGCCCGCTGCGCCCCCGGCGCTCGGTGACGCCGTCCAGCGCGCCATGGCGCAGCGGCCCAGCCTGAAGGCGTTCCAGATGACGCTGGAGCAGAACCGGAAGCTCGCTTCGGCGGCGAAGGGCGACTACTGGCCCACCATCGCGCTGCAGGGGTCCTGGTCGCGCGCCACGCAGAACGATCTGGGACGGCTCTTCAAGTCGCCCACCGACGAGAGCTCCACGGCGGGCGCGGTGGTGATGAGCTGGAACGTGTTCAATGGCTTCTCTACGGACGCCAACTCGCGCAAGGCAGAGATCCAGGCGCTGCTCTCGGAGAACGACCTGCTCTCCGGCAAGCGCGCGGTGGCGGCCGACGTGGAAAAGGCGGTGGCCCAGCTCTCGACTGCGAAGGCGCAGGCGCGGGTGGCCATCCAGACCGAACAGAACGCGTCCGAAGGCCTGCGGTTGGCCAAGGCGCGGCAGGAAGTGGGCGTGGGCACGCAGCTCGAGGTGCGCGATGCGGAGCTGAAGCTCACGCAGGCGCAGATCTCTCGGGTGGGCGCGCTGGTGGACGGACGCGAAGCGGAATCGGCTCTGAGAAGGGCCCAGGGAGGCTAAGTGACACGGGGACGCTGGATTCTCACGGCAATCATCGTCGCGGTGGTCGGTTTCGCGACCTTCCAGGGCCTGAAGCCCAAGCCGCCGCCGGCCGTCGACGTGACGACCGCCGTGGCGAAGAAGGGCAACGTCACCCGCGTGGTGACGGCGGCGGGGCACCTGCAGGCGCGGGAGACGGTGAAGATCTCGTCGAACGTGACCGGCGACCTGCTCTCCTTGAGCGTCAAGGAGGGCGATCACGTCCGGCGCGGCCAGGTGCTGGGGCAGATCGACAAGCGCCTCCAGGAGGCCACGGTGGCGCAGTTCCGCGGCGGCGTGCTCTCCGCCAAGGCCGCCATCGTGCAGATCGAGGCGCAGATCGCGCAGGACAAGCGCGACCTCGACCGCGTGAAGAAGCTGGTCGACGAGCGGCTGGCGTCGAACGCAGATCTGGAAAAAGCCGAGACCACCCTCAAGCTCGACCAGAGCCGGCTCGATCAACAAAAAGAACTGGTCGCGCAGAACCAGGGCCAGCTGGGTACCGCCCTCTACAACTTGTCGCGCGCCACGCTGACGGCGCCCATCGACGGGACCATTCTCGAGCTCGACCACAAGGTGGGCGAGCGCATCCGCGGCTCTGACCTGGCGGAAGACGTGGTCATGATCATGGGCGGCCTCAACGACATGGAAGTGAAGGCCGAAGTCGGCGAGCACGAAGTGGTCGGCATCCACGTGGGCGACGAGTCGATGATCGACATCGACGCCATCCCGGACAAGCAGTTCAAGGGGCACGTGGTCTCGGTGCAGAAGAACGCGCAGATCAAGAATCCCGGGACCGACGCCGAAGTGACCACGTTCTTCGTCCGGGTGGGGCTCGACGCGCCGCCCGAAGGCGCGCTGCCCGGCATGTCGTCGGCGGTTTCGATCAGCACCGCGACGCACGAGAACGTCATCATGGTGCCCATCCAGGCCGTGGCCGTCCGCGAGGCGAAGAAGAAGGAGCAGAAGGCCACGCGCGAGGGCGAGATCAAGGTCGCGTCCACCGAAGGCGCCGGAACGCCGGGCAAGGCCGACGAGCCGCCCACCAAGGCCGCCACGGGCAAGCCCAAGCCGGTCAAGGTGGTCTTCGTGGTCGACAAGGACGGCGCCGCGCAGATGCGCGAAGTCCACACCGGCATCGCCAGCCGCACCGACGTGGAGATCCTCGACGGCGTGGCTGAAGGCGACACCGTGGTGGACGGCCCGTACCGCACGCTCGCCCGCGAGCTGCAGGACGGCCAGAAGGTGAAGTCGCAGAAGAAGGAAGAGAAGGGCGGCGACAAGCAGGGCCCTCAGGGCGGCCGTAGCTAAGTGCGAAGTCGGCTACGGCCGTAATCAGTTCATCGGGGAAGAGAGCAGGAAGAAAATGGCGCTGATCGAGCTGGAGCACATCGTCAAGACGTACGACCTGGGACTCTCCAAGGTCCCGGCGCTGCGCGACGTCCACTGCAAGATCGATCGCGGCGAGTTCGTGGCCATCATCGGGCAGTCCGGATCGGGCAAGTCCACCCTGATGAACATTCTCGGCTGCCTCGACGTGCCGACCAGCGGGCACTACCGGCTGAGCGGGCGCGACGTGAGCGAGCTGTCGGACGACGAGCTGGCCGACGTGCGGAACCTCGAGATCGGGTTCGTCTTCCAGTCGTTCCAGCTCCTGCCGCGCGCGTCGGCGCTGGAAAACGTGGAGCTGCCGCTCATCTATCGCGGCGTCTCCCGCAAGGAGCGGCGCGACCGCGCTCACGAGGCCCTGCAAGTAGTGGGCCTCGGCGAGCGCACGCACCACAAGCCCGCCGAGCTCTCCGGCGGACAGCGGCAGCGCGTGGCCATCGCCCGCGCGCTGGTGACGCAGCCCTCGCTGCTGCTCGCCGACGAGCCCACCGGCAACCTCGACAGCAAGACCGGCGAGGAGATCGTGAAGCTCTTCCAGGAGCTGCACGCGCGCAAGAACACCATCGTGCTGGTGACGCACGAGCCGAAGCTCGCCGCTCGCTGCCCGCGCGCGGTGCGCCTGGTGGACGGACTGATCATCGCCGACGGGCCCGGCCGCCAGGTCGCGCTCGCCAATGCAGAGGCCCTGGGCGCCGAAGTCGTGGCGCAAGTGATGGCGACCCAATGACCGAATCCGCCCTTTCGATGCCCATCGCGGTCAAGCCGCGCGAAATCGGCTTCTTCCGCAAGGTGCTCCGCTTCTTCGGCGAGCTGCGCGAGGCGCTGGTGCAGGCCGCGAGCTCCATCATCTCGCACAAGCTGCGCGCGGCGCTGACCATCACCGGCATCAGCATCGGCATCGCCACGGTCATCCTCATCTTCATGGTCCAGGCGGGCATGCGCGCCTCGTTCGCGCGGCAGCTCAACTCGATGGGGCCGAATACCCTCTACGTCCACAAATGGAAGTGGGGCGTGGGCGGCAACGACTGGTGGAAGTACAAGAACCGGCCCGTGGTGAACATGCAGGACTACCGGGCGCTGCAGCGGAACGCCACGCTGCCGGTGGGCCTTGCGCCGGTGGCCAACACCAACGCGCTGGTCAGCTACGGCCCGCTCGAGCTGAAGAGCGTGAACGTCGCCGGCAGCACCCAGGACTATCAGGAGGCCGGCGGCTGGACGGTGAAGCGCGGCCGCTTCATCACCGACCTCGACCATGAGCTCGGCACGGACTCCTGCGTGATCGGCGCGGACATCGAGGACGCGTTCTTCAAGAACATGGACCCGCTCGGCCAGGTGGTGAAGGTGGGCCCCACCACCCGCTGCACCGTGGTGGGCACGCTCATGCGCAAGGGCAACGCCTTCGGCCAGTCGCAGGACCTGCGGCTGGTGCTGCCTTTGTCGTCGTTCCTGCGCACGTTCGGGTCGAAGCGCGGCCTGGTCATCAACGTGGTCGCCCCCCAGGGCAAGGTGCGCGAGACCGAGGACGAGATCATCGCCGTGCTGCGCAATTCGCGGCGCATTCCGCCGGACCAGGAAGAGAACTTCTCGGTCAATCGCCAGGACAAGATCCTCGACGGCTTCAACCAGGTGATGATGGCGACCAACATCGTCGGCGCCCTGGTGGGCATCATCACCGTCATCGTCGCGGGCATCGGCATCATGAACATCCTGCTGGTCTCGGTGAAGGAGCGGACGCGCGAGATCGGCGTGCGCCGAGCGCTGGGAGCGCGGCGGAACACCATCCTGATGCAGTTCCTCTGCGAGGCCGTCATGGTGGCCGCGGTGGGCGGATTCGTGGGGATTGCGCTCGGCTCCGGCGGCGCGGCGCTCATCGAGGTGCTTTCGCCTCTGCCGGCGCGCGTGGATCCCACCGTGGTCGTCGGCGGAGTCGTAGGCTCGGCCATCCTCGGCGCGATCTTCGGCCTCTGGCCGGCGTTGAGCGCGGCCTTCCTGCATCCCATCGAGGCGCTCCGGTATGAGTGAAGTCGCGCTGCCAGCAGCGCCGGTTGCGCCGCGTTCTGCCTGGCGGGAGCAGCTGCGCCGCATTTCCGTCGCGCGGATCGATGACCTGCGGCTGGCGCTCGCGTCGCTGCAGGGGCACAAGCTGCGCAGCGGACTGACGCTCCTGGGCATCGTCATCGGCGTCTTTACCGTCGTCTCGATGATGGCGCTGCTGCACGGCCTGCAGAACTCCATCGACAAGCAGATGGGCGGCCTTGGGGCCGACGTCTTCCAGATCCAGAAGTTCCCCAACTTCAACTTCGGCGCGCTTTCGCCGGAGATCCTGCGCCGCAAGAACCTGACGGTGGCGCAGGCGCTGGCGCTGCGCGATGCGCTGCCGCAGGCCAAGCAGGTGGGTGCGGAAGTGTGGGAGTTCGGCAAGGAGATCAGCGCCGGGCCGCAGATCGATCAGGGCGGCCAGGTGGCTGGCGGCACCGCCGAATTCTTCACCAACAACAACTTGCCCATCGCCAACGGACGCGGCTTTACCGAGGCCGAGGCGGTGAGCGCCACCCGCATCTGCGTGCTGGGCGCCGGCGCCGTGGACGTGCTCTTCCCCGACGCCAACCCCATCGGCCAGCACGTGCGGCTGGGGCGGCTCGACCTGGAAGTGATCGGCACCATCGAGCGTCTGGGGGGCTCGCCGCTGGGCGGCGGCAATCCGGACAATCTCATCGCCATCCCCATCTCGCTCTTCCTCGAGCTCTACGGCACCAACCGCTCCGTCAACATCACCGTGATGGCGCAGAAGCACGACGAGATGAAGAAGCTCCAGGAACTGGCCATCGCGGCCTTCCGGCGCGTGCGCGGCCTGGACGCCAACGTCGACAACGACTTCGACATGTTCTCCAACGACTCGGCGCGGGCCACCTTCGACGAGATGGCCAACACGGTGAAGCTGGCGTCGGGCGCCATCTGCTTCCTCTCGCTGCTGGTGGGCGGCATCGGCGTGATGAACATCATGCTCGTCGCCGTGACGGAGCGGACCCGCGAGATTGGCCTGCGCAAGTCGCTGGGCGCGCGGCGGCGGCGGATTCTCTTGCAGTTCATCATCGAGGCGGCGCTCCTGGCCATGTTCGGCGGCCTCTTCGGCGTGGTCCTCGGCTACCTCGGCACCTGGCTCGCGCAGTACATGCAGTTCCCGGCGGAAGTGCCTTTGTGGGCCGTGGCGCTGGGCCTGGGCGTGTCGTGCGGCATCGGCCTGCTCGCGGGCATTTATCCCGCGGCGCGCGCTTCCCGCCTCGATCCGGCCGTCGCGCTACGAGACGAGTGACACGCTGGTAATGCGGCTCTGCTCGATGTCGATGAGCCAGTAGCCTTCCTTCTTCCGCTCCGTGGATGAGCCCGCGCAGATGATGCGCGGGCGCGTCTTCGTGGGCGCGTCCTCGAAGCGCTCGTGGATGTGGCCGACCAGCAGCGCGTCGGCGCCGTTCTCCGCGCAGGTGCGCATCAGCGCGGTGGCGCCGCGCAGGTCGTGCAGCGGCCAGTCGCGACGGCCGCCGCGCCGCGTGGGCGAGTGGTGGCCGATCACGAGCTTGCACTTCCCCGCGTACGCGGGGTCGCGCAGCTGCTGGCTCAGCGTCTGCAGCTGTCCTTCCGAGACCCGCCCGTGCGAGACGACGGGCCAGCTCAGCTCGCCCACGGTGTCGACGGGGATGAGCGCAATGCCCTCGCCCAGCGTTCGCGGCGCCATCGAAGTGTGCTCGGGAAAGTATTTCTCGTAGAGCCGGTTGGGCTCGCCGCCCAGCGGGTAGCGGTCGTGGTTGCCGGGGATGACGGTGAGCTTGCCCGCGAGCGGCTCGAGAGCCTCGCGGGCGATGGCGAACTCCTCTTCCATGGCCAGCTGCGTGAGGTCGCCCGTGCAGATCACGTGATCGGCTTGTGCGGCCGCGCGTACGATGGCGCGGAGTTTTTCCGCGGCTTCGTCGTAAGCGCGCCCGCGGCCCTTCCACAGCTCCACCGTGGCGAGCGCGCGGAGCGGCCCCAGCTCGCGGATGCTCCGCTGCCGCCAGAGCGGAAGCTGGATGTGCGGATCGGAGAAATGCAGGATCCGCATCTACTTTTCCGCGACCGCCAGCAGGCCGAGCCCGCCAAACGCGTCCTCGATGCGCACCACGCGCAGGCCCGCGTCCTCGAGCGCTTTCTGCATCTCTTGCGGCGTGAAGCGGCCGTAGAGACGGCTCATCGTGCGCCACAGCGAGGCGATCGCGGCCCAGACGGGCGTGCGCAGCTGGCTGGCGAGTCCGACCACGGTGTTGAGCGTGCCGGCCTGCGGCTCGAGGAGAATGGCGCGGCCGCCCTTGCGGAGGACGCGCGCCGTCTCGGCCAGCGTGCGCGGGCGATCGGGCAAAAGGTACAGCACGCTGTGGAACGTGACGGCGTCGACGCTCTCGTCGCGCACCGGCAGCACGCCCGCGTCCATCGCGGCAACGGTGGCGCCGCGCCTGCGCGCCCGCCGCAGCATGGTCATCGAGTAGTCGCCGCCCACCGCGATCTTGCCGAGGTGCACCGTGGAATTGCCCGGCCCGCAGCCGAGGTCGAGCACGCGGCGCGCGCCGGCGGGGAGGTGCGTGGCCATCTCCGCGCAGTGGCGCTCCCAGACGGGATGGCGTGTGACCAGCTCGTAGGGCAGCGAGACGAAGTCGAAGAGAGCGCCGGAATGCAGCATTGGCGCTGAATAGCAGATTGCGGGCCGGGGCAGGGCGGGGGAGGATGCGCGCCGGGATGAGACGTTCGTTCCGCATCGGTCTGGCCCTGGCGGGCGCGCTCGCGCTGCACGCGCTGCTGTTCGTGGCGCTGCCCCGCGCCGCGGAGCCGAAGGCCTCGAAGCGCGCGTCGCCCCCGCCGTTATCGGTCACGCTGGTCACGCCGCCGTCGCGCCCCATGCCGCCGCCGTCGGCCGCGCTGCCGGTGTCTCCGCCGCACGTCGCTCCGGGCCGTGTGATCGCTGATCACAAAGGGGGCGGTCGGCCAGAGGGGCCGCGGCTGCCCGCAGTGATCAGTGATCACACCGGGCAGGAGGCGGTTTCGGCCGGACCTGTGCCGTGGTCGCGGGAATGGACCGAGGCCGAAGGTGTCGCCGGCGGGCTGACGACGGAATTGAAAGACCCGCTGGCGTCGGCGCCGCCGCCGCCCGAGGCGCCGCCAGCCGACGAGAAGACGGTGGTCCGCGAGCGCGTCCAGGGCTGGGCCAACGACGTGGCGGCGAAGTCGCGCGCGGAAGTGCCCGACGCCTACTGGCGCGGCGTGCGGCAGGCGCTGGAGACGGGCTTTTCGCCCACTCGCGACATGATCACGGGCGGCCCGCTGGAGCAGTGGCAGGCCGCGGCCAGGCGCTACGCGCGCGGAGAGAATCCGTTCGGCGGCGAGCGGGGGGACGAGCCGCACAACGAGCTGCGCGGGCTGGACAGCACCAGCCTGAGCGGCGTCCCCAGCGGCGGTCTCGACGTGATGGCGATCGTGCAGCTCGTGCAGGGCGGCGCGCACCGGCTGATCGCGACCGTCAAGATCACGCAGAAGCCGGACGGCGCGGTGAAAGCGGTGGAGCTGACGGCGTCGAGCGGCAGCCGCGCCTACGACAAGCTCGCCGTCGCGCAGGCGCGCTCGCTCGACAAGCGGCAGCTCGGGCCGCCGAAGCAAGGCGTGATCACCCTCTGGGCGTTCCTCACCGACTTCAACCCGCAGCCGCACACGCGCGTGCTGCTCGAGGCGATTTACTGATGGGACTGCTCGACAAGATCAAGCCGCAGAAGCCGCAACCCAAGCCGAGCGATCTCGCCTTCGACGCCCAGGGCAATCTGCTGATCCGCTGGGACGACGCCAAAGAGACGAAGTTCGCGCCCCAGTGGCTGCGCGCGCGCTGCCCGTGCGCCGAATGCGTCGAAGAGTGGAGCGGGAAGCGCGTCGTCGGCGAGGCCCAGGTCCCCGCCGACGTCAAAGCGCGCAACATGCAGAACGTCGGCCGTTACGCCGTGCAGATCGAGTGGAGCGACGGCCACTCGACCGGCATTTACTCCTGGGACTACTTACTCAAGCTGCGCAACGAGGCTAACGGTACGTAGCGACGAGGTTCTGCGCGCGGCTGGCCTGGCCCGCCGTGAAGGCGAACATGCAGGGATCCTCGGTGTAGTCCATGAAGTTGTGGATGGGGTCCGGCGCGCTGCCGCCGCAGGTGTTGCGACCCACCGGGCAGCCGAACGCGGCCGAAGCCTCCGCCTCGGTGTCGGCGACCGAGTCGCCCTTCCCGTGACAGCCGCCCTGGAACGTGTGGTACAGGCCGACCCAGTGCCCCACCTCGTGGGTGGCGGTGTCGCCCTGGTGGTAGTTCTCGCCGTTCGATCCGCTGGCGGTGCCGCCGGGGAGCGAGGCGTACAGCACGACCACGCCGTCCATGGCCGGCTTCTTCTTGTAGTCGCTGGGGAAGGTGGCCCAGCCCAGGAGCCCGCCGCCCATGTTGTTGGTGTAGAGGTTCAACGTCTCGGGGCCGCCCTTGCGGAGCGCCGTCTTCATGTCCTTCTCGGCCTGCGTCCCGGGCTGCGCGGTGAACCACGCTGCGTTCGAGGTGCGGTCGGTGCCGACGAGATGGAAGGAGAAGCCGGTGGCCGCGCCGCCGGTCTGGCCGGCGTAGCTCTCGTTGAGCACGCTGATCTGCGCGTTGATGGCCTGGTCGGAGACGTCGCCCGCGGCGCCGTCGGTGATCACGTGCACCCAGACCGGGAAGCTGGTGGTGCCCGCGGCCGTCGTCAGGTTGTTGGAGCGCAGGTGGCCGTTGGCGGCGAGCTGCGAGTCGATGGCAGCCTGCTCGTCGGCGGAGACATCGCGCGTGCCGCACTTGCCGGCAGGCTTGATGGCGCTTTCGTCGGAGGACAGGTCCACCTGCGCGGTGCAGGCGGCGAGGAGAACGGCCAGGGGGGCGATTCGAAGGGTCATGGCGCGCACCCTAAGACGAAGGTCTCGCCCGTGTGAATGCGTCACCTAACCGATGATCGAGCGTTGACCCGGTGCGTTACGGCCGCTATACGCCCCGCATGCCAAACCGTCCCGGCAGGCGCGTCGCCATCGTCGCTGGCCTGCGCACCCCATTCGTGAAGTCAGGCACGGCGTTCAAGGATCTCTCCGCGCTCGAGCTCGGCAAGCAGGTCGTGGCCGAGCTGGTGCAGCGCGCGGAGGTGCCGGCGAAGGCCATCGACCAGATCGTCTTCGGCACGGTGATTCCGAGCGTGCAGCTGCCCAACATCGCCCGCGAGGTGGGGCTGGCGGCGGGGCTCCCGAAATCCGTCGACGCGTACTCGGTGGTTCGCGCCTGTGCCACGTCGCTGCAGGCCATGACCAGCGCCGCGGACGCGATTGCGCTCGGCGAAGTGGATCTCGCGGTGGTGGGCGGCAGCGAGGCGATGAGCGACGTCCCCATCATGTACTCGCGCCCCGTTGCGCAGGCCGTGGTGGCGGCGTCGCGCGGGCGCACGCTGATGGAAAAACTCCAGGCGTTCAGCGACGTGGGCGCGCGCGACCTTTTGCCCGTGCCGCCCGCGATTGCGGAGTACTCGACGGGCCTGTCGATGGGCGAGAGCGCCGAGAAGATGGCGAAGGAGAACGGCATCTCGCGCGAGGCGCAGGACGCGTGGGCGCACCGCTCGCACTTCCTCGCCGCTCAGGCGTGGGAGAACGGCAAGTTCAGCAAAGAAGTCATGCGCGTCATCACCGGCCGGAACTTCGACCAGGTGGTGGCGGAGGACAACATCGTCCGCAAGGACAGCAAGCTCGAGGGGTACGCCAAACTCAAGCCCGTCTTCGATCGGAAGTACGGGAGCATCACCGCGGGCAATTCTTCGCCTTTGACGGACGGCGCGGCGGCGCTCGTCGTCTGCGCAGAGGAGCGCGCGCGGGAGCTGGGGCTGAAGCCGCTCGGCTTCCTGCGCGCGTACGCTTACGCCGCGGTCGATCCGGCCTGGCAGCTCCTGCAGGCGCCGGCGTTCTCCGCGCCCAAGGCCCTGAAGCGGGCCGGCATGAAACTGTCCGACATCGATCTCGTCGAGATTCACGAGGCTTTCGCCGCGCAGGTGCTCTCAAATCTAATGGCGTGGGGCTCGAAGAAGTTCGCCGACGAGCACCTGGGCGGCGCCGAGCCCATCGGCGACGTGCCCGACGAGAAGCTGAACCCGCGCGGCGGCAGCATCTCGCTGGGCCATCCGTTCGCGGCGACCGGCGCGCGGCTCGTGCACCAGGCGCTGCGCGAGCTGGAAGAGAAGGGCAAGAACACGGCGCTCATTTCCGTCTGCGCGGCGGGCGGGCTGGGCGCGGCCGTCATCCTGGAGCGGACATGATTCGCGTCGACATCGGGCAGGACGGCATCGCGCTTCTGGTCATCGACGTGGAGGGCGAGCCGGTCAACACGCTGCGCGCGGACTTCCAGGACGACTTCGACGCGGCGTTGAAGAAGGTCGCCGACGATCCGAACGTGAAGGGCGCGGTGCTCGCGTCCGGCAAGCCCGACAGCTTCTTCGTCGGCGCCGACGTGAAGATGATCCAGAAGTTCAAGACGCAGACCGAGGCGACGGCCATGTCGCGGCTGGCGCAGCAGGGAATGGCGCGCATCGAGGAGCTGGCGAAGAAGAAGCCCATCGTCGCTGCGATTCACGGCCCCGCGCTGGGCGGCGGGCTCGAGCTGGTCCTGCCCTGCACGTATCGCATCGCGTCCGACTCGCCCAGGACGCAGCTCGGGCTGCCCGAGATTCAGCTGGGCCTGTTGCCCGCTGCGGGCGGTACGCAGCGGCTGCCGGCTTTGATCGGCATCGCCCAGGCGCTCGACATCATTCTCGCGGGCAAGTCGGTGCGGGCGTCGAAGGCGCGCAAGCTCGGGCTGGTCGACGAGGTGGTGCCGCGCGCGATCCTGCTCGACGTCGCGCGCCGCCGCGCGGGCGAGCTGGCGCGCGGCGAGCTGAAGCCGCAGCGCACGAAGCTCGACTTCAAGGGCGGGCTCCCGAAGGTCCTGCGCTCGATGGCCGACGCCGAGGTCCTGCAGGCGGTGGCGTTGGAGGAGAACCCGGTCGGGCGGAAGATCCTCTTCCAGCAGGCGAAGAAGGCGCTGCTGTCGAAGACGCACGGGCATTATCCCGCGCCGGAGAAGGCGCTGGAGGCCGTGCGCGTCGGGGTGGAGAAAGGTGGGGAAGAGGGTTACCGCACCGAGGCGCAGCTCTTCGGCGAGCTGGTGATGACCGATGTGTCGAAGAGGCTCATCGAGATCTTCTTCGCCACCACCGCGCTGAAGAAGGACACGGGCGTCGACGACCCGGCGGTCAAGCCGCGCCCCGTGCAGAAAGTCGCCATGCTGGGCGCCGGCCTGATGGGCGCGGGCATCGCGTACGTCACAGCCGAGGCGGGAATCCCCGTGCGCCTCAAGGACAAGGACGAGCCCGCGCTGGGGCGTGGCCTCAAGCAGATCGCCGGCATCCTCGACGAGAAGGTGAAGCGCAAGCGGATGACCCGCCGCGAGCGCGAGGAGAAGATGGCGCTGATCACCGCCACCACCGACTACAGCGGCATGCGCAACGCCGACGTGGTGATCGAGGCGGTCTTCGAGGACATCAAGGTCAAGCAGGCGGTGCTGCGCGACGTGGAGAAGGAAGCGCCGAACGCCATCTTCGCCTCGAACACGTCGTCGCTGCCCATCGGCCGCATCGCCGAGGCCGCCGCGCGCCCCGACAAGGTCGTCGGCATGCACTTCTTCTCGCCCGTCAACAAGATGCCGCTGCTCGAGGTGATCCGCGCGCCGAAGACCAGCGCGGAGACCGTGGCGACGGTGGTGGCGCTCGGCAAGAAGATCGGGAAGACCGTCATTGTCGTGAACGACGGCGTCGGGTTCTACACGTCGCGCATCCTCGCGCCGTACATGAACGAGGCGCTCTGGATCCTGCACGACGGCGCGGCCATCGAGGACATCGACAAGGCGCTGGTCGACTTCGGCTTCCCGGTGGGGCCCATGCAGCTGCTCGACGAGGTGGGCATCGACTTTCCAGCACAGTGGGATCCGAAGCTTGGAATTCACGTGACTTGAAGTCGCGGC
>JADMIO011614228.1_pt1 | contig 25423 bp, 25 predicted proteins | sample 8958161 | NCBI WGS metagenome assembly JADMIO01 (sample SAMN16585339, study PRJNA669376) | soil metagenome | isolation source: Crop rotation soil | place: USA: Cullars Rotation, Alabama | collected 2011
GACTCCGAACAGGAAGGCGAACACGAGGGAGAAGAAGAGGTCGCCCGCCCGATGGGCGCGCAGGAACTCCCGGTCGTAATAGAGCCGCTGGACGGCGAGCCGGGCGCCCCAGAACAGGGCGAGGACGCCCGACAACACCCTCCCCAGCCCGCCGTTCCCGGCAAGTTCGTCCGGGAAGCCCAGGGAGAGGGCTCCGAACACGACCAGGAGTCCGACGACATAAACGTGGTGCACCTGGTGGATCTGCCGGACGATGGGCGACAGACGCCGGTGTTCCCGCCCGAACTTGAGCATCCAGGCGAGCGGCACGTTGGCCGCGGCGACGGCGATCTGGACGACGCCGGCGAGGACGACAATCAGCATGCGGTCCTCCTCCGCGGCCGGCCCATCCAGACCGTCTTGAAGCCCGGGGAGTAGTTCGCGCCGATCCGGCGGGCGTGACGGAACCAGGGGCCGGTCGAAGCCACGAGGCTCTCGTCGAGCATCGTGACGTCGATCGGGACCTGCGGCCACGGCGCGTGCCAGACGCGGAAGAGGCGTTCGGCGTCGCCCTGCTTCGTGAACGCCGTGTAGCGCTCGAGGAGGAACTCGTCGAGGCTTCCCGCCTCGCACGGCGCGAACGGGGCGCGCGGATCGATGGGCGCCTCGAACTCGAGGCGTCCTTCGCGTCCCTCGACCCGCCCATGGAGCCGGCCCGACTCGTGGAGGTGCGCGTAGTCGAGCCGGCCCCGGCGATAGGGAAGTCCGTACAGCCGCGGGCCGAGGAAGACGCAGAAGGGATTGGGGAGCCACTCGGCGAGGAAGTAGATGCCGTTCCCACGCGTATAGGTGCGGACGTTGAGGAATCCGTGGGTGGAGAAAGACGGCCCGCCGCGGACGAAGCGGAGATCGGTGAGCGTGAACGCGACGAGGCTGACGTAGGCTTTGCCGTCGCGCGTCTCGAGCGGGAAGGGGACCTGCGGCTGGAGCTCCGCGGGATCGACTTCATAGTGGATGAAGACGGTGCGCTGCCAGCCGGCGTGGAAGAGCGGCGGGCCCTCGACGGTCTCGAAGATCCGTCGCGCGGCTCCGCTCCACTCGAACGTCGCGGCGTTCATGTGGGGACCCTCTCATCGAAGAACGGGGGGCCGGACCGGCCGGTGGACCGTGCGACGGATTGCGGTCGGCCGATCCCGACCATGCACCCCAGCGCCAGGCCCGTCGCGCCCCCGAGCGCCGGGAGAATCAGATGGTAGTTGACGATCATGACGGGAAACGCCAGCAGGAGCCAGAACACGAGGAGCAGGCCTCCGAGCTCGAACGCTCCGATCGCCGCGCCGGCGGCGAGGCGGAGCGGACGACGGCGGGCGCGCGCCAGCCGCTCCCGGATTCCCCTGAGGACGTGGACGGTGATCGCGGTGCCCGGCGCCGCGACGATGGCGATCAGGACCACGATCAAGGCGATCGGCTGGCGGGGTTGGGCGACGGCCGCCGCCGCGGCCGCCCCGAGCACGATGCCGAGGACCGTCGATCTCAGGGTGGAGATCATGCCCGCCTCCCGAGCGCGAAGGAGCAGCCCAGTCCTGCGCCCCCGCCCAGCGCGAGGGACGCCGGGACGAAGAGGATCATGGCGATGGCCGACCATCCGATGAAGATCGCGGTGATGAGCGCGGCGATCAGGAAATAGAGGAAGCCCCAGCAGACTCCTTCGAGGAACAGCCTCCAGCGGACGACGAACACGGATCGGCCCGTCCGTTCCAGCTCTTCGGCTTGGTGGGACACGACCAAGGCGGTCAAGACCGCGCCGGGTGCTCCGCAGAGCGCGGCGAACAAGAACGCCTGCGCGAACGAGGGGTTGTCGATTCCCGGCGTGACGAACGTGACGAGGGCGGCGGCCGCCACGCCCAGGGCGGTCCCCGCGATCGTGCGGATCGCTCTCATGAAGGAGTCTTCAATCATGCGGCCTCCTCGGGCTCGGGAAGGTGCCAGAGGGCGCCCCACGCGAGGCCGGTGCCCGCGGCGGCGGCGATGGCGAACGCGCGGGGAATCAGTGGCCGCAGCGCGCACAATCCGGCGGTGGACATCAGCCAGGCGACGACGAGATAGAGACCCAGGACGACTCCCGCGAGCGAGAGTCCGTACTTGTGGGCATCGACGACGATCCGACCGACCGGCGCTCGATCCGCGACCAGCGCCGTCACGTGGCCGCGAAGCACGAATCCGAAGGTCACGGCGATCGGTCCGGCCAGGAAGCCCAACTGCACACAGAGATTGGCCGCCCGTCCGACGCTGAACGAGCGGTCTCCCGTGAGGGCGACCGCCGCCGCCGTGAGGGCGAGGGAGGCCAGGGCGGAGGCGAGGGCGCCCATCGCTACCTCATCCCTCCCGCGAGGGCGCCGAAGAGGACGGCCATGAGCCCCGCCAGAAGGGCCATCCAGAAGGCGCAGCCCAGGAGGCTCGCCAGGCTGTCGGGCGGATGTCTGAACATGTTCATTTTTCACTCCGAACGTTAGACGTACTTGCGGAACACTTTGTGACAGTTCACCCGCGCCCCCAGCTGATGAAACAGGTTGTAGAGCCCGATTTTCGCCCGGACGTAGAGGACGAACCCCGGCGTCGTGAGGCCGAGCTTCGCCAGTTCCTGGAGCCCGCCGACCACCTCCCGGAAATGGGCGACGTCGCCGAAGTCGAACACCCGGTCCTCGTGGTACTTCGCGATGTCCGTCCGCTGCATCTTGAGGAGCGCCGCCTTCTTCTCCTCGCGGCGCGGGTCGGCGTCGGCGATCATCCCGAACTTCCGGTAGTGGCGCTCGAGGGCGTCGACGTCCCCCAGCGGGATCTTGAAGAGCCGCTTGTGCTCGTCCATGAACGCCCGGTCGAACTTCTTCGAGCAGCCGAAGTCGAGCAGGCCGATCCGCCCTCCCTCCAGGAACAGGTAGTTGCCCGGATGGGGATCCGCATGGATCAGGCCGAAGTCGAACGCCTGCCGGAAGAACAGATCAAGCAGGCGGTCGGCGATCGCGTCCCGCTCGTCCTGCGACGGCTTGCCTTTCAGGTAGTCGCGCAGGTGCTTTCCATCGATGAACTCCATCGTCAGCACGCGCCGCGTGGAGAAGTCGCGGTGGACGCGCGGGATCCGGACGTCGTCCCGATCGCGCAGCAGCCGGCGGAACTCGTCGATGGTGTCGGCTTCCTGGACGTAGTCGACTTCGCGATGAAAGTGGAGGCGGACCTCCTCGACGGCGTTCCAGACCTCGCCGTACTGCTCGCGGTTCAGCCGGATTGTCGCGAGCATCGTCTTCAGGTTCGAGAAGTCGCTGTCGATCGAACGGTCGATGCCGGGGTACTGGACCTTGACGGCGACGGCCTCGCCGGACTTGAGCCGCGCCCGATGGACCTGGCCGAGCGACGCCGCCGCGAACGGCTCGCGCTCGAAGCCGTCGAAGACCTCCTCGGGATTCTTCCCGGTCTCGTTCTTGAACTGCATGCGCATCAGGGTCGCGTGCATCGGCGGGGCCTCCCACTGGAGGTCGGCCAGCTTCCGCAGATACGGCTCGGGGAGCGTGTGGGCCTGGAGGGAGAGCATCTGGCCCAGCTTCATGAAGGCGCCCTTCATCTGGGTCATGGAATCGAAGATGCGGATCGCGTTGGCCTCGTGGGTGGAGCGGTCGATCTCGCGGCGCCGCTCCTCGGAGGCTCCGATCTTCCGGATGCCCGCAAGCGTGTTGCGGCCGACGACGCCGGCGCCCATCAGCCCCATGCGGACGAGGCGGCCTCGGGCGTCGGTCGGGATCTTATTTCCGCCGTTTCGGACCAAGAGGCGCCTTCCCTTTCATCGCGTTGAGGATGAACCGGAGCGACTTGTCGAGCAGAATGAAGGTGTCCTCCTTCTTCCGCGACTGGTCGTTCATCCAGAACATCATGATCCCCAGGTGGAAGACCCAGAAGGCCGAGAGGATCATCGAGTCGAAGCCGAGCGTGGCGAACTCGCCCTTCTCCTTGGAGGCGTCGAGGATGCCGCCCACGAAGTCGAGATACTTCATCTTGAGCCGCTGGGAGTCGATGCTGAACGGATGGAGACGCGAGGTCGGCACCACCGCGTGGGTGACGATCAGGTTCAGGAACTCCTCGTAAGGGGTGATTTTCTCGAGCTCGATGGAGAGGAGGAGGAAGAGCTTCTCGTCGAGCGGCGCGTCCGCGGGCTCCTCCTTGCGGTACCGCTCCATGACCTCCCCGAGGGCCTGCTCGAAGAAGTACATGGCGATGTGCTCCTTCGTGGGGAAGTAGTTGTAGGTGGTCCCGAGGGCGATCCCGCACTTCTTCGCGATGTCGCGCATCGTCGTCCGTCCGAACCCCATCTTCTGGAAGAGCTGAAGCGAGACCTCCAGGATCTTTTTCTTGGTGGCTTCCTTCTTCGATTCGCGTCGGCCCATGGTCATTTCTTTCCGTCGGTTCGAGGTTCGGGATGAAGCACGATCGTCGCCACGTAGGCCGTGAACGCGGCCAGGGGGCAGAGTCCGAACGGCAGGAGCCCGCCGAGCATCCCCGGGCAGTTCGCGGTCAGCAGCGCGGTGACCCCGGCGGCGAGGACGGCCGCTCCCAGCGCCCGTGCTATGATGAACATGTTCATATTCTAAGGCCAGCGGGGCCCGGTGTCAAGAGGCCGGAGGGCGGACGGCTACTTCGGCTTGGCGGGCCAGAAGCTGTTGATCGCGTCCACCGAGCGGTCGACCAGAATCCGGCCGCCCTCGGGGCCCACGAAGCCGCTCTCCGGGATCGCGCTGTAGCCGCCCCCGGCCACCGCGCGCTCCGTCGGAAGATAGCCGCCCGTGCCGCAGGCGAGCTGGATCAGGAAGGTCTGCAGGGACCGGCTCCGAGCCCGGATCTGGACGCCGTAGTCGAGGAAGAGCTCGAAGGGATTCGTCGCGATCGCGACGTCGCCCAATCGCAGAACGTGCAGCTCCACCGGATAGGTCTCGAAGTCCGCGGGCCGCTCGTAGCGCTTCACCACCTCGCCGTGCCATCGCAGGCGCGTGAGGTCCGCGGAGTCCCGCTTCTCCGCCGGCTTCTTCTCGACGGCGTCGACGGCCGCTTTCGCGGACTTGAACTCCGGGTCCGTGATTCTCCGGCCCGGCAGGCGGAGCTCCTCGACGCGGTGCGCGAAGACGAGCTCGGTCTGAGCCTCGTTCTTCACGGCGCGGTAGGCGTAGTCCACGGCCTCGCAAATCCGCTCGGCGATCGCCCGGGTCTCCGTGACGTTGCCGGAGAGCTTCCTCATCCGGGCATCCGCCGCCCTGCGGAGCTGCGGATGCGGGGACTGGTCCCCCGCGGAGCCGCACCACGGCAGGATCTGGAGGTCGGCCGTATGGCGCGAGCGAAGGATCGTCCGGACGTCGTCCCAGAAGTCCGACGAGATGGCGGACTCGCTCTCGAGCACCTGCGAGGGACAGGCGAGGTTGACGGCCACCCCGGTCAACTTCCGTTCCGCGTCGAAGAAGAACAGGCTCTCGACCGCGTGGTCCTCGCCGCCCTCGACGCCCCGGAAGTCGGCCCGGTTGTTCGCGCCGTACATCGTGGCGTGCCCGTCCGCGTAGATCATCCGCCGGTTCAGTCCCACCACCGCATAGCCCAGTCCCCACGTGACGCCGCCCGGCCGGCGCCCCTTCCAGGCCTCCTGGATGGCCTCGGCCGCGCGGGCCAGGAACCACGCCCGATACTCCGTCGGCTTCATCACGCCGTCCTCCGTCACGTCGTACCAGCGGTTCTCGGCCACCGGCGCGGTGTGCGTGTGCGTGGCGTTGAGGAAGACCTTCTTCAATTCGAGGCCATCGACCTTCCCTTCGAGCAGCTTCCGCAGCTCGTCCTGCGCACCGTCGGGAATTCCGACGAGGTCGCAGGAGACGAGGACCGCCTGGTCGATCGACCGGTCGCCGTCCCGGGTTTCGAGCGCGAGCGCCGTGAGAGAGATCCGCGTCTTGACGCCCGTCGAGATGCGCTTGTGGAACTGCCCCGCGATGGCCACCGGCCGGTCGGGCGTGATGTCGCGGCTCGCCCAGCCGACCTGGAGTTTCCCCGCCGCGTCCTGCGGCGAGGGGGCGGCGAGGACCGAAAGCGCGACCGCGAGAAGAACGAGCTTCATGGTTCCTCCGAAGCGTGGACGCCCTAGTAAACCCGGGGGCCGTTGCGGAATTCCGTCGCGCCTCCTAAGGAATTGAGGAAGGCCTCAAGAGCTTGCGCGCCCCTTGCCCCGCCCTTACAGTAGGAGGCCATGACCACCGTCCGATACACGCTGTCCATGCCCGACCCGAACTCCCATCTCTTCCACGTGAAGATGGAGGTCCGGAACGCCCCGGGCGGCGCGACCGACTTCGTCATGCCCGTGTGGACCCCCGGCTCCTACAAGGTCCGCGACTTCGCCAAGAACGTCCAGGACTTTTCCGCGGGAAAGCACGAGTGGAGGAAGGTCGACAAGAGCCGCTGGCGCGTCTCGGCCGGCGGCGACGTCACGGTCGAATACGACGTCTGGGCCTTCGAGCTCTCGGTCCAGACCTCCCATCTCGACGCCGACCACGCGTTCATCAACGGCGCGAGCGTCTTCCTCTACGTCGAGGGGCAGAAGGACGCCCCGATCTCCCTGGAGATCCAGGCGCCGCGCGGCTGGAAGATCGCCACCGGCCTGGAGGCGCGCGGCCGGCTGCTTGCGGCCCCCAACTACGACCTCCTGGTCGACTGCCCCATCGAGGTCGGGACGTTCGTCCGCCACACGTTCAAGGTCCGCGGGGTGCCCCATCACCTCGTCATCCACGGCGAGGGGAACTACGACGAGAAGAAGCTCGTCGACGACGTCCGGAAGCTCGTCGAGACCGAGGTCCAGATCCTCCGCCACATCCCGTACCAGGAGTACACGTTCCTGCTCCACAACACGACCGAGTTCCGGGGCGGCGGCCTCGAGCACCTGAACTCGACCGCGCTCCAGTACCCGCCCACCGGCTACCGGCCGCGCGAGAAGTACGAGAACTTCCTCGAACTCGTCGCCCATGAATTCTTCCACCTCTGGAACGTGAAGCGGATCCACCCCGACATGCTCGGGCCGTTCGACTACGACCGCGAGGTGTACACGACGCTGCTCTGGGTCATGGAGGGCTTCACGAGCTACTACGACACGCTCGTGCCGTGCCGCGCCAAGCTGTGGACCGCCGAGAAGTACTTCAAGAAGATGGCCGACCGGATCCAGAAGTACGAGGAGAAGCCGGGCCGGAAGCGCCAGTCGCTGTCGGAGTCGAGCTTCGACACCTGGATCAAGCTCTACCAGCCGAACGAGAACTCCCAGAACTGCCAGATGAGCTACTACGAGAAGGGCGAGCTCGTCGGCATGTGCCTCGACCTCGAGATCCGGCACCGCACCGGGAACGCGAAGTCGCTCGACGACGTGATGCGCCTGCTTTACGACGAGTACGGCCGCGAGGGGAAGGGGTTCCCCGAGGGCGAGTTCAAGCGCACCGGCGAGCGGGTGGCGGGAAACCTCGACCGGTTCTTCGCGGATCTCGTCGACGGCACGGCGGACATCGCGTGGAACCGCTATCTCGGATACGCGGGCGTGCGCCTCGACCACGACGCCAAGCGTCCCGACGAAGGCGAGACGGCGAGGAAGTCCAAGGCGTGGGTGGGGGTCGGGACCTCGAAAGCCGGCGGCGTCCTTTCGGTGGCCAGCGTCGTGGAGGGATCCCCCGCGTGGAAGTCGGGGCTGTCGGCCAAGGACGAGATCATCGCCCTCGACGGCGCGAAGCTCGTCGCCGACGACTTCGAGAAGCGGCTCGACGAGTACGACCCGGGCGACAAAGTCCGCTTCACGGTGTTCCGGTCGGGCTTCCTCCGCGAGATTCCGGTGACCCTCGGCGCGAAGGACAACGTCACCTGGGTGCTGCGCAAGGTGAAGTCGCCGACCCCGGCCCAAAAGCGCGTCTACGAAGGCTGGCTCTGGTCGAAGTGGGAGACCAAGAAGAAGTAGCAGGCAGCAGACGGCAGGCAGCAGACGGCAGACAGCAGACGGCAGACAGCAGACGGCAAACCCGAATCACCATGGTTTGAATCGGCGGAGCGCTTCCTCCAGCGTCACGTGTTCCTCCCGCTCCGAGCCCCATCGTCCTCGGAACCGGGAATCATCGCCGATGTCCCCTGTCCAATCGACCAGATTGCCAGTCTCGTCGAAGGCATACACAGGAGGACCGGAAGGCAGGGAATACGTGCGGGCGAGCGGACCGAACCAAAGAAGGAAGGTCTTTCCTTTAACGTGACAACAGGAGGAGGGGGAGCAGCGGCAACACCAGGATCGCCGCGGTAACCAGGCATGATCGACCGCGTCGAGGACGCTCAGGAGCCTTGGGTGAGCTCGACGACGCGATCATCGGGATCCTTGAGGACCATCGCAGGGGAGTGGCGCTCGGACGGGCCGATCCGGATCCCCGCGGAGCCCAGTTCGTTGGCGATGGAGCCCAGGTTGGGGACGACGAATCCGAGCCGCACCGACTTGTCCGGATCCGGGGCGCCCTTCGGCAGCGGCGCCAGCTCCAGCACGGCGGAGCCGATCCCTCCGACATACGCCGTCGGACTCTTACCGCGGCGCTCCTCGACGAACTTGATGCCGAGCGTGGAGTAGAACGCCTTCATCTCCTGGAGCCGGTGGGTCCGCAGCACGATGACGCTGAGGAGGGGGAACGCCATAAGGGGCTATCCTTCGTCGAGACTCAGCGCGGGCTTGCCGCACTTCTCGCAGTGAATGGCCGACTCCTTGATCTTGGGCTTGTCGAGCGTGTGTCCGCATTCGCCGCAGCGGAAGACGCCCTGCGAATGGATCACCTCCCAGAACTGGGTGGGGGTGATCGCCTTCATCGAGAGCAGGATCTGCCCGATCTTCGTGTGCTTGCCCTCGAAGTCGAGCGCGAGCTGGCGGCGGATCGCCTCGGCGAGCTGCTTCTCGCTGATCATCCCCAGCTCGATCGCGATCCGTCCGAAGAGGCCGCTGACCGAGAGGGTCTTCTCGTAGTCCTGGAGCACCTGCTTCTGGCGCTTGAGCAGGCCGTCGAGCTGCGGCCGCGTGAGGAGCTTGCGCTCCAGCATGAGCGAGCCGAGCGGCTGGCTGAAGCCGCCCTTCTGCTGCACCGCGACCACGTCTTCCAGCTGGTCCCGCGAAATCAACCGATCCCGGACCGCCAGTTCCCCGATCACCAGCCCGCGCGTGTCGAGCATGAGGCCATTATAGCGAAGACGAATCGCGAATGAGAATAGCGAATAGCGGCCCGACTCCCCTCGTCTTCTAGGAGCCGCTCTTGAGCGCGTCCTGCGCCTCTTTGAGGGCGGTCTGGACGGTGCCCAGGAGCGCGTGGGCCTTGACGCCCGACAGGTCGGCCTCCGCCTGCGCCACCGCGCGCCCCGCGCGCTGGGTCGCCTCCGCGGTCCGGACCTCCGTGAGCTTCCGCGCCAGGCGGACGAGCGCCCAGGCTCGGTGGACCCGGAGATCGCTCGAGATCGGATTGATCACGAGGGCGGCGTTCAGATCCTCGACCTCGTCCTCCACGCGGCCCATCCGGTGGGAGATCTCCGCCCGGTTCATCAGGTGGGAGAGAGGAGCGGTCGAGATCTTGACCGCGCGGCCCAGATCGTCGTACGCCGCGGCGTCGTCCCCCATCTCCTGCGACGCGAGCGCCCGGACGACGAAGGCCTGCTCGAACTCCGGGAAGACGTCGAGCGCCATCGTCGCGATCGCCGCGCGCCGCGAGGCGGGCTGGTCGGCCTTCGCCTCGGCGAGGATCGACTGCGCCTTCTCCCGCGTTCCGCGGCGCTGCAGCTCCGCGTCGCGCGCCTGGAGGAGCCCGCGGACGCGGTCGACCTGAGCCGAGGCGCCCGGGATCTTCTCGTAGAGGACGAGCGCCTCCTGGAGGCGGCCGGCCACCTCGTGGGCCTGGGCCTCGAGGAGATTGTTCCGGGCGCGGACCTCCCGTCCGATCGCCACCACGGCGAAGACGGCGACGAGGATTGCCGCGGCAACCGCCGCCGCGATCCCCATCGCCGGTCGGGAATTCGACAGCCGCCGCACCGTCGAGGCGACGCGGCCCGTGGGCCGCGCGAGCACCGGCTCGCCTTCGAGCCACCGCTGGAGGTCCTCGGCGAACGCCCGCGCGGTCTGGTACCGGTCCTGGCGCAGCTTCGCCATCGCCTTGATGCAGATGGCCTCCAGCGCGACCGGGATGTCCGGCAGCAGGTGGCGCGGCGCGAGCGGCGTCTGGTTGATCACCGCGAGCGCGATGTCGACCTGCGTCGCCCCGCGGTAGGGCTGGCGCGCCGTCAGGAGCTCGTAGAAGACGGATCCCAGGCTTGCGACGTCGCTCCGGCCGTCGAGGTCGCGGTCGCCCACCGCCTGCTCGACGCTCATGTACGCGGGCGTGCCGACCACGATGCCCTTCTCGGTGACGTCGCGCGCCGAGCTGAGCTCGCGGGCGAGGCCGAAGTCGGTGACGAACGGGCGGTCGTCCTTGTCGAGCAGGATGTTCTGCGGCTTGAGGTCGCGGTGGATCACGCCCATCTGGTGGGCGGCCTGGATCGCGCCCGCGACGTCCTTCAGGATCTGGACCGCCTTGCGGGTCGGGAGGCGGCCTCGCTGGTCGAGCGAGTGGCCGTCGATGTACTCGAGCGCGATGTACGAGACGTTGAGGTGCTTGCCGATCTCGTAGACCGCGACGATGTTCGGGTGGCGCAGGCGCGCGGCGAGCTGGGCCTCGTGGGTGAACCGCTTCGTCATCTCCTCGTCGTCGTTCCGCAGGAGCTTGAGGGCGACGAAGCGCTTGAGCTCCTTCTGGTACGCGAGGTGGACGACGCCCGAGCCGCCGCGCCCGAGCTGCCGGACGAGGATGTATTTCCCGAAGATGTTGGCGGGATCGAGCTCCGCCTGGGCCACCTCGGGCGGCAGGTCGGACGCGACCTCGAGGTTGAGGCCGTACGCGCTTTCGTCCGCCTTGATGCCGGTGCCGGGCGGTTTGGGGATCAGGATGGCGTCGCACTTCTTGCAGCGGTACTGCTTGCCCGGGTCGGCCTCGACGAGGTTGTACTTGAGCGTGCACCCGGGGCATTCGTAGAGCGTCTTGTACTGGAGCTTGAGGGTCTTCTGGATCTCCTTCTCCTCGGTGACGCCCATCTGGATGAGGATCTGGCCCAGGCGGGGGACCAGGGGCTCGCCGCTTTCGGCGGCCTCGGCCTGCATGCGGAGCGCCTGGTTGATCTCCTCGGAGGTGGCGACGCCCTGCTTGAGGAGGATCTGGCCGAAGAGGAAATCCTCCTTGGCGACCTGGGTGTAGTTGGAGCGCTCGGAGAGGACCTTCCGCTGCTCCTCGAGGAGGCCGAGGAGGTCCTCGTCCTTCATGAGGCCGCGGCCGACCATGATGACGCCGAGGGGGCGCTTCTGCCCGGCCTTCTGGAGCGCGGCCTGTTGGGCGAGACACTCCTTGAGCTGGGCGGCGGAGATCATCCCCTTCTGAAGCGCCAGCTTCCCGACGAGCCCGTCGGTCGTATAAGGCATTCCCTGAGTCCCCTCCAGTACGTCCCCTTCAGACTATAGCCTCCGTCCATATCTCATGGGGCATGGGCCTCCGAATATTCTCGCGGGCCGGCGCCGGACTTGACAGACCTTATAACTATATCTATATTCGGAGATATGAAAGAGGCGACCGCGTTCTTCCGGCTGCTGGGCGACGAGGCGCGCCTGCGCATCCTCCGCCTCCTGGAGAAGGAGCGCCTCAACGTCAGCGAACTGACCTCGATCCTCGGCATCGCCCAGCCGGGCGTCTCCCGGCACCTGCGCCTCCTCAAGGAGGGCGGGCTCGTCCAGGAGGAGCGCGACCGCGGCTGGACCTACTACGGCCTCGCCGCCGCCCCCGCCGCGCTCGGCCGCGCGTGGAGCCTGCTGCGGCGCGAGATCAAGGCCCTCGACGGCAAGGGCGACGACGCCCGGCTCCAGGAAATCCTCCGCCACCGCAAGGAGGAGTTCACCCACGAGCGCGGCCTCGTCCCGGGCAAGAGCTGGGCCGCGTGGGCCCGCGCCCTCGGCCACCTGCTCCCGGCCCTCCGCGTCGCCGACCTGGGCTGCGGCGAAGGCTACCTCGCCCTCGAAGCCGCCCGCTGGGCGAAGCACGTGATCGCGGTCGACGTGTCGGAGCGGGTCCTCGACGGCGCGAAGGCCCTCGCCCACGCCCGGGAAATCAAGAATCTGTCGGTCAAGCGCGGCGACATCGAGGACCTGCCGCTCGAGAACGGATCGGTCGACGTCGCCCTCCTCTCCCAGGCGCTCCACCATGCGAAGGATCCCGCGAAGGCCATCGGCGAAGCGGCCCGCGTCCTGGCCCCCGGCGGCACGCTCCTCCTCCTCGACCTCAAATCCCACAAGGAGGAATGGGTCCGGAAGCTGGGCGACAAGTGGATGGGCTTCGACGAGGAGTCGCTGCGGAAGATGATGAAGGAGGCCGGCCTCAAGGACCTCCAGTTCGAGATCGGCGCGAGCAAGCGGGGCGACCCCTTCCAGGTCATCGTCGCCAGCGGAAAGAAGCCGAAGTGAACCCGAGCGGCCTCCCCCTCGCCCCCCGGTCCCGCGACCTCGTCGGGCTCTTCGCCGAGAAGATCCTCGTAATCGACGGCGCCATGGGCACGATGATCCAGCAGCGCCACCTCACCGCGAAGGACTTCGGCGGCCCCGACCTCGAGGGCTGCAACGAGAACCTCGTGATCACGCGGCCCGACATCATCCGCGACATCCACACGGAGTACTTCGCCGCGGGAGCGGACATCGTCGAGACCAACTCCTTCGGCGGCACGCCGCTCGTCCTCAACGAGTACGGCCTGGGCGACCAGGCGCTGAAGATCAACGAGGCCGCGGCGCGGGTCGCCCGCGAGGCCGCGGCGAAATTCCCCGGACACCGGTTCGTCGCCGGCTCGATGGGCCCCACGACCAAGACCATCACCGTCACCGGCGGCATCACGTTCCCCGAGCTCGTCGAGAACTTCCGCGTCCAGACGATCGGCCTCCTGAAGGGCGGCGTCGACGCGCTCCTCCTGGAAACCTCGCAGGACACGCGGAACGTCAAGGCCGCGATCCTGGGCATCGAGCAGGGCCAGCGCGAGATCGGGTTCCAGGTCCCGCTCATGCTCTCGGCGACGATCGAGCCCATGGGCACGATGCTCGCGGGACAGGGCGTCGACGCGTTCTACGCCTCGATCGAGCACGCGAAGCCGCTCTCGGTCGGCCTCAACTGCGGCACGGGCCCCGAGTTCATGACCGACCACCTCCGCACGCTCGCCTCCCTGGCGAAGTGCTACGTCACGTGCTATCCGAACGCCGGCCTGCCCGACGCCGACGGGAAGTACAACGAGACCGCCCCGATGGTCGCGGGCGCGCTCGGCCGCTTCATCGAGCAGGGCTGGGTGAACCTGGTCGGCGGCTGCTGCGGCACGACGCCCGACTACATCCGCGAGATCGCGAAGGTCGCCCGCGCGGGGAAGCCGCGGAAGCCCGCGACCGCGCGGGTCACGCACGTCAGCGGCATCGAGTACGTCCCCTGCGAGGATTCCAGCCGCCCCCTCATCGTGGGCGAGCGGACGAACGTGACGGGCTCGAAGAAGTTCCGCGAGCTCATCATGGCGAAGAAGTTCGAGGAGGCCGCGGAGATCGGCCGCAAGCAGGTCAAGGCCGGCGCCCACATCCTCGACGTCAACATCCAGCACACGGAGATCGACGAGCTCCCCGCGACGGGCGCCTTCCTCGAGAAGCTCATCCGCATGGTGAAGGCGCCGCTCGTCATCGACACGACGAACCCCAAGGCCATCGAGTTCGCCCTCACCTACAGCCAGGGGAAGGCGATCATCAACTCGATCAACCTCGAGGACGGCGAGGAGAAGTTCGAGACCGTCTGCCCCATCGCCCGCCGCTACGGCGCGGCGGTGATCGTCGGCTGCATCGACGAGCAGGGCCAGGCGATCTCGACCGAGGCGAAGCTTAAGGTCGCCGATCGCAGCTACGCGCTCCTCACCGGGAAGTACGGGATGGAGCCGGAGGACATCCTCTGGGATCCGCTCGTGTTTCCCTGCGCGTCGGGCGACGTGAACTACATCGGCTCGGCGAAGCAGACGATCGACGCCGTGCGGGCGCTGAAGGAGAAGTATCCGCTCACGAAGACGATCCTCGGGATCTCGAACGTCTCGTTCGGCGTGCCCCCCGCGGGCCGCGAGGCGCTGAACGCGGTCTACCTGTACCACAACACGAAGGCGGGGCTCGACTTCGCGATCGTCTCATCGGAGAAGCTCGTGCGGTTCGCGTCGATCCCGGAGGACGAGAAGAAGCTCTGCGACGACCTCCTCTTCAACCGCGGCGAGGACCCGATCGCGAAGTTCGCCGCCCATTTCCGCGGCAAGAAGACCGTCACCGCCGACAAGAAGAAGCTGTCGCTGGACGAGCGGCTGGCCAGCTACATCGTCGAGGGCACCAAGGAGGGGCTGGTCGAGGACCTCGAGGAGAAGCGCAAGGGCGCCAAGCCGCTCGACATCATCAACGGCCCGCTCATGAAGGGGATGGACGAGGTCGGCCGCCTCTTCAACAACAACGAGCTCATCGTCGCCGAGGTGCTCCAGTCGGCCGAGGCGATGAAGGCGGCGGTGTCGCACCTCGAAGGGTTCATGGAGAAGGCGGACGCCCAGAACAAGGGCAAGCTCATCCTCGCGACGGTGAAGGGCGACGTCCACGACATCGGCAAGAACCTGGTCGAGATCATCCTGTCGAACAACGGCTACACGGTGGTGAACCTCGGGATCAAGTGTCCGCCCGAGACGCTCATCAAGGCGGCGCACGACCACAAGCCCGACATGATCGGGCTCTCGGGACTGCTCGTGAAGTCGGCGCAGCAGATGGTGATCACCGCGGAGGACCTGCGGAGGGCGGGGATCACGCTGCCGATCCTGGTGGGGGGCGCTGCGCTGACCAAGAAGTTCACCTACACGCGGATCCGGCCGACGTACGGCGGCTTCGTCGGCTATGCGCGCGACGCGATGCAGGGGCTCGATCTCGCGAACCAGGTGATGAACGCCGACGCGCGGTCGGCGCTCGACCGGAAGATCGCGGCGGAGGCGATCCAGCTGTCGCAGACGGACGCGCCGAAGGACGAGACGGTTCCCGCGGCGCCCGCGGTGCGGTCGACGCGGATCCGCGCCGACGAGCCGGTGCGGGTGCCTCCGGACCTCGAGCGGCACGTCGTGGGCGTGCCCGACCTGCGGGCGCTCTGGCCGTACGTGAGCCCGTTCATGCTCTACGGGAAGCACCTGGGCGTGAAAGGGTCGCTCGAGAAGCTCGCGGAGGCGCGCGACCCGAAGTTCCTGGAGATCCAGGAGATCGTGCAGCACGTGCAGAAGCAGTGCGAGGCGGGCTGGATGAAGGCGCGCGGGCTGTATCAGTACTTCAAGGCGAACTCCGACGGCAACCGGCTGCTGATCTACGACGCGGCGGGGAAAGAGATCGAGCGATTCGACTTCCCGCGCCAGGCGAAGCCCGACGGGCTGTGCCTGAGCGACTTCGTGCGTCCGGTGGGGCAGGGGACGGACTACGTCTGCTTCTTCGTGACGACGACGGGGGAGGGGGTCCGCGGGCGGGCCGAGGAGCTCAAGCAGAAGGGCGAATACGTCCTCTCGCACACGCTGCAGGCGGTGGCGATCGAGGCGGCGGAGGGGTTCGCGGAGAAGCTGCACCGGGACATCCGGACCTGGTGGGGGTTCCCGGACGCGCCGGATCTTTCGATGAACGACCGCTTCAAGGCGAAGTACCAGGGCGTGCGGGTGAGCTTCGGCTATCCCGCGTGCCCGAACCTCGCCGACCAGCGGAAGCTGTTCGGCCTGCTCAAGCCGGAGGAGATCGGCGTGCAGCTGACCGAAGGCGACATGATGGACCCCGAGGCGTCGGTGTCGGCGCTGGTGTTCCACCACACCCAGGCCGAGTACTTCAGCGTGGGCGCCGAGCTCTAACTGTTACCGTTTATGCGTCGGTGAAACGGTAACACCTAGATGATGCGGAAGCCGGTCGCGCCGGGCGGCCAAATGAGCTTGTAGTAGCTCTCCCCGACCGGCCGGGTGGCCGCCTTGGCCTCGACCCGCATATGGTCCGGCAGGCACTGAAGCGCGGTCTGCGCGTCGACGTCAGGCGCGTCGGTATCGATGTAGACGTTGCACTCGCCCGCGTTGTGCTCGCGGTTCTGCACGTCGGCCGTCTTCTTGAGCGCCTCCCGCATCCGCTCCTCCGCGGCGATCATCTCGTCGAAGTCGCCCATCGACGCGATCGGGAACTGGATCACGAGCTCGTGCGATCGGGCCATCGCGGGATTGTACCTTCAGCCAAGCGGGGGATACGAGAAGAAGAGGTAGATGAGCAGAGCCCAAGGCCAACCGTTGAGGAGCAGCCCCAGCGCCAGGCAAGCTCCCCGTCGCGACCCGGGCGGGGCCGGAGTTGATGAGAGCTCCGGAAGCGCCGCGATCGCGATCAATCCTCCGGCCATCGAGACCAGGTATCCGGCGCTGACATCTCTGGCCATCCAGAACGCCGCCACGATCAGAGCGTCGGCCACCATTCCGGCGACGAGCACGGCAGCCACCAGAGTCACGGTGGACCCACCGAGACGAACCAGAGGAGCCACACGTTCAGAAGCCACGGCCAGCTGGTGAGGGCGACCGCGAGATACCCGACCCCCCGATGATCGAGTAGCGACTTCCGATCGGGAGCTACGGAGTGCAGGAACAGCGAGGTCAGAGATACAGCGACGCCGAGGAGCGAGACGACGAGCCAGACTAGGATCGACAACTGGAGCGAGAGCAGCGTGGGCGCGAGCAGGATCTGGGCCGTCAGCAACGAGGAGATGGCGCCGAGAAACATCCCGCACGACGCCGTCCATCGATAGCCCGCGCCCGTCACTCGTCCCTCACTTGCCGAACGCCTCGAGGAACAGACCGCGCTCGCCCAGGAAGAAGCGGCGGTCGGGGAGCGGCTCGAGGAACGGGCGCAGGTAGTAGGCCATCTGGAGCGCGACGAAGAGGACGATCACGAACCACAGGAAGAGGAACGCGCCGTGGATCGGCGTCTGGGTTTGATCGATGTGGTCCAGGTACTTCCGCGCCGTGTTGAGCGAGTGGATGCCGTAGACCGCGGCGATCAGGAACACGGCGACGTGGAGGAACGCGAGAAAGCCCGGGCCGCGGGTCGAGACGGTGAAGAACCAGGTGATCGGCGCGAAGGCGACGAGCACGAGCGCGACCGCCGCGGAGAGCCACAGCACCGCGGTCAGCGTCTGCCGGAACGTGAACTTCGAGCCGAGGATGCCGTTGAACACGTAGAACGTCGGCGTGCAGAGAAGGGCGGTGCCGAGGACGACGATCGGCAGCTTCGCGGCCGCGAACAGCGTCTGCAGCCCCGGCTGGAACATCCCGAGGATCGCGCCGTACGCGGCGCTGAAGAGGATCGTGGTCAGGATCAGGCTCAAGGCGTAGCCGGTGAGGTTGCGCTCGGCCTTCAGGTCGCGGATGAACGCGCCCGGGGCACGAAGCACGGCGGCCACCACCGAGAACGGCCCCAGCGCGCTGCGGCGCAGCCCGTCGGAGTCGAACTCGTCCTGGTCGAGTTTCTCGATCATCATCGTCATTCTTCCCCCTTCATGAAAAAAGGCCGAGGAACGTCCGGAACACGGACTCGTAGAAGTTGCCCTGGAGGTTGTCGCGCAGCGGGAGGAACCGGTCGTCGCGGCCGGTGTGGCTGACCCAGGGCTTGAGGAGCCAGCCCATCTGGGCGCCGACGAACTGGTAGATCACGACCCACGCGACGGTCAGCCGGACGGCGCGGAGGCGGAGGTGCAGGCGCGCAACCCCTGCGACCCCCGCCGCCGCGACCGAGCCGGAGAGAAGGAGGATCAGGATCGAGTATCCGCGGGGAGAGACCGGCATCGAGACGCTGACCAGCCAGACGAGCGGGGCGAGCGCGCCCAGCACGACCGCGGTGAGCGCGACGGACTCCATCGCGGCGGCCAGGGTCTCGCCCGCCCGGAGCCGCCGGGCGGCGACGAGATGCATCGCGGCGAACGAGATCGCGAGCGTCCCCAGCAGGTAGACCGGCATCTTGACCGCGTCGTAGAGGATCTGCCAGCGGCCCGTGTAGGAGCCGATCGCGGCGCCGAAGCAGGCGCTCGACGCCGCGGCCGCCGCCAGGAGGCCCGCGACCGACGTCTCGCGCCGGAGGAGGAGGGCGTGGACGGTCACGACGTCCTCCGCCTCATGAAGAGCGCCGCGAAAAGCTGGAGGACGAGCGCGGCGCCGATGAAGGCCAGGGTGACCAGGGGATGACGCCTCAACTTCACTTCTTCCTCACGATCTCCTCGAGGACCTCGACGTAGTGCTCGAAGGCGAGGCGGCCCTTCTTGGAGAGCTTCACCGTCGTCTGGGGCTTCCGCTCCACGAACTTCTTCTCGATCGAGACATAGCCCGCCTGCTCGAGGATCCGCAGGTGGACGGAGAGATTGCCGTCGGTGAGGTCGAGCATCGCCTTGAGTTCCCCGAAGGTGAGCGCGGGGCGGGCGGCGAGGACCGACATGATCCCCAGGCGCGCGCGCTCGTGGATCACGGCGTTGAGGCGGCTTACGCTCGAGGCTTCCATAGCATCCAGGCTCCGAGGGCGAGATGGAGCCCGCCGAACGTGGCGAGCATCAGGATCATGCCGTGCTCCTTCCAGAGGAAGAGGGCCGCGGCGCCGAAGACGAGAAAGGCCAGGGCCGCCACGCGGACCGGCCGGCCCGCGAAGAGGCCCAAGCCCATGAGGGAGGATCCGTAGGCGAGCATCCAGCACGGGGGCAGGAGGTCGAGCTGCCCCGTCGTGAACCCGTACCCGGTGAGGGCGCCGCCGGTGAAGAGCGCGGGCAGCATGGCGACGACGACCTGGCGCGTGAGCGGGGTCCAGGCCGGCTCCGCCTTCCGCCGCGAGTTCGCGATCGAGAAGAGGATGCCCTGGACGAACGCGAGACCGAAGACGGCGCCCCAGATCACGCCGAGCGTCCCGCGGTGGCCCGGGAGGTCGAAGTCGGCCCCCTTCGCGAAGCAGGCCGCGACGCCCGCCGACGCGAGCACTCCCGAGATCACGACCGACCATGCCGAGAGGTTCGACCACTCGGTGGCCCGCTCCATGAGGGCGCGGATGCGCTCGAGATCGCGCGCCGGGTCCCTCGCGTCCTCTAACTTTGTCACGCAAAGTACTTTACTACGGAGGAGAGCCGCTGTCAAGGCGGGGAGATTATTTGTCGGGTCGCGCCGTGCGGCGGCGGGCGATCAGCGCGTTTACCGACGAGGCGCGGTCGCCCGCCAGGGCGCCGGCCTTGAGGAGGTCCGCGATCGACGCCTCGGTCTCGCGCAGCTCGTGGTGGATCTGGCCGCGGAGCACGTAGACGAGCCACGTGACGGGCGAGCGGGCGGGGGCGATCTCGACGCTCTTCTTCGCGTCCTGGAGCGCGTTGGTGAAGTCCTCCGTGTGGCTCCGGACGATCGCGCGCAGGTACCGCGCCTCGAGGGCCGTGGGCTCCAGCTCGAGGGCCTGGCTCAGGTCCTGGTTCGCCGCGCGCCAGTCGCCCAGCTCCGAGTGGATGCAGGCGTTCATGAAGTGGTAGAAGTAGTTCGCGCGGCCTTCGTGCTTCACGTAGCTCAGGCTTTGGAGCGCCGCGGGATAGCGTCCCTCCTTGAACTCGAGGATCGTCCGCGCGCTCCAGTGCTCGAACGCGCTCTGCGGCTTGGGCGTCCGCTCGGCCTTCTGCGCCCACGCCTCCATGCGGGTCAGCGCCGCCTGGCGGCCGACCAGGTCCCGCACCTCGAGCGGCGCGTGCTGGTGCAGCACGTAGATCGCCAGCTGCGAGGTCGCCGCGGCCAGCGCGACGGGCACCGAGTCCGAGCTGTAGTCCCACGCTTCCTTGAAGTCGAGCTCCGCGAAGTCGAACTCGCCCAGCCGGTGGCGCACCTGGGCGCGGAAGTAGAGCGCCTCGGCGTAGGTGCGATCCTTCTCGAGCGCGAGCGTCAGCGCCTTCTTGGCCTCCTGGTACTTCTCCTGCACGTCGGCGATCGTGAAGCCGGCGCCGGACTCGTCCTGGAGGCGCATGCGCGCCGCGTCCTCGACGAGCTGCCGGGCGCGGTGGTAGTCGGGGAACGCGTTGATCCGCGCGAGGCGCTGCCGCTTGAGCTCGTTCTCCTTCTCGCGCTGCTCGACGAGCTTCGCGTCCTTCTCGGCGATCGACGTCTCGAGCTTCTGCTCCTCCTCCTGGAGCTGGACCTCGCAGTACCCCTTGCGCTTGAGCGCGTCGGGGTCGTTGGGGTCGAACGCGAGGATCTGGAGAGACAGTCCCAGCGCCCGCTGGTACTTGCCCGCCTTGAGCGCCGCCTCCGCCTCCGCGTGGTTCGCCTTGATGATCCGCCGCTGGAGCTCGCGCTGCTCGCGGAGCATCCGGACGGGGTCCTCCGCCTTCTCGTCGGCGCGGCGCCATTCGTCGAGCGCCACCGGGTCCTCGGGCGCGAGCGTCAGCACCTTGTCCCACCAGGTCTTCGCCTGGTCGTACCGGCCCGCCGCGAACGCGTCGTGCGCCTCGCGGGCGAACTCCTCGATCTTCATCCGCGTCTGGAAATGCTGCACGCCCAGGAGGATCGAGATCAGCACGAGCGCGCCGACGAACGCCATCGCGAGCGCCAGGTGGAGCGGGCGGCGCCGCAGCTCCTTCCACGCCCGCTCGCGCGTCGACAGCGGTCGCGCCGTGATCGGCTCGCCTTCGAGGTACCGGCCCAGGTCGTCCGCCAGCTCCTTCGCCGACGCGTACCGTCGGTCGCGGTCCTTGTCGAGCGCCTTCAGGCAGATCGTCTCCACGTCGGCGTGGATGCGCGGGTTGAGCTTCCGCATCGGCGGCGGATCGTCGGCGAGCACCGACATCATGATCTCGCCCGGCGAGTGGCCGTCGAACGGCGGCTTGCTGGTCAGCACGTGGTAGAGCACCGCGCCCAGCGAGAACACGTCGGTGCGGCGGTCGACGGTGTCGCCGCGCGCCTGCTCGGGGGACATGTACTGCGGCGTCCCCACGATCGCGTCCGACAGCGTGATCGAGTCCTCCTTGCGGATGGGCTTGGCGAGGCCGAAGTCCATCACGAAGACGCGGCCGTCGGCCTTCTGGACCATGATGTTGTGGGGCTTGAGGTCGCGATGGATGATCTTCTTCGTGTGGGCGTAGTCGACCGCGAGGGCGGAGTCGCGCAGGATCTCGATCGCCTTGCGGGCGGGCAGCTGCTTCATCGCCCGCTGCGTCCCGGACTTGTTCATGATCGGCGTCATGAGCCGGGCCAGCGAGTCGCCCTCGACGAACTCCATGACCATGTAGTGCTTGCCCTCGTGGGCGCCGAGCTCGTAGATCGAGGCGATGTTGGGATGGGAAAGGCTCGCGGCCAGCTGCGCTTCGCGGTAGAAGCGCTTGAGCTCCACGTCGGTCCACATCGTGCCGATGAGGACCTTCACCGCGACGTAGCGCTTGAGGTCGGTCTGCCAGGCCTTCCAGACCACGCCCATGCCGCCGTGGCCGACCTCCTGGACGAGCAGGTACTTGCCGCCGGCGAACTGGCGCGTCGGATCCTTCGCGACCCTCGCGGCGTCCTCGGGGAGGTCGACGCGGATCGTCTCGGTGGTTTCCCCCTGCTTCCCCTGGCGCTCGCGCTTCTCGAGCACGGCGCCGCACTGCTTGCAGGTCGGGAACCGGGTGTCGTCGCCGCCCAGCGACGTGAACTGGGTGCCGCACCGGGGACATTGGAACCGGTCCTTCTTGACGGGGAGGAGGATGCGGTCGACGGCGTCGGTGGTGAGGTAGCCCTTGCGGACGAGCAGCTCGCCCAGGCGGGGCGGCTTCTCGCCCTTCTCCCCGAGCTCCGCCGAAGCGCGCAGGCACTCGTAGAGCTGCGCCTCCTTGACCAGGCCCTGCTTGATCAGGAGCCGGCCCAGCAGCGCGTCCTCGAGCTTCGGGTCGGAGAGATCGAGCGCCTCGGCGAGCCGCTTCTTCTGCTCGTCGAGGAGCACGTCGAGGTCCCGCTGCTTGATCAGCCCCTTGCGGAGCATGATCGACCCCAGCGTGCCGCCGGCCGAGGTTTTCTGGTCGCTCAGGCATTCGGCCAGCTGGTCGACCGAGACGAGCCCGCGCTCCAGGGCGATGCGCCCGATGAGGAAATCGCTGTGGGTCGTCATCTTCCGGAGATTATATCGGCAGCGCGGTGCCGAAGACAGTTGAACTCACGGGAGGCGGCCTCTACAATTGAGGACGGTTCACGGGCGGGCTTTACGGGTGGGGGCTTATGAGCACCGACGACATTCCGATGATCAGCCAACCCTCCGACGACACGGATGTTGAAATCACGCCCCAGAAGGAGGTCCACGTGAACGCGCCCGAACCGCGCCGCCATCCGACGACCCAGGTGCCGGTGAAGCCCCAGGCCGCGCCGGCTCCCGCCGCCGCCGACCCTCGCAAGGCCTCGGAAGTGCGCAAGCCGGGCAGCGTCACGCCGGTGAAGCCCGCGGACCCCTCCGCCGCGACCCGCACCGCCGCGCCCGCCGTGAAGGCGCCCGTTCCCCAGGCCGGAGGCGGCGAGGACGAGGATCCCGAGAAGCTCCTCCGCGAATACGCCGAGCGGCAGAAGACCAAGGTCATCCGCCTCGAGCAGCAGGTGATCGAGTACAAGAAGGTCGTCGCCGAGCGGGACTCCCTCCGCGCCAAGGTCGACGCGCTCTCGAAGGAGCTCCAGGACGCCAAGCGACAGCTCGACGCCTCGGCGAAGTCCGAGGAGATGATCAAGGATCTCCAGGGGAAGGTCGACGCCGCGATCCTGTCCAACAGCATCCTGACCGAGGACAAGGCGAAACTGAAGCAGGGGCTCGGCCAGCAGACCGAGCACCTGAAGAAGTCCGAGGAGCGCGCCGAGCAGGCGGAGAAGAGCCTCGCCGAGGTGCAGGCCCAGCTGGTCGAGGAGACCCAGGCGCGCGAGGAAGCGGAGGCCCGCGTGGCCGCCGCGATCCAGGCGCTCCAGTCCGACGCGTCGCCCGTCAAGCCGGCGGCCCAGAAGCCCCTCAGCGAGGCGGTCACCCGCCCGATGAAGCCCGCGACTCCGGAGCCCGCGGCGGCCGAGAAGTCCGACACCGCGGCGCCCAAGGAGGCGAAGCCCGCCGACGCCGCCGCGAAGCCCGCAGCGCCCGGGGCGAAGCCCGGCGCCCCGCAGCGCCCGCCCGGCCGCTTCTCTTTCCTGAAGAAGTAGCCCGCCTTCGCGCCCTCGGGGGGTGCGCTTCGGCGCGGTTTGGGCCGGGCCCGTTCCGCCTGAAAAAAAACCGCAGGGTTTTTGCGTGGCGGGGTGTGTATCCTGTGTGATTTCCCTGGCTGGCGAGCCGGATATGGTCAAGATCTACACGAAGAAGGGCGACGACGGCACCACCGGACTCTTCGACGGCACCCGGGTCCAGAAGGACCACATCCGGGTCGAAGCTTACGGAGACGTCGACGAGCTGTCCGCCGCCCTCGGCGTCGCGCGGGCGTTCGTCGAGGACAAGGAGATCGCCGCGTCGCTGCTGGAGATCCAGAAGGATCTCCTCGCCCTCGGCGCCCAGCTGGCCGACCCCAAGTACGACTCGCGGAAGGTCAAGCCCAAGACCGTCGTCACCCTCGACAAGATCGAGGCGTTCGAGCGGACCATGGACCGATACGACGGCGAGCTGCCGCCTCTCAAGGGGTTCATCCTCCGGTGCGGCACCAAGGGGGCGGCCTTCCTCCACCTGGCCTGCACCATCTGCCGGCGCGCCGAGCGCCGCATCGTCGTGCTCGGCCGCCAGGTCACCGTGCCACCCATCGTCATTCAATACATGAACCGGCTGTCGGATCTCCTGTTCGTCCTGGCCCGGGTGGAGAATAAGAGGGGCGGTGAAGAGCAAATCGATTGGTAGCCTGATCGTTCTCGCCATCCTGGCGCCGAGCTGCGGCAGCGGAGGCGGCGGAACCCCGAAGGCTCCCATCACGGTCAAGTGGCAGACCCAGCAGCGCATTCCGACCAGCAGCGACCTGCGCTCGGTCATCTTCGCCAACCCGAATCAGGGGATCATCGGCGGCAAGGACGGAACGATCTTCCGGACCGACGACGGCGGTCTCACGTGGACCCAGCAGGAGTTCCTCCCCTCCAACCGCGGCGGCGACATCGTGACGGTGAGCGCGTACGGCACGACCATCATCGCCGCGGGAACGGACGCCGCCCTGCCCACGAAAGGCCGCCTGTGGGACGGACGCAATTCGACGTCCTGGGTGACCGCGGACGCGACCGCGACCGCCGACGCCTACACGGACATCCACGTCTCCGATCCGGGATCGGGCAACGTCCCCGGAAGCTGGTGGGCGCTTCGCGGCGTCGACGGCAAGGTCGACTACCAGTTCGGCACGAGCTCGTCCACCTTCGACACCGAGCTTCTCGCGCCGCCCGCGCCGCCGGTCCATGTCCCGCCGACCCATCCCATCGACTGGCTGGAAGCCAACGGGATCAACTACGTCGGCGTGACCGGCTTCGGCTTCGTCTGCGGTCGTGAAGCCGCCTATGCCGGCTATCCGGCGGACCCCGTCGCGCCTTCGGCCTATCCGGCCGACACGGGCCACGGCGCCCAGGGCATGATCATCCGCACCGACAACTTCGGCAACACCTGGAGCCGGTTGGCCATCTCGCCGCCCACCAACAACGTCTATCGGTTCCGCCGCTTCTACGTCACTACCGCGGCGAACGGCGTGATGCGCGCGTACGTCTGCGGCGACGCGACAAACACGGGCGGCGGACTCGTCATGGTGACGAGCATCACGGTGCCCGACCAGATGGACGCGGTCGCGGGCGCCGGCGTTCCCGCGGGCGCTCCGAGCTTCCGGGCGCTCAGCTTCCCGATCAACGACCAGGCCGGCTGGGTCGTCGGCGACGGCGGAACCATCTACCGGATCACGGCGACGGTCACCACCAACCCCGGCCCGCCCGTCTCGTACACCTACAACTACACCTGGACCAACCAGAGTCCCGGCGCCGGCGTCACCACGGCGAACCTGTATTCGATCAGCATGGCGAACAACGACGTCGGCTACGCGGTGGGCGACGGCGGCGTGATCCTGAAGACGACCAACGCCTCGACCACCGGCACCTGGACGAAGATCAGCCGCGGCACCGCGGGGATCTCGTTCAACGCCGCGATGTTCACCGACGACGGCGTGCGCGGCCTGGCGGTGGGGAACGGCGGCAATCTGTTCCGCACCCTCGACGACGGCAACACGTGGACGTCGATGGCCTCGACGACCGGCAACAATCTCCTCGGCGT